>FTDA01001204.1_pt1 | contig 60155 bp, 45 predicted proteins | sample 1639731 | NCBI WGS metagenome assembly FTDA01 (sample SAMEA3914869, study PRJEB12502) | metagenome | biome: forest; material: soil | place: USA | collected 2012-03-12 | depth 0.1 m
GGGCAGCTCTGCTTCGGCTGGCTCGTCGGGTGCAGCAACCAGCGCGGGCAACGGCGGGGCTGCCGGCGCGGCAGGCAACAACGGAAAAGGTGGCGCTTCCGGCGACGGGGGCGCTGTCGGCAGCGCGGGAGCGGCCGGCACCGGAGCTGCGGCAGGAAACGGAGGAAGCGCAGGAGCGAGCGTCGGCGGCGCGGCAGGAACCGGCGGCGGCAGCGCTGGCTCGAGCGGTGCGGGCGCGAGTGGTTGCGGCGGTTGCGCGGTACTGACAGCGCCGTTCACCGCGGCCAACCAACAGATGACGGCTCAGATCGGCCTCAACCCGACGGACCTGACCAACGTCACGCTCACCGTTCGCGCGTGCGTCGCCGTCGGTGATGCGTCGGATGCTCTGCACGTCTACATGCAAAACGGCGCCGCGCAGAACTATGCCGGAGACTACGGCGTGCTCTTCAAGACGCTCGACACCGTGAAGAAATGCGCCGACGGCATGCAAGATCTCACGCTTGCCGTCGCGAGCACGGGCATGTTCGACGCGAGCGTCGTCACGGCACTCAACGTCCAAGTCGTGACCGCGACTGCTACCGGCCCGTTCAGCGCCGCCACCGTCTACATCGATTCAATCACGGCGACCGGCGATGCGATTGGCCCGTGGGGCTTCACGAGCAACGCCAGCGCGCTCGGTTTGGCGGGCGGCGGCGTAGACGGCGCGACGATCACTTGGTTGCCGTGAGCGAGATCGAGCGCGAATGAATCGGCACGCCCGAAGGGACTCGAACCCCTGACCGGCGGATTAGAAATCCACTGCTCTATCCAGCTGAGCTACGGGCGCCTGCAGCCTTAAGTACCTGAAGAGCCCGCGAATTCCGACGGGTTTTTTGTGGCTCGGAGACCCGAGATTTCTGGGGCAATCGCTTGGTTACCTCGCGGTTACCTCAGCGGGAGGGTGCTGCTCGGCTCGCGAGGCGTGGAAGCACGAAGGGTTGTTGCAGCGCGCGAAGGGGTGTTGCGGCGCTCGACCTGGCGCGCGCTGGTCGCCCAGCGCTCGTGCGTTGTCGATCTGACATGCGTTGCGGAGTGTGAAGGACACGCTGGCTGTCGGCGCGTTGCTGCGCGCGTGTTGCACTCGAAGAACGCGCGTAACTCGCGCTTCGTACGCCGTGGCACATCGCATGCTCATGCCATGCGTCGATGTGGCGAATACATGCAACGTGCATCGTCGTGCTCACGTGCGCGACTGCGGCTGCGGCCGACGAAAAGCCCGCGGCGAGCGCGCCGCAAAAAATAGATACGCAAAGCGCGAGCACTTCGCGGAAGATCGAAGCGGCGGCGGACGTTCCGTTCACTCCGCAGTCCGGTCAGAGCTTGGTCAAATTCAATTTGCAGGATGCGGACCTCGCCGAGCTCGTCAATCACATCAGCGGGCTGACTGGGAAACGCTTCATTTTCGGCGATAAAATCAGGCAAATCAAGGCGACTGTCGTCTCGCCCGAGCCGGTCACGCTGGAGGAGGCGTATCAAGCGTTTCTTTCGATCTTGGACGCGAACGGGATGACGGTCGTGCCGCATGGTCGATTTTTGAAGATCGTGGATAGCGGCGCGGTCGCGAGTCAACCGACGCCGTTGATCGCGCGCGGCGAGCCCGTGCCCGACAGCGATCGTTTCGTGACGCGGCTCTATCGCTTGCAGCACGTGAGCACCGAAGATGCGCTCGCGTTGCTCGGTAAGTTCAAGAGCAAGGACGGCGATCTCTCGACGTACGCGCCCGGCAAGTTGCTCATCATCACGGATACGGCGACGCAGGTGCGCCGGCTCGAGCGCATCATCGAAGAAATAGACGTCGGTGGCGCCGGTCAGCACTTGTGGATCGAGCCGGTGCATCACGGCTCTGCCGCTGCGCTGGTCAAGCAATTGAACGACCTGTTCGAGCTCGGCAGCGCGCCCGCGCCTGGAGCGGGTCCGGGGCCGGCGGCATCGAGTAGCGGCGCTGCAAAATCAGGCGGTTTGAGCAAATTGCTCGCGGACGAGCAGCTCAACGCGCTCATCATCGTCGGTACGGAGGACGGGTACTTGCGGCTCTTGGAGGTGCTCAAGCGCCTCGATTCGGAGACCTCGGAGGCGAGCAAGATTCACATCTTGCCGCTCCAGCACGCGATCGCCGAAGAGCTCGCACAGACGGTCAATCAAATGCTCGGCGGAGCGCGCGGCGGCGCCGGTTCAGGTCCTGGTCCCAATGCCGCGGGGCCCACCGCCAGCAATGCAATGGCCGGCACGTTCGAAGGCGAGCTGCGCGTCACGCCGGACAAGAGCACGAACTCGCTGATCATCACCGCGTCGAATCGCGACTTCGCTTCGCTCCAGCTCGTGATCAAAGAGCTCGACCACGCGCGGCGCCAAGTCTTCATCGAAGCGGTGATCATGGATCTGTCGGTCTCCGATTCGGACACGCTCGGCGTTTCATTTCACGGGGGCAGCACCGTCGGCGCGCAGAATAGCTCGCTGCTTTTGGCTGGATTTCAGGCGCAAAACTCGGTTGGATTTCCCGCGTCGGATGCGAGCTTGCTGCAAGGATTCGCCGCGGGCATCACCGGGCCCGCGATCCCGGGCACGACGAATCTGCTCGGCACCGGGCTCAGCATTCCTTCGTTCGGTGTGGTGTTGAACGCGGTCGCTTCGAGCGGGCGTTCGAACGTCTTGGCCACGCCGCACATCATCGCGACGGACAATGTGTCAGCCGAAATCAGCGTCGGCGAGAACATCCCGCTGCAGACGAACGTCGGTAGCGGGCTGTCCGCGCTCTCCAGCGCTGCTTCGTCGTCGACTGCGGCTGCGAGCTTGCTTTCGGGGCTCGGTGGCACGGGCGCTGCGCCACGCCAAGACGTGGGCAACAAGATCAAGATCACACCGCACATCAACGAATCGAACCAAGTGCGGCTCGAAATCGATCAAGAGAGCAGCGCGCAGGGCGCGACCTCGGGCACTTTGGGCGCGGTGAGCATCACCAAGCGCACCGCGAACACGACGGTGATCGTGCAAGACCAACAGACCGTCGTGATCGGCGGATTGATGAACGACTCGTACACGACGACGCGCACCAAAGTGCCGGTTTTGGGCGACTTGCCGCTGCTCGGCGCGCTCTTCCGCAACACCGTCACGACGAAAGAAAAGAAGAACCTGCTCCTGATCCTGACGCCGCACGTGATTCGCGACCAGGAAGATCTGCGCAAGATCTTCGAGCGCAAGATGCAAGAGCGACAAGAGTTCCTCGATCGCTACTTCGTGTTCTCGGACGAAGATTGGAAGCCGCCGCAGGATTGGTCACGCACTCATGGGCTGGTCGAAGACATTCGCAAATCGTTCGCCGAGGTCGCCGAGCAAGAGCGCTTGGAGCGAGACAGCAAGCGCCCCGAAGCGCCCGCGCACACGCCGAGCCCGCCAATCGAGCTCACGAGCGAAGCCGCGCAGTCGCACGAGCATCCGCGCGAAGCAGCGCAATGAAGCGCGAGGAACCCCGGCTTCCGCGGCATTTTCTCGACTGCGGTTGTGCTGTCCCGACTCGCCTCCTACGGTGCCGCCCCATGACCGAGCCGGAAGATCACGACGAAGACTTGGACGACGAAGAAGAAGAGGAAGAGGAATCGCCGCCGCCTGCGCGCGCGAAAGCCAAAGCCTCGCCGAGCAAGTCTGCTGGGCCCGCGGCGAGCGCGCCGGCAAAGAGCGGCTCGATTCCCATGACCAACGCGATCGCGATCGGTGTCGCGGCGCTCGTGATCGGTGGCGTGGGCGGTTGGTTCGGTCAGATTCAAAAGACCAAAGCCGCGGTGCGCGCGGAAATCGCCGCAGCGCCGGTTGGCAGCGGCGCACCGACGGGGCCGTGCGGCGCGTTCCAGTCGCAGGTCTGTAAAGGCAGCGGCGAGCAATCGGCGGCGTGCCAGCAAGCGAAAGGCGCAGCCGAGCTCTTGCTGTCGTCGACCTGTGAGAGCGCGCTCGCGACGATGCCGGAGACACTCGCGAAGATCAAAACGGCCCGCGCTTCGTGCGACAAGCTCGTGGCCAAGGCCTGTGCGGATCTGCCGCCCGGCTCGCAGACTTGCAGCATGGTGAAGGAGCGCACGCCTTCTTTCCCGCGCGAACGCTGCGATCAAATGCTCGCGAACTACGACAAAGTGATCGGCGAGCTGAAGCAGATGGACTCCGGCGGATCGCCGATGGGCGGTATGCGCATGGGCGGCATGCCCGGTGGGATGCCGCCTGGCATGCGGCCGGCGAGCGGTGGACCGCCCGGTGCTCCTGGCATGCCTGGTGGGATGCCGCGCATCACGTTGCCGCCGCAGAACGCGTCGGCCCCGGCGCCGGCGCACTCGTAAGCAGCGCACTGAGCCGACAAAACCCGGGCAACGCGAACCGCGCGTTGCTCGGGTTTTTTTATGACACTTCGTGTCGGGGCGCGCGGCGGAGAGCGCGGTGAGCGCGTTCGCGCGCAAAAACGACCAAATTCCGTTTATTTTCGCCGGACTGCTAGGTCGAGGCTACTATCGCGAGCGGGTGAAGGTCCTCCTCATCAATTCGAACCGTGAGCGGATGCCGTGGCCGGCGTTGCCGGTCGGGATGTGCACGGTCGCGAGCGGCCTCGCTGCGGCGGGTCACGAAGTCGAAGTGCTGGACTTGATGTTCGTCGCCGATCCTGCGCGCGAGACGCTGAGTCGCGTGCGGAAATGCGATCCGGACATCGTCGGGCTGAGCATTCGGAACATCGACAACTGCAACTTCGAGGTTCCGTATTTCTACCTGACCGAGATCCGCGATCAGATCGTGCGCTCGATTCGCACAGCTTCTTCGCGCGCGAAGATCGTCGTGGGCGGCAGCGCCGTGAACGTGTCGCCCGCCGACGTCTTCTCGTTCTTGGAAGCGGACTACGCGCTCGTCGGCGAAGGCGAGGAAGCCATGCCCGACTTTTTGCGCGCGCTCGAGGAACGCACGCCGCTCTCGCGCGTGCGCGGCTTGCTCGAGCCGGGCAAGGGCAGCACCAAAGCGCTGCCGATTCTCGACACGGGCCGGCTCGCGCGCGGTGAGCCGCCCGCAGGACGCGCGCTGGTGCACGACTTCGCGAAATCTTCGCGCAGTGAAGCTTGGAATTGGGTGGATTTGAAGCAGTACGCGGCGCACGGCAGCCCGTACTCGATTCAAACGAAGCGCGGCTGCGCGCTCAAATGCTCGTACTGCGTGTACAACAACATCGAGGGCCACGCCTATCGCTTGCGCGACCCGGTGGAAGTGGTCGATGAGCTGGAAGAAGCCGTGAAGGGCCACGGCGTGAAGGCCGTGGATTTCGTCGATTCGACGTTCAATCTCCCGCTCGCGCACGCCCGCGGAATTTGCGAAGAGCTCGAGCGTCGTCCGCTCAACGTCGAGCTTTCGACGATGGGCTTGAACCCCGCCGGCGTCACGCCCGAGCTCGTGGAAGCGATGAAGCGCGCGGGCTTCAAGAGCGTGATGTGCACGCCGGAGAGCGCTTCCGAAGTGACGCTCAAAACGCTGCGCAAAGGCTTTCAAAAACACGCCGTGATTCGCGCTGCGCGCGCGCTGCGCGAAGGCAATTTGCCGACCTATTGGTTCTTCATGCTCGGCGCTCCCGGCGAGACGATGGACACGGTGCGTGAAACGCTCGCCTTCTGCGAGGAGCACATCGCGCCGACGGACATGGTGCTGTTCTCGACTGGCATTCGCGTCTACTCGGGCACGCCGCTCGAACGCACGTGTAAGGACATGGGCTGGTTCGCCGAAGACGATCCGCTGTTCTTGCCTTCGTGGTTCCTTTCTCCCGAGCTCGATCTGAACGAGCTGTATCAAACGTTGATGCGCGCCGCCGCCGTGCACCCGAACTGGATGACCAACGCCGAGACGGTGGTCAGCCCCGCGATGAACGCGATGATGAAGGGCGCGTTCCGCGCGCTCGGCTGGAAAGGCCCGTTCTGGAAACACTTGCCGCGCGTGTTCGGGCTCGCCAATCGCTTCGGCGTGCGCCAGCGCGGGCTCGAGCAGCACGCGGCGAATCTGCGCAAAGTGACCGACGTTCGCCATTATCGCGGCTGAGCGATCCGAATCGAGCGGAGTCAGGTTCGGATTCTCGTTCGCGCGTCTGGCGCCCTTATCCGCAGAATTTCGTGTCTGTCGGGCAATACCGAGTCACGGCGCCATAAACGCGAGCTGTAAACTCATATATTCGGAAGTAAGCGCGCCGTAAACCAAAGAGCGCGTTGGCGAGCGGGCGTAAGCGGCATAACTTGGAAGGCTCGGAAGAGCCGTGCTCGAAGCGCGCGGCGGAGGAGCTTGCTCATGTCGTACAAGTCGAAGTTAGTGGCGTCGTTGATGGGGGGTCTTTTCTGCGCGGGCCTGCTGAGCTCGTCGAGCGCCGTTTCGGCGGCTTCGAGCGTGCCCACGACGCTCACGCAGCAAGGTAAATTGCTCGACTCGACGGGCGCAGCGGTCGACGGAGTGGCGCTGCAGTTCACGTTCGCACTCTACACGACGCCGACCGCGGGCACCGCGCTGTGGAGCGAAAAGCAAACCATCACGCCGGACGGTGGCTATTTCTCTGCGCGTCTCGGTGAAGTCGCGCCGTTCCCGGCGACCATATTCGACGGCAGCCAAGGCGCGCTGTATCTCGGCATCGCGATCGGCACTGATAGCGAAATGTCGCCGCGGCAAGAATTGACCAGCGTCCCGTTCGCGATGCTCGCCGCGAATGCGCTGCACGCGAGCGAAGCGGACACCGCGTCCGGCGCGCTGAACACCCGGATTTCGGCGCTCGAAACTCAGCTGTCGTGCCCGGACACAGCGGCTCGCGCGAACTTCGGCTTCTGCATTTGGCACGAAGACAACGGCGCGACGTACACGCTGAACTACACGCAGGCCGCGAGCGCCTGCAAAGCCAAGGGCGGACGCTTGTGCTCACTCGCCGAGGTCTCCGCCGCGCAAGCCGCAGGCGCGACCTGGTGCGCGTACTCCTGGGTTGCCGATCGCGCGAGCAACACTACTGGTTACGAGACCCTGCCGCTGCAGGTGGACACTGGTGGCTGTGGCTCGGCCGGTCTCAACACGAGCGCGGCGGTGCCGTTCACCAGCAAATACGACGCCGCCTGCTGCAAGCCCTGAGCTCGAGCGAGCGCTCGCCGCCGACTCACTTCGGCGGCGGAATCGGCGGGATCTTGAACTCGTCCCACGCGGGCGTGAGGTTCGTCGTCGTCGCGCCTTGGTTCCACAGGTACACGCCGGCGAATGTCTTGAGCTCGTGCGTCGTCGTGTCTTCGACGATGCCGGTCATGTAGAGCTGCGAGGAGTGACGATCCGGCGGGCTCACGCCGGGCACGTCGTCCATCTCGAATTGGCCGGGATACGCGCGCGCAGACGAGAAGATCAGCCAGTAGTAGTTTTTGCCGCTGTCGCTCTCGACGTCGGGCGACCATTTAGGCCAGCTGTTGATCACGCCCGGGCTCTTTTGCCCGCCGCACACGGGCGGATCGTTCGCGGCGAGGCGCGTCGCCGTGCCGCCGGTCGCGGGCACCACGTTGATTTCGCCGTCAGCGCGATAGTAAATCGCGGCCGCGTCGATCGGCCCCACGCGATTGAACGCGACGAAGCGATCATCCACGCTCAGGCTCGGATAATACTCGGCCACGCCCGGCTCGGCGGCGCCCATCAGTGGCGTGACGGTGCCGCCGGCTCCGTCGTTGAACGGCACGATGTGGATGTTCACGTCCGTATTGCCGCTGCCGATGCGCCCGTCTTGCTCGACATCGGCGGACGTATAAAACACGTTCTTCCCGTCGTGACTGATCCACGGTGACACCACGGAGCCAGTCTCGCCCGTGAGAGTGAGACGGCCCCAAGCAGTCTTTTCGGCGCTCGCGATGGCCGCATTCGTCGCGGCCGGATTGCCCGCGGTCCACGGGATCTCTGCCGTCGTGTCGAGATCGAACCACGCGATCGTCGTCTTCGGTGTCGTGGCGCTGCCCAAGCTGAAGCCGACGTCCGTCGTGCGCCCGCCGTACGCCGAAATTGCCAGGTGCTTGCCGTCGTCCCAGTGCGACTTCGAAAAGCTGAGCATGCCGAGCCACGGTTGATTGATGAGCGTCGCCGCGCCCGCCGTCACGTACGCCGGTTGCTGCCCGAGCGTGGCGGTCTCGATCGACGCGATCACGCCGTTCCACGGCCACAAATCGGTGAAAGCGACGGCCTCGCCGTCGGGCGTCGAGGTGTGGCAACCGATGCATTGCACGGCGCCCGGCGGATCCTTGATCGCGCCGGGGTCCGGCGAGACGCGCAGCGCGGTGCCGTCCACGGCGATGATTTGGCGTTGAACCTGCGGGATCGTGAGCGCGTCGATCACGCTCTCGTCGCCCACGTGAAAGCCCACCAGCTTGCTCGTGTTCGGGTTGATCGCCGGAGAAGTGCTGGCCCAATACACGAGCGAGCCGCCGGCATACACCGGAGCGATTTGGAACGAGCCCTTCGTGCCCGAGGGTTTGCCCGGCGCCGCCGCGTTGAGGCCGCGGATGGTCACCGTGATCGGCTGCATATGCACGTTGTTGGCGAGCGCGGTCCACACCGTCTTCGGCAGCGCGTACGTGGTCGCGGTGGTGTAGGCCACGAAATCGTTCGCCTCGGCGTCCGCGTGCAGCCGAATTTCCCAGAGATTCTCGCCCGCGAGCGGCTGGAAGCGGAAGCGCGGGCGCAGCCAATTCGCCGGGAAGAGCGCGCCCGGATCAGTGCCGATGGCGAGCTGCGGCTCGAGCACGCACGGCCCGCTGCTGCCCATGTTGTCGGCGGAGCCGAACAAGGTCGCGGCGTTCGCGGGCGGCGGCGTGGGCGCTAGATCGTCGATTAGCGGCATCGCCGGGAAGTCCGTGCAATTCGTGCTGCAAGTCGGCTCGGGGCGATCTTCGACGCCGGCCTCGGGCATGCTGCCGTCACCCGTGTTGATGCTCACGGGCTTGCCTGCGTCGTAACCGATCGTGCCGGAACCCGCGCTCGAGCCCGCGCTGCCCGCGTCCGGCTCGGGTGAGCTCACGCGCGCGCCGGTGCCACTATTCGTTTGCTTGGCCGAACAACAGATCGCGACGAAGCAACCCAGTACGAGCCCCAATGAAGTCTGTGCGCGCATCAAAGCGCACTTGTCCGGCACATCCCAACCTGATCCAAAAACAGCCGTGATCCGCTGAAAAATCCGGCAAATGAGGCGAATGCCAATGTAGGTCGGGGTGCGCTCGACGTTCGCTCGCAATTGGTTTCGAGCCGGCTCCGCTTCTGACTCGATATTATGGAGTGCCGCCGAGCGCCTCGACCAAATCAGGATGATGGGTGCACGCGTCAGTCGCGAGCGCGTCCGCAAACTTCAGCAGCGCGACCTCTGCGTCATGACTCGATGCGTTGTCCCAGTTCGCGAGCAGCGCTGAGTATTCGGTCGGGAAATGACAGACCCAAGGCTGAGTCTCGCGCTCGAATTTTTTCGTCGTCCACCACGACCAGCTGATCGAATGTCCGCGATTCGCGTGCCGCATGAACTCGACCATCTTGCGATTGTCCGCGAGCCAATCCGTTCGCGTCTTAATCCAGTCTTGGCGCCACTCACCGGTTTCACCCATCCACAAAGGCACGTCCGCGTCGAAGATAGGGCTGAAGCTCGGCGTCGCGTCGGCGCTCTCGAAAAATTTCTGACCCGTGGGCGGCGGATAGAAGTGAAACGAATAGACCAGATTGTCGTCCCAGGGTGGCAGCAGATCCTTGAAGTTCATGGCCCAAAATCCAGCCTCCGGAAAGACGATTTTGCGATCGCCGGCCGCGCGCAGCGCGTGCGTGATCTCGACGTACAGCTCGCGCAGCGGGCGATTGTCGTGCGAGGACCAAGGGCCATTCGTTTGGCTGGTGCGTCCGATCTCGGCGCCGGGCACCATCGGCTCATTCAAGAGATCGTAGCCGATCACGTGCGGCTCGTTGCGGTAGCGCGCGGCAAGCGTCAGCCAGAGATCGACTGTGCGAGGCCAGTACGTCTCGCGCTCGCTCCAGAGCCGCGCTTCGCCGTCACTATCGGCGATGTTGTGCGCGCTCTGCGCGCCCGGCGCTGCGTGCAAATCCAAAATCACGTACAGCCCTGCCGCGCGACACCACTTCACCAGCTCATCGATCGGCCGAAAGCCCGCTTCGCGATACACGAACGGCGCCGTCTTCGGCTGCCCCGTCTCGGGCATGAGCGCATTCGCGTTCAACGGCAAGCGCACCGAGTTGAAACCCCACTTCGCGATCGCGACGATGTCCGCCTCGGTCACGTAGTTGCGCTCGTAGCGCGCGAAAAACTCGTTCGTCTTTTCGGAGCCGATTTTGGCTTCAATCGCCGCGCGGATGCTGCGCGGGCCGTCTTTGCCGCCGGGCATGCCCAGCATGTAACCCTCGGGGACGAGCCAGCCGCCGAGCCCGAACCCCGTGAGCACGACGACGTTGCCGCGCTCATCGACGATGTCCTTGCCGCGCGCGTGAAGCGGGCTCAATGAAGTGGGCGCAGGCGGGCTCGACGTGGCATTTGTGGGCATGGCGTGGGTGGTGGATGCGGTGCGAACCGAGCTCGCGGCGCAAGCAACTTGAAGCGTGGTCAAGAGCCGAAGGCCGAGCAACGCTCGAAACGCATGATTTCGCACGCGCGCGAGTGTCGTCTCGAGCGCGGGCTGATCGCGGAAAGCGCGCTGGTTCACCGATTCAAGTCTGATGCAACCACGCGAGCGCGAGCGGCAGATACTCCGCGAAGCTCGGCGTGAACGCGTGCCCGACGGGACCGAGATCCAAAAACCGGGCGGCGAATCCTGCGCGTGCGGCGCGCGCCGCTTCGCGCTGCATCACGTCGTGCATCATGTCGAAAGCGCCCGCGCCGAGCAGGATGCGCGCTCCATTTTCGACAAATAGCGCGCGATTCAGCGAGATTTTCGCGCCAATCAGCATCACGCGCGGATACGTCTGCGGCGTCGTCTGGGCGAGCTCGAGCGCGCGATAAGCGCCCAGCGAATACCCGATCAACGTGCGCCCGCGCGTTTCATCCGCGGCCACCGGCAGCGCCGTTTTCGCGCGCTCGACCGCCGCCGCGATCGCCGCCGCAAACCCGGTTTGCGGCCAGCTCACACCGCCGCCTGCGCAGCGCTCGGTCGCTCGCGGACAAATCAGGTTTTCGTTTTTGGTGATCTCGCTCGCGAAGTGACTGCACGTGCGAATCGGCTCGCCGCACATCCCGTGAAGCACGACGGTGATGGGCCTCGGTTCGTGTGCGCGCGCTGGATAAATCACGACACCGGGCAGCTCCGCAGTTTCCGGTAGCTCGATCACAGTCGGAATTTCCTGGGCCTTTGCGCTCCGCGCCGCAAAGGCGCATCCCCAAAATAAAAAACACGCACACGCCCACGATCGCGCGCCAAACTCGCGCGCACGCGCTTGCCCCATGACGAGCCTCCTCGGCACACGCCGATTGCCGAAACGTCCACATCGCGCCGCGTGCCCGCGCGCATCGCGTGCCGTCGCGTCGAAACGCTGCTTCAGTGACTCATCGCGCGAGCGCGCGAAATCGTGACCGCGTCAGCTGAAATAACCCATAAGGGTGATTGGGTTCAGCGGATCGCGGCGCGGCACGCACTGGTAGCTCGCCGCGCGTCGCGCCGCGAATGTGCGCAATTCACCGAAAAAACGCCGCAGCCGAGCTTATTTCGTCGTGCCGTGCGTCGGCTCTGGCGCCGGCAGTCCGAGCGAATCGCTCGAGCCCGAGAGGCTCGATCCGCGCGGAGCCGGCGATTGGGATCGCTTCAACCGCGTCGACTCGATCCGAATCGGTGCGACGGGCAAGCTCGGCATCGACGTCTGCAATGTGCGCGGCGTGGTTGCGCTCGGCACCGGCAAAGCGCTCGGGCTCGCTGAAGGCGTCGGGCTCGGCGCGGGCTCGAGACGGATGCGAGCGGCGCTCCGCGCGCGCGCCACTTCCGGCGCTTCGTCGCCCGCGGGATCCAAAGCGCGCGCGCGATCCAAACCAGCCAAGCACGCCCGATCGTCGAGCTTGTCGCATTGCTCGAGCGCGAAGCGGCGCAGCTCTTGGCCGCGCTGCTGCGGCGTCGGCGCTGGCTCCGGGCGTAGCTCCGGGTTCGCGATTTCGGGCGTGTGCTGGCGGTGCTCGTACAGCACGGCCACGCCGGTCGCGAGCAGGACCAAGCCGAGCGCAGTGAGCCCGAGCTCGAGCGCCCAACGCTCGCGCAAGAAGCGGCGCAGGCGCGAGACGCGCTGGCGCACGCGCGGCGCCGGCAAATTCGCGTCTCTCGCGATGTGCTCGAGCTTCTCGCCGTCGCCTTCGCGCAGCAGCCACTCGAAGGTGTGCTCGGCTTCGGAATCGGGCAGCTTTTGCTCGGCCCAACGCAGCATGTCGCGTGCGGCGAGTGGCGGCTCGAACGCGGGCGCCTCGGCCTCATCTTCGGCTGCTTCGCGCGCGCGCAGTCGAAAGTGGTCGAACACTTTGTTGCGCGTCACGCCGAACACGAAGCGCCGAAATTCTTCGACGTCTTCGGGCACGTGCGCGGCCGAGAGCAAATCGGCGAACGTGGCTTGCACGATGTCGTCCGCGTCGGGGCCGGACACGCGCCGTCGCACGCTCGCCTCGATCGCGCGGCGCAAGGCGGGATCGGCGAGGCGCGAGTGCGGCGTTGCTGCCCGTTTCGTCGCGCGCTCCGCCGGCATCACCATGCTTTCAATCGACATCGGACGAGCGGGGCGAAGTGTGACCGCGCTCGGGCGATCTTTTTTCTGATACGCGGCAACGTCGCTTTATCCTCCTTTTTCGCATGGCACACGTCCGCCCACCTCCCGCACCACCGCCTTGGGCCGAAGCTCTGTTCAGTGTCGGAGTCACCGGCACGAACGGCAAAACCTCGACCACGGCGATGATCGCCGCATTGCTCGGCGAGCTCGCGCGACCCGTGGCGCGCGTCACCACCGTGGGCTCGTTCTTGGACGACGAGCAACTCGAGGTGCCCGCGCACTACGACGGCTTTCTCGAAACGATGCGGCGCTGCCTCGACGCAGGCGGCAAGTACACAGCCGTCGAGTGCACGAGCGAAGCCCTCGCGCTCGGCTTCGCTCAGTCGTGGCCGTTCCACATCGGCGCGTTCACGAACCTCACGCTCGATCATTCGGACGCGCATGGTTCACCCGAGCACTACCTGGCGAGCAAGGCACAGCTCTTCATGTCGCTACGCGAAGGCGGCAGCGCCGTGCTCAATGCGTGCGATGAATCGGCGCAGCTCTTGACCGAAGTGATCCCACGTGGCGTCGCGCTCGTCACCTACGGCGTGCCTTCGCGTGGTAACGCCTGGGCGCCGCTCGACCTCGCGGCGCATTCGATCGAGCTATCGCTCGCGGGCACGAGCGCAGAGCTGGTCGCGAGCGCGCGGTTTCCCGGTCTGCCTACGCGCGTACAGCTGCGCGCAATCGGCGAAATTTTCCTGGAAAATGCGCTGGCGGCGCTGGGCGCCGCGCTCGCCGCAGGAGTGCCGGCGGAAGCGGCGGTGTCCGCGCTCGCGCGCGTCGCGCCGCCGCCGGGGCGATTTCAAGTCGTGCATCGAAAGCCGTGCGTCGTCGTCGACTATGCGCACACGCCGGACGCGCTCGCGCGCACGTTGGCAACAGCGCGCACGCTGTGCAGCGCGCGTGTGCACGTCGTGTTCGGCGCGGGCGGTGAACGCGATCGCGCGAAGCGGCCGCTGCTCGGCGTGGCTGCGCGCGCCGCCGATCGCATCGTGCTCACTTCCGACAATCCGCGCGCGGAAGATCCGAACGCGATCGCCGACGCGATCGCGACAGGAATCGGCGCGCATGGTGAAGTCGTGCGCGAGCTCGAGCGCGCGCGCGCCATTGAGCTCGCGATTCGAGGCGCGGGGCCCGACGATCTCGTGCTCATCGCCGGCAAGGGGCACGAGCAGAGCCAAGAAGCAGCAGGCGTGCGGCGCCCATTTTCGGATGAGGCGATCGTGCGACGAGTGTGCGCTTCTGACACGCTCTCTTAGCCGCAGATTCGCTGCAAGATATCGTATTTGCGTCCGTTCACGCATTTGGCACAAGCCGTGCTTTGCCTGGAAAACAAGGGCAAGCGGTGCATCTGCGAGTCGGAGGCCCCTTGCTCTCATTATTCAGGAGTCGCCATGATCATCGATAAGTCCGGATTTCTTCTGATGGCAGGGGTGCTCGCCGCGGGCGGCGCCGGCGGTTGGTTGATGCGTGACTCGAAAGCGCACCACGCAGCGGTCGACGAAACACCCGTCGTGAAGACCACGCCGGAGACGACGGCTCAGCCGGTCACCGTCGTGGATCAGCCGCAGGCTGTTCCCGTCGCTGCCGCGCCGATCTGCGATGACGACACGGGCGCTCCCGCTGACTGTCCCGCGGTCGGCCCAGCTGATGAAGGCGTGTGCACGAATCTGGCTGCGCGGCGTTGCTCGGACTTCAAGTCCGCATTCAAGCCGAAGGTGGCAGAAGCCGCGGTGGCTTGCATTCGCGCGTTGAAAGGGAGCGAAGGGTGCGATCCGGCGCGCGTGAACCTGTGCGGTCATGAAGCGCTCATGGCCGCGTGTCCCGATCAGCCCGCGCCGAGCAGCACCACCGCGACCGCGCAAAATGGCTCGAATTCGGCGAGCGTTCCGACACCTTCGGCCGTCGCGCAAGCGTGTGACTCGATTCTGAAGAGCTGCAGCAGCGCTTCGATCCGCCCGACCTTGGCCGACTGTCGTCAAACGCTCTCGGGCATGAGCGAGTTCGGGCGCGCGAACATGATGCAATGCATGGCGCAGCACTGCGGCGACAAGGGCTTGCTCGGGTGCGAAGGTGTGAAGAACCCGACGGCGCAAGCGCCGCAGTGATCAGTGACGAGAGAAGGCGCACGCGGCGCTGACGCCGAGCTCACACGCGCGTTCGAGGCAGGCGTGATCCGCCGCACTGTTGCCCAGATGCTGGTAAGTGCCGGCGAGCTCCAAATACGCGCGCCCGTCGCTGGGATTTTGCGCGATGTAGGCGTTCCACATGTCCACGATGCGCGTCCAATCCTTGCGCTCGGACAGCGCGTAGTCGAGCCGTGCGTGCAGGTATTCGTCGTGCGGAGCGGCGTCGGCCGCTTTCGCCAGCGCGTCGATCTCTGCGTCGGTGCCGTGGAAATTAGCGGTGAGTACCGCGACGCGCCGCATTTCGATTTCTCGCGAGGGCACTAAATCCAGACCCTCGTCGAGCAGTCGAATTGCCTCGGTCTCGTCGTGCCGTTGATGCGCTGCCCAGCCCGCGTCGTAGAGCCCTCGAGCGATGTACGGCATGGATCGTCGTGCCTCGTTCGACGTTGGATCGATGCGCAGACCTTGGCTGACATCCGTGAACGCGGCGTGCCAATCCGCGGGCACGATCTGGGTTTCGCTCGTCGCGCGCTCGAACATCAAATCGCTTCGGCTCGGGCGCAGATCGAGCGCCGCGGTGAGCGCGCGGGTGGCCTCGGGAGCGCGATTCAGGTTGCTCAGTGCGCGCGATTTTTCCTCCAAAAAATCCGCGTTGTCGCCGAGCGCGCAGGCTTTTTCGGCTTCGCTCAGCGCTTCGTCGAATTGATTCGCGTGCAAGGCGACGTCGGCGCGATCGATTGCGGCGTAGCCGGGGAGCAGCGTGAAGCGCGGGTTCAGCCGCACGTTTGCCGCGCTGACCTCGCTCGCCATCGCATCGTAACTGCCGCCCCAGCGCGGCTCGAGTCCGACCTGGATGCTGACGCGGAATTGAAAGCAGGCGGGACAAACCGTCGCGGCGCGATCGCTGAACGCTTCGAAGTCCTTGCGCCGGCCGTCGATGAACGCGATGCGGATCTCGTCGCGGAGAGCCGAGATGAGGCGAGGATTCCGCGTCAATGCGTGCTCGAGCGTGGCGCTCGCCGGCACGAACGCGGCGTGCATCGCGTCGAAGTTTTTCCGGTTGGTGTCGGTGACGAACTCGCTGCCGCGGGCCGCGTGAGCGAGAGCCAAGCCGTGTGCACCTTGCGCCAGGTACGGCGCAAACGAGTCGGGCGTGGCTTGCTGCCAGGCGTCGAGCTTCGCGCCGAGGTCGAGCTCCGCGGTTTCGAACGCGTCGGTCGCGTCGTTGATGAAGTATTCGGAGTGGAAGTCGGCCTCGAAGGCTTTCTGAAATTGTTCGAAGTAGAGCGAGAGCTCGACGTATTTTCCGTGCGCGAGCAGACTGCGGAGTGCGGCGCGATCGACGTACGATCGCGGATAGCCGTAAGCGTCTTTTCCCGGGCGCTCGACGAGCGGAATCGTGGCGGGCAACGGTGCGAGCGCGACGCTCGCGATGGCGTGTGTGCGAGCGGCTCGCGAGCGTGCTGCTTCGTCGTCAGTCTCGAGCCTTTTGGGGAGCATGTGATGTGCGCGCAGGAAATCCTTCGAAGCTTCGACTGCGCGCGGTAACGCGCCAATGAATACGACGAATCCCGCCGCGCCCGCGATCACGAGCCCGAGCAGCACGAGAAATACGCGGCGCACGCGCGGCTTTTTCGTCGTGTGTTGCCAACCTTGCCCCGATTGATTCAGCCCCATGTTGCAAGCTGGTTAGCGCGTGTCGCGTGCTCGGTAAAGGTGGGCCTCCGCGGACGCCGGAGGCGGACGCTTGGAGGGCCCTCGCGCGCGGAGGCCGCAGGCCGAGCACGCGAGGCCGCGCAGTGACGAAATGCGCACGAGGCAGCTATCAAAAAAACATCGATGTCTCGGCGTGTTTTCACGTGCTTGACGTCGCGTCGAACGGCTCGAGGTCATTCGTTCAACGCGAAAGGGACGAGCCATGCCGCTGAATCATTATGTCACTCTCGGTCGTTCGGGTTTGAAGGTGTCGCCGCTGTGTTTGGGCGCGATGACGTTCGGTGAAGATTGGGGTTGGGGCGCGAGCGCGAAGGACTCGCAGGCGATCATCGACGCGTATTTGGCGAAGGGCGGCAATTTCATCGACACCGCGAATGCGTACACGAAGGGGCACTCCGAGGCGATCATCGGCGAGCATCTCGGGCAGCATTCGAGCAAGCGCGATCGCGTCGTGATCGCGACGAAGTTTCTGAGCAACATGTACATCGGGGATCCGAACGGCGGCGGCTCGAATCGCAAATCGATCATCGCTGCGTGCGAGCAGTCACTGCGCCGGCTGAAGACGAGTTACATCGACTTGTATTGGATGCACGCGTGGGATCACACGACGCCGATCGACGAGACGATGCGCGCGCTCGACGATCTCGTGCGGGACGGCAAGGTGCGTTACCTCGGTTTTTCGGATACTCCGGCTTGGAAATGCGTGGAGGCGCAGATGCTCGCGCGCTTTCACGGCTGGGCGCCGCTGATCGCGCTGCAGATCGAATACTCGCTGCTCGAGCGCACGGTCGAGGGTGATTTGGTGCCGATGGCGCAGGAATTCGGCTTGGGCGTGACGCCTTGGTCGCCGCTGAAGAGCGGCGTGCTGTCCGGCAAATACAAGCGTGAAAAGCACGGCGCGCACGAGGCGAATCGCGGCGCGCGCGCGCTCAGCGCGCTGACGGACAAAGCGTACGATATTCTCGACGAGCTCGAGAAAGTCGCGCGGGCGCACGACACGACCATCTCGCGCGCGGCGATCGCGTGGGTGCAGTCGCGGCCCGGCGTGACTTCGACGATCATCGGCGCGCGCACGATGCAGCAGCTCGAAGACAATGTCGGCGCGCTCGATGTCCAAATCACTGCGGATGAGCTTGAGCGCTTGAACGCGCTCTCGAAACCGACGCTGAATTTCCCCGCGGCGTTTTTGGAGAACGGCGCGATGTTCGTGCACGGCGGCACGACGATCAACGGGAAGTCGGCGGCGGTGTGGCCTCAGACGCCGCAGAATGATGGTGAGAGATATTGAGCGCGTGAGCAAAGGCCGCGTCGTGGACTTGGACTTGTAAGTCCCGAACGGGGCTTGGACTTGGCGTCTTTTCCGCGGCCGGACGCCCAAGGCAACCTCGACTCAGTGCTTCGAAATCAATCCGATGCGGTAGAGGTTGCCTTGGGCGGTGTTGTTGCTCGAGCGTTTGAGGGGGACGGTGCCGTTGTCGCTCGAGACGTAGAGCGCGCCGTCGATTGGCGAGATGGCGACGCCGACGGGTCGGACGGGATCTTCGCCGAGATCTCCGCTCGACCAAGACCAGGCGCCGTCTTTCGGGCTGCCGTCTGCGCCACCGCCGAAGACGACTTCGTACGGGTAGCGCGTGCTGTCGGCGGTGGAGGTGGGCAGCGGGGCCTTGCCGTTTTCGTCGAAGGGCACCCAGATGACTTTGTAGCCGGTGCTCGGCGTGCGATCCCAGGAGCCGTGGAGCGCGACGAACGCGCCGCCGCGGTAGTGCTCAGGGAGCGCGCCTGCGGGCGCAGCGCCATCGAAGAATGTAATCCCCAGGGGTGACGAGTGGGCTTGCATGAACGTGAGCGGCGGCTCGGCGTTCGCTTGGCACCAAGCCGCGGATTTTCCGCCTTCGGTGGTGCCGACGAGCGGATTTTGGCTGGCCCATGCGGCGGGCAGCTTGGTGCCGGGCGCGAGCACGCGGCCCGCCTCGAGCACGCGCGCGGCCGCGAAGCAAAATGGATAGCCGTACGCTTTGCCCGCTTCGAGCGCGACGATTTCTTCGCCGGGGTTGTCGGCGTGGATGTCCGCGCCGTGATAGCGCAGATCGTCGATGCCGCTGAGCACGCCGATGATGCGACCCGCGGCGCTCCGCGTGAAGCCGGTGACGTTGCGCACGCCGCGCACGAACACTTCACCCTCGCGCCATTGGAAGGGCTTGCCGGGCGTGAATTTCGCGAGCTCGAAGCGTTTGACGACCGAGCGATTCGTGTCGTACTCGCCGTCGTCGGGGCGAGTGGCGTTGTGCTCGGAGCCGGAGTCGACGTACATGAAGCCGTCGTACACGTGCACGGGGTGAAACGGGTGGTTGCCACCGCCGGGCTGACCGATCATCACGTCTTCACCCGCGCCGCCGCGGTCGATTTCGGGCGCGTATTTCCAGCGTTTTACGCCTTCACGCGTGCCGGCGTAGAGATAGCCATTCTGCGCATCGATGTCGCAGTTGTTGCCGTTTTCGTGGCCGGTGTTGGCCCACTCGACGATTTCATTGGGTTGAAACGCGCCGTCGTGATTTGCGTCGCGGTAGCGGCGGATCTCGCCGCGAATGGTGACGCCGAACAAGTCACCGTTCGGTGCGAATGTGATTTGACGGAGCTCACCTTGCTGACTCGCGACGACGCGCGCGCACAAACCCGCAGCGACGAAGTGCTGCGCGTTCGGCAAGGGAATGCCGCGGCACGGGTCCAGCAGCGCATTCGACGCGACGGCATTGCTCGGCGCGGCGATCGCGCGCTGCTCGACCGGCGGCGTGCCAGCCGCGCCTGGGCCGCGCGCGAACTTGTCGCACGCGGCGAGCGTGACCAACGCCGACAACAGCGTAGTGGCCGAGCTGCGACGCCGAAGGCTGTGCCGCACCGAGCTTCGCACCGTGACCATCAAAAAATAGGACCTGGAAACAGCGGCAATTTACCGTCACTCACGCTGATACGTGCCGATGATTTCGCCCCACGCGAGCACGTGAGTTTTCATCGCCTCGAGCAAATCCGAACGGCCGACGCCTTGTTCGAGCTCGAGCTTGCGAGCGAGCGCGAAGATTTGGAAGTGATAGTGATGCAGGCCGTGCCCCGGCGGCGGCGCGGCAGGCGTGTAGCCGAGCTCGAGCTTGCTGTTCTGTCCGTACTTGTACGAGCCTTGCGATTGCGCGTCCAAATCTTCCACGGCCGCGGGCATGCCGTAAACGATCCAGTGCACGTACGGCTCTGGAAACGGCGCGTCCGGATCTTCGCAGACCAGCACGAGCGCTTGCGCTTCTTCCGGCACGCCGTGAAAGCTGATGGGCGGCGGAGCGCCGACGCCGTCGACCGTGCACGAAATGGGTAGTGCGCTGTCTGCGTCGAACGCGACGCTGCGCACTTCGATCGAAGGCGCGATGCCGTCCGCCACTTTGTGAGCTGCGAGCTTCTTTTCGCCCGCGTGAATTCCACTCATCACGTGGCCCGCAGCCACGCTGACCTCATGTGCGATTCCCATGAGCTTTGGGATTTGCACGAAGCATACCCGTCGGGTTGGTGCGTCGGCGCGGCCAAATCAGGCCATTATTTGGGCAAAACCGCGCTTTGGGTTGGCGCATTTCGTCCCATGTGGCGGATCTTCGGTGAGCAGCGTGGCCCGACGATTTCTTTCGTGTTACGACGCGCCGGTCGCGGGAGACCGAAGGGGTCTTGGGCATCCTTAAACGGAGGAAACATGCGTTCGTATATTCGTAGTGGCGTGGGGCTCGGAGTGGTCTTGGGTTTGGCGATTGCCGTGGGCTGCAGCTCGAGTGATGACTCGAGTCCCGCCGCGGGCGGCACGGGCGGCGCGTCTGCGGGCAGCGGCGGCAAGGCCAGCGGCGGCAGCGCGGGTTCCGGCGCGTCCGGCAAGGGCGGCTCGTCGAGCGCGGGCACGAGCAACACGGGTGACGCCGGCACGGGCGACGTCGGCAATGTGATCGGTGGCGCGGGCGGCGAGAGCGGTGGCTCGAGCGGTCCGGACGAAAGCGCCGGCGCCGGCGGTGGCGACACGGGGCCGGTAGCTTGCAACAACCTCGTGTTTTCAGGCGCGATGGGCACGTACGGTCACGCGGCGGCCGCCGATTTGCCGACGTTCACTTACGGCACGCCCGTGGCGGGCAACTATCAGCTGACGGCGGGGACCCTGTACGACGGAGGGTCGGGCACCGAACCGCTCGGCGGGCTCGCGCGCGTGACCGTCAACGGCCAGACCGTGACGATCGATATCTTTTCGAGCGGCGACGCCATCACGGGCAGCAACACCGAGACGTTTCAGTTCACGTTGGGTCAACCGTCGACGATGCCGCCGACGAACGTGAAGCTCAGCTGCGCCACGCTGGCTAGCTTGGTGAGCTACGTTGGGATGGATGTGACCGGGCTGCTGAAATACACCGCGACCGCGACGACGCTCACGGTGTACGAAGTGCCGTTCAACACCGCGTACACGTACACGCTGATCACGCAATGACAGCGCCGCGCTCGCTGCGCCGTTTCGCGGCTCAGCCGAGCGCTGCTTCGAATTTCGCTTCGTCGAAACCGACGAGCGCGACGCCCTTGCCGAGCACGACCGGTCGCTTGATCAGCTTCCCGTCCTTGGCGAGGGCGTCGATCGCTTCGGCCTCGCTCATCGTCTCGAGCTTCTGACCGAAGCCGCCGTCGCGATACGAAGCGCCCGACGTGTTGAACAGTTTCTTGAGCGGGATGCCGGCTCCTTTCAGCGCCTCCCGCAGCTCGGCCTTCGTCGGCGGTTGCTCCACGATGTGGATCGCTTCGAACGCGACCTCATGCGCGGCCAGCCATTTCAGCGCTTTCTTGCAGGTGCTGCACTGCGGGTATTGATAAACGCGGAGCTTGCTCATCGCGCGCGAGCGTAGCGGGTTTCGGGGCCCGTTCCGAGTGTGCTACTGGAGCAAGACTGAGCGCCATGCCCGTAAATCGCCTAAAATCTTCGCTCGTAGGCCTCGGCTTCGTGGCTGCGGTTGCACTCGGGTTCGTGCTGTTGAGCAAGAAAATGACTCCACCGGCGACGCCCTCGCAGGCGAAGGAGCCGCTCGTGCCGGGCTCCGCGAGTGGCGCGGCGCCGGTGAGCTCGGCCGTCGTCGCGCTGGGCAAGGACGTTTGCGAGCACGAGGCCGATCGCTGCGCCTGCGCCGCCAGCCACGGCGCGGATTTGCTCAATGCGAGCTTCCCCGAGCGCGCGCTGCAGATCGTGAGTCGTGCGCCGACGACCTGCAATTCCGCTGAGTTTCTCGGCGTGCGGGCCGAAGTCCTGGCTGCCGTCGAACGCACCGAGGACGCCACGAAGGCCGCGGCGCTGGCCGTCCAGGCGGATCCGAAAAACCGCTTCGCGCGCCGCGCTCGCGCCATCGTCGCCATTCAAACTCACGAGTACGAAGCCGCCGATGCCGCGCTGAACGCGCTCGTCAAAGAAGACGCGAAGGACGCGGATTCCTGGTTTTATCTAGCGCTCTCGCAGCGCCGTCGCGATCACTACAACGGCGCGCGCGAGGGCTTCTTGCACGTGCTTCGCTTGAACCCCGAGTACATCGACGCGCGCTATAACTTGGTCACGCTGACCGCTGCGGCGGGCGCCGCGCAAGAAGCCGAGCATGATTACCAGGAGCTCGAGCAAATCACTCCCGTGGGTGATTCGCGTCTGATCGCCGCGCGCGTCGCGCTGCGCGGCGCCGACAAATCCGCCCCGGTGGAGTTGCCCGTGCTGCATCAAGGCGCGCCCGCGGCGAGTGTCGCACCTTCACGCTGATCGTCGCCAAAACTTGCGCGCACAGCGCTCTTAATAGAGTGCGTTCCAACCCGAGTGTGAGGCTCGTAAACGTCCTCATAAACCTGGGTTTTTGCTCACGCCAATTCGCGATTACGAACACGAAAAGTCATTGTGACGCGTGTGGAACCAGCTTACCGTCGCAATGCTATGCAATTTAAACTTCGACCATTCCCGGCTCGGTTGCTCGCAACTGCTGCCGTGATCTCAGGGGCAACCATGCTCGTCGCCGTGGGCTGCGGTGGCGGGAGTTCGACCTCTGGTTCGCCTAGCGGCGGGACCGGCGGAACCAGTGACACCGGTGGCGACTCGTCGGGGGCAACGGGTGGCACGAGTAGCGGCAAGGCGGGCTCGAGCGGCAAAGGCGGTTCGACGAGCACGGGCGGTTCGGGTGGGGAATCGGGGGCGCTCGGTGAGGGTGGCGAGGCGGGGGCGGCTACTCCGGCGCAGAACACCTCTTCCGTTGCGTTCGTCTCCTCGGGCTCCAAGTCGACCAGCAAGAACTTCGTGTTGATCAGCAATACGGGTGAGAGCCTCGGCGGGACCGTCGGCTCGAAGCAGTCGAAGAGCCTGAAATATACCTACATTCCTGGCGTGATCGCGGCGACTTCGCCGTGAGCCGAGTCCGCGGTCCAAACCACTTTTTCCGAATTCTTTAGGGAGTAATCGTCATGTTCAAATTTTCGAAGAGCATTGCCGCCGCCGTCATCGCGCTCGCGACCGCTGGAGTTGCCTACGCGCCGAGCGCGTCCGCCGCCAATCCCGTTCCGCTCACGCTCACGCAACAAGGGCGTTTGCTGGACAACACCGGCGCCGCGGTCGATGGCGTGCAATTGACGTTCACGTTCTCGCTCTACACTTCGGCGACGGCCGGCACGGCCATCTGGACCGAGAATCAATCGATTACGCCGGACAAAGGGTACTTCTCTGCCAAGATCGGCGACAGCACCGCGTTCCCCGCGATGATCTTCGACGGTTCGCAGCCGACGCTCTATCTCGGCATCAAGATCGGCTCGGACGCCGAGATGTCTCCGCGCCAAGAGCTCACCAGCGTGCCCTTCGCCCTGCTCGCCGCGAACGCGCTGAATGCGACCCACGCGGTCAATGCGGACAGCGCGACGAATGCGTCGAACGCGATGCACGCCACGAACGCCGACAACGCGACCAAAGCCACGAACGCGGACAACGCCGCGACGGTGACCAGCATCACCGGCAACATCCTCGACGGTACGGCGACGAATGCCGCGAACACCGCGACGATCACCGCGAAATGCCCCGACGGCTATGGGACGCCCGTCGGCGGTGGCTGCACCAACCTCACCGCGAACACGACCCTCAACAACGCAGGCTTTGGCTTGGGCAAGGGTTACACCTGCAGCTGCAACCAAACCTGCTCGCTCGAAGCCGTGATCATCTGCGCCAAGTAAATAACCGGCGCTACTAAACGAAAAGAAGCGCGCTGGCATCGCCAAGCGCGCTTCTTTTTTTTGTGCGCGCTCGAAGGGGAAACGTCAGCGACCCAGGCGCTCGAGCTCGGGATCTGCGGCGGGGACGAGCGCGCTCTCCACGAGCAAGTGGCTCGCTTGCTCGCTCGTCAAGATGCTGATTGCGCCCTGAGTCGGCAAGAAGAGCGCGACCAGGCCTTGGCGATTCGAGGTGAGAAAGCCGACCTCACCCGCGCGGGTGACGACCAGCGTGCCCGCGCGGGGCAACGCCTTGAAATCGAGCTCGATCGCGCGCGCAGGGAACCCGATTGAGTCTTTCAAGATTCGTTCGATGCTCGCCAATGTGGGCTGAGCTAGCTCGATGTCCGCGTCCGTGGGCAGCGACTTCAGGCCGTAGAAATCCAAGTAGTAAGCGAGCGCGCCGGCTCCGCTGTGCTCCTTGTCGGTCACGAATCGAGCGAGGCTCGCGTCGGGGAACGGGTTTTCGGAGCGGCCGAGTAGCTCGCCGAGCAGCTCGTTCACGCTCGCTTTCACCCGCGCGGGTTGGCCGTGTTGCAGCTCGACGAGCGCGGGCGAAAGCGCGACGGTGAACGCCGCGAAGCCGAGGGCGAGCCCGAGCTCGGCTAGACCTCGCAACGTGCCGAGCGGCGAGGGGCGACTGAGCTGCGCGGAGGGCGAACGTCGAAACAGGCCGAGCCAAAGGAGCCCGAGCGCCGCGAGCGGCGGGATCGACCAATAGATCTTCGAGAAAGGTGTGACTTCGTCGTAGATCTCGGCCGTCATGCGCGCGGCGGCTGGCGCGCGGAATGGTGCGGCGGGCTCGAAACCACCCCAGCGGGTGATAGCGCCGGATGGCCCCGCTGCGCTCGACCAAATCATCGACCTGCCCGCTTCGATCGCGCGCAGCCTCGCGCCCGCCAAGTGCCCGAACACCAAGATGGAGCTGCCGAAGGAGGCGTCACTCGTCGGCGTCACGAGCAGATTCGCGCCCGCGAGCGCGAGCTTGCGCGGACCTTCGGGGAGCAACGCCTCCTGACAAATCAGGACGCCGATTTTGACGTTCGGTAAGACCGGCGCAGGCCGAAAGCCCGAGCCGCTCTCGAACTCGACCTCGCCGAACGGAGCCAAATTCACCTTGCGATGAACGCCGACGAGGTTTCCGTCCGAGTCGATCGCGCCGGCCGCGTTGTAGCCGCCGCTGTCGGGAGCGACGAGGTACGAGGTCAAGAGCACGGCTTGATGCTGAAGCTTCGCATATGCTTGAAAGCGACGACGGAGCCGAGGCACGAGCAGCGGGAACGCGCCGTCGTACGATTCGGTCAGCGCCAGTAAATCTACGTCTTGCAGCTCGCGCAGTTGATTCGCGAGCAACGTGTCGAAGGCTTCGCGCTCGGCGGGGATGGCTTGCCGCAAATGGTAGTAGTCGCTCGACTCGTTCATTTGCGGCACGCCCACGCTGATCGACGTTGACGGCGCGCGCGCCGTCAAATGCGCCAACGCGCTCGACCCGCACAACACCGCGAGCGAGAGCGCAAAGGGCTCGAGCGTCCCGAGGGCGTCCCGCACGCTCGCGAGCGGAGAACGCGCGAGGCGCGTGCCGCAAGCGATCGCGGCTGCGACCAGCAAGCCGCACAGGATGCTCGTGCCGAAGAGGCGCACGCCGCCGGCGAGCACCGGCGCTGCCGCGACCAGCGCGAATGCTTCGAAATGAATCGGGAACTCGATCTGGCTGCGCAGCTCGGCGCACAGCGTCCAACCCGCGAGGGCGCAAAGAAAGGCGTATCGCTGATCGAGCTGGGCGCTGATCCAGCGGGCTAGAGTCACGAACGGCAGCGAGTACAGCGCCATGCCGATGAACGTCAGGCCGATCGGGACGATCGTGCCCCAGCCCGCCGAACCGACGGTCGTGACCAGGAACGCGCTCGCGCCGAATGCGACGCCGATGCCGAGCGTGCTCGCCCAGGATGTGGCGCGCACCGCGAGGAAGGCGAGCGCGACCAAGCTCAGCAAGAACAGCGGCGCGAGATCGACGCCTGGCAAGCCGAAGGCGAACGCGACGCCCGCGATTGCTGCGAGGCTCGCGTCGCGAAACGCGCGGCCACGATTGCGAAACAGAGCCAGCGCCGCCATCACGCTTCGTGCGAGCGCGCGTTAGAAACTCAGCGCCAGATCCAAAATCGTATCGCGCGTGCCGGCCTTCGGAATCACTTCTTTGGCCAAGCTCCCGGGCAGCCAGACCCGCACGCGATCGCCTGGCGTCATCAGCGCCAGGATTTCTTCGAGGTGCCCGGGCGCACGCTCGAGCGTCGTCGCGGTTTTTAGCCCACGCTCGAGCGGCGTGAGCGTGAGGCCGTCGACGGCGTTCGCATCGAGCGTCAGATTGAGCTTGTCCTGCGCCGTCGGGTGCTTGTCACCGAGCCCGTGCATCAGAAAGACGTACTTCAAGCCGCTCGCGGTCACGGTTGCGTTCGCGGGCGGGCCCGCGGTGTCGGGCGGCATCGACGGCGTCGGGTCGACCGGGTTGCCCGCGGCATCGTGATACTTCATGTGGCTGACGCTGAGCATCTCGACCTCGATGATCAGATCTGCGTCCGGCCAATTGTCGGGCTTCCAACCGACGAGGGCGGCGCGCGGGATCCAATAGCGAGCTTTGCTGCCCACTTTGAGGCTCGTGAGCATGCTCCTGAACTGCGGCCCGATGGACGAGACGGAGTACGCAGTCGCCGTTTCTTCCAGATACGACGACAGCGCGAGCTCTCCGTCGCCCTTCCACATACTGTAATCGACGACGATCGTATCGACTGGACCAGGGCTGTCGCCGGTTCCGATTTTGAGCAGCTGAACCCGCACGCCGCCCGGGCCCTGCAGGGCTTCCGGCGGCGCCGTCAGCGGCGGCGGCTGGATGCTCTCGCGCGAGACGGGCGCATGCCCGTACGGTCGCGCTTTCGGGTCGATGCTGCTGGTTGCGCTGCTCGCGGGTTGCGCGGTGTCCGCGCTGCTGGCAGCGCTCGTTGCCGAGTCACTCGCGGTGGTCTTGGCCTTCGGCTTGGGTTTGGAGCACGCGCTGGCGAACAGCGCGCAAACACCGAAGGCCAGCAGTATCTTCGCTCGCCGCGCGCTCACTAGGGGCATGTGAAGGCGACGGGGAAGCGCGTCGTGAGCACGTTGGCGCGGAGATCGGTGGGCGGCATCCACGCCGCCGTGCGCGCGGCGATCTTGAGCGTTGCGCCTCCCGTGGAGGTGACGTCGATGGCGTCGATGGCTGGGCCCGGCACGCCGGCATCGGGCGCGGCGGTCGTGAAGTCATCCGTCGGCGGGTTGTAGGTGGCAATCACGCCGTGCGTGAACGGCTCGTACGCGACGAGCTGACCCTCGCGGCCGAGATCGAATTTCACGCCAGCGCCTGCGCCGAGCGTCACGCCGTAGAGCGCATTCTCGGACTTCGCTGTGAAGATCGCCGTGTTTTGGCATTCGGCGACGGTGATGTCCGAAAGATCCGTCGCGGTTTGCGGCGCCGTGAACGGAATTGCGGCTTCCGGCGCATCCGGTGCGACGGCGGGGTAAACCTGCACGTTGCCCGCCGCGGGTGCGAGCGCGAAGTAATCGAGCTGCTGCAGCTTGGCCGCGTAGGAGAGCGGCGTACCTTGATACGCCCCGATCTCGTGACCGACGGCGTTGCCGATGGTGTCGCCGACCGGGATCGGTTGGATGAAGAAATTGCACACGCCCTGCGAGCAGCTCTGGCTCAAGCCGAGATCGAGCGTGCCGCCGACGGACTTGGCATTCGCCGCCGTGCCACGCGTGCCCACCAGGCTCACGAGGTCGCCGGTGAACGGCGTCGCGGGCATGTAATTGGAGGTGACGGTCGTGACGTTGGTCGGATCCGTCGTGTCGAGGATTGTCAGCGTAGGCGTGGGCGTCGAACCGACTACGACGTAAGAGAGATACGCGAGGCGATTGTTCAACACCGTCACCGTGCCGGGAATCGGCGGCTGCAGCGGAGTGATCTCGTCCAACGTGACCCAACGGTCGACGGTATCTGCGTAATAGCGGACCTGCAGATCGACGGCCTTGTCCGGCTTGGCGGGGAAGCTCGTGCCCGGGCTGATGAAGACGAACCAGATATCGCGCTTGTCCGCGCCGTCGTAACCGATGGCGGCGATCTGCGTGCTCGCTGGGAGCTCCTCGCGGTGCAGCTCTTTTCCGGTGTCGGGCGCGATCACTGAGATCACTCCTTTGGTCTCGTCGACCTCGGTGCCGCCGATCACGATCAGACCCTTCGTGGGGTTCGGGCGATCGACGCCGAGGTTGCTGTCGCCGGCTTCGCCGCCTTGCGCGGTGGTGTCACCGCTGCCGCCGTTGGCGCTGCCGGCGCTGTTGCCCTTGCCGCCATTGCTCGTGCCGCCGTTGGCGCTGCCGGCGCTGTTGCCGTTTCCGCCGTTGTTCGAGGTGCCACCGCCGTCATCGTAGAACGTGCGCGAGGGCACGCTGCAGCCGGCGCTGTAAGCGATGAAGCCGAGCACACAAGTGCCGGCGAAGGTGAGTGCGAGTGCCTTGTTCGAGCTCGACATGGGAGCCTCTTTGCGCGACATGAGTCTTAGAATCTCCCCGACAAGCCCGCGGACTGATAGCCGATCCACGGCGTCACGCCGGCTGCGTTCTCGTTGTGTTTGCTGCCGCTCGTGACCAAAAGCACGATGCCCGTGATCGCTGCTGCTCCGCCGACCGCGAAGCTCACGACCGAGAGCGTGCCGTCACTCTTGTAGTCATTGTCGTACGAGTCGATTTGCGACTTTTGGCTTTGGGGGCAAGCGCCGTTCGGACCGGTGCACAGATCGTTCGCCTTCGATTTCTTGCTGAAGGCTTGTGCGGCGAACACCGAGCCGAGGCCAACCCCGACGACGCCGACGCCGAGCGCAACGTAGCCGCCGATTTTGGCGCCGTTGCTGCCGCTCGAAGTGCCTTGATCAGCGCCGGTGCCCGGGGGCGGAGTCGCGGCGACGGGGGCTCCAGGCGCGGCCGGCGGCGGGGTGCCTGCCGGTTGAACACCGCCCGGCGGAACCGGCGGAGCATCCGGAGCGACCGTGCCCGGCGCCGATTTGACGGTCAGCGTGATCGAGGTCTTGCCACCTTCGGCCACGGTGACGGACACCGGATCGCTCTTCAAATCCTGCCCCTGCGCGATGAACGTGTGCGTGCCGGGGTCGACGGGTAGCGGCAGGCCGAGCAGCGCGGGCGGCACTTTTTCGCCGTCGTCCGTCACTGTCACTTGGCCTTTTTCACCGGCGAGCTGCACGGTGACCGCGCCGATGCGAGGCTCGATCGGGCCGACCTCTTGCTGCGCGGAGGTCTGCGCTTGGCGGAAGGCGTCCGGCGCATCCGCACCGTAATGCTCGCGGATGATCCGGTTGTAGTTCTCGCGAGCTTTGACCAGCTTGCCGAGTTTTTCCTGCGCGCGGGCGAGGTACAAGAGGTGCACCGGTGAATGCACGAGCGACTCGGCGCGCGTGAACAAGTCCGCCGCATCCGCCCAGCGCTTCTCGTTGATTGCCTTGACGCCTTCGGTCGCCGCGACGCGCGCGCCGGCGCGATCATCGTCCGTTTGTGCCCAGGCGCTCGGCTGCACCACCAGCGTGCCCAGAGCCACGACCAAGGTCGCCGCGATGCCGCGGGCGGCACCCCGAAAATCCCGTGAGTAAGCCATCGCGCCGGACGCTAACATGAGTCGCGCGGGTCGTCACCATTCGCCGGGGCTCGTTTTTGGCTGGAATCCGCGCGCGTGCGCGCCAAGGGCGTAGTCACAAACTTGGCTTTCTTCGTTTACGGATCGCGTACGGATCGCGCTCCTACGAGCCGATAGCCGATCCCCGCTTCGGTCACGATGTAACGCGTCCCGAGCCGCTCCGGATCGAGCTTTCGACGCAGACGCGCCATATATACCCGCAGGTAGTGCGGATCCCGCGCGTTCGGGCCCCAAGCTGCTTGGAGCAATTGCTCGTGCGGAACCACGCGCTCCAAGTTGCGCGCGAGCAAGGCGAGTAGCTTGTAATCCGTGGGAGTGAGCGAGAGTCGCACCCCGGCGAGCGTGACCTCGCGGGTCAACAGATCGATCGAGAGCGCGTCGAGCTGGATTCGGCCGCCTTGCGACACGCGGCGCGCTCGGCCGTGGCGCAGCGCGACGCGCACGCGCGCCAAAAACTCACCGACGCTCAGCGGCTTCAACAAATAGTCGTCCGCGCCCGCATCGAGCGCGCTGATCTTGTCTCGCTCCGCGGCGCTCGAGCTGACGATCACGATCGGCAGCTCGCTCGCGCGCCGAAGCTCGTCGATCGCGTCGAGCCGCGCGAGCTCCGGCTCGGCCAAATCGAGCAACACGGCCTCGGCGGCGCACGCCGGAAAACGAGGCCGGAAATCCGCGAAGCTCGCGTGCGCTTCGGCGCGATAGCCTGCGCTCTCCAGCGTCGCGCGGAGCCAAGCGCGCGAGCCCGAGTCCGCATCGACGATCGCGAGCAGCGGCGCGTGCTCGAGCCGCGCGAGCAGCTCTTTCGAAGGGTGCGAATGCGGGTGCAGCACGACGCACGTAAAGTCGCACGCCGTCGATCAAAAAGAGGTAAAGACTCGCGCTCCGCGAGCGTTCGGGTCAGCGTACGCGAGCGCGGTTCGCTTCGCGCGGGGGCGCGCCGAGTGTGACGCTGCTGCGTTGTGTCAGTGCGCTCGTCAGGCGCCGCGCGGGCTCAACGGCGCCAGCGAGCGTTGCGGCTTCGACGACCTTGAGCGCGTCCGCCGGGTCGAGCACAGCGAGCCAGATTGCAGCCGTTTCACAGGCGCGATCGAACGCGCCGAGGCGCGCGTGCAAGTCGATCAGCAGCTTGACCGCGCCCGCGCGTGGCGCTCGCGAAAGGCTGCGTTCGAGTAGGCCGATGGCGTGTCGCGTGCGTCCGAGCGCCGCGGTGACGGCGGCGAGCGCGTAGTCGTCTACGTCTGCGAGTGGATGCACGCGGCTGAGCGAGCCGTACGCGCGTTCCGGCAAGCCGAGCGCGAGCTCCGCCCAAGCCACGAGCTCCCAGGCGGCGTTCGCCGTCGTCTTCGTGCACGCGCGAAAACCGATGCGCGTCGCCAGCCTTCGCGCGTGCTCGTGCTCGCCCTGTTCGAGCAAGCGCCGCGCGAGTGTGAGCTGCGCAGGCAGATCGAAGGTGCGCTCACGGTCGAGACGACGCTGGTGCGCCCACGCGATCGCGTTCGCGCCGGCCGCGACGCCGAACAGCAGCACGACGAGCGCGCTCCGCGCGACGAGCAATCCGTCCAGCGCGACGGCGCCAGCGAGCACGCACGAAACCGAGAGCAAGAGCGCGCGGCGCCGCTCGCGCACGCAGGCCAAGAGCGCGCGCCCGGCGTCGAACGGGATGAGCGGCAGCAAATTGATTGCGCCCCAACCTAAGCTCGAAAAGGCCATAATTTTCAGGCTTTCGTGCTCGAGCACGCGCGCGAGCGCGAACGCGCCGGCTCCGACGAGCAAGCTGACGGCGGGCCCCGCGAGCCCAATCGCGACCTCGCGTCCGCGCGTGGGCTTCGGCTCGCACGTGGTGTGCGCGCCGAGCGCGTACAGCACGATCGTCGCGCGATGGCCGAGCGCGAGGGCGGTGAGCGCGTGCCCGAGCTCGTGCACCAAAACCGTGAACGAGACCAAGAGCGCGCACAGCGCCATGCGCCGCGCGCCCCCCGCGATGCCAGGCGCCGCCGCGAGCACGAGGAACGCCGCGGCCACGCGCACACGCACGCGCCCCGCTTCCAAACACAGCGCCGGGCCGAGCCGCGTCGGCTGCAGCAGCAGCTCTTCGGAAACGGTCGCGGAGGGCGTCGGCTCTTGCATGATCGGATCTCGCGGTTGAAAGCTGGTTGGGTTGGGGGCCTCGCGCCGCGCGGCTCAGTGCACGATCGCCCCTGGCTGTGTCGCGGCCGGCTCGACGCCGTGCCTGCGCGGCACGCGCAACCGAAAAGTGCTGCCCTGACCGACCACACTCTCCACCTCGAGCGTGCCGCCGTGCCGCAGCGCGATCTCTTGCGCGATGGCGAGCCCGAGCCCGTGTCGGCCTTTCAACGTGGAGGGCTCCGCATAGCTCCAATGTCGCGCGAAAATGTGCGGCAAATGCTCGGGTAAAATGCCCTCTCCGTCGTCTTGCACGGTGAAGATTTGCTCGCCGTTCAGCGCACGCGCCGAAAGCCGCACGCGCCCGCCTTCGTGCGAATGGCGAATCGCGTTCGCGACCAAATTGCCGAGCACGATCGCGATCTGCTCTGGATCGAGCTCCACGTTCTCGTGCTCGTCCTCTTCTTCGAGCGCGAGCGCGACGTGCTTCATCTCTGCCACCTTGCGATGCGCGGACGCGACCTCGCGCAAGAGCGCGTTGGCGTCGACCAGCGCCGGTTTCAACGCCCCCGCTTCACGCTCGATGCGCACCAAATCCAGGAGCTCGTTGACCGTGCTCTGCAGCCGCTCGGTCTCGTCCCGCGCGGTCACGGCCAGCTCGCGCTGAATGCTTTGCAGCGGCCCGGTCGATTCTTCGAGCAGCATGTGCGTCGCCAAACGGAGCGAAGTGAGCGGCGTTTTGAGCTCGTGGCTCACCGTCGCGACGACGTCACTCTTCAGCGCATCGATGCGGCGGAAGCGCGTCACGTCTTGCGCCACGACGATCACGCCGCCCGCGCTCGCGTCTTCACCGCGCAGCGGGGACGCGCGCACCAAGAAGTATTTCTCTCCGTCCAGCGTGATCCAGCGCATCGCGTCCGCGAGGCTCTGGGGCAAGAGCGGCGTGCCTTGCGCGAGCACCGCGTCGCGCGCGAGCGCGAGCGGCTCCGGGATTTCCGCGCCGCCGCCCGTGAGCAAATCACGACCTTCCGGGCCGAGCGAAAACGTGGCTTCCGCGGCCTCGTTCACCAGCACCGTTTCGCCGCGCGCGCTGAACACGATCACGGGATCGACCATCGAAGCGATGGTCGCGCGCGAGAGATCCTTGGCCGCGAGCAGCTCGCCGAGCGAGCTCTCGCGGTACGCGCGCAGCTTCTCCTGCATCCGGTGCATCGCTTCGCCGAGCTCGGCCAGCTCGGTCACGCCCGCGGCGGGCACGGTCGCGTCCAGCTTGCCTTCCCCAATCGCGCGCGCGTGCTTGGTGAGCGAAAAAATCGGGCCGAGCACGGTGTTCGGCACCGTCCACGCGAGCCAGCCGGCGACCGCGAGGGCCAGCACCGTGACCAGCACCGCGAGCTCGAGCGTGCGCTGCGCGGTGCGCCGCGCCTCGCGATCGGCCCATTCCATGTTCTCTTGGTTCATCAGCCGAATCGCCGTCACTTTGCCGCGCACGGCCGCGAAGCGCGGCAAAAGCTCGTTGAAGTAGCCATCGAGCCGCTGTTCGCGCGGGCCGCCGAGCACGCGATCCACGGTCAGCAGATACTCGCGATACAAGCGGTCGAGCTCGTGCACGAGCGGTCCTTCACCCGTAAGAGTGATATTGTGGGCCTCGCGATCGAAGGCCTTGGCGAAGCCCGCGCGGTGCAACACGAGCATCGGCTCGGCGATGTCCGTGCGGCCGCTGGCCGCGAACAGCGCCGCCGAATCCTGCCGTTCGAGCGCCTCGTTCATCTCCTGGCAAGCGACGACGGAGACGTAGTTTTCCCGCAAAATCAGGCCGATCGCGCCGCCCAAGCGCGTCACGGCCACGGTCGAGAGCGCGCACAGCACGACCAGCGTCGCGCCCACGATCGCGACTGCGCGAAAGAGCGTGCCTCGCAGTGAGCGTCGCGCGCGCGCAGGCGCGGCCGGCGGCGACGAGCTCGTGCTGGGCTGAGCGAGCGTCATCGGAGCCCGTAGCGTTCGCGTTTGCGGTAGAGCGTGGACGGATCGACGCCGAGCGCCTTCGCCGCGGTATCGAGCGTCGGGTGTCGCGCGACGACGGCCGCGATGTGCCGGCGCTCCGCGGCCTCGAGCGTCTCGTCTCCGTCGCTGAGCGGTGCGGCAGGGCGCGCGCTCGAGCGTACTTCTTCGGGCAAGAGATCTGGCGTCACGCTGTCCCCGTTCGCGAGCAACGTGGCGCGCTCGAGCACGTTCGAGAGCTCACGGATGTTGCCCGGCCAATCGTAGGCCACGAGCGCGGCCATCGCTTCAGCAGAAATGCCCAGCGTTTTGCCGGTGCCGGGCTGCGGCTTCAGGAAGGATTGTGCGAGCGCAGGGACGTCTTCGCGCCGCTGCCGGAGCGCGGGCAAGCGAATTGTGACCACGTTCAGGCGATAGAACAAATCATCGCGGAACGAGCCCGCGCTGACGGCGGCTTTCAAATCTCGGTGCGTCGCCGCGACGATGCGCGCATCCGAGCGACGCGGCTCGGTGTCACCCACGCGCACGTATTCGCGCTCCTCGAGCAAGCGCAGGAATTTGCCTTGCGTCTCTTTGCCCAGATCTCCGACTTCATCGACGAACAAGCTGCCGTTCTTGGCGGCTTCGACGTAGCCTGCGCGCGGCTGATCCGCGCCGGTGAACGCGCCTTTGGCGTGCCCGAACAGCTCGTTCTCGATCAAGTTGCTGCTGATCGTCGCGCAATTCACGGTCACGAATGGGCGCGCAGCGCGCGGCGAACGCTGATGGATGTGACGCGCGAGCACGCTCTTCCCGGTGCCGGTTTCGCCTAAAATCAACACGGTCGCGTCACTCGCGGCGACGCGCTCGGCCAGCGTGTAAGCCTCGAGCACGGCCGCGCTGTTGCTCTTCACGGGGGCGCGTTTGCCGTGGCGCTCGGCTTCCGCGAGCTCTGCGCGCATGCGCCCGGATTCGAGCACGCGCGCGACGATGTGCTTCACCGCCGCGGGCGTGAACGGCTTCGCCAAATAATCCGATGCGCCCGCGCGCATGGCTTCGACCGCGTTGTCGATCGTGGCGTAGGCCGTCATGATGATGACTTGCGCGCCCGGCGCTTCTTGGCCGAGCGCGCGCGTGACGGCGAGGCCGTCCATGCCGCCGAGCCGCAGATCCACGATCGCCAAATCCGGCGGCTGCTTCCGGGCCTGCGCGATGCCTTGCTCGCCGCTCGAAGCGAGCGAGACCGCGTAGTCCGCCGACTCGAGGCACAGCTTCAGCGTGCGCCGGATCGCCTCGTCGTCGTCGATCACCAGGATTTGTGGTTTCGCCGTCATGCCGACCTGCTTTGAAAGCTAGCTTGCGATAGCGGGCCGAGCTGAGCGAGCGTTTTCGGATGCGCCAAAATCTGCGGCTCGTCGAACGAATGCGCGACCCGCAACGCCAAGCGCTCGCTCAACGTGCTCGTCGCGATCAAAAACGCGCGTTTGTCGCTGCCGAGGCGCGCGTAGAGCGCGCCGTGCTCGCTCGGGACGAGCCCGATCGAGAGCACGGTCACGTCCGCGGACGCGCCGCCGGGCGGGCCGTGTGCGAGCTCGCTGCTGGCATCGGCGACGAACCAGAGCTTGTGCCGGCCGTGATGATCGAACGTCGGCACGACCCGAGCGCCCGCGTACGCGTTCAAGCGCGCGAGCCCTTCGAATGCCGACACTTCGTCACTCACGCGCTCGTCGCGCAGCGCGATCGCGGCGCGATAGGCGCGATCCGCGTCGCGATCGCGGCCTTCGAGCTCGCACACGAGGCCGTACAGCGCCATCGCTTCGCCGTCGAGCGGCGAGACGGCGCGCGCTCGCGCGAGCGGCGCTTCCGCGTCACGCAAACGGCCTTCGGTGAGCGCGCGCCGCGCGTTGGACATCGCGGAGGCGTATTCGAGCGCGCCGTCGTGGCGAGCGCGCGCCGTGCGCAGCACGCGTTCGACCGCGCCGACGATTTCTCGCGGCGTGAACGGCTTCGGCACCACATCATCCACGCGGGTGCGAATCAGCTCTTGCATCACACGCGGCGTGAGCAGCGTGCCGGTCACGACCAGCGGCAGCTCGGGGTAATCCGCGCGCAGCGCGTGCACGCCGTCCGTGCCTTCCGTGTTGGTCGCGCGCATTTCCACGATCGCGGCTTCGATCGGTTTGCCGTCCAAGAGCGCGCGCGCCGCCTCCACCGTCGCCGAACCCACAGGGGCGAAGCCCGCGGCCGACAGCGCATACTCCAGCATTTGCCGGATGGTCGTGTCCGGCTCGACCACGAGCACTCGTCGATTCATGGGTCCGGCGCTCCTTCTTCGGTCGCTTCGTGGCCCTGTTGATCGCCGACCACGAGCACATCCACCTCCGGGACCGCGCGCATGAATTCAGCCAAAATCGAGCCGCGAATGCGTTCTTGCAAGCGGCTTTGGCCGGTCCGACCGAAGACGGCGTGGGTGATGCCTTTGCTGCGCGCGAAGTCGGCGAGCGCAGCGACGACGTCCGTGCCTTCGAGCCGCACGACTTCCGCGCCGAGCTCTTTGGCCAAGCGAATATTTTCGGTGAGCGAGCGCAAGCTCGATGAATCGATGCGCTCGGGTGCTTCGTGCGAGGTGCGCACGTAGACCACGAACCAGCGGCTGTTCAGGCCGCCCGCGAGCCGCGTGCCGTGGCGGAGCATGCGGCGCGTCGCGTTCGGACGTGAAGACATCGAGACCATCACGCGCTCGGCGTCGACCGGATGCGAGTGCGATTGCGGAGCTTCGTCGTTCAGCGGCGAAGGCTCGCGCCGGCCGCGCCGCTCGACGGCATTCGCGACCTCACGCAGCGCGAGCTGGCGCAGCGCGGCCAGGTTTTTGCTGCTGAAAAAACGCCTGAGCGCGTGTTCGACCTTTTCGGGTGGATACACTTTGCCCTCGCGCAGCCGCTCTTGCAGCTCGGTCGGCGGCAAATCCACCACCACCACTTCATCCGCGTTCGCGACGATGCGATCCGGAATGCGCTCGCGCACATCCACGCCCGTCTCGCGCAGCACGATCTCGTGCAGGCTCTCGAGGTGCTGCACGTTGAGCGTCGCCATCACGCTGATGCCGGCGTCGAGCAGCGCTTCGACGTCTTGCCAGCGCTTCTCGTGCGTCGAGCCGCCGACGTTGGTGTGCGCGAGCTCGTCCACGAGCGCCACCGCGGGCTTGCGCGCGAGCACGGCTTCCAAATCCATCTCTTCCAGCGGCACGTTGCGGTAAATCAGCGTCTTTCTCGGGATGAGCTCGATGCCCTGGGTCTCCGCGATCGTCTCGGCGCGGCCGTGGGTTTCCACGATCGCGCACGCGACGTCCACGCCTTCGGCCACGAGCCGCTTGCCTTCCTTCAGCATGGCGACCGTCTTGCCGACGCCGGCCGCCATGCCCAGGTAGATCTTCAGCGGCGCGCGCCGATGCGCCTTCAGGACTGCCAGGAAATCATCGGCCACCGCGCGCTCACTTTTGCGAGACGGGTGCGTTCGCCGGGCTCGCGCCGGTAGCGCCCTTCGCCGACGCAGCATACGGCGCTTGCGCGTCCAGATCGAGGTTCACGAGCAGCACGTTCACGCGTGGCTCGCCCAAGAATCCGAACGTGCTCGTTTCGGTGTGGCGCGCGATGAAGTCGCGCACCGCGCTTTCGGGCACGTGCCGCGCGCTCGCGATGCGCGGCGCTTGAATCGCCGCGGCGGCGGGCGAAATGTGCGGATCGAGCCCGCTCGCGCTCTTGGTCACGAGATCGGCCGGCACCGGACCGGTCACGCCGGTGCTGCGCAAGAGCGCGACGCGCGCCTTCACTTCATCGAGGTAGGCGCCGTTCATCGGGCCGTAGTTGCTGCCCGACGAATACGTGATGTTCGTCGCGGCGTCGTTGCTCGCGCCGGAAGGGCGGCCCCACAAATACTCGGGGTGCGCCGCCCAATCCGCCACGGATTGCCCGATGATTTCCGAGCCGACGACTTTGCCGTCGCGGCTGAGCAGGCTGCCGTTGGCTTCGTCTTTGAACAGCACCTGCGCGCCGGCCGTGACAACACCCGGGTACACGCCGCAGCACAGCACGAAGAGCGCCGCACTGATCACCAGACAAGGTCGAAGATTTTCCATGATCCGTATTTCCTCAGGCCAAATGCAGCACGTTGACGACGACGTCGATCAGCTTGATGCCCACGAACGGCAGCAGCACGCCGCCGCCGCCGTACACGAGCAAGTTGCGACGCAGGATGCGCTCGACGCCCATCGGGCGGTATTTCACGCCGCGCAGCGCGAGCGGGATCAGCGCGATGATGATCAGCGCGTTGAAGATCACGGCGCTCAAGATCGCGCTCGAAGGCGTGCCGAGGCGCATGATGTTGAGCGACCAGAACGCCGACGAGTGTGAGTTACCGGCGACTGCTTGGAACGCGGCGATACCGGTGAGCATCGCGGGCAGGATCGTGAAATACTTGGCGAGGTCGTTCGCGACGGAGAAGGTGGTGAGCGCGCCGCGCGTCATCAAGAGCTGTTTTCCGATCTCGACGATCTCGATCAGCTTGGTCGGGTCCGAATCCAAATCGACCATATTTCCCGCCTCTTTCGCGGCTTGCGTGCCCGTGTTCATAGCCACGCCCACGTCGGCGCGCGCGAGCGCGGGTGCGTCGTTCGTGCCGTCGCCGGTCATGGCCACGAGGCGACCGCCTTCTTGCATGCGCTCGATGTACGCCATCTTGGTCTCGGGCGTGGCTTCGGCGAGGAAGTCGTCCACGCCGGCTTCTTCGGCGATCTTCTTGGCGGTGAGCGGGTTGTCGCCGGTGATCATCACGGTCTTGATGCCCATCGCGCGCAGCCGCTCGAAGCGCTCGCGCATGCCAGGCTTCACCGTATCTTTCAGGTAGACCACGCCGAGCGCTCGCGGCCCGTCCGAGACGACGAGCGGCGTGCCGCCTTCGTTCGCGATGCGCTTCACGTCCGCGAGCAACGCTTCCGGCACGCTGCCGCCGAGCGCGGTCACGTGCTTCACGACCGCATCCGTCGCGCCTTTGCGCAGCACGCGGCCGAACAGATCGAGCCCGCTCATGCGCGTTTGCGCGGTGAACGGCACCGGCGTACCGCTTTCGCCGCCGACTCGTTTGCCCAAGGTTTTCTCGGCCAAAACAACGATGCTTTTACCTTCCGGCGTTTCGTCGGCCAGCGACGAAAGCATCGCGACTTCGGCGAGCTCTCCTGCGTTCACGCCGGGCGCGGGCGTGAGCTCATACGCTTGGCGCGAACCGTAAGTGATGGTGCCCGTCTTATCGAGCATCAGCACGTCGATATCGCCCGCGGCTTCCACCGCGCGGCCGGAGGTCGCGATCACGTTGTACTGCACCAAGCGATCCATGCCCGCGATGCCGATCGCGGAGAGCAGCGCGCCGATCGTGGTCGGGATCAAGCACACGAGCAGCGAGACCAAGAGCAGCACGCCGATGTTGCCGGCGAAGAACCGCGCGCTCGGCACGAGCCCGGCAGTCGCGGCCAAAAAGATGATCGTGAGGCCCGCGAGCAAAATCGTGAGTGCGATTTCGTTCGGGGTTTTCTGCCGTTCCGCGCCTTCCACGAGCGCGATCATGCGATCGATGAAGCCGCCGCCCGGATCTTGCCTGACCTCGATCACGAGCCAATCGGAGAGCACGCGCGTCCCGCCGGTGACTGCGCTGCGATCGCCGCCGGCTTCGCGCACCACGGGCGCGCTCTCGCCGGTGATCGCGCTTTCATCGACGGACGCGACGCCCTCCAAGATCTCGCCGTCAGCCGGGATCAGCTCGCCCGCGTGCACGTAGATGCGATCGCCTTTGCGCAGATCGGTCGCGGACACGGTCTCGCCGCGGGCGCGCCCTTCACCCGTGGGAGTGACGGGCGCGACGCCGCCGTTCCGCAGCGTGCGCAGCGCGGTCGTGGTCGTGCGCATTTTGCGCAGCGTCGCCGCCTGCGCTTTGCCGCGCCCTTCCGCGACGGCTTCGGCGAAGTTCGCGAACAGAACGGTGAACCAGAGCCACAGAATCAGCTGAATCGTCAGTTTGGAGTCCGTGGCGTGGCCGCGCAGCACGTCCGCCGCGTACAAGAGCGTGACGAGCGCAGTGCCGACCTCGACCACGAACATGACCGGATTCTTCATCATTTGTCGCGGATTCAGCTTCTTGAACGAATCCGCGATGGCCGGCTTGATGATGCTCGAATCGAACAGAGAACGAGATTCTTTGTTATTGGACATGACTCGGACTCACTGCGCTGCGAGAGCTGCGACTTGAAAGTGCTCGACGATCGGGCCGAAAGACAGAATCGGGAAGAAGGTGAGCGCGCCCACGAGCAGGATGGTGCCGGTGAGCAGCGCGACGAACAGGCCTCCACCGACCGGGAAGCTGGACGGGCCCGGCGGCACGCGCTTCTTCTTCGCCATGTTGCCGGCGATCGCGAGCACCGCGATGATCGGTAAGAATCGCCCGAACATCATGTTTGCGGCGAGCGTGATTGAATAAAAAATCGGATGGTCGGCGCTGTATGCGGTGAGGCCCGCAAACGCGCTGCCGTTGTTCGCGGCCGCCGAAGTGAACGCGTACAGCACCTCGGAGAAGCCGTGCGGATGCGGTTTCCACGGCGCGCCAGCGAGCTCGTTTGCTGCCGTGTTCAGAATGCCTGCGCGACCGGCTTCGGTCATCAAACCGAGCGAGGTCATGCCGAGGATCAGCACGGCCATCACCAGAATGTAGAAGCTGGCGAAGCGCACATCACGACTATCGATCTTCTTGCCGAGGTATTCCGGCGTGCGCCCGATCATCAAACCAGACAGGAAAATAGCCAGAATGATGAACACGAGCATGCCGTACAAGCCCGAGCCGACGCCGCCGAACACCACTTCACCGAGCTGCATGTTGAGGATCGGAATCAACCCCGAGAGTGGCATCAAGCTATCGTGCATCGCGTTGACGGCGCCGCACGAAGCGTCCGTCGTGACCACGGTGAAGAGCGAAGAATCGGCGATGCCGAAGCGCAGCTCCTTGCCTTCCATGTTGCCGCCCGCCGCGAGCGCGCTCGTAGTTTGATCGACGCCCAGGTGCGTGAGCAACGGATTGCCCGCAGCTTCGAAGTGCCCGACGATGAACACACACACCACGGAGAGCAGAGTCATCGTCGCGAACACGGCCCAGCCGTGACGCACACTGCCGAGCATCTCGCCGAGCGTGATGCAGAGCGCGCCGCCGAGCGCGAAGATCGACAGCATCTGCACCAAATTCGAGAGCGGAGTCGGGTTCTCGAACGGGTGCGCGCTGTTCGCGTTGAAGTAGCCGCCGCCGTTGGTGCCCAGCATCTTGATCGCCTCTTGCGAAGCGACCGGGCCTTGCATCAGTGTCTGATTCGCGCCGTCGAGCGTGGTCCACGTGGTCGGGTGCATGAAGTTTTGGATCACGCCCTGCGAGACCAAGAAGAGCGCGTAAAAGACGCACAGCGGCACGAGCACGTACAAATGCACGCGCACCAAATCGACCCAAAAATTGCCGATTTTATCGGTTTCGTGGCGCGCGAGGCCGCGCACGAGCGCGATCGCCACGGCGATGCCTACGCCCGCCGAAAAGAAATTGTGCGACGTGAGCGCGACCGCTTGCGAGAGGTAGCTCATCGTCGTTTCGCCGCCGTACGATTGCCAATTGGTGTTGGTCGTGAAGCTGACGGCGGTGTTGAACGAGAGCCACGGCGCGACCGCACCGAGCTTCGCCGGGTTGAGCGGCAATGAATCTTGCAAACGCAAGATCACGTACGTGATGAGCTGCGTGAACAGCGAAAAGCCGAGCACCGCGAGCGCGTAGCTCTTCCAAGTTTGCTCGCGCTTCGGGTCGACGCCGGCCCAGCGATAGAGCAGATTTTCGAACGGCGCGCCGAGCTTGCGAGTCGCGTGATTCGTGCCCGAGAACACGCGCGCCATGAAGCGCCCGAGCGGCCAGCTGACGGCCGCGACGAGCGCGAAGAACACGAAGAGCAGCAGATAAAATCGAGCAGACATGATCAAAAGCGCTCCGGTCGCGCCAGCACGTAAAAGAGATAGAAGGTGAGCGCGAGCGCGCTCGCCGCGGTCAAAACCAAATCGAGAGACATGGCTTTCAGATCCGATCGCAGACGCGCAGGAACAGCGCGCACAAGAGGTAGGAGGAGACAGTCACTCCGAGAATGAGAATTTCGGTGGCCATGATTTGCTCCGTTCGAGCGTGATTGCGCCGACGGATGCATCGCCTGTGCCGCGGCGAAATTGCGCGAAAAATCAGCGCGAAACACGGCAGATCATGCGCGGGCGCACGCCGAAAAATCGTGATCGTGCAGCGCTGCACGATGACCAAGTTCTGTCTTCAGTGAGCGTTTTCGGGGCTGCCCCGCGCGAGTTCCGGCGCGTGACGGCGGCGTGCTCGCTCCGCTGCGCTCGCCGGCACCCCAAGCGCGGGCCCGCGGCCCGCGCGGAGTGCCCACGGAAAAATTAACTCTGAAGAGTTACTTCACGACATCAGCGACGCACTGACACTCGTTCTTCGTGTCCACGGTGCAGTGCTCGCCGGAGACGCAGCCTTGGCAACCGCCGGCGGCGGCGCTCTGACAGGGCAAGCTCTCCGCCCAGTACGGATTCAAGCTCAGATCGGTCGTGTCTTGGTAGGGCAGCCAAATCGGCGCGTAGGAGGGATCGTCGCCGGGCGCGGTTTTGCTCAAATCCAGGGCAAACATCCAGAGTTGTGAGTTTCCTTGTGTGTCGAAGCCGTACGGCAAGCGCGAGGTGAACGAGATGAACACGAGGTTCTTTGCGGCGCCCTGCGCGAAGGGCGTGAACTTCGGCCACGTCGAGTGACCGAGCGCGGTGGTCGCATCTGCGGGGGCGTAGCGAGTGCCGCGCGTGAGCTCCCAGCAACTCGGACCGGGGCACACGTACGGTCCGCCTTGCGCTTTGACCAAGCGCAGGAACGTCGCGCGGTTGTTGTAAGATTGGCCCGGCGGCGTGATCGCCGGATCCATTTTCGCGGACGCGAACGCGATGTAATTCCCGTCGGGCGACCACGTCGGGTAAAAGTGGTTGATCGCGGAAGCGGCGTCGTAGGCGACGAGGACTTGTGGATCGCCGGACAGCTTGCCGTTCGCCACGGCTTGGATCGCGATCGAGCCTTTGCAGGTGTTCCACGACCAAATGCAGCCTTCCATGACGCCGTTGTCCGCCAGCGTGACGACGATCGAGCTGCCATCGGGCGACCACTCGGGCATGATCGGCACGTAGCGATTCGGCGCGGTCGAAGACAAATAGTCGTACTCGCGGCGATCCAAAGAAGCGCCGGTGCGTGCGTCGCGCAGCTCGAAAAAGAAGCGCAAATCACTGGCGGACACCGAGTCGAGGCCGACGACTGCGGCGAGCGTGCCGTCACTGTTCAAGCTCACCATGTTGCCCATGTACGCGGTGGGCCCGATGTATTGCGCGGGCTGACCGGGCGAGGTCACGGTTTCGGCCCAACCAGCGTACGGCACCGAAGCCAGATCGGTGAACGGGGATGGCCCGGGCATGGGTTCGACATACGGATGAGTCGGATCGTCGGTGGGCGCGACGCGGATCGCGGAGCCATGCTGCGAGTCCGTCTCGGTGACGGCAAAGGCGATCACCTTGCCATCGCGGCTCACGCTGTGACACGAGACGCACGGAAAGCCGCTCGTGTCCGAGCTCGGCGTGATGAACGGCACTGCGTGATCGGAGCCGAAGCTCGCGCGCTTGATTTCGCTCGCGGCGGACGACCAATAGTAGAGCGCGCCGATCACGGGCTCGGGCGAAAAGCTCACGGCGATCGGCGCGGAGGTTGCGACTTGTCCGGCGGCGCTCGCGCTGCTCACCGTGAACGAAAGCTCGCTTTGCCCGCCGAATTTACGGCCTAAATCGAACCATTCGCTCTTCGGCATCGCGAACGAGCACTGCGCCGTCGCGCAGTTGACGTAGAACTGAAAGCTCTGCGTGCCCGCGGTCGCCGTCAGTCGAAAGACGCTCGCCGATGCCGGGTTAGTCCACTGAAACGTGACGTCGAGCAAGTTGTTCGGGTGCAGCGAATGATCGAGTGGATACGCGATCACCGGCGCGCCCGTGTTCGTCGGTGTGCCGGAGAATTGCGTCGCGACGTTGCTCGGTAAGCTCGAGTCTTTGTACGCCGGAACACCCGCGCCGGTGTATTGCCAGGGCTGCGGCAAATCCGACGGCCAATCACTGTCGACGACGCCGGAGTCGGAGCTCCCGGCATCGACGTCGATTTGAATGCCGGTGCCGCCCGTCGCGCTGCCGTCCGCGACGCTCGAGCTGCCGCCCGTGTTCGCTGCGGCGCCAGCGGTCGCGCTGGAATCGCGCGTGACCGCGGACGACTTGTTCGCGGACGAGCAGCCGAGCACGAGCGCGCCGCTCGCGAACAGCACCACACCCGAAGCTTGCAAGCGCCCGATGAGAGTCGGATTGGTCATGCCGACTCTGATGGAAGCACAAGAAACGGCTTTATGGTAACGATACCATATCGGGTCGAAAACTCCGTTCTGGCAGGATCGCCGAGCGGTGCCTCGGGACGAGACGGGACTGGCGCAAGGGGGCCGCAGGGAGGCGACCCCCCAAGCAGGAAAGCCGTGACGGCGCGTTTGAGTTCAGCGTGCGGCGGCTGCGGCGAAGAGCGGGCGCGGCTGCGCGACCGAGCGTTGCTCGACTTTGCTCACGGCGACTGCCGCGGCGCGCGACTCGCCGAGGCGCACCACGCCTTCGACGGACGAGATCGAGAGCTCGCCTTTTTGACCGATGCGCGCGAGCGCGGCGACGGTTGCTTCGACGCGTTCGTCTTCGACGATCGCGCTGAGCTCGAGCTCGGGGCAGAGATCTTGGACATAGGCGGAGCCGCGATACACCTCGCGCTTGGGCGTGAAGTGTCCGAACGTGCGCACCTCGCGCAGCGTTGCGCGAATGCCGAGGCTTTCGAATGCGGCGCGCGCTTCGTCCCACGAGCTCGGTTGAATCAAGGTGTCGATCTTTTTCATGGTCTGCTCCTGCCGTGCTTCGCGACGGCGAAGAGCGTGAGTGCATCGCGCGTGCCGGTCGCGCTCGCGGCGGGATTCGCGGGCGTTTCGCGATCGGGGCAATGCGCGTGGGCTCGCGTCGTGCGCGTTCGCACGTGCAGATCGTGCGCCCATGCACGAGCTGCGGGTTGCCGCGGAAAAGGCCTTTTCCACGCGCGCGAAGCCGAGTAACAAAGGCTTGCGTTCACATGACCGAAGCGAGCAGCGAGCCGCCCTCGCCGGACGCGCGAGCCGAATCCACGGCGCGCGGCGGTCGAGGCAAGCTCACGATCTTTCTCGGCGCCGCGCCTGGCGTCGGCAAGACGTATGCGATGCTCGAGGCGGCGCGCGCCGAACGCGCAGAAGGGCGTGACGTCGTGGTCGGTGCGGTGGAGACGCACGGCCGTTACGATACCGCTGCGCTCCTGCTCGGGCTCGAGCTCTTGCCGCGTCGGCGCGTCTCGCTGCGCGGCGTCAGCTCCGAAGAGCTCGACCTCGATGCCGCGCTCGCGCGCAAACCGGCGCTCTTGCTGCTGGATGAGCTCGCGCGCGGCAACGCCGAAGGCGCGCGTCACGGCAAGCGTCATCAAGATGTGGCCGAGCTCTTGGACGCGGGCATCGATGTGTACACGACGCTCAACGTGCAGCACATCGAGAGCTCGAGTGACGTCGTCGCGCGCATCACGCGCGTGAAAGAGCCCGAGATTTTGCCGGACGCGGTGCTCGAGCGCGCCGATGAAGTGCGGCTGGTCGATCTGCCGCCCGATGAGCTGATCGAGCGCCTGCGCGAGGGCAAAGTGTATTTGCCGGATCAAGCGCGCGGCGCGATCGAGCATTTCTTTCGCAAGGGCAACCTGATCGCGCTGCGCGAGCTCGCGCTCCGGCTCACCGCCGAGCGCGTGGACGCGCAAATGCAGGAGTATCGCGCCGTCCACGGCATCGCGAGCACGTGGTCGGTGAGCGAGCGCCTGCTCGTGTGCGTGAGCCCGAGCCCGCTCTCGGCGCAGCTGATCCGCGGCGCGCGGCGCATGGCGAGCGCGCTGCACGCCGATTGGATGGCGGTCTACGTCGAGACGCCGGCTTCGCTGCGGCTGAGCGCGAAGGGCCGCGAACAAGCGACGCAGAACCTGCGCTTGGCCGAACAGCTCGGCGCCGAAGCGGTCACGTTGAGCGGCGAGAACGCAGCCGAAGAGACGATCCGCTTCGCGCGCGCGCGGAACGTGACCAAAGTCGTGGTCGGCAAGCCCACGCACGCGCGGTTTTGGGATCGCTTGCGACCTTCGTTTTTGGATCAGCTCGTGCGCGCGAGCGGGGACATCGACGTGACGGTGATGTCGGGCGAAGAGCGCACGCCGGCGCCGCCGGTGAACGAAGTCGCGCGTCGTTTCGTGAATGCGCCGCTGGCGTTCGCGGCGGCGTTTACCAGCGCGCTCACGGCCACGTTCGTGTCGTGGAGCGTGTTCGGCCCCAAGCAATTGGCCGACGTGGTGATGATCTATTTGCTCGGCATCGTGCTCGTCGCGCTGCGCTTCGGCTACGGGCCTTCGCTGTTCGCCGCGGTGCTGAGCGTGCTTTGCTTCGATTATTTTTTCATCCCGCCGCTGTACACCTTCGCGGTGCGGGATCTGAGCCACCTGGTCACGTTCTCGGTGATGTTCTTGGTCGCGATCGTGATCAGTGGCCTCACGCAACGCGTGCGCGCGCAGGCCGATGCGGCGCGCCAGCGCGAGCTGCGCACCGCGAGCTTGTACGCGCTCAGCCGCGAGCTCGCGGCGACCAAAGAAGTCGGGGAGATCGCGCAGATCGCGCAGAAACACCTGCGGGACGCGCTCGGCATGGACTCGTGGCTCTTCTTGCCTCGCGCCGAGCGCGCGCAAATCGCGCTCGTGCCGGCGGACGGCGCGGCCGAGCCGCTGCGCGCCGAAGAGCTCAACACCGCGGACTGGGTCTGGGCGCACGAACGACCCGCGGGCTTCGGCACCGAGACGCTGACGGCTGCGCGGAATCTGTATTTGCCGCTCAGCGCTTCGCGCGGAAAAGTCGCGGTGCTCGGCGTTCACGCGAGCGACGCGCAGCGGCTGCTCGCGCCCGAATCACGCCAGCATTTGACGGCCCTCGCCAACCAAATCGCGAGCTCGATCGAGCGCAGCGAGCTGGCTTCCGAGGCGCAATGGGCGCAGCTGCGCATGGAAACCGAGCAAATGCGTAGCTCGCTGCTCAGCTCCGTGTCGCATGATTTGCGCACGCCGCTCGCCGTGGTCACGGGCGCCGCGAGCACGCTCTTGGAAGACAACGTGCCGGCCGCCACTCGCCGCGAGCTCACTGAAACGATCTTGCAAGAAGCTCAGCGCCTCAATCGGCTCGTGCGCAACCTGCTCGATATGACGCGGCTCGAGGCCGGCGCGCTGCGCGTGAACAAAGATTGGCAGCCGCTCGAAGAAGTCGTGGGCTCGGCGCTCAGTCGCGTGGAAGAAGCGCTCACCGGGCGCAAACTCACGACCGAGCTCGCGCGCGATCTGCCGCTCGTGCCGCTCGATGCGGTGCTGATCGAGCAGGTGCTCGTGAATTTGCTGGAAAATGCCTTGAAATACACGCCTGCGGGCACGGCGATCGAAATCAGTGCGCGCACGCGGCCGGGCGGCGTCGAGCTGAGCGTGGCCGATCACGGACCGGGCATCCCAGCGGGGCAAGAGCAGCGCATCTTCGAGAAGTTTTATCGCGCGCCAGGCGTGGAAGGCGGCGGCTTTGGGCTCGGGCTCGCGATCTGTCGAGGCATCGTCATGGCGCACGGCGGTGAGCTCAGCGCGCACAACCGCGCGGGGGGCGGCGCGGAGTTTCGGCTGACGTTGCCCGTCGAAGGGCCGCCGCCGGTGTTCGATACGGCCGAGCCGATCAGCGAGTGAGCTGCTGAACCGAGCGAACCATGCGCTATAACGCCCGCCGAGGTTTCCCGTGACCGAAGTCATGCCCAGGCTACTCATCGTCGAGGACGACGCGCAAATGCGCAAATTCCTGCGGGCTTCACTGTCGAGCCACGGTTATCGCTTGGTCGAAGCGACCACGGGGAACGAAGGGTTGAGCCAAGCCGCTTCCTACAACCCGGATTTGATTTTGTTGGATTTGGGTTTGCCCGACATCGACGGCTTGGAAGTGACCAAGAAGCTGCGCGAGTGGGCGACCGCGCCGATCATCGTCATCAGCGCGCGCGGCCAAGAGGATGACAAGATCAAAGCCTTGGATCTCGGCGCCGACGACTATTTGACGAAGCCCTTCGGCACCGGTGAATTGCTCGCACGCATCCGCGTCGCGCTGCGGCACGCCGCGCGCGCGGGCCAAGAACGCACCGAGCCCGTCCTGAGCGTGGGTGATCTGAGCGTGGATCTCGACAAGCGCACGGTGTTCGTCGCCGGCAAAGAGGTCCACCTCACGCCGATCGAGTACAAGCTACTCGCCACGCTCTTGAAGAACGCCGGCAAGGTGCTCACGCATCGCCAGCTCTTGAAAGAAGTGTGGGGGCCCGGCTACGCCAACAACACGCAATACCTGCGCGTGTACATGGTGCAGCTCCGGCACAAGCTCGAAGCGGACGCCGCGCGCCCGCGCTACCTCGTGACCGAGCCGGGCGTGGGGTATCGCTTGAAGAGCGACGGCTGAGGCGTCAAAAAAAGCGGGAGCGGTTCCACGAATTCGGTCGGCACGCGAGTTTTCGAGCCCGATTTAGGCCGAATTCGAGCGCTGAGGTGACGCTCGCCGCGAGAACGTGTAGCTCACGCGCATGGGGAAAACGTCTTTCGGGGTTGGTCTGATTTGGGTGTTCGCGGTCGGCTGCGGCAGCAGTGACGCGTCCGGGCCGAGTGGCGCGGGCGGCGCGGGTGGAACCGGCGGCGCTGCCGGAAGTGCGGGCAAGGTTGGCGCTGCGGGGGCCGCGGGCAAACCGGGCACTAGCGCGGCGCCGTCCGGCACGATCGGTAACGGCAGCGTGGACTGTAGCGAAGCGGGTGACGGAAAGTCGTGCTCGGCGGGCATGGCTTGCTGTGATCAGTTTCCGTTTGCGCCCAAAGCGTGCGTAGCGAGCTTCGAGGCCTGCCAATGCGCGGACCCCGGCGCGGGTTGCGGCGAAGTCGACGGTTGTGACGGCCCGGAAGATTGTCCCGGCGGCGTGTGCTGCGCGACGCACGGCGCGACGAATCTGCACCAGTTCACCGGTACTTCGTGCAAACCGAGCTGCGATCCGCAAAACGATACGATCGTATGCAAGACCGACGCGGATTGCCCATCGCACGAGTGCAATCCGACGGGGACTTCGTTCTCGCAGTGTCTGTGAGCGTGGGCGCCCGGCGTCGCTGCATTCCCGTCACGGCGCCGCGCTTAACGAAATCTTGATCGCTCGCGCTCGCGTGTTGATGGTTTCTTGATCTCGCGCGCGCCAGATTCACGAGCATGGCCTCCGTGATTCAACTTTCGCGTTATCGCAGCGTGGCGCGGCGTGACTTGCCGCTCGAGATCCCCGCGGGTGATTCCGATTTGCGGCCGGTCGCGGTGCTGCTTTGGATCGGCAGCGTGGTGCGCGTCGCGCTCACCTTGATCCATCGCCAAGAGTTCGGCGTCGAAGCGACGCTCGCGCTCTTGTGCGTACTCGTGCTTCCGGGTGTGATTCTCCGCTCTCGACACCAGCGCGATACAGCCGAGCAATAAATGCCGCGCGCGCATGTTAAGGAAGGATAAAAACCGCTACTTTGCCCGTGTCTTCTGTTGCGTGATGCGTCCGCTGAGCGCATTTCGTGGCCCATGGCCGTCGCACTCAAGCGCATCATTTTTGGCGCACCGAAGGACGTCAAAGACCCGCACGCATTCCACAAGCTCTCGCTGATCGCGCTGCTCGCGTGGGTCGGGCTCGGAGCGGATGGGCTTTCGTCGTCCGCGTACGGCCCGGACGAAGCGTATCGCGCGCTCGGCGAGCACACGGGGCTGGCCGCGTTCCTCGCGCTGGCGACGGCCGCGACCGTATTCATCATCAGCTACGGCTACAGCCGCATCATCGAGCAGTTTCCGTCCGGCGGCGGTGGTTACGTCGTGGCCTCGAAGCTCTTGAACCCGCGCGTCGGCGTGGTCTCGGGCGCGGCGCTGCTCGTCGACTACGTGCTCACGATCACGATCTCGATCGCGAGCGGCGCGGACGCGATTTTCAGCTTTTTGCCGCCCGGCGCGCTCGCGCTGAAACTGCCGGTCGCGTTCGCTGGCCTCGCGCTGCTCACGGTCATGAACATCCGCGGCGTGAAAGAGTCTGTCACCGCGCTGGTCCCGGTGTTCGTGCTGTTCTTGATCACGCACGCGATTTTGATCGTGCTCGCCGTCGGCGGAAACGCGTCGCAAGCGGGGCACGTGGCGAGCGAAGTGCACGCGAGCATCAATCGCACGGGCGCGGCGCTCGGCATGTTCGGCTTGCTCAAGCTCTTCATCCACGCGTACTCGATGGGCGGCGGCACCTACACGGGCATCGAAGCCGTCTCGAACGGCGTGGGCATGATGCGCGAGCCGCGCGTGCGCACCGCGAAGCGCACGATGACGCTCATGGCCGCGTCGCTCGCGATCACCGCGGGCGGCATTTTGCTCGCCTACTTGCTGGTGCACGCGCAAGCCGAACCCGGCAAAACCATGAACGCGGTGCTGTTCGATCGCGTCGCCGGATCGTGGAACATCGGCGGCATCGCGGTGGGCAAAGCGTTCGTGATCGCCGCGCTCTTGAGTGAAGGCGCGCTGCTCTTCGTGGCGGCGCAAGCGGGCTTCTTGGACGGCCCGCGTGTGATGGCGAACATGGCGACCGATTCCTGGCTGCCGCATCGCTTCGCGGCGCTGTCGGATCGGCTCTCGATGCGCAACGGCGTGATGATCATGGCCGCCGCCGCGTTCGGCGCGCTGATCTACACCCGCGGTGACGTCTCGAAGTTGGTCGTGATGTACTCGATCAACGTGTTCCTCACGTTCAGCTTGTCGAACTTGGCGATGGCGCGCTTCTGGATCCGTCACCGCGCGGAGCACGCCGCCGAGTGGAAGCAGCATCTGTTCGCGCACGTCGTCGCGCTCGCGCTCTGCGCCACGATTTTGGTCATCACCATCCTCGAAAAATTCGTGGACGGCGGTTGGCTCACCTTGCTCGTGACGGCGCTGCTCGTCGTGCTCTGCTTCGGGATCAAACAGCATTACGGCTCCGTCGTGCGCGCGCTCAAGAAGCTCGATTCGGATTTGCCGTCGCCGCCCGAGGTCGAACAAGCGCTCGCGCTGGCCTCGCAAAAGAAGGAAGACGCGAGCTTCGAAGAGCACCACGGCTTGATGGAGCATCACACGCGCCAAGATCCGGACTGCGAAAAGCCGGTCGCGATCCTGCTCGTCGGTGGCTACAGCGGGCTCGGGCGCCACGCGCTGCTCACGCTCCTGCGCATGTTCCCGCACCATTTTTCCGGCGTGGTGTTCTTGAGCGTCGCGGTCGTCGACTCGGAGTCGTTCAAGGGCGCCGATCAAATCGCGGCGCTCGAAGAGCGCACGCGCCAAAACCTGCTCTGCTACGAGCACTACGCGCGCTCGCTCGGCCTGCCCGCCGCGAGCATGTTCTCGGTCGGCACCGAGGTCGCGGTCGAAGTCGAGAAATCGGCTGCCGAGCTCGCGGGCCGCTATCCGCGCGCACTCTTCGTCGCCGGCCAACTCATCTTCGAAGAAGACACGTTTTGGAACCGCGTGCTCCACAACGAAACCGCGTTCATGGTCCAAAAACGCCTGCAACGTCGCGGCATGCCCATGATCGTCGTGCCCGTGCGGATCGATTTGCGCGCTGTGCGGCCCGTGCGCGCAGCCGTGCTCGCTGCGTGAAGAGCGAGAAGCGATTTCACCGCCAAGGCGCGGAGGTCCCGAAGAACGCCGAGTTTTGATGGGGGGTCGCCTTGCGGGGGCTCGCTTGCGCCAGGTTTGAGCGGGCGTTGGTGCGGCGCGCGCAGCGCTGCTCAGCGCGAAAGCGAACACAGAAGCGCCGCGTGCCCGCGAGTTGTAAGTCTCATTTGAGACTTACAACTTCGGGCGCAAAAGGGGTCGGTTGATGTGGAGGCGCCGGCGGCGCGTGCGTGCGCCGCCTCGCCGTCGAGCAAGCGCGTCCGCGACGCGGTACGGGCTACCCACGCTTGCCGCGGCGCGAACCGCTGAGCCCAAAAAAACTCGGCGTTCTTCGGGCTCTCGGCGTCTTTTCGGTGTCTCGCTCTCTCGCCTTCTCGCTCAATAACGACGCCACCGACGGTGATACACGGGACCGCGATGCACCACGCCGACGCGGAACCACGGGTGTGAGTACCAGACGTAACGACGCGCGCCGTAGTGACCCCAGTACGGGCTCGGGCCCCAACCGAGCACCCACGGCGCATACACCCAGCGCCAGCCGCCGTTCGGGTAATAGGCGTATTCGTAGGCTGCGCCGCCGTCCGGGCTGACGTACGTGTATTGCTGCGCGTACGGCATCCAGATCCAGCCGTATTGGCTGGTGTACGTCCATTGTCCGCTCGCATCCCCCTGCGCGACGGGTGCGGGTTGTACCGGCGCGGGCGGCGGGGCAGGAGCGGCCGCGGCGGGTTGCGGCTGCGGGGCGGTTTGACTCGCCTCCGCGGGCGGCGGCGGCGGCGCACCGGGCGGCGTGGGCGCGGCGTTGGGTTGCGGCGCGCTGGGCGGCGGCGGCGGTTCTTCCTCGCCCTGCGCATCATCCGGGATTTGCAACTCGGGGCCGGAAGGCGGAGCCGCGGGTCGCGGCGGCGGATTTTCGGCGCACGCGGACGCGCCGAGCAAGAGCAATGCTGAAAAACCGAGCTTCAATTCCTGACTGTTCATCGAGCTTTCAATCTCCGAGCGCGATCTGAGCAAATCACGCGCCAACACTTCGAAGCATGCCGCGGCGCGCGCTTTCGTTAAAGCGACTCGGCGGCCTTCTGGCCGAACGTGAACGCGCGTTCGCGATCCCAGCACACTGCTCGAGGGTGAACATCCTGCCTGATGCTGCGGCTGATGCCGGAGCTAAAGATGCCCTCAAAAATGAGGGGACATGGATAAAGAGAAGCTCAATATCGGAATCTGAATCGAAATACGGTATTCAGATTTGATGTTACCCGAATGCCCGCGATACGCCGGTGAAACGGGCTAGGACGCACCTTCGCCTCGAACGACAACGAGCGTGCGCGCGAGCGAAGAATCGCCGACGCGCGCCTCTTTTCATCCTCGAGGAGCATTCATCATGGCGGACCCTGCAGACCTCGCCAAGCAAGTCGCCGACGTGACCAAGTCAGTCGGTGATTTGCAGACGGCGGCGAACATCGTTTGGACTCTCGTGACCGGTTTCTTGGTCATGTTCATGCAGCTCGGCTTCGCGTTGCTCGAAACCGGGCTCACCCGCGCGAAGAACGTGACCCACACGATGGGCATGAACATCTTCGTTTATGCGATCGGGGTCTTGTGCTTTTGGTTCTGCGGTTTCGCGCTTCAGATGGGCGGCGTGGGCGCGCTCGCCACCTTCGGCAACGACGCGACGCTGTCGAGCGAGTTCGTGATCCACATCGCGGGCAAGGACTTCGGACTGTTCGGCACGTCCGGCTTCATGCTCACCCCGGCGGTTTATACGCCGGCGATCGCCGTCCTCTTTCTGTTCCAAATGGTGTTCATGGATACGGCCGCGACGATCCCCACGGGCGCGATGGCCGAGCGCTGGAAATTCCTGTCTTTCTGCCTGTTCAGCGTGCTGATCGCGGCCGTGATTTACCCGCTGTACGCGAACTGGGTGTGGGGCGGCGGTTGGCTCTCGCTGCTCGGCAAGAACTTCGGGCTGGGGCACGGTCACGTGGATTTCGCGGGCAGCTCGGTCGTGCACATGACGGGCGGCGTGATGGCGTTCGTGGGCGCGAAATTGATTGGGCCGCGCGTCGGCAAGTACGGCAAAGACGGCAGCGTCAACGCGATCCCTGCGCACAACATCCCGATGGTCGTCACGGGCACGCTGATCTTGGCCTTCGGTTGGTTCGGGTTCAACCCGGGCTCGACGCTCGCCGGCACCGACACGCGCACCGCGATCGTCGCGACCAACACGATGATCGCTTCGGCCGCGGGCGCGCTGAGCGCGTGCGTCTACGTCTGGGCGCGCTACGGCAAGCCCGACGTGACCATGATCTGCAACGGTCTGCTCGCGGGCCTCGTGGCGATCACCGGGCCGTGCGCGTTCGTGAGCTCGAGCGCGTCGATCGTGATCGGCGGGGTCGCGGGCGTGCTCGTGGTGATGGCCGCGGTGTTCGTCGACCGCACGCTCAAAATCGACGATCCGGTCGGCGCGGTCGCGGTGCACGGCGTGTGCGGCGCGTGGGGCATCATCGGGCTCGGGTTGTTCGCGAACGGCACGTACGGTGACGGCTTGAACGGCGTCGCGGGCAACGTAAAAGGCCTATTTTACGGGGACAGCGGCCAGCTCGTCGCGAGCGTGATCGGCATCGGCGTGAACGTGATTTGGGTCGGGCTGACGGCGTTCATCGGGCTCAAGGTCGTGGATTTGTTGGTCGGCAACCGCGTGTCGACGGAAAGCGAAATCGAAGGGCTCGACGAAGGCGAGATGGGGTTGCCCGGCTATTCGGCAGAACCCGGTCATCCGGTGCCGCCGGAGATGGGCATCCCCGCGGGCGCGCCTTCGCCCGCCGAATGAGCGACGAATTGACACTAGCTTGATCTCGAATTCGCTAGCTTGAGCTTCGGATCGAGCGCGCGCTGACCGTCATCACTCCGAGCATCGGCAGGCGAGGTGTGGGCCACCTTTCTCAGCCTGAAATTTTCGGAGTCACCCGAGTGGTGGCGGTCGGCGCGGGCTCGGCCGACTTCGGCGGCAAGAGTACACGTCGCACGACTGCACGAGTCGCGACTCCTGCGCCGAGCCAGAGCGGCAGCGCGAACGCGAGCTCTTGGCCGTTCACTTGTGAGTCTCGCGTGAACCAATGGATGACGAGCGCGAGCACCGTGGTGACACCCGCGGCGCGCGCCGCGAGTCGGGCCAAGCGCGGCGCGCTCGATACGAGCGGCAAGGCCAAGGTCCACGGTGGCAAGAGCAGCACGTTGAAGTTGGCCGCGGCCGCAGAATGTGCGGAGAAAAAGGTCAAATACGCGATCGCGCAGCCGAGCAAACCGAGCGGGACGAAGAGCGCGATCGAGAGCGTGGTGAGCGCGCGCAATGCGCGCTTCGACCAGCGGGCTTTGACGCCGAGCACTGCGAGCGCTGCGCCGAGCGAGAGCCCAACGCCCCCATAAAAACCAAACCAAGTCGGCGGCGCGACGCGCGGCGCGGGCAAATCACTCGTGAGCAACGGGCGTTCGCTGCGGATGAGCGGGAGCGCGTGGCCAGCCCGCTCGACGGTCGTGTGCGCGAGTAGATCGTGCAGACGTTCGGGCAGAAATGCTTCGTCCCAAAAGGTGATCGGCGCGTCCGTCTGGCGGCCGATGGCGAGGTCGAGCCCGACGTAGAGCTTGGGATCATCGGCCACGAGGCGCAGCGTGTGCGCGCGATAGCTCATGCTCGCCGGCTCTCCGCCGTGCGCGCGAATCGCGCCGCCGACGACGCGATCCAGCGCATCACGCACGCGCGTCGCGCAATTGTCGCGGTAATAGTCGTAGCGATAATAACGGTGCTCGGGCTGTGCGTTGTCGCGCAGGGCGGCGAGCAGCTGCAGGCGCTGAGCGGGCGTGAGCTCGAGCTCGGACGCGACGAGCGAGCGGCGCTGCTCGCCGTAGCTCGCGAGCGTGCCGCGGAGGCCCTGCACCGAGAGCCAATACGGCAGCTTGCCTTGCACCGAATCGAGCAGCAGCGTGGGCGAATCGAAGGCGAACGTGCCGTAGTTGAAGACTTCATCTCGGCCGTTCGCGGCGTCGTGAACCCAGAGCGCGGTGTGCCCGAATTTGGTGAACGGGTGCTCGCCCGGGCCCATCGTCAATAACGAGACGGTGAGCGAATCGCCAGGCTCCGCTTGCGCGGGCAGGGCGAAAAGCACGACGAAGGCCGCGCACGAAAGCGCCCAGAGCGTGCCCCGCCAACCGCGTTGTCTCGCGCGTTCAGACTGCGAAAATTGGAATTTTGCAGCGGATTGAGCGTCGCACACGGTAACTCGAAAAGTGTGAGGCACGGAGCGATGAAGCGCCACTCGAATGAGATGAATTGAACACTTGCTTGCTGCAGCTCTCGTCACACTGGTTCGTATGACGGATCGTCGCGGCGCTTCGGGTAAACTATTCGGTTCGATTCTGATCGTGGTCGGAGTCGCGGTCGCTTGTTCGGCGAACAAGGGCTCTGGCTCTGGCGTGGGCCGCGGCACCGGCACTGGCGCGAGCTCGAACGGCGGCAGCGCCGGCACGACGGGGCTCGTCGTCGGCGGCGGCACGACGGGGATCCTCACCGGCAGCGGCGGCAACGATGGCGGCACGCTCCCGCCCGTGATGCTCGCGACGTGCAGCGCGACTCAGGCCTGCGCGACGGGTGACACTTGCGTCGCCGACGGCAAAGGCGGCGGCTTGTGTTCGCCGACCGGCAGCGCCTGTACGACCGACAACGATTGTCAGAACGATACCTATTGCTGCAGCGGCACCTGTCGTCTCGACGGGATGGCGGCCGGCGTGTGCGTGGTCGGCGATACGCGCCCGACCAACGCGATGTGCACGACGGCAATCAAGCAAGGCGTGTTCGCGCCGAACCTGGCGTGCGCTTGGCAGGGCCCCGACGCGACGGATCCATTCCCCACGCACGCGCAGGTGCTGACCACGCCGCTGGTCGCGGATTTGCCGGACGATTCCGGCACTGCCGCCGAGATCATCTTCGTGTCTTCCGACAGCCAAGCCGGCGCCGAGCAAGGCGACGGCACCGGTGGTCGCATTCGCATCTTGAACGGTCAGACCTGCAAGCAAGATGAAGTGATCAAAGCCGGCCCCGCCGTGCGTGACGCCGCGACGCCGGCGATCGGCGATCTCGACGGCGACGGAAAGCCGGAAATCGTGGCGCACGAGGCGTTCCCGAACAACGACAAGATCGTCGCCTTCACTTGGAAGACGGATCACTACGACGTGATGTGGGAGACCACGACGGGTCTGACCTCGAGCGATCCGGGCGCGTGGGACGGCGTCTCGCTGCACGACTTGAACAACGACGGCAAAGCCGAGGTGATCGGTCGCGGCGGCGAAGTGTTCGACGGCACGACCGGCAAGCAAATTGCGGCCGGCGGCGCGCCCATCATCTTGATCAGCGATCCGGTGCTCGGCGACGTGGACCACGACGGTACGGTCGACTTGATCGCGAACGAGGTGTTTTCGTGGAACGGCAGCGGCTGGACCATGAAGTACAAAGGCCTCGGCGCGACGACCCCTCAGCAGGCCTCGACGTTCTACGCATTCGCGGATTTCGGCACGCGCAACGCGGACGGTAGCTTCGATCACACGAAGAAAGACGGCATCGCGGAAATCGTCGTCACGGGCCCGGTGGGCGGCCTCGAGTCGAGCGGCTCCGTCGGTATCTACACCCTGCAGGGTGAAGCGCTGATGCGCGTCGATTTGCCGCCGGGCACGAATTGCCCGGGTGGTCAGGCGCTCGGCGAGCGCGGCGGTGCGCCGACGATCGGCGACTTCGACGGCGACGGCATGCCCGAAGTCGCGACCGCGGGCGCCTTCGCGTACCGCGTGTTCGATCTCGATTGCAAAGACGCGGGCCAGACCTGCCAAGATTCGACGCGCTACATCCGCTGGGCGCAAGACTCGCAGGATTGCACCTCGGGCACGACCGGCTCGACCATCTTCGACTTCGAAGGCGACGGCGCGGCCGAGGCGATCTACGGCGATGAATGCTTCGTGCGCGTGTACAGCGGCAAGACCGGTGACGTCTTGTTCTCGACGTACCGCAGCTCCGCGACTTGGTGGGAACAGCCGATCATCGCGGATCCGGACAAATCGGATCGCTCGAAGCTGATCTTCGGCGGCAGCTCGAACGCGAACACGTTCGCCAGCTGCGGTGCAGGCACGTGCGAGACGCGCAGCCCGCCCGATCCGGATACGCGCAAAAATGGCTGCGTGGACAAGATCTACAAGGGCCTGCGCTGCGTGACGAACGACGACTGCCCGAGCAAGCAGTGCGACTCCGGCTTCTGCCGCTGCAGCACGGACGTCGACTGCGGCAACACCTGGAGCGCGCCGATCAGCGACGGCAACGACGTGGAATCCGGTCTCGTGTGCACGAGCCCAATCGCCGGCACGCCGGGCACGGGCAACGTGTGCCGCATGCAGCACGGCGACGTGCAAGTTCGCTCGGTCGCCGACAAGTACTTCACTGGCGTGTTCGTCTATCGCGACATCCTCGACCGCTGGGCGTCGTCACGCACGATGTGGAATCAGCACGCCTACAGCATCACCAACGTCAACGATGACGGCACGATCCCGTCCACCTCGAAGTGGGCTCAAAACTACCTCGATCCGACGCTGAACAACTTCCGCCAAAATCGCCAAGGCAGCACCTCGGCGGACCTCGCGGACATCACCGGCGCGCTCGATCCGGCGGACGCGTGCACCCAAACTGCAGACGGCAAGGTCACGTTCACGGGCAAGATCTGCAATCGCGGTCTGCGCGGCGTCGGCGCGAACATGCCGGCGGCCTTCTACTTGGGTGACGTGGACGCGGGCAAGAGCGTGTGCGAGACGGTGTCCAACGGCCCGGTGCCGGTCGGTGGTTGCGCGAGCATCACCTGCGAAGCGGACGGCGCGGCCGTCAGCGCCGGCGCGACCATCACGATGGTCGCCAACGATGCCGGTGGCGGCATGCGTCTCGTGGACGAGTGCAATTACGACAACAACACCAGCTCCGTCGTCATCCCGAGCTGCGTCGTCGTGAAGTGAGTTGCGCTTTGCTAAAGCGGTGACCACGCCCGCCGATTTTGGGTTTTGGCGTCGTTTTGGCTGTGGTCCGGTGCTCATGTACTTGAGTACATTCCGCTCCGGTCCTCGCCAAAGCCTTGCCAAAACGCCAAACTAGGCGGGCGGGTTGGTTGGAGACGCGCGCTTCTGCGCGACTTGCCGTCAGAGCGCTCGGCGCGACGTCGCGCTTTGCGGATCCCCGGAATTTGGACACGGCGTGCGTGGGGCCGATACGATTTCGTTTTCCAGGAGATCGCCATGCGCCGCCCGAAGAGCCCACGCCGTTCGTCGCGTCACACCGTGAAAATTGAGTGCCAAGTCGTGCGCGAGCGCGATTTCAGCCTGCTCGCGGATCGCGTGGTGGATTTATCCGCCTCCGGTGCCCTGGTGGGGCCGGCGGATCCAGCGCTCACCGGTGAACGCATCTTGGTTTCGTTCCGCATTCCGCGCAGCACGTTGTGGATCGACGCGGAAGCGACGATCGCGCGCGTCGTGCACGGGCGCAGGCCGGGTGAGTTCGGCCGCGCGCTCGCGATCGAGTTCGACGATCTCGAGGCCTTGCCGCGCTTCATGTTGGAAGAGGCGCTGCGCGCGGTGCCACCCGCGCCGCCGCGCTCCGCGCCGGGACGACGCAGCAGTCAGTCACTCGTGCGCGGCATGGTTCAATAAGCGCGCGTTGCCATTGCGTGCGCTCAGAGCGCGGGCACGGTGCACGCGCAACTCGTCGTGCCCGCGTCGGGATCGGGCGAGAGCGGCCACACGACGTGCAGCTTCGGGACCGCGCCGCAGAACGTTCCCATCACCGTGAAGCTGAGATCGTCCGCGCCTTGGCACGCGTCGTCCGAGCCCGAGACCGCGCCGACCATCAACTCGGCGTACGCGTCCGGCGAAACGGCGGTGCCGCTCGCGCCCAGCGTCGTGCCGGAAAAATGGCTGGGAAATGTGGGGCCGAGCACGCTGAACGTCGCGTTCCCCAAGTTGTGGATGCGGTATTTCGTGAGCCCCGGGCACGCGCCGCCGCTATCGTAAGCGAGCGTGAGCGTCGTGATCGGGTTGCCGTCCGAGTCGGTGAACTCGAAGCGCCCTTCGAAGGTCGCGCTGGTCAGCGTGACTTCGTGCGTCGGGTTGCCCGGCTCGTTGGTGGTGAAGTCGAGCGAGCCTGTCGTCGTCGCGCCCGCGTCGGCGCTGGCGTTCGCTGCGGGCGGAGTGACCGAGAGCGCACCGGATGCACCCGGCGCGATCGTGAGCGGGAGCGCGGTGTTCAACGTGTAGCCGTCGCTCGCGTTCGCTTTGCTGATCTCGAGCGGTTCGTCGCCGCTGTTTTGGATCACGAGCTGTGCGCTCGGCGTGACCATGTTGCACC
>FTDA01001536.1_pt1 | contig 39800 bp, 33 predicted proteins | sample 1639731 | NCBI WGS metagenome assembly FTDA01 (sample SAMEA3914869, study PRJEB12502) | metagenome | biome: forest; material: soil | place: USA | collected 2012-03-12 | depth 0.1 m
ATGCTGGCCAAGGAAGAGGCGTTCATCGCTCGTTTCAAGGCGCGCGCGAGCCACGCCGCGCAGGTGCAATCACGCGTGAAGAAGATCGAGAAGATCGAGCGCGTGGATCCGCCGCGTCGGCGCGAAAAACTCAGCTTCGATTTCCAAAAGGCGCCGCGCTCGGGCGATGACGTCGCCGCGCTCGATGGCGTGAAGAAGGCTTACGGCGAGCGCGTGATTTACGGCGGCTTGGATCTTTTGATCCGCCGCACCGAGCGCTGGTGCGTGATGGGCGTGAACGGCGCGGGAAAATCCACGCTGCTCAAGCTGATCGCGGGCGCCACGGAAGCCGATACCGGGCGCGTGACCGTCGGCGGCAGCGTGAAGATGGGTTACTTCGCGCAGCACTCGATGGAAGTGCTCAATCCAGACGACACGGTTTGGGACACGCTGGTCGGCAAATTTCCGCATGCGTCGATCGGCTCGTTGCGCACGCTCGCCGGCGTGTTCGGGTTTTCGGGAGACGACATCGAGAAGCCCGCGCGCATCTTGTCCGGCGGTGAGAAGGCGCGCCTCGTGCTCGCGCAGATGCTGTACGATCCGCCGAATTTTCTCGTGCTCGATGAGCCGACCAACCATCTCGACATCGACACCAAAGAGATGCTGATCGAGGCGCTCAAAGACTACGAAGGCACGATGCTGTTCGTCTCGCACGATCGCCACTTCTTGCGCGCGCTCTCGAACCGCGTGCTCGAGGTGAGTCCGGGCAGCGTGCGCAAATACGGCGGCGGCTACTCGGAATACGTCACCGAGACCGGCCAAGAAGCGCCGGGCGTGCACGCCTGAGTCGGCGCCCGCGCGATGCGTCGCGGGCGCTTCGTCGTCACTCGACCAGCGCTTCGGCTTCGATCTCGACGAGCATCGCGGGATCGATCAAGCGCTTCACTTCGACGAGCGTGGTGGCAGGGCGTACGTCCGTGAAGAACTCGCCGTGTGCGCGGCCGATCTTCTCCCACTCATCGATGTTGGTGACGTAGATGCGCGTGCGCACCACGTGTTCGATGCGCGCGCCGGCTCGTTCGAGCGCCCAGGCGATGTTGCGTAATGCCTGCGTAGTTTGTGCGGCGGCGTCACCAATGCCCGCGATGCTGCCGTCTTCTTTGGTTGCGGTGGTGCCGGAGACGTGGACCGTGTTGCCCACGCGCACCGCGCGCGAGTAGCCGACGATGGGCTCGAATTTGGTGCCGCTCGAGATGTACCTGCGATTCATGTCGCGGGAGTGTACACGTGGTCGTGAGGTTGGGGGAGTTGGGGCGCCCGGGAAGGTTCTTGGCGTGCGTGCGGTTGTGTCGCTTGGCCGCTCGTGTGTTTCGCGACGCGACTCGCGCCTGTTCGGTCAGGTCTCGTTGGGTTGGCCTCTCGTTTTAAAACCGTGATCAGCCCGGCGAATCGGGTTCTTTGTATAATTTCCGTGCATCTGGCCCAGGTGCTTCGCGCGCGCTGAGGCGCGACCGGAAAGACATCTGGCCCCGACGTTTCGCGCGCGCGCTGAAGCGCGACCGGAAGCATTCGGCCGCGATGTTTCGCGCGCGCTGAGGTGCGCTGAAAAGGGCGGGAAAAACGCGGCTCGCGTTAGTTTGCGTGACCCGCGATGCGTTGCACCAGGCTGACGTGCGGGCTGTTCGGGTGCTGCGCGAGGAAGCTCTTGGCGAGCGTGGCTGCTTGCGCGTGATTTCCCTGCATGTCCACGGCTTCGATCCGTAAGACCTGCGCTTCTTGCCCGAAGCTACCGTGCGGAAACTTGCTCGAGTAGCTCGTCAGCGCCTGCGAGGCGGCGCTCGCATTGCCGGCAGCAATCGCGCTCCGCGCGCTATCGATCAGGCGCAGCTGCTCGCTCAAATCACTCGCGCTATCCGCGGGCGCCGGGGTTTTGGAAACACTCGAAACAGCCGCCTTGGCGTTCGATTTCGCGGCGGATGAGCCCGCAGCGGGAGCTGCTTCGACCGGCGGCAAGGGTGAGGCGACGGGCTCGGGCGGCAGCGCGGCGACCACCGGCGCAGTGACGACCACCGCGGGCGCAGGGACAACCGTGGACGCAGGCGCACTCGGCTTATGGAGCAAGCCCGAGAAGATCAGCGCGGCGATGGCCGAAGCACCAATCACGCTGCCGATCGCGATCTTGCCGGCGGTGCTCACGCGCGCAGAGGCCTTGGGCGCCGCAGCCGGCGGCACGAGCGCGACCACGGACAAGCCGAGCGCTTCGCGCACACGCATCCGCTGCTCGACGGAAGGGCCTTCATTCTTGACCGACTCCATGAGCATCCGCTCGAGGGGCGTCGGTTGGTCGGGTGCGACCAGCTTCAGATCGCTCATGGCAGCTTCGATCCCGGTTGGAGCTTGGATTCGACCGCGGCGACCGCGGCTCTAAATGCTTCACGCGCACGACGAAGGCGCGAGGCGGCCGTGCCGACCGGGATCTCGACGAGCGCGGCGACCTCCGGCATGGTCATGCCTTCGAGCTCGGAGAGGATGAACACGGTGCGCAGATCGAGCGCCATGCTGTTCAAGATCTTCCCCATCAAATCAATCGCGCGGTGTTGATCCGCGAGATCTTCGGGCCGCCCGGCCTGGGAGCGGCGAAAATCCATGTCCTCTTCCAGGACCCAACGCCGGTCCGTGCGCGACTGCGAGCGCGCGACGCGCAGCGCAGTGCCGAACAAGAAGCTCCGTTCACTTCCGAGCTTGATGTCTGCCAGCCGCTCGGCCGCGACCAAAAACACGTGCTGTGCCGCATCGTCCGCGCTGCCTGGGCTCAAACCGAGACGACGGACCAAGCGCCAAATGAAGTCGTGATGCTCGTTGAACATCCGCTCGAGGCGCGCTTTGTTCGCCTCCACGCGAACCGGTTCGACCGGACTATTCACCACGAGCTGAAGGATACTACCCATTGGCTTATTGGGTAATGCCGGGGCCCGAAGTTTCGATCATGGAAGACGTACACGAAATCCAAGTCCAGTCGAGATGTACACCAGCGGTGTGGTCCACGCGACGCTGAGGCCGGCGCCCGTCGCGTCCGTGTATCCGAAGCGATCGCGAATCGAGCTCACACCTACACTGGCATCAGCGACGATCTCGAAGTCTTCGGCAACTCGCAGCCCGAGCAGCGCCGCGCCGCCCCACGAGAATTGCGGATGAAAGCTCGCGCTCGCTTCCACGTCGCCTCTGCCTTTGGTGTACAGCTCGCCGCCGGAGACGAACGCGCAAGGCTGAAAAATCAGCGGATTTTCGCTGATTCTCAGCGGGCAACCGTACACCGAAATGAGCCCGAGCTTGACGTCCGCCGCGCCGTCCTCGATGCGAGCGCCGGTGACGCTATTGCGCTGCGCGTAAGTGATTGCTCCACGGAATTGTGGCGCAAACAAATGTTGCGAAGCTGAGCCGACCTCGACGAACGCGCTGCCGCCGAACGCCGCTTCCGGGAACGCGTGAAGAAAAGCGTTCCCTTCTGCGCCCAGCGCGACCTCCACACCACGCCGACGTACTTGCGGCACGGGCGCGCGCGCTGCGGGTTTGGGTTTCGGCGCCGATGTGGGTGGCGGGGGTGCTGGCGTTTCAGGGGGCGCAGGCGGTGGTTCCGGCGCCGTTTGTGGAACCGATTTCGGACCCTCGAGTAGCGCCTGCGGATCGAGCGACACGGTCGCGATCAGCGCGAGGCCTTCGACCGCGTCCGCGCAGTTCGGAAAGTGCACGCTGCGCTGGCGTAGATTGCCGTTCTCCTCGATCAAGCGCAGCTCACCGACCGTGAGATCGCCGTCTTTTCGCAGGAAAATCCAGAGCTCGCGCGCGTGCGAGCCCTCGTCGACGAAGTGGATGCGGCTCGAGCGACGTTCGACGCTGCGTTGAAAGTCACCGACCGGCGGACAGTCCGCGGGCGCGCGATAGACGAGCAGCGTCGGCTCTTGATCTTGAGCGCGCGCGTTCCTCGAGGTGAGCGCGAGTGCGCAAAGCACGGCGAGCGCGCCGAGGCGCCGATTTCTCCGCGCGAGCTGTTCCGCGATCAACCAGCAGATTAGAGCATGACGCGCGGCTCACGGCATCAGGGCGCGAAAGCGCCGAGGCGCGACCGGCGGCTCAGTGTCCGGCTTGGACGAGCGCGCGGCTCGCGAGCGCGCGGTATTTTCCGTGCGGGAATTTGGCCAAGTAGCGCTTCGCGTAGTCCGCGGCTTTCGGGTCGTGTTGCGCGGACGCGGCTTCGATCGACAGCGCCAGCGCATCTTCCGACAAGACGCCGTTCGGGTGCGTCTTCAAGTAGTCATTCAAAAGGCCTTGAGCGCGTGAGGGATCCTTGTCCGTGCGCAACGCCTGAATGGCTTCGACCACGTGACTCGGATCTTCGCTCGAGCTCGGGCGCGGATGTGGGGATTTCTGCGCGGGGTGCGCCGTCATCGGATCGGTGGCCGGTGAGTTGTCCGCGACGCTCGGCTCTTCGGCGCTAGCTGCAGGCTCGACCGCCGTATCCGCATCTGCTTTCGCGGGCAGGGTGGGCGCGCGCGCGACGGACTTGGCGGTGGGCGCTGCGACGCTCGACGTCGCGCTGGGCAACCCCAACCCAAAGAAGCCGCTGCCGTGCGCGACATAGCGGTGACCGATCGCCGCAGCCGCGCTTCCGCTCACGAGGAGCACGAGCGCGCCGATCGGACGAAGCCAAAAGCGCACGCGCGCGCCGCCGCTCTGGATGCGCGACAAGCTCACGAGCACGCGGCGCTTGCGAAACGGATCGACCTCGAACGGAGGCGCCGCGCGAAACAAGTCCGCCAGCTTTTGCTCGCCCGCTAGCAGCCCACTCTCATCGACGAGGCGCTTCATCCGAGCCGCCTCTGTTCGCTGTTTTCGATTTTCGCGAGCGCGGCTTGGAGCTTCTTGCGCGCCTTGTGGATGCGCGCCCACACGGTGTTGAGCGGCACGCCTTGGATCTGCGCGATTTCCTCACCGCTGTAGCCGTCGATCTCGAAGAGCACGAGCGCGGCGCGCTCCGACTCGTTCAGCTTCGCCAGCAAGCGCTCGAGCGTGCGCCGTTTTTCGCTGGTCTCGAGTGACTCGGCGGGAGACGCGCCGCCTTTCGGCAAACTGTCCGAAAGCGGGACGCTGCCGAAGAGCAGGTGTTTGACCCAGAGCAAGCGCCGGAAATCACGCACGCGGTGACGCGCGATTTGGTAGAGCCAGCCAGCGACGTTCTGACCATCGAAATCCGGCAGGCGCCGATGCACGACCAAGAAGACGTCTTGAACCAAGTCTTCACGGTCCGCTTCGGGGCCGCCCATGGCGCGGATCCAGCGCGAGACTTCACCGAACCAGCGCTCGTAGATGCTGCGAAAGTCGAGCGGCTCCGCGGCCACGACTGGCGTTTTTTCGCCGTTTTGTGGGGAGGAGGCGGGCTCCACGTGCCACTGCTCGGCCTGGCTGCTACCCGGCATCAGTGGTTCAAGGGGCTCTTCCACAACGACCTTTCCACAAAGTAAAGACCCGAGACTAAACCAGGACTACGCGCGCGGAGTTCCGCTCAGAGTATCCTGAGCCAGCTCGACACGCCAATGCGTCTTGTCTTTTCGCGCTCGCGTTTTCGTCCGCGCCGCTGCCTCGGCGCGTGGCCGTGGTTTTCATTGCTCATTTTTGCGAGCAGTGGCGCGCGCGCACAAGCGCCGAGCGAAGCGGCAAATACTTTTACTTTTGGCAACAGTGATTGTCCGGAGCCCACGGCGGTCGAGCGCGAGGTGCGTCGCTTGATCCCGAGCGATCGCCAGAGCGTGCTCGATGCAGGCGTGCGCATCGAGCTCCAAGATTTGGGTGAGAGCTATCGCGTGACCGTGTCGAAGGATCGCGCAACGGTGAAGAAGAGCTACGCGGATGCTGCGCGCGATTGCGACGGACGCGCGCGCTTCGCCGCGGTGTTCGCCGTGCTCACGATCATGCCGCCCGAGCTCGAACCGAGCGACAACACGCCGGAGCCGGAACCGCCACCACCGCCGCCCGCGCCGACTCCGATCGCGATCGAACCGGTTGCGATGGCGCCGGCGCCGCCGTTGCCGCCGCTCGCGCGCGTGGATCTCGCCGGACTCTTCGTCGCTGCGCCCGCGCTCGGACAGGCGCCGAAGCTCGACGGCTTCGGCGGAGAGCTCGGCGTCGCGCTCGGGCGCGGCGCATTCGCCGGCAAGCTTTCGCTCGGCTATGTCGCGCGCTCGCGTTACGAGCTCGAGGGAGTCGTCGGTGACGTTGCAACGCTGCCAGCGAGCGCCGGCGTGCAGCTGCGCTCCGAGCTCGGCCCGCTCACGCTCGCCGGCGAGCTCGGCTTATTGGCGTTGCTCGAGCGCGCGCGCTCGACGAACTTGGCGCGCTCGACCGGCGCGACTTCGCTCGACTTGGGCGCCCGCGCGGGACTCTCGCTGGCGTGGCCGTGGGGACGGCGATTTGCGCCGTTCGTCGGTGTTTTTACGTGGCTCTTGCCGGCGCCGCGCGAGCTCAGCGCAGCGCCGCAAGGTGTGATTGGCAATCTCCCTTATTGGTGGGTAGGAGGCGCCGCGGGTGTCTCGCTCGGGCTGTAGTGCGATGAGAAGGATCGCTCGCGCGTGCGCGCTCGCTTGCTTGTCCACGCTGTGCGCGTGCAGCCCCAAGCTCGAGCTCGGCAGCAACGTGCTCTGGTCGACCAGCAACGAGAGCGGTGATTTGACCGATTGGTACCTCCCGCCCGGCGGCGGGATCGTGCCCGATACTTCGATGAGCCCGACGCCTGCCGCCGTCAAAGGCATCGCGCACACCGGCAGCTACTCGGTGTTGCTGAGCGACTTGGCCGCGAGTGACACGATTGGCCCGGGCGTCTATCGCGAGCTCGATTCTCCGCCCGACGCTTACTACAGCGCCTGGTACTTCATCCCGCGCCAATATCAGACCAAATCGCAGTGGACGATCATGAAGTTTCGTTCGCGCTCGGACGATGATCCGAACACGATCAGCCACGGTCATGATTTGAATTTGCGCGCGCTGCCCGGCGGCCAAGTCATTCTGTACGTGTACAGCCACGACCCGATGTATCTGCAAGCGCCGCTCGCGGATCCGCCGGCGATCGTGCCCGTCGAAGCTTGGTTTCAGCTCGAGGTGCTGTATCGCCCGCGCACGGACGAAACCGGGAAAATCTTGGTCTGGCTCGACGATCGCTTGGTGTACGACTTGGAGCAGCGGCGCACCGCGGGGTCGAACGATCTCGTGTGGTCACCGTGCAACGTGGGTGAGGATGTCGAGCCGCTCGGGACACCGACGATCGATGCCGGTGACGGCGAAGGCAACGAGGGCGGAGCCGGCGGCGCGAGCTCGAGTGACGGCGGCGCGCTCGGTGAAGCCGGCGCGTCGAGCGCGCCGCGCACCGGCCCCGAGCTGTACGTCGATGACGCCGCGATCAGCCTGACGCGCGTGACGCGCACGGGCGTCCTGCGTTAGCGCTCACAAATCCGCGGGCGCGCCGGACGGCGTGCGCGTGGGCATGCGCGGTTCGAAGCCGTCGCCGAGCTCACCGTCGTTGGCCAGCGGAGAGTGGTCGAACACGATGTTCCCGGAGTCTTCGTTGCAGGGCAAATCGAGGACCAAGCCGGGATCTTGGGCGGAGAACGTGCCGCTCGCCTCGGCGGCGATTTGCGCCGGGCTGCGTACGAGCGTGAACACTCGAAAATCATCGATGCTGCCCGCGAACAGATCGCTCGTGCCATCGAGCGTGCCGAGCCAGCACGTGGTCGGCGTGCGCTCATCCGGCAGGTTGGTGCTGCTCGCCGCGAGCGCGCCATCGACGTAGATTTGGTTGGTGGTTTCGTCGAACGTGTACGCGGCGTGGTGCCACACACCAAGGCTCACGGGCATGGCTGCCGTGAGGAGCGTGCGATTGCCGAACACGCGATACGCGCCGAGCACGCCGTTCACGAGCGCGAGCTCGATGCCGCTGTCGCCATCCTTGCGCAGCGTAATCAGCGCGCGTTTGCCGGAAGCGTCGTCGAGGCGGAACCACGCGGAGATGGTTTGCGGCCCGCGCCCGATCGGAAACTCGGCCGTACCGGTGGTCGCGTAATCGTCCACACCGTCGAACGAAAGCGCGAGATTTCGCGTCGAGGGCGGCACCTCTCGCACCAACTCTTGCGCGCCCGTGCTGTCTGCGGAGCTGGCGCAAGCGCCGAGCGCAGGCGCGAGCGCAAAGCCGAGCCAGCACCGCGAAACGCGAGCGAGCGAGGCAATGCGAAGCACCACGCGCGCACTCTAGCATCGCGCGCACGCTCGCGCGCCGCCGCCGAAGCCGTGATTGCCTGACTAAAATGATCGTGTTCTACTGCGTGCATTCAAGGCAGTTTTTCTCCTCTCGACGTCGCTCGTGCCCAGGCGCAGCCGAGCGTCAGCAGCTCCGGCGCGTATCGCCCGGCGCGCGCCGCACTCGAGCCGCGCTCGTCCTTTGCGCGCGGAAAAGAACAGCCGCGCGGCGTGGTTTGGTTCGGGGTGCGCTCATTTTGGGGCCATTTACGCCATTTTTTGGCCGCAGCCATCGCGACCGAAGACGTCGATTCGCGGGATTGGATGACCGCGGACGACCCCGCGCGCTTGAAGGCGCGCGTCGCGGAGCTGCTCGGCGCGAAGCCGCACAGCAGCAGTCTGATCGGCGATCTCGAGCGCGATCTCTGGCTCGACTTCGTGGCCGACACCGGTGACGACGTCAGCGTGAGTCGCGCCGTCGCGCGGCTGATCTTCGCCGACTACGAGTTGCCGGATCCGCGCGCGCCCGGCGGGTTCGTGCATGCGCCGCGCGGTGAGATCCTGCTCTTCGGCGGTGATACGGCGTACCCCGTGGCGACGGCGCAAGAGATCACGAATCGCGTGCTCGTGCCGTTCAATCAAGTGCTGGAGACGCTGCCGGCGGATCGCCCGCGCGTGCTGCTCGGCATCCCGGGCAATCACGATTGGTACGACGGGCTCGACGGCTTCGCGCGCATGTTTCGCCGCAACGATGACGAGCACGCACCGCGGCCGAGCGTCGTCGGCATCTCGCAGCGCATGATCGAGCGCTACGCAGAGTGGGCGCGCGAGTTCGTGCGCGGCGGCAAGATCGAGAAGCCGAAAGCGCTCGCGCTCAGCGGCTACACGCCGGTGCAAGGCGCGAGCTACTTCGCGCTGCCGCTCACCGAGCGTCTGCACTTGTTCGCCGTCGACCGGCAGCTCCGCTCGCTCGACAGCCGTCAAGTGCGCTTCTTCGAACACTGGAGCACGAGGCACCCGCACGTGTGTCCGTGGGTGATGCTGCCGGATCCGCTATTTTCCTTCGGCCGCCCGAGCCGCACGGGCACGGCGATGATCGAAGCGCTGCACTTGGATCTCGAGGCCAAGCCGCACTTCATCCTTTCGGGTGACGTACATCACTATGAGCGCTTGGAGCACGGGCGCGCGCTCCACGTCACGGCGGGTGGGGGCGGCGCGTTCCTGCATCCGGCGCCGCTCTCGCGCAGCGATCGTCTCAAGGCCGAGCACGAGTGGCCGACTGCGCCGCAGAGCCGCGCGCTCTTGTGGCGGGTGCCGTGGAAGGTGATGCGCGGCAGCTCCGGGTTTTTGCCGCACATCGTGCTCGCGTTGATGTTCTTGCCGGCGATGGACTTCGGGCTGCACAACTACGAGCGGCTCGGGTTCATCCTCTCGGCGCCGCTCGTGATCACGGCGCTGACGACCACGGTGTACTCGCTCATCGGCGGCGTCCGTCGCGGTGGCGCGATCGTGTTCGTGCTCGCGTTCGGCGCGGGGCTCGCGACCGCGCTCATCCCCGTGCTGGCTTCGTTCGCGTTCACGTGGCTCGCGGGCATCGCGCACGTCGTGCCGTCGATCTGGCTCGTCGCCGCGGTCACCTTCACTGTCGCGGTTTTCTACGGCGCTTTCGTGTTCGGTGCGTTCCTCGCGCTGCTCACGTTCTTGGGTCTCGAGCTGACGCAGGCGTTCACCGCGCTCGATCACCCCGGCTACAAACACTTCCTGCGCTTGCGCGTGCGGCGTGACGGCAGCGGCGTGGATCTGTGGTGCCTCGGCCTCACCGATCCTCTCGCCGCAGGTGCGAAGCCCGAGCTGGTCGACGCCGCGTCGTTCGAAATCCCGCGGAGCGGCTGAGCTCTCACCCGAGCACGCTGAGCTTTCGCGCATATGGAAAACATAAGGAGGAGAGCGCTTGGGACGCGACTCGCTCTCGCCTATAGTCCGAGCTTACTTTGGGCCAGAAAAACTTCGATTCGAATCGAGTCGCGTGGTGGTGTGTCGTCTTGCTTGGTGGCGCGCTGAGTGTGTCACCGCGCATCGCGCACGCGCAGTTGCCGCCCGCGCCCGCAGTCGAGCAAGAGCCGTCGGAAGAAGCGCGCAAGTATTTTCAGATCGGCGTCGAGCTGCTCCAAGATCCGGACGGCGCGCGTTACGAGGAAGCGCTCAAATCGTTCCGGCACGCGTACGAGCTCAGCCCGTCTTGGAAGATCCTCGGGAACCTCGGGCTCTCGGCCTTGAAGCTCGAGCGCGATACCGAAGCGATCGACGCGTACGAGCGCTACCTCGCGGCTGGCGGCTCGTCGCTCGACCCCGCAGAAAAAGCTCAGATTCAGCGCGATCTCGACGTCATGAAAGGCTCGACCGGCAGCGTCACGCTGCGCGTGAAGGGCGGCGCCGCAGCCACGCTCGACGACACGCGTCAGCGCAGCGTCGGCGGGCCCGTGTTGAACTCGTATCAGCTCGCCGCGGGCAGCGCGCTCACGCTGCGCTTGGTCGCCGGACATCACAGCATCGTTGCGAGCTCGGGCGCCGAGCGCGCGACACTCGAGCTCGACGTGACGAGTGACACGAAGCTCGAGCAAGAGCTGGAGCTCAAAACGCAAGAGGCTGCGCCGCCGGTCGCGATTGCTGCGCCGCCGAGTGCGCCTGTTTCTCCGACGCCGATGAAGGAATCGTCCAGCTCGAGCCTGCAGACGGTCGGGCTCGTCGTCGGCGGCGTCGGCGTCGCGGCGCTCGTGGGTGGCGCCGTGACGGGGTTCGTCGGTTTGGGCAAGAAATCCAGCCTGAACGACAAGTGCCCGGACCACGTGTGCACTTATCACTCGACGAGCGAGCAGAGCGCGCTGCAATCGGACAAGGATTCGCTCAAGACGTACGGCACGGCGACCACCGCGCTCTTGATCGGCGGAGGCGTGCTCGCGGTGACGGGCGTGACGCTCTTCGTCGTCGGCACGCCAAAGCGAGAGCAAGTCGGTTTGGTGACTTCGTTCGGGCCATTCGGCGCGAGCCTCACCGCGCAGGGGGCGTTCTGATGCCGCGCGCACTTTGGCTCGGCCTCGTCAGCGCGAGCGCGCTATTCGCCTGCACCTTCGGCGCGAATGATTTCGAATTGGTGCCCGCAGCCGGCTCGGGCGGCGCCGTGAGCAGCGGCGGCGCGGGCTCGGGCGGCGCCAGCGCGGGCAGCGGAGGGAACGGCGAAGGCGGCGTGGCCGGAGAAAATAGCGCCTGCGTGCTCAACACGTCGAAGCCGCTCGTGATCTTCACGGCGGATGATTTGCATCAACTACCGGTCGATCGCTTCACCATCACCGCTGGCACGGGAGCGGTGTTCGCGCTCGCCTTCGTAACGGATTCGAGCGGCGTGACGCCACACGCGCACGCGCTCATGCGCAATATCGTGGATGCGAATCAAGGCACCGTGCGCGGCATCGCGGATCTGACTTTGCCGGGCGCGTTCTTGTTCGGCGGCGCGTGGGCGACGGCGACCGAGATCGACATCGTGGGCGCGGACCAACGCGGCATCGTGCAGCTCACCATCCCGCTCAACGCGATGGGCAATCCGGATCTCTCGAGCGCGAGCAACCTCGTGGTCACGCCGCTCGACACGCCGAGTGATTGCGCCACGACCGTACGTGCGCTGCGGATCGTGAAAAATACGACGGGCGCGCCGTCGTTCGTGGCCACGTGCGTGCCGGATGCCACGAAGCCGGGTAGCGTCTCGCTCTGGCTCAATACGCCTGCGCTGACCAAGACCACGCAGGTCGGCACGACCGCGGTCAACCTGGACAACTTGGTGCGCCTGTTCGTGCGCAATGGGCCGAGCGGAGCCACCACCAACTTGCTCCTTGTCGGCCAAGATCAAACCGCGACCAGTGATTTTCGCGCGGGGAGTAGCCCTGCCGATCTCGCGACGGTCGGCGCGATCCAGCTGACGCAAGACGCGGGCTGGCTCCAAGAGGTGTTCGCTGCGGGGCTGCCCGTCGCGGACGGCGGTGTGTTCATGACGGTGGCGAAGTTCCACGATCCGACGATGAACCTCGCGCCTGTGGAGATTTGGGCGGGTTCGATCGCTTCGACCGCGTACGGCTCGCTCACCACGGTGCCGCCCACGCAGCTGCAGCTCGTGACTTCGTACGACACGGCGGCGGACGTGTACTTCCCCGAGGAGTGGACGATCCGCAATAGCACCGCGTACATCGTCGCCGAAGATCAGGTCGCGCAGCAGAACGTCGCGCTCTGGACGGTCGACACCGGCGGTGGTCCGATTCAGCAGAACCTCCCGGTGTACAGCTCGACTGCCTCCGGTGATGTGCTCAGCGACGTTCGCATTTCACCGCTCACGAGCGCAGACGTCATCGGCTGGGTGGAAACGACGATGAGCGGCAGCTCCTCGGTCTTGGCGGAGAGCGTGAGCTGCCCCTGAGCTCACTGCGCGCGTCGGGTGAGGCGAAAACGCGGTGACCCGGCGCGCTCACCACCCACAAGGATGATGCGCTCGGCGCCGTGAAAGTTCCGGTCAAACTCGTTGTTTGCTGGAAATTGAGCAATTTGTCGGGCTTTTTGTGGCCACTCCAGCGCGGACAATGCGCGACAACTCAGCGCGACTCGTGTACTTTGGGATGGAGTGGAAAGTCTCGACGAGACGCAAGTGGTGAGCTTCCTGGAGGCCGTCTACGCTCTGGAGCTCGATGACGAGAGTTGGCTCGACAAAGTGCTGTGGGCGCTGGCCGCGTTGTGCGGCAAAGACAACCACTACGTCGGGTTCTTCTACGATGCCTCGAGCTTGAGTGACTTCAAAGTCTGGAACGTGCGCATGCCCGAGGCTCCGCCCGAGCTCGGTGAAGCGTTCGGCGTGTTTCAGAGCATCTCGCAAAACCCCGTCTTCGTGAGCACCACGTTTCGCAGCTTGCACGTCGGCAGCGCGCGTCGCACCGGCATGCCGTACATGGCGCCAGTGCTCGAAGCCCGCGCGCGCACCGGTTGGGGTGACATCCTCAACATCAACGGCATCGATCCTTCGGGCATCGGCTGCAACGTGACGATCGGTTCGCGCGCCCACGAGTTCACCACGACCGCCGCGGAAATGGCGCTGTACAAGCGGCTCGCCAATCACGTCTCGGCCGCCTTTCGCGCGCGGCGCAAGCTCGGCGTGAGCCGCATCGATGCGCAGCCCGACGCGAAGCCGAGCTCCGGCACCGAAGGCGCCGAAGCGATCCTCGATGCGAACGGCAAGCTCGTGCACGCGGTCGGTCCCGCGGTTGGCCGGACCGCGCAAGAGCGCATTCGCGCAGCGGCTGCCGCGATCGAAGCGGCGCGCAGCCCGGGCACGCGACAAAGCGGCCGCGCCGCGCTCGAGCAGTGGCATCCGCTCACGAGCGCGCGCTGGACACTCGTGGATGCGTTCGAAGAAAATGGTCGCCGTTACGTGGTCGCGCGCGAAAATCTGGCGCATTCGGAGGGCTTCACCGCGCTCACGGATCGCGAGCGGCAAATCGTGCTGCACGCCGCGCTCGGTTTCTCGAACAAGCAGATCGCGTACGCGCTCGGCATCTCCGACACCACAGTTCGGGTCCTGATGTCGCGCGCGGCGAATCGCTTGGGCTTGCGCACTCGGCGTGAGCTCTTGTCGCACCCGGCGCTGCGCGAGATCCGTCCAGGCGGCGGCTCCGACTCCGAGAATTGAGCGGATGAGTAAAAAGTCCGCGTCCGCGCCCTCGGCCGGGACGAAGCTCGGGCACGTGGTAACCTGAAGTGATGGAAATGCCGAAGGCCGGTCCCGAGCACGCGAAGCTCCTCGCATTCGTCGGTGAATGGGAAGGGCACGAAGAGCTGTCGCCCTCGCCGTGGTCAGCCGGTGGCCCTGCCTTCGGGCGCATGAGCTTTCGCGCGGACCTCGATGGCTTCGCGGTGATTCAGGAGTACATCGAGCAAGTCGAGAGCAAGATCGTGTTTCGCGGTCACGGCGTGCTCACGGTCGATACGCAGTCCAAAGAGATCCTTTGGTATTGGTTCGATTCGTACGGCTTTCCGCCCGAGTCGCCGGCGCGCGGCCGCTTCGAGGGGGACGTGCTGACGCTCGATCGAGTCACGGCGCGCGGCGCCTCGCGCCACACTTACAAGATCACGCCCAGCTCGTGTGAGCTCTCGATCGAGAACAAGTTCCCGAACGACTCGGACTTCAAGCTCTTCATGAAGGGCAAGTACGCGCGCAAGGACGATTGAGCGAGGCGCGCCCGTTCATCCCGGGCGCACAGACGTCTCGACTCACGCGCGCGTGTCGCGATCTGCCTCGTTCAGATCGTCAGTAGCCGTGCTCGTGCTCTTCGTGCTCGACGTGTTCGACATGCTCATCGTGACGCTCTTCGCGACGCGCTTCGTGCGGCGTCTCCGGCCGTACTTCGGCGGTACAACCGAGCGAGCCCCACATCGAATACGCCGACACCGCCACCAAAAATAGTTTTCGCATGCCCGCAGTTTAGCAAGCGCGATGCCAGCGCGGTGGTGCGTGGTCGCGTCAGTCGCAATCAGTAACGCGAGCGTTGCACTGCGCTAACGCGCGCCCGAAGACCCTGCCGGCTTCTTCTTCTTGGGCTCGGCGTTCTTTCGCGGTTCGCCGAGTGGTGCCTTCGTGTTTTCGTGGGGTAGCGCCTTCACGTTGCTGCCTGCGCTGGAGCTCGCGCTCGCGCTCGCGGACGGAAGCGCGGTCTCATCGTCGTCGCCGTCCTCCCACACCATCGCCACGGGATCGGTCGTGTCTTCTGCGGAGCGCATCGCTTGGAATGCGCCCTTCGGCAAATCGGCGGGCTTGCGCAGCTCGCCGCCGTCCTTGAGCGCGACCCAAATCGAGGGTTGTTTGCGCCGGCTCTGCGCGTACAGCACGAGCACGCGCGGGTGGTTGCGCGGGCTCGCCCACAAGTCGAACGCGAACGCTTCGTCGTGCTTGTAGAACTTTTCGAGCGCGGCGCGCGCGTCGTCGAGCGCTTTGCCTTCGACTTTGCCGTCACCGTCCACGCCGTGCTCTTTCACGAGCTCGCGCCACGCGACCTCGACCGACGCGAACAAGATTTTGTGCGCGTCCTTCTTGGCGGCCGCGGTGCGCAAGCGCACGCGCTGCTTCGTCAGATAAGAGACGATCGGATCGCGGTGGCTCGTGACGCGCACGACCGCGATCGTCGTCGAGACCGCGCCGACGAGCAGCATCGCGATCAAACGGCGGCGTCGAAAGCTCGAGTGATACCAGACGACCGTCGTCGCGATCGGCATCAAGAGCGAGAGCACGAGCAGCGTCTCGACGCCGAGCGAAATGCCGACCGCAGGCAAGAAATCGACGAAGCCGAGCTGCGGCGGCCAATCGCGAAAATATTGCCAAACGAGGCCGCCCAACAAAACCAAGAAGCTGTAGAGCGTGTAGCCGCGGAACATCAAAAACTCTTCCCGGGCTTCGCGATTGAACAGCCAGTAAGGGAAGAGCAGCGGGTAGGCGAGGTAATAGGCGAACGGCCGCGGACGGCGCTCGCGGTAGTACACTTCGAACGCGAACGCCTCTTTGAGGAAGAACGCGATCGGCTTGAAGCGCGAAGCGAATTTCCGCGGCGCCTCTCCGATCAAGAAAACGCTCATGGCGAGCCCGACGTCGATCAGCGCGCCGCGCACCGGGAAGAGCTCGGCGGCGAGCACGATCGCGAACGGCGCGAGCGCGAAGAACGCGAGCCGCGCGATGAAGTCAGCGAGCGAGAGCGGGGAAGAAAGGAGCGTCGACTGGGGTTTCACGGGACGACCGAGCGAAAGGCGCCCCGAGATAGCACGGAGTCGGAAAAAGCGCGTATCTCAGCGCGTTTTTGCCTTTTTTCGTGGGGCGCCCTTGCCTTTTGCCAGCGCGCTCAGCACGTCGTTCGGAACCGTGTCGCCGTCGGCCCAGCTCACGATCGCAGGCTCCCAGGCCACGCGCCAAGTCTCGCTCAAGCGATCCGCGAGGAACACCGCGTACAGTTGATCGAGGCCTTGGTTCAAATGCTCGACTAGCGCCATGCGTTCGACGAACGCGTCGTCCGTATCTTTCGTGAGCACGGCCGGGATCACGCCGCTCGCGACGGCGAAGCGTTGCGCGACGAGCACGCACGCGAAATCGCGCTCGTCGTTGCGCAGGGCGAGTCGCGCGCGGACGGGAAATTTTTGCGCGCGCACGGCTTCGCGCGCTTCGGCGCCGCCGGAAGGCTGCGCGCCGCGCACGGTCACGCGTTCGTTCGGATCGATGTCCGATTGCAGCGTGAGGTGATTGTCGAGCCACACGTCGAAGTTCCCGAGCTCACCGAGCGAGAACGGTTGATTCACGAGCTCCGCACGCAGCCAAAGCCAAAGCAAGAACTCCGGCCCCAAGAAACGCGTGGTCTCGACGCGCTCGAGCACATCGTCGGAGGGTTCGGCGTTTTCTGCCGCCGGCTCGCGTTCGGGCTTGGCTGGTTCGGCTTTCGGTGCGGCTTTGCCGAGGCGTTTGCGCCCGCTCGAAAAGCTCACGGGCTCGACGGCTTTCAAGGCGCGTTCGAGCTCGCGCGAGAGCCCCGCGCGCGTCGCCGCGGCGTACGGGCTGTCCTCGAGCAGCTGCAAGCCGAAGGTCTTCTCGAACAGCGCAGCGAAATCACCGAGCGTGCGCTTCGAGTGCCCGAAGAAGAGCACCACGCCTTCGTCCAAGTGCCACACGACGTCGATCGCTTTCGAAGTCGGCAGCACCTTCTTGCGCAGCCGCATCACGACCCGATCTTTGATCTCGATCTTCTCGTTGCGGGAGAGCTTTTGCTTCTTCGTGCGCTCGAGCAAGCGCCGTTCCTCGTCCGCGATGTGCGAGCGCAGAAGCGCGCCGGGAATGCGATAGCGATCGACACGAAAGCCGAGCAATACGTAGCTGTCGTGAAACAATTTCCCCGCGTCGAGCTCGAGATCGAACGGGCGCTCCATCGCGCACCAGCCGATCGCCTCGAGTGCTTCGTCGTCCGGCTTCAGGGGCTCGAAGACGCGCAGGCGAGCGGCCTCCAAGAAGCGCTTGCGCAGGTCCTTGGGCAGATCGCCTTGCGTGAAGAATCGGGTAAAAGTGAGCGATCCGTTGCGGGCTCCCACGACACGGGTCCTTTCTGCTGGGGGGCGCGCGACTTAGCACCGGTGGGCGCGTGCGTCCGCGCGGATCGGTGATAGGCTGCGAGCAGATGGTCGGGTCCAGGCGGGTAACGGGGTCGGTGCGCGCGCTTTCTTCGTGCTCTCGCGCGCTGTTTTGGGCAATCGCGGCGGGCACCGTGCTCGCCAGTTGCGCGCCGGGCACGGGCATCTCGATTGACGACGACGTTGGCGTCGGCGCCTTCAGCGGCAGCAGCTCGGTCTTCGGCACCGCGGGGGATGGTCCGGCGTGCCAACCGTCGACGACGCCGACTCCGGTGTTCGCGGACGAGGTGTTTCGCGGTCCGCTCGTTTCCGCGCTGGATTTTTATGTTTGGGTCCCCGCCGCGCAGGTCACGTCACTCCGCGCCGACAAGAAATTGTTCGGTCCGAGTCAAGATGTGAGCTCGAGCGAGCCGCTGTCGACCTTGGGCTTGCTTTCGTTCGCTGACCCGAGCGGGCCCGCTTTCGCGACGGCACTGCAGGCTCAATTCAAGTCGGGGCGCTACGCCTGGCCTCAGCCTTGGGCCAATCGCATGCTGGAGTCGGATCCGAACGCCGAGCTCGTGCACGTCACGCTGCGACCGGAAGCATGGCTCGCCGTGATTCAGGAGAATACGGTCGTCGTCTATGATGAGACACGCGCGCGTGTGTCCTTTGCGGATGCGTTCGCACACCCGGAGCGCATCGGCGCCATCTACTTCGACTCATCGGAGACCGCTTGTTCTTCCGGGGGGACGGGGGATATCGAGCGCGGATTTTTGATTGGGAACGAGGCGCTGGTGCAAGAGTGGTCGCTCGGAACGCCCGAGATCCTCGCGCGCTTGCAAAAAGATATTCAGGATCTGACCCAGTTTCTGATCGAAACGCGTAGCTGCCCGACATCGATAGACCAAGGGAGCTGGAGCCAAATGACACCGTGCGAGTGGCAAGGCATTTTCGCCGATGGCTCGACACCGTTGCCGATTTCGAGCGCCGGCGCACCGTCAATCCCAGATTCGGGCTCGAGCGGCGCCGGCGCGGATTTGGCTGGAGCAGCCGGTGCGGATGACGGCGGCGCGAACAACTCCGGTGGTGCTTCGGCTTCGGGCGGTGGCGGCGCGAGCAACTCCGGTGGCGGCGGCGCAGCGCCTAGCAGCGGTGGCACGAGTGCCACGCTCGGAGTCGCTGGGGCAGATGCGGGCATCTTCACCTCACCTTTGGCGCTCCAGAATGGGACAGAGGAGTACGCGTACATCGCGGCTCTCGTCGAAGCTGATGCTGATTACTTCCCCCAACCTGCGCAGATTGGGGCTATCATCAATACGTTGCAGGGGGATGTGTTCGAGCCTGATCCGTTGATCGTGACCCCGGGGAGTCCGTGATGAAACGTATGTCGAAGTTCGTAGGCGTTTCTGGGTTATTGGCTTGCTGCTGGGGGCTCAGCGCGTGCACCGCGGAGTTCTCCACGCCCGTCTCATCGGGCGAGCCAATGAGCAGCGGCACGTCGACTTCGTCGTCGACGTCGTTTCAGAGCGGAGCGGTGCAAACTGGAAAATCTGCCGCTCCCGTCGTCGGCGGTACCCTGATCGCCACGCGTGATGGTCTGACGGTCGCTGCCGCCGATCCAGATCGTGACAGCGTGTTCTTGGTCGATGCTTCGTCGCACGCGGTCCGCGCCGTCACCTTGCAAACGGGGGATGAACCGGGGCGCATCATCGAAGGGCCGGACGGAACTTTGTACGTCGCGCTCCGTCGCGCTGGCGCCGTCGTGGCGATCGATGTCGCGAGCGGCACCGTGGTCACGCGCGCAGCGGTGTGCGCCGCACCGCGCGGCTTGGCTTACGACGCGAAGCGGTCCGCGCTCTACGTCGCCTGTCGTTCGGGTGAGCTCTTGACGCTCGCGCCGACGGATCTTTCGACCACGCGTACCCTGCAGCTCGATCCTGATTTACGTGACGTGATCGTGCGTGATGCCGATCTCGTCGTCACGCGCTTCCTCAGCGCGGAGGTGATGGTCGTCGGGATGGATGGCACGGTGTCCCAGCGCGGCACGCCGAATCCGACCCCAGGCTGCGCTACGTCGACCGTGGCGACGTGCGCGTTCGCTCTGCCCAGCGGTCAGATCGCGGTCGCTCACCAAATTTCGAGCGATGACATGGTGGACGTGCAAACCGGCGGCTACGGCGTGGCTTCGTGTGGCAACGGTCTCGTCACTCGCGTCATCTCGACGGTGGATACGGGCACGCCGTCGACCCCCGGGGACAGTGACGCGGGGACTTCGCAACCCGTCGATATGACGTTCACTTCGACGTTCATCCCCTCTGCCGGCCCGTTCGATCTTGCCTTCGATCCGCAGTCGAATCAATACGCCATGACTGCGCTCGATGCCTCGATGGTCCCTCCGAATCCCACCTTCGGGGGAGGCAGCAGCACGGGGGTGAATCTCCCCATCAACGGCGGTCAAGTCGGCGGTCAAGTCACGCTCCCGCCCGGCAGCGTGATCTCGGCCTTCGCGGGCGCGAATCTCTGGCTCGTGCCGAGCTCCGTGACGACGAGCAGCACGCCGTTCGTCGCGAACCAATCGTTCAAGATCGACGGGCAGCCGGTCGCGGTCACCTTCAATCACGGCGCGTACGTCGTTCAATCGCGCGAGCCGGCGAAGCTCGTTTTTCAGGATGGCTCGAGCGTGACTTTGAGTCAGGAATCGCACGCGGACACCGGCCACCTGCTGTTCCACTTGGATACCGGGATCGGGATCTCGTGCTCCTCTTGCCACCCGGAGGGCGGGGAAGACGGGCACATCTGGCATTTCCCGACTGGCCTTCGCCGCACCTTGCCGCTCGATGGCGGCGTGATGGAACGCGCACCGTTCCATTGGGATGGCACGCTCCCCGACATGAGCTCGCTGTTCGGGGAAGTAATGGTTCGGCGCATGAATTTCTCGGCCCAGGTTAATGACCAGCAGATCGCGGCGCTCGGCTCGTTCCTCGAGCAAATCCCGGAGCAAGCACCCGTGAGCGGCCTGGATCCGGACGCGGTGAGCCGGGGTGAAGCGCTCTTCCGCCGCGCGGACGTCGGCTGCGCGACGTGCCACACCGGCAGCCAATACACCAACAATCTGCCGGAAGACGTGGGCACGGGCGGCGTGTTCGTCACGCCCGGCCTGCTCGGCGTGGGCCTGCGTTCGCCCATTTTCCACGATGGCTGCGCCAAGAGCGTGGCTGACCGCTTCGGCGCTTGCGGCGGCACCGCGCACGGTGATCCGCAAGTCTTGAACGATAGCGAACGGGCGGATTTGGTCACGTTCCTGCGTTCGCTCTGAGCGCGCAAAAAATCGCGGTACAAGAGGGCCTTCATGGCCCTCACCGCGACGATGTACCATTTCCAGATCACGCTCTCGGACGTCGATCGCGGCGTGTACGAGGAGCTCGATCTGCGGCTCGCGCGTCACCCTTCGGAGACGATGCGTTATCTCGTGACGCGCGCGCTCGCCTATTGCTTGAGCTACGAAGAGGGCATCGCGTTCAGCAAAGGCGGGCTCTCTTCCGCGGAGGAAGCGCCGCTCTCCGTGCGTGATCGCACCGGCGTGCTGCAAGCGTTCATCGACATCGGGCAACCTTCCGCCGAGCGGCTGCACAAGGCGAGCAAAGCCGCCCCGCGCGTCGCCGTATTCACCCACGCCGAGCTCGCGCTGCTGCAGCGCGAAGCGGGCTCACGCGCGATTCATCGCGTCGAGCAGATCGAAGTCCATCGGCTCGAGCCCGAGTTTTTGGATTCGCTCGCAGAAAAGCTCGGCAAAAATGAAAAATTCGAGCTCGTGCGCACGGACGGACAGCTCTACCTCACGCTCAGGGGTGAGACGCTGAACGGCACGCTCACGCGCTCTTCGCTCGTCGCCGAAAGCTGAGCGCGCCCCAAGACTGCGCACGCGGTCGCGCTCACGCCGCGCGCCGCGACCGCGCTCACACAAAGACGCCTCTCGCGCCGTGGTTCGGCGACGTGACGATCCGGTGACTCTTCGCCCGAGCGCGTGGAGCGCCGTATCGAAGGACGAAGCCCTGTGGCAGGGTCTGAGATCGTGAGCCAAGTCGAACGCTGGTCGGACCGCGCTTGGCGCTTCGTGCGGGCGCTCGTGGTCGGAAGCGGCGCGACAATCGTCGATTTTTCGCTGCTCACGACCTGCATTCGCGTACTCGGCATGACCCCGACGGCCGCGCGCTTGCCCGCGCTCTGCGCCGGAGCATCGGTGCAATTCTTTGGCAACCGCAGCTACACGTTCCGCGCGCAAGCGGGCAGCATTTCACGGCAAGCGCGCGTCTTCGTGGTCGTCGAGCTCGCGACGCTGCTGATGAACTTCTTCTTGTTTCGTTGGCTCGTGCCGCAAGTTCACTTTTTGCCGCCCGAGCTGGTGAGCTTTTGCGGCACCTTCATCGTGTTCATCACGTTCGCTTATCCGATGCGGAAGCTCGTCATTTTCAAGCTACCGAGCTCGACCGAATAGGCGAAAGGTCGCGGCGGCAGCGCGAGAGCGCTGGGCGCCCAGGTGCGGGTGCCCCGACAAATCGCGACTTTTCCCTGATTTTGACCGGTCGGCGCCAGTCTCAGCGCGAGATGGACGCACTTCCGCCCGACCAGTGCTACGAGCGGCCGCAGCATGGCTATGGATTTCGCCGAGTTGCTCGGCCCCGCGCTCGCCGCGGCGATTCAGGAAAAAGGTTTCACGGAGCTGACGCAGGTTCAGAAGGCCGTGCTCGAGCCCGCGCTCGCGGGTCGAGATTTACGCGTCACGTCGCAGACCGGCTCCGGCAAGACGGTCGCGATCGGCTTGATGTTGCGCGAGCTCGCAGCGGCGCCGAGCAGCGCGAGCGATCGGCTCGCGCATCCGCGCGCGCTCGTGATCGTGCCCACGCGTGAGCTGGCGAAGCAATTCGTCGAAGAGCTGCGCTGGCTGTACGCGCCGCTCTCGGCCAAGGTCGCCGGCGTGACCGGCGGCGCGGTCTATCGCGACGAGATGCGCGCGCTCGCGCAAAACCCGGTCGTCGTGGTCGGTACGCCCGGGCGCATGCTCGATCACTTGAACCGCGGCTCGATCGTGCCGAGCGAGGTCGGCGCCGTCGTGCTCGACGAAGCAGACCGCATGCTCGATCTCGGGTTCCGCGAGGAGCTCGAAGCGATCCTCGCGCTCACGCCGAGCGAACGACGCACGCACTTGGTCTCCGCGACGTTCCCGCGTGACGTGGAAGCGCTCGCGAACAGCGTGCAGACCAAGCCGGCGCACGTCCAAGGCACTCGCCTCGGCGTGGCCAACGTCGACATCGATCACGTGATCCACGTGGTCGAGCCGCGGCAGCGCCTCGACGCAGTCGTGAACCTCTTGCTCGCGAGCCCGGAAGCGCAAACCTTGGTCTTCGTGCGCACGCGCGCGGACGTCTCGGAAGTCGCAGAAAAGCTGGGCGAAGCCGGATTTGCCGTGACCGCGCTGTCCGGTGAAATGGAGCAACGCGAACGCGATCGCGCGCTCAACGCATTTCGGCGCGCCGATCAGCGCGTGCTCGTCGCGACCGACGTGGCCGCGCGCGGCATCGACGTGCAGGACATCACGCTCGTGATCCACCTCGAGCCGCCGACGGATCCGGACAGCTACACGCATCGCAGCGGCCGCACCGGGCGCGCGGGGCGCAAGGGCAAGAGCGTGATCATCGCGATCCCTTCGGCGCTCAACAAGACCAACCTACTGCTCAAGCGCGCCAAGGTGAATGCGCGCGTCGAGCGCGTGCCCAGCGCGGAGCAAATCCGAAAGCAGACTGACGAGCGTTTCTTCGACACGCTCACGCGCGAAGAGGGCGAAGAACCGAACCCGCGTCAACGCGAGCTCGTCGAGCGCTTGCTCGCGCGCGAAGACAACGTTCGAGTCATCGCGCGCTTGCTCGGGCTCGCGCGCTTCGAAGGGCCGACCGAGCCGCGCGAAGTCCGGCACATCGACGCGAACGCGCCGCGCAAAGGGGCCGCGCCAGGAAAGCAGGGCTTCGGGAGTGAGCGTGAATTCGACGACCGCAGCCGCTCGTTCCCGCCGCGCGAACGCCATGATTCGCCGCGCAGCGCAGCGCGACCGCCGCGGGCGGCCGAGAGCGGTGATTGGGTGTCGTTCCGCGTTTCCTGGGGTGGGCAACAGGGCGCCGATGCTCGCAAGGTTTTGGCCATGGCTTGTCGCTGGGGCGAGATCAACGGCAGCGATGTCGGCGCGATCGAAATCGACCGGAATTTCTCGCGCGTGAGCGTGAAAGCGTCGGTCGCCGCGGGCTTCGCGGACGCCACGAGCAAGCCCGACAAGCGCAATCCGCGCGTGACGATCCAGCTCGATCGCCCAGGTCAAAGCGAGGCTCCGCGCTACGAAGGTCGCGCTCCGCACACGTTGCCGCCGAAAGCGCCCGAGGCACGCGAGGAGCGTAGCGAGCGCGCACCACGTGAGCATGCTCCGCGCGAACACGCGCCGCGCGAACACGCGCCTCATCCTCGTGCGCCTCGCGAGCACGCGCCGCGCGAACACGCGCCTCATCCTCGTGCGCCTCGCGAGCACGCGTCTCGTCCCGAATCGGCGCCTCGCGAGCGCGCTCCGCACGCTCCACGCACGCACGCACACGCGCCGCGTGAGCACGGAAAACCGCCGAGCGGTGGATTCCCGAAAGACGCGATGCGCCGCCGCAAAACCGCCGGTTTCTCGCGCGAGCAACCGCGCCCGCAAGAAGCGTGGCGCAAGCATCCGACTCGCGACGCAGCGCCCAAGGGTGCCGCGCCGCGTGCTCCCGAGACCCCCGCGGCGACCGCTGGCAACGCCCCGCCGAAGCGTCGACGCGTCGTTACGCGTTGAGCGCTGGAGGCGAGCATGTCCGGATTTTCACCCGAAGAGCTCGCGCGTTGCATCGCGATCCTCGACTACTTGGTCGAGGATCGCTCGCGCTTGGTCACGCTTTCGGAGGAAGACCGTCGCGCGCTGATGATCGCCGCGGGGCGCTTGTCACGCCCGACGCGGCTCGAGGGCGTGCGGGAAAATAAGGCGTTTCGTCGTCACTCGAAGAAGGTCGCGCGGGAAGAGGATCGCGACGCGCGCGCACAGAGCGAGATCCGCGTGGCGCGCCAGGCAGACGTGTTCACCGCGCCGCCGTTGCAGTTGCCGGCCGCGCGCACGGACGAAAAGCCGCGCGAGCTGAAGAATCCACGCGGCTGCTACGTCTGCAAAACGGAATACACGAAGCTGCACTTCTTCTACGACTCGATGTGCGAGTCCTGCGCCGACTTCAACTATCAGAAGCGCTTTCAAACGGCGTCGCTCGTCGGCAAGACTGCGCTCATCACCGGCGCGCGCGTCAAAATCGGTTTTCACGCCGCGCTCATGATGCTGCGCGCGGGGGCGCGAGTGATCGTGACGACGCGTTTCCCGCGCGATGCAGCACATCGCTTCGCGCGGGAGTCGGATTTCGAGGCCTTCGCGGATCGTTTGCAGATCCACGGCTTGGATTTGCGGCACTGCTCGAGCGTCGAGCTGTTCGCGCGCTTCCTCGCGCAGAGCCTCGATCGGCTCGACATCGTGATCAACAACGCGGCGCAGACGGTGCGCCGTCCGCCCGGATTTTATCAGCACCTCCTCGAGCTCGAGCTCGGCCCGCTGAGCGCCGTCGATGCGCGCGCGCAGCGGCTGCTGCACGACCATGAGGCCTGCAAAACCGTGCTTTCCGCCGCGTCGCGCGAGCCTTTGCAGCTCGGCCTCGGTGAAGCCACGGGCATCGCGACGCGCGGCGCTGGCAGCGCGGCGGCCGGCATTTTTCGCTCCGCGGCGCTCTCGCAAATCCCACTCTCGTACGACGAGACGATGGAGAGCGCGAGCGACGAGCTCTTTCCACTCGGACGTCTCGACGCCGATTTGCAGCAAGTCGATCTGCGCGTGATGAACAGCTGGCGCCTCGCGCTGGCAGACGTGCCCGCGCCCGAGATGCTCGAGGTGCAGCTGGTGAACGCGGTCGCGCCGTTCATCCTGTGCAGCAAGCTCAAGCCGCTGATGCTGCGCGTGCCTTCGCGCGACAAGCACATCGTCAACGTGTCGGCGATGGAAGGTCAATTCGCACGCCACACCAAGACCGACAAACATCCGCACACGAACATGGCGAAGGCCGCGCTCAACATGATGACCTTCACATCGGCGCCCGACTACGCGAAGGAAGGCATCTTCATGAACGCCGTCGACACCGGTTGGGTCACGGACGAAGATCCGGTCGTGCACGCGGAGCGCAAGCAGCGCGAGGCCGATTTCCAACCGCCGCTCGACATCGTCGACGGCGCCGCGCGCATCTGCGATCCGTTCTTCTCCGGGCTCCTCAGCGGCGAGCACGTGTTCGGTAAATTCCTCAAAGATTACAAGCCCGTGCCCTGGTGATCGCCGGCGCTCGCCGGCGCTTCGCCAATGCCTGACAGACAATGTCCGATCGGACATTGTCGTTGCTAGCGGAGCCCCGCGGTCGCGCGTAGACCGATCGCATGTTGCAGCGGCTCCGCATTCAAGGATTCACTCTCCTCGACGACGTCACCATCGAGCTCACGCCCGGCCTGAACGTGCTGAGCGGCGAAACCGGCGCGGGCAAATCGCTCGTGCTCACAGCGCTCGGCCTCTTGCTCGGCGCGCGCGCGCCCGTCGCCTGCGTGCGCGAAGGCCACGACAGCGCGCTCGTGGAAGCGAGCTTCCTCGCGCAGGGCGCGAAGCTCCGGCTCTCGCGCTCGATCCGTCGCGCGGGCCGCGCCGTCTGCTTCGTAGGCGACGAAGCGGTGCCGCTCGCGCGCCTGGCCGAAGCCGGAAAATCCCTGCTTTGCTTCGCGTTTCAGCACGCACAAATCGAGATCGGGAGCCCGGCGATTTTCCTGGCCGGGCTGGATGTACTCGCCGGGCACGCGGCGCTCGCGCGACAATACGCTGCTGCCTTCGCCGACCTTTCGCTCGCCCGCGCGGAGCTTTCGCGAGTGCGCGCGGAGCTTTCGGGTCGAGATGCGCGTCAGCGCTTGGTGCGTGAGCAAGTCGCGCTCCTCGAGAAGCTCTCGCCGCGCCCGGGCGAGCACACGCGGCTCGCCGAGCGTTTGCGCGTGCTGCGCCGCGCGCAAACGTATCTCGAGCTCGCGGCTCAAGTGGAGCTCACACTCTCGGAGCGCGAGGGTTCGGTTTCGGAGCAACTTTCGAGCCTGATTCGCGCGGCTTCGCGCGTCGCGGACGACGCGCCGCAAGCGCGCGCGCTGTGTGACGCGCTCGAGCGCGCTGCCCTCGAAGTCGAAGAGGCGGTGCGCGCCGCTGAGCGCTTGCGTGCGGATTTGGATCTCGAGGCGGATGATTTGGACTCCCTCGAACAGCGTTTCGCTGATCTGGATCGCATTGCGCTCGCGCTCGGTGTTCAGGGGGATGTGCTGTGCGAGCGTTTGGATTCCTTGCGCCAAGAGCTGACGCTGCTGGAAGGTGCGGAAGAGCGCGCCGGCTTCGCGGAGGCCGAGGTGGAAGCCGCGCTCTCGCGCGCGCTCGATCTCGCGCGCAAGTTGCACCGAGGTCGCGTCGAGCACGTGACGGAGTTGACGAAGCGGATCGAGATCGAGCTCGGCGCGCTGTGCCTCGTCGGCGCGCGCATCGATCTGATGCTCACGGAAGCCAAGCCGGAAGAGCTCGGCGCGCTCGGCATCACCGTGCTCGAGCCACGCTTCGCGGCGAACCCAGGCGAACCGTTCGGTCCGCTCGCAGAAGTTGCGTCCGGCGGTGAGCGCTCGCGCTTGCTCGTCGCGCTGCGCTGCGCCGGGCTCGAGACCGGCGCAGAGACGCTGGTGTTCGACGAAATCGACGCGGGCGTCGGCGGCGCCGCGGCCGAAGCGGTGGCCGCGCGTTTGCGTCGCGCCGCGGAGTCGCGGCAGATCATCTGCATCACGCATCAAGCGTGCGTCGCAGCGCGTGCGGCCGGCCATTTCCGCGTGCACAAGGTGCAGAGCGCGGGCAGAACGCACACCGAGGTGCAGTCGCTCAGCCAAGCCGCGCGTTTGGAAGAGCTCACGCGCATGCTCTCCGGCGCGCCGACGGAAAGCGCGCGTCGCTTGGCCATGGATTTGGTGAACGCGGCGCGCGCCGAACGCAAACGTCCAGCCGCGTGAGCGCGCGGCTCGCTGGCCCCATTCGGCGGATTGGCGTATGCCTCCGCGCGCATGACCTACACTCCGACCGAGCTCGATTCGCCGTTCCAACGCTTGGGCGGCGAAGCGGCGGTGCGCCGGCTCGTGACTCGCTTCTACGATCGCATGGACTCGCACGAGCACGAGCTCGCCGCGCTGCACGAGCTCGACTCGGACGGCCACGTGAGCCCACGCGCGCGCGAAAACTTCGCGCTCTTCTTCTGCGAGTGGCTCGGCGGCCCGCGCAATTTTTCGGCCACGCGCGGCCATCCGCGTCTGCGCATGCGCCACGCGCGCGTGCAAATCGACGAAAAAATGCGGGATGCCTGGCTCCGTGCCATGAACGCAGCCATGGACGCCGAAGGCATCTCCGGTGACGTGCGCGGCTTCCTGGACGCACGGCTCGCCGAAGTCGCGAATTTCTTACGCAACGTGCCCGAGTAAAATCCGAATTGAGAGGTCTTTCGCGCGCGCCCCGGCGCGAAAGAGAGCTGAGATCTTCCGAGCCGACCGGATGATGAACGGTCAGGTCTCCGCGCTGCGCGTCACGCTTCGCGCAAACACCGCCAACCGTCGTCCACTCAACAGTCTTTCTTTCTCCGGTCGCGGCAAGCGTTTCACGGCGAGCTCCAAGCGCAACGCGTCGCCCTTCGTGGCGCAGCGTCGGTGTGCGCACAGCTCGAGCGGACCACGGCCGCGCGTGTAGCGCGCGCCACGACCTTCGTTGTGCGCTTCCAGTCGCGCCGCGATGTCGAGCGCGATGCCGGTGTACAACGAGCCGTCGTTACAACGTGCGATGTACAAGAACCACGGCGCGGTCACGATGTCGGCGTTTTAACACTCGCCGGAAAACGAGAGAACTTTTGCGTTGCGCGCGTCCGCGCTCGAGGCCAGATCTCGGCTTTTTTCCGGCAAATCAGCGACCTCTTCGCGCGGCGCGTCGAGCCAGGGCGGCGCTTCGGCGCACGGCGCCACGCGCGGCTTCGCCTCCTCGCCGGCGAGCACGCGAAAGCCGAGAGCGGCGGTCGAGCTGCTCGTTTCGTAGATCATTTCTGGCGCGACAAAATGGTCCGCGATCGCGTCGCCCTGCGCGGCGATGAGCGCGCGCAGCACGGTCACGAGCGCCGGCGCCGGCCTCGCGTGCACGCGCGCGAGCTCCGCGCGCGTGGCGACCAGCGTCAGCACCTTGCCCGAGCGCACGAGCTCGACCACGAGCTCGTAGTGCGGCCAAGGATAACCCGCGAGGGTTGCAAGCGTGCGCCCGCGCTTGCCGAGCAGCGCGCGGAGCGCCGTAGCGATCTCGGACAACCGAGCGGCGTCCCCGTACAACGCGGCGAGCCGCACGGGCGTCGCGAAGCGCGCCTCGAACGCGAGCTCGCGCCGGCCCACGCGCTCGAAGAACCGCCGGTGCACCCAAATCAAGAACGCGCAGAGCCCCCACGCCTTGATCACGATGAAGACGCCTTCCATCCGCTCATCTTCCGGCACTCGGCGCCGAAAGGCTCGGCTTGGCGCGCCAGATCGCTTGGCTTTGCGCGCCAAACGCGCGGAAAACCTCAGCCCGCGCGCTTTCGGAATTTCTGCGGCGTCTGCCCCGTCCAGCGCTGAAAAGCGCGATGAAACGCGGTCACATCGGAGAATCCGAGCAAAAATGCGGTCTCCTGCGCGCTGACGCGTGCGTCGGCCAAGTAGCGCAGGGCGAGCTCGTGGCGCGCGCCGTCGAGCTCGGCAGCGAAGCTCGTGCCGAGTGCTTCGAGCTGTCGTTGCAAGGTGCGGCGTGACAGCGCGAGCCTTGTGCAGACGCCCTCGATCGTCGGCGTGCCGTCGGTCAAGAGCTCGAAGATGAGCGCGCGCACTCGTGCGCGCAGATCGCTCGCTGCGGGCAGCCGCGCCAATGCCGCGTCCGCGTGCGCCTCGACGATGCGCGAGAGCGCCGGATCGGTTCCGAGCGCTTTACGCTCGAGATCACTCGCCGCGAGCACGAGCTCGTCGACGTGCGCAGAAAATTCGAGCCCGGGCCCGAACCAAGCGCGGTGACGCGCGGCGTCCCGCGGCGCTTCGTGCTTGAGCCGCACGCGGAGTGGCGCCAAGCGCGCGCCCGTCATGCGCGCCGCGAGCTGCAGAAACGCGACGAACCCGAACTCGATCGCCGCCGCTGGCGCGCGAAACGGCGGCGCCCCGATTTGATGTCGATACACGGCTTCGCTCTCGTTCAGTACGAGCTCGCTCTGCGCTTCGTCGTGCAAGAGTCGCTGATAGCGGAGCGCGCGGGCGAACCCCTCGCCGAGCGTGGGGCTCGTGCTGATGAGCCAAGACGCGAGCCCGAGCGGCGGCGCGTCGAGCTGCTCGGCGAGCCACAGGCCGAAGCTCTCGTCGCTCGAACGTTGGGGCAACAGCTCCCACAACGAGAGCAACAGCGCAGCGGGCACGCGCGCATCCGGATCGCTCAAGGTGTCAGCGGAGAAAAGACGAGCATCGACGCCGCTTGCGCGTGAAAGCTCGCTCGGATCGAGCCCGAGCAAGCGGGCACCCGCGACTTGAGCGCGCAAGAGCAGCACGGAAGCGGTGGCCTGCGAGGCCTTGCGACGCGCGGTCCTCCGAGGCGTGCTCGCGCTCATCTCGCTCAGATGATGCTACGGTGCCTGCGCGGTGTCGATGCCACTCAGCGCCTCCGGTAGCTCCAAATCGCGCGCGCCGAGCCTGTACGCGCAAGTCCTGATCGCGATCGTGCTCGCGGCCCTGCTCGGCTGGTCGAAACCAGCGTGGGGCGTCGCGATGCAACCGCTCGGGGATGGTTTCGTCCGCTTGATCAAGATGCTGATCGCGCCCGTCGTGTTCACCACGCTCGTGCTCGGCATCGCTGGCATGAAGGATCTGAAGACGGTCGGGCGAACCGGCGCCAAGGCGCTCGTGTGGTTCGAGTTCACGACCACGCTCGCGCTCGTGATCGGCGTGGTCATGGCGCACCTGATTCGCCCGGGTAGCGGCCTGCACGTGGATCCGCAGAAGCTCGATCAATCCGCGCTCGATCGCACGCTCTCGGTGACGCACCCGCACGGCGTGGTCGAGCACATCCTGTCGATCATTCCGGACACGTTCTTCGGTGCGTTCGCGCGCGGAGACATGCTGCAGGTGCTCTTGCTCGCGCTTTTGACCGGCGTCGTGCTCTCGCGTTTGCACGAGCGCACGAAGCCGCTCTTGGAGGTGCTCGAGAACGTCGCTGCCGCGCTGTTCGGGATCGTCAACTTGGTGATGCGACTCTCGCCGGTCGGCGCGTTTGGCGCGATGGCGTTCACGGTCGGCAAATACGGCATCGGCACGCTCGGCAGCTTGGCCAAGCTGATGGCCGCCTTTTACGCCACTTCCATCCTGTTCGTGTTGATCGTGCTTGGCCTCACGTTGCGCTTGCTCGGCCTCTCGGTGCTGCGCTTGATCTCGTATCTGAGAGAAGAGCTCGCGGTCGTGCTCGGCACGTCTTCTTCCGAGTCGGCGCTGCCGCAGCTGATGGAAAAGCTCGAGGCCGCCGGGTGCCCGCCGTCGATCGTGCGGCTCGTGGTGCCCGCGGGATACTCCTTCAACCTCGATGGCACGTGCATTTACCTCACGCTGGCGAGCTTGTTCGTGGCGCAAGCGCTCGATATTCATCTGAGCCTCGGCACCGAGCTTTCGCTCTTGTTCGTGCTCTTGCTGACCTCGAAAGGCGCAGCGGCCGTCACGGGTGGCGGCTTCATCACGCTCGCTGCGACGCTCTCGTCGACCGGCAGCATCCCGGTTGCGGGGCTCACGCTGCTTTTGGGCGTGGATCGTTTCATGTCCGAAGCGCGCGCACTCACGAACTTCGTCGGCAACGCGACGGCCACGTTGGTCGTATCGCGCTGGGAAAATCAGCTGGATTTCGCGCGTGCGCGGGAGAAGCTCGGCGCGGGCTCAGCCCCTGCTGCCGCTTTGCCAAACCGGCTCGGGGAAAGCCGGCCCGGGCCGAGCGAATAGGTGGCCCTGCAGGAGCTCGCAACCGAGCTCGACCAACGTGGAGCGTTCGGCCTCCGTCTCGACGCCCTCCGCCACCACGCGGGTGCCGATGCCCTTGCACATCGCGGCGATCGCAGCGACGAGGCGTTGCTTGGTGGCACGCTTGTCGATCTCGCGCACGAGCGACATGTCGAACTTCACGAACTCCGGTTCGAGCTCGGCGAAGCTCGAGAGCCCGGAGTAACCCGCGCCGAGATCGTCGATCGCGATGCGGTAGCCGGCGCGGCGCAGTTGCGCGATCGCGGCGTATGCGTTCGGGATCTCGTCCAGCGAAGCGCGCTCGGTGATCTCGAGCACGATGCGCGAAGACAGCTCGCGGAGCGGCCCATCCATCAGCAGATCGATGGCCGCGATTTCGTGCGGATGCACATTGATGAAAAAGGACCAATCGCTCGGCGCGCGCTTGATTTGCTCCGCGGCGCACGAGCGCACGAGCTGTCCGAGATCCCCGAGTCGACCGGTGCGCTCGGCCGCGTCGAGCAGCGCGGTCGGGTCGGGCAGGGTCGGATCGGTCGTGCGCAGCAGCGCTTCTTGGGCAAACACGTGACCGTTGCTCGCCAACACGATCGGTTGATAGGCGAGCCAGACGCCCGCCAAGGCGCGCTCGAAATTCGCTTTGAGCGTGCGCCGGCGCGCGGCGAGCTGTGAGCCCTCTGCCTGCTCCGCTCCCAGCTCGCGCTTGGCCTGTGCGCTGCGGTAGACGTTCACGGCGTGCTCGAGCGTGGAGTAAAGCTCGGCGTCGTTGAGTGGCTTTACCAGGTAGCGAAAAGCGCCATATTCGACCGCGCGGATCGCCGTTTCGAACGCCGGCGCGCCGGTGATCAGCACCACGGGCAAGTCGACGTCGTGGTGTCGCACGCTCCGGATGAAGCCGAGGCCGTCCATCTCGGGCATGGCGATGTCGCTGATCGCAACATCGAAGCCGCCGCGAGCGAGCGCGGCGAGCGCGGACGCAGCGCCCGCGTGCGCAGAGATCTCGAAACCCGCGCTCGTGAGTCGTCGCGCGAGCGCCTTCAACAAGTCCGGATCGTCATCCACCAAGAGCACGCGCGGTCGGCGGTCGTGCTCGAGCTTCGGAAGATTTCCGGACACTTGCCTGAGAATAACAGATGCAGGTCAGGCGCATCCAGTGGTGGAAGAATGGCTTCTGATCGGAAGGTCGTGGCGCGCGCTCTCGCAAAGTGCCAATCTGTTTCGGTAGTGATCGCTCGTTTCATCCCCGCTTGCGTAGGCGTTTCGGCGTTGTGCGCTCTCAGTTCCATACTTGTGGGTTGTGGTGCGACTGGCCTCGCATGGGTCGATGAGCCCGAGAGCTCGCACACGTGGAGCAACGCAGAAGCTGCGCGCGTCGTGGCCGCGCGCAATTCTTCCGAGCCAGTTCCAGCCTCGGCAGATGCGGACTCGAACGTCGAAAACCACCAGCGGCTGAATCACACCGTCACGTTGGGTGAGGTGGATGCCTCGGAGAGCACGCCAGCTGGTGCGCCTGGACCGGGCGGTGCACCTTCGGTGTCGGTGACGATCAACAACTACGGCCAGTCTGGCTACGCGCCATACGGCGGCTATTACTCGTACGGCACGTTCGCCTCGCGCGGCTCGCGCAGCGTAGGAGGCGGCGAAAGTCGCGTCACTGGCGCGTCACGCTCCGCGTCGTCGAATATGCAAGCCGGTCAGAGCTGGCCGAGCATTTCGGATCACGGCACGAGCTTCCCCTACCGTTCCTCACCTGTGTCTCCCTCGGGCAGCCTCGTCGCTCCGCGCCAGTAGCTCACGCGCCCGGCGCGGCCGCCGCTCTCGTCGCGGCTAACGGCACCTCAAAACGAACGAGTGGAGTTGCGCTCGCCCGGCGCCCTGAGCGATGCTCCGGGTTCACTCGAGTGCACGTCGAGTGTGCGGGATTCAATTGTCGTGGATCGTTAGCAGTCGGCCAGGGTGTGTGATGGCATCCTCGCGAAATCAGCTCGAGAGCGCGGCGCACCCGCGCGCGCGCGTTTCGGAGCGCTGCGCATGAGCACGCGCGAAGAAGACTCGAGCCCGAGCCGTCCGCTCGTTTCCGCGCGCCCCACCGCACGCGATGTCCCGATCGCGAAGTACAAAGAAGTCGGCGTCGGCACCTCGCCGCCGCGCGGTTTGCGCGGTCAGTCGCTGCAGCCTGGTCAGGGCGCGCCCGAGCGCGTCAACCCCGAGGATGTCGAGCTCGCCGTGTTGCGTGCAGCCGACACGATCGACGGGCCGAAGCTGCCGCGCCCGCAGCCGCGTCGTTCGTCTTCGCCGGAGCTCTCGAGCTCGCCGCCTCCGACGCCGGTGTCGGTCGAGGTGCCGCGCATGCGCTCGGTACCGCCCGCGCTCGAAGTGATGACGCCGACGCCGCTCACGCCGAGCGCGCGCTCGGTCCAGAGCGGCACGCTGATGTCGATCGGCTCGATCGATCCGCGCGCGCCGACCGAGCTCTCTTTGCCCAGCCCGCGCGCGCTCTCGCACTCGGAGCGCGCCGCCTATGTTGGCCCGGGCGCGGTCGTGGATCGCGCGGCGACGAGCCAGCCGCCGTCGGTGCCGCGTGACCTGCCGCGCATGGCCATGCACTCCGAGCTCGCCGCACGGGTACCGGTGCCACGCTCTGAGCCGCAGCCGCAATCGAGCGCGCGAACGTCGCAGCCCGCCTCGAACGCGCGCCCCTCGCACAGAGCGGATTCGCCTGCGCCCGTGGCGCGCCATTTCGCGCGCGGACCAGATTCGTATTCGCCGGTCGAACGCGGGCAGGGGGCTCCACGGGAGTCGCGCCCGGCGCACTCTCCGCGTGATCTGGAACGAGTCTCACAGCCGCCGGCGAGCGGAGGCCCACGCTTCGAAATCCACTCCGAGCTCGAAGCGCTGCCGCGCGAGTTTTTGGAGGACAACTTCGACCTGCGCAGTGTCGTCACGCAACGCGAGCCGCTCGCGAGTCGCAAGCCGATCTCTTCTTCGGATTGGACGCCGACGGCGCCGCACGAGCCGGTGCCCTCGCGTCGTGACTCGACGATCCCGAGCGAGCGCACGAGTCACAACCCGAGCAGCTCTTCTGCGATCACGATCCTGGTCGATCCGCGGCGACCGTCTTTTCCGGACGCGCGTGATTCGATCCCGAGCGCGTTCCCGCCGCCGCCGCGCGCGACGGTCCCGCTCGGCTGGGTGCTGGGCGCGGCCGCGTTTGCGGTGCTGCTCGCGCTCGGTGTCGCGTGGATCATGCGCCAGCCCGCGCCCGAAGCCGCGCGCTCGCGTGATTCGAACGAGCGCGCAGCCGCGCTTGGAGCGGCGCAACCGTCGCTCCAAGCTGCGGTGCCGGCTGCCGCGACTGCGCCTGTTGCAACCCTGTCGCGCGCGCCGACGCCGCCGGTCGAAGCTACGTCGTCCGCGAGCGCTTTGCCCACCGCGGTGCCGAAGGCAACACCAGCACTGCTCGCAAAGAGCCCTGAAATGCCGGCTTCCAGCGCAGCGCGGCCTGCAGCGGCCCTGTCCGCGCGCCCCGTGGATTTGCACGCAGCGCCTGCTGCGCCCGCGGAACCCGCGTCCAAGTCTCGGCAATCGATCTATTGATCTCTCGGGAAAAACTGGTAGCAGCACGCAGTCCCGAAGCTCGAATGAGTTGCTCGCGTAGCCGCTTTGCAATTCACACGAAACACATCGGCGTGTAACTTTCTTCTACAGCGCAGTCCCGTTTTGCCCCGAATGCTGCGCCGGAGAGTCGAAGATGATGCGCGCCGAAAGTGATGACGTGCACTGTGATTCATTGGCTGGAGCCGAGCTCGGCGCCGCGGCGCTGAGCGTCGCGCCGAGCCTCCGTCCGGCGCGACCGACGCGCCGGTGGCTGCACGCGGCTTGGACGGGCGCGCTGTTCGCGTCCGCTGTCGCGCTGATCTTGCGCTGGCAAAGTGAGCCGGAGGTCGAGCGCGCGGACGCGCTCAAAGTTCAAGGTCGCACGCTCACCTTCTCCGCAGGGTTCGCGGCGCGCGCCGGCATTCACACGATCGAAGTGCGTGAGTCCGCATTTTCTCCCGTCGTGAACGCCGTCGGCAAGACCATGCTCGATCCGAACGGGGTCGCCAGCGTCGATGCCAACGCGCTCGGCCTCGTGCGTCGCGTGGCGAGGTACGAAGGTGACACCGTCAAGGCCGGGGATGAGCTGGCCGAAATTGGGAGCGCTGGGCTCGCGCGACTGCAAGCGGAGTCTTTCGCGCGCGCTCGCGCCGCGGGCGCCGACGACACTCATCAGCTCGGCGTCTCCGTCGTGCGCTCACCGATCGACGGCACGGTGATCGAACGTCGCGTCGTGACGGGGCAAGCGGTGAAAGGCGAGCGCGTGCTCTTCGTCGTCGCGGATCTCGATCGACTCGAGCTCGCGCTGGAGCTCGATCCGCACGAACTTCACGCCGTCGCGCTCGGGGACCGCGTCGAACTTTCGCGGGATGCGAGCGGCGTGGTCGAAGCCGGGAAAGTGCTGGAGGTTGGCTCCACGCGCGGGCCTGGGCCGCAGCTGGTGCGGGTCGGCGTCGACAATCACGCGCGCCATTTGCGCCCGGGTGAAGCCGTGTCCGCGAGGATTTTCGCCTCGGGCGGCGTGCATGCGCTCGTGATCCCGAACCGGGCGCTGGCTTGGATCGCCGGGCACCCCGCGGTCTTCGTCGAGAGCGGGCACAATTCGGTCAATGCTTCGCAGGTCACGCTCGGCGGCGTCAACGGCGACCAAACCGAGGTGTCTGTCGGCCTCGCTCCGGGTCAGCGCATCGTGAGTGACGGCGTCGGCGTGCTGAAGGACGAGTCCTTCCTGTAACGCGCTCTGCCGCAAACTGGGGCTTTTCGAGCGCGCTCTGCTATCGTCCCGCGGTGTTCGGTCCGCGACGCACGAGCGAGCGCCCCAAGCGTTCGCTGCTCGGCACTTTTCTGTGGGTGCTGCTGCTCGTGTGCGTCGCGCGCTTCGTTTTGCTCGAGTGCACCGCGCACGGACCGAGCGCGCGGAGCGCCGCGAACGAGCCCGGGCGTGCAGCGTCTTCGAGCGAACCGGATCGTGCGCGCGAGCCGCGGTCGTCGATCGAGCGGCATTTGGCGCTCGGTGTGCCGGTCGACAAAGATCCTTCGGACGACCGCTTGCTCGATGAGCGCTCCTTCGTGGTCTCGTACAGCCCGACCAAGCGCGAGCCGAACTGGGTCGGTTGGCGGCTCGATCGCTCGTATCTCGGCCGCCTCAAACGGCGCAATGATTTCCGGCCCGACCCGCTCCTGCCGAACGAGCTCTATCACGTGAGCGAGCGCGACTACGCGCACAGCGGCTACGACCGCGGGCACATGTGTCCGTCGGCGGATCGGGAAGACAGCCCGGAAGACAACTCGAGCACGTTCGTGTTCACGAACATGGAGCCGCAGCTGCACGAGCTCAACGCGGGGCCGTGGGAGCGGCTCGAAATTTACGAGCGCGAGCTCGCGTCGCGACCCGGCGCGGTGCTCTACATCGTCGCGGGCGGCATCTTCTCGAGTCCGCCGCCGACGATCGGACAAGGCATCGCAGTGCCCGCGGCCAATTTCAAAATCATCGCCGTCTTGCGCGAGGGCGAGAGCGCGAGTGATGTGAACGAGCACACGCAAATCGTGAGCGTGCTGATGCCCAACGAGCGCGGCGTCGGCGAGCACGAATGGACCGAGTTCGTGACGAGCGTAGACGCGATCGAGCAAGCTTCTGGTTACGATTTCTTGAACGCGGTGCCCGAGCCGGTGGCGCGCGTGATCGAAGCGCGTCGCGCGCCGCTCTGAGCATTTTCCGCGGGCGAAAGGCGAGTGGTGTTCGGCCGAGCCTCGGCGTAGCATCCCGCGCGCGGTCGCCGCGATGCCCCTCATGCGCCTTCGAATTTCGATCTTGGTCTTGCTGGTTTCGTCGCTGGTCGTCGCGCTGGCCGGATGCAAAAAGCCGCCACCGCCCGCGCCGCTCTCGCACGGCGCGGAGCTGTACGGACGCATGTGCGTCGTGTGTCACGGCGCGAACGGCGAGGGCTACAAAGCGGACAACGCGCCGCGCTTGGCGGAGCCCGGGTTTCAAGCCTCGGTCTCGGACGAATACCTGCGCGAGGCGATCACCGACGGCAGAACCGGCACGACGATGTCCGCGTGGTTCAACGGCCGCGGCGGCCCGCTCTCGCGCGACGACATCGCGCAAGTGATCAAGTTCATGCGCGACAGCTGGAACAAAGCGCCGCGCGCTACGCTCGATGAGCACGTCGTCACCGGTGACGCGACGCGCGGCGAGAACACCTTCGCGCGCGAGTGCTTTCGCTGTCACGGCGCCAAAGGCATTGGCGGACCGAATCTCCACGTCGGCAATCCGCAGCTGCTCCAAACGGCGACTAACGGCTTCTTGCGCTACGCCATCAAGAACGGGCGCTCCGGCACGCTCATGCCGATGTTCTCGGGCAAGCTTTCGGACGGGGACATCGAGGATCTGGTCGCGCTCTTGCGCCAGTGGGCTTCGCCTCCGCCGCCGCCACCAGCGCCTGCGCGGCCCCCGCCGATTCCGCTCGGCCCAGTGCCACTCAACCCGAAGGGACCCGAGCCCGTCGGGTTCAAAGCGCAGCCAGCGACGACGCCTGCGGACGTGATTCATCACGAGCTCGAGCGCGGCGCGAAGCTGGTGATCATGGATGCGCGCACGCCTTCGGACTACATGAACGAGCACATTGCGGGCGCGGTGAGCGTGCCGTTCTACGACCCCACGCAGTACTTCGACAAGCTGCCGAAAAATGCCTGGCTGGTTTGCTACTGCGCGTGTCCGCACGCGGAGTCCGGCATGCTGGCGAGCAAGCTGCTCGCCGCCGGCTTCAAGAAAGTCACCGTGCTCGACGAAGGGCTCGGTTACTGGCGCACGAAGAAGTACGGCACGCACACCGGCGAAAAGCCGTAGTTCGAGCTGGCCGCTCTTCGGTCTGCCTGTCCGTGTTTTTGGCTTCGAGCGGGAAACTACTTACCCGCGCTGCACTAGCCCGAGCTGTGCTCAAGCCCACGCGCGCAGCTTGCGGCGCAGGCTGCGTTTGCCCAAGCGGATCCGCGTTTTCACGGTGTTGGGCGAGACCTGAGTCAATTTTGCGGCTTCTTCGACGGAGAAGCCTTCGACGAAGTGCAACGCGAGCGCCTCGGCTTGCGCGGGTGGCAAGCGGCGGAGCACACGGCGCAGCTGGCGCCCGCGATCGTGCTCGCTCGGCGGCGGAGCGATGGCTTCTTCCACGACCGCGAGCGGGTCGAAGCGATGTTTGCGTTCACGCGTGCGGCGCTTGCACAGCAGCGAGACGCGCAGGCTGATCTTGTTGGCGTAATGCAAAAAATCGCCCTGAAAGCGGTAGTTCGGCAGCGCGCGCAAGATCTCGAGCAAGCAATCTTGGAGCGCGTCTTCGAGCTCCGGATGGCGTTCGCCGAGGACACCGCCGCAGGTGCGGCGCACGACGGGTAGGAGGCTCTCCACCAGCCGCGCGAGCTCGCCCGCCGCCGTCCCGTTTTGAGCAGATTCCGCGAGCAGCGTCAGGGCGGAGCGCCGCGCGAGCAGATCGCTGCGCCGCCGGATGCCGGAGGGCGGATCCGAGCCGCGTTCGGGACGGGAAAAAACGGTGAGTGCCAACTTTTTTTTACGTGGCCATGCGGGTCGAGATCGGTGGCCCAAATCGACACTGCCGCGGTTTTTTCGGCCGATCGTACGAACGCGGCGTTTCGCGCGAGAAAACCTGTTGCTAATCGCCATATCGAGTCATTTCGGCGGCTGCCGTTTAGCCGATTCATGGCGTTTGGGATGCGCACGCAAGCCGCGGTGGCGGTGGGTTCGAGCTCGGTCGAGCTGCCGGGGGTGCGTGACGCGCGCGCCCTCTCGGCGGCCACGAAGACCAAAGTCTTGCTCGTGGACGATGACGATGCGGTGCGCAACGCGTTTCGGCGAGTGCTCGAGAGCCGCGGGTATCTGGTCTTTCCGTGTCGCAGCGGGAACGAGGCGCTCGAGCGTCTGTCGTCCGGCTCCTTCGATGCGATGGTCAGCGACGTGCGCATGCCGGGCATGAGCGGCGTGAAGCTACTCCGCGCCGTGCGCGAGCACGATCTCGATTTGCCCGTCATCCTCGTCACCGGCAACCCCGACATCGGTAGCGCGAGCGAGGCAGTCG
>FTDA01001168.1_pt1 | contig 35191 bp, 26 predicted proteins | sample 1639731 | NCBI WGS metagenome assembly FTDA01 (sample SAMEA3914869, study PRJEB12502) | metagenome | biome: forest; material: soil | place: USA | collected 2012-03-12 | depth 0.1 m
CGCCTCCACCAACGAAGCCGCCCCCGCCGCCCGAAGCTCCGAAGCCAGCGCCGCGAACCACGAACGACGAGCCTGCGAGCGCACAAGCTCGAGCGAACGTGCGCGCAGTGCACGGCGGCGTCGCTCTCGGTGCGATCGCGGCGGAGAACGTGCTCCCGCAGCTCGCCGTCGGCCCGACGTTACGCGCCGAGGTACAGCTCGTCGATCGGTTGTTCGCGCGCGCGACGGCGAATTTCTTTCCCGAGCAACACGCGCGCGGCGCATCTGGGGACGTTGCATTCGGGCTCACCGTCGGCTCGCTGGGCGCGTGTTACCGACTCCCGCTCACTTCCGCTTGGCGCGCCGAAGGCTGCGCGTCAGCCCTGCTCGGCAGCCTCGATGTCACCGTGCACTCACCCACACCGATCGCCCCAGGTGCGCGCACGTGGTGGGCGGGAAGCTTGGGCCTCGCGAGCGCATGGCGGCTCGGTCAGGCCGAAATCTCGGTCGAAATCGCGGCGCTCGATCACTTTGCGCGTCACACTTACCTCATCGATCAAACCGATCCGGGCAGCAGCGGTTCCGTCTTCGTCGAACCGGCATTCGGAGCGCTCGGGACGCTCGGCGCGGGGGTGCAGTTTTGATCGGCGACACGAAGGTCGGCGTCGACGTGCACTCGGCAGAACTTTTGCTGAAGGATCCGCCGGTAGCCAACAAATCTAGTGTTGCAAGCCAAGAGGCGCGGGCAATCGCATTAGCCCCAGCGGCCCTCGCTCCTTCGCAAGCTCCAGATTCATCCGAGCTCGACACCGCAGCGATCTACGCTCGGTGGGCGCGCTTCGTGTGGGTCTCGTTGCAACGCCTCGGCGTGCGCTCAGCCGATCTCGACGACATTTGTCATGACGTGTTCATCGTCGTTCAACGCAAGCTGCCGGAGTTCGATCGGCGCGGGAAAGTGCAGACTTGGCTGCTCGGCATCTGCGTGCGCGTGGCCGCGAATTATCGCCGACGCGCGTACATTCGGCTCGAGCAATCCGCGGGCGATCTGCACGCGGACGGCGTGGTCCCGATCGCTGCGCCCGAGGGCGCGCGCCCGGATCGTGAAGTTCAGCGGCGTCGTTTGCTCACGCGCGCCGAGGCCGCGCTCAGCCGCATGAGCCCCGTGAAGCGTACGGTGTTCGTGATGTTCGAGCTCGAAGGCTTGTCCTGCGTCGAAATCGCGGAGGAGCTCGGGTTGCCCGTCGGCACGGTGTATTCGCGGCTGCACGCAGCGCGAAAATTGTTCACGACCAAGCGAAGCAAGGAGGAGCACGAGTGATCGAGCCGCAACGGTTACTCGACGACCCCGAGCTCGCGGACGAGATGCGCGAGCTTTTGCAAGCGTTACCGCGGCCGCAAGAGCCGAGCGCGCTCAAGACGGCCGCGCTCGCCGCGAAGCTGACGCAAATGGTGAGCGCGCCGGTGGCGGCCGCGGCTCCCGCCGCGAAGACCGCGCTCTGGCTCAAAGTCTCGCTGGTCGTCGGAGCGCTCGGCTTGGCGGGCGTGAGCCTGTATTTGCTCCGCGCGCCGAAGCCTTCTCCCTCGGCGCAAGCGACGGTCGAAGCGACTGCGAGCGCCGTCGTGTCCGCGCCGCTCGTGACCGCGCCGACACCCGCGCCGAGCACCGTCTCGGACGTCGAGCCTTCGGCGCAAACGAGCGCGCCGGTGAGCGCGCCGGCTCCTTCGACTCGCACCCCGCGCGACACGCTCGCTGCAGAAGAGGCATTGCTCGAACAAGCGCGCAAGACAGCCGCCTCGTCACCCGCACGCGCGCTCGCGTTGCTCGAGCAATACAAACGACAATTCCCGCACGGCCAACTCGCCGCCGAGCGCATGTTCTTGAGCGCGGATGTGCTCTCGCGCCTGGGCAATCAGGCAGCGGCTGAGCGCGAAAAAGCCGCGCTCGTGCGCGCCTTCCCACGCAGCGTCTACGCTGCGCAAGTCAAAGCGAGCGGCGCGCATTAATCACCCGAATGGGTGATCTCAGTCGAGGTCCCAGCCGTGCCAGATGCGATCGAGCGCAGTCTGGCTGTTGATCGCGTAGGACAGATTGTCTTGAGTGCCCACCATCTTGAGCAAGCCCCAGGATGAGCTGTTCCCCGGCACGGCCCAGAGTCCCGGCCACCAGCAGCTCCCCATTTTGTTGTCGTGGATAGCGTTCGTGAAGCCGACGACGAAGGATTTACCAGGATCGCTCTCGACGCCGGTCGAGAAATCCACGCCGGCCACGCCGGTGCCGAACTCGCCGACCAACGTGCGACTCGTGCCGCTGCCGAGGCGACCCAAAAGCTGCTGGCCCCACTTCGCGGATCCCGGGTAATTACCGTTGAAAACGTAGTCGTGCACCTCCAAGAGCGGCATGTCCGGGAACGCGGTCGCGACATTCGCCACGTTGTCGTCCCAACCCGTGCCGGCGACGACGACGCGATTTTTCGGCACGTTCGGGAACTTCGCCAGCCAGTCTTTCACTTGCTGGATCCACTCGGCGTTGCTGTAGCCGTGCGGCTCGTTGTGAATGTCGAAGAACACGTGCGGCTCCGCGCCGTAGGCGTCGATCACGCGGCCCCACATCGTGTACCAAACGTTGATGTCCGCAGGTTTGCCGATGTTCGTGTCTTTGGCCCAAAACCCCAGCAGCACCTTCATCTTCTTCGCCACGCCGACGTCGATGATCGCGCGGTAGCGCGCCCACGTCGCGTCGTCGTTCACAGTCGGCTCGTTGATCGGGATGCGGAACGAGTTGGCCTTGAGCAAATCGCTGTACGCATTTTCGACCGCAGTGGCGCGCGACTTGACCATGTCGTACGTCGTGTCGCTCGTGAAGACACCGGACAAGAGCAGCGGCCCGGCTTGAAAATTGTCGCCATTTACGGCCCAATTCACGCAATGCCAAGCCGGAGGCGAGCCGTCGACCACGTCGGGCTCGCTCGAGCCGCCCGCACCAGCCATGGCCATGCCCGCAGCTCCCGCGGAGCCCGCGGCGTCTCCGCCAGCGCCGGCACCACCGTTGCTACTACCCGCGCTCGACGAACCTCCGCTCGCTCCGCCGCCGGCTGCGCCTCCGCTTCCCGCTTGCACGCTCGAAGTGCCCGCAACTGCGTTGATGCTGCCACCGTGAGCCGTCGAGCCCGCGGAAGTGCCGCCGGTCGACACGCCGACTCCAGCGCTGCCACCGGGAGAGCTGCCACCACCTTGCGTGGGAGACCCCGTGCTCGAAGTGCTCGAGCACGCAACGGCGTACGCGCCAGCAAACAGCACGAGCCCGCAGGCTCCAACACGATGGTCCGACAACGGGCGATTCATGGGCATGAGCTCACCCGCTACATGTGCGGCGCGCGCTCGACCCTTCGCGATTTTTCGCGACCCGAATCACTTTGCCGTCGCACGTGGCAATTCCCAGAGACGCTTGCGTGCAAACGCCGCTGATTTCAGGCGCCGAACGGCTCGCCGAAGCGATCCCTCAACCCGAACAACCGGAACGCCGTCTCGAGCGTGCTCTTCCGCAGCTCGGCTTCCTCGAGGCCCGTGTAACGCGCCACGCTCTTCGCGACGTGGGTCAGGTACATCGGCTCATTGCGGCGTGAAGTCGCGCCCTGCAGGTCGCGCGGCAAGAGAAACGGCGCGTCCGTCTCGATCATCAAACGATCGCGCGGGACCCGTCGCACGAGCTCACGCAGGTGCGTCCCGCGTCGCTCATCGCAGATGAACCCGGTGATGCCGACGCACAACCCGAGCTCCAAGAAATGCTCGAGCTCGGTCGCGTTGCCGGTGAAGCAATGCACCACTCCGCCCGCGAGCTTCGGTCGCGCATTTTTCAGGATCGCGTAGAAATCCTCGTGCGCGCTGCGCTCGTGCAAGAACACCGGCTTCTGCAGCTCGGCCGCGAGCTCGAGCTGGCTTTCGAACGCCGCGCGCTGCGCCGGGCGCGGCGAGAAATCGCGGTCGAAATCCAGCCCGCACTCGCCCACCGCGACGACCTCCGGCGAGCGCGCGAGGTTTCGCAGCTCTGCCTGCGTGTGGCGATCGAAGCCACGCGCGTTGTGCGGATGCACGCCCGCCGTGCAGCACAAATGCTGCGGTCGTGTCCGCGCGAGCGCCGCCGCTTCCTGGCTCAGCGGCGCCGTGAGTCCCGTCACGATCAGGTAACGCACGCCCGCAGCGAGCGCGCGTTCGATGACCTGCGGCAAGTCGGGTTTGAATTGCTTGCTGGTCAGATTGACGCCGATGTCGATCAAAGGCGCGAGCGAGTGTGTCGTGTCGATCAAGCGCTTTGCTCCAGCTTCCAGGCGTAACTCGGAGCGAGTCGCTCCGCGACGCGAAGATGATACGCCTCGCTATCCCAATCCGCGCTCGCCCCGCGCGGCGGTCGTGTCAGATGCAATCGTCCGCGCGCCCATGCGCGGAGCGCGCACAGCTCCGTTGCACGCGTTCGGATGCGCTCGAGCTCGCGCTGCTCGCTCCCCATCGGCCGTGTCCAGCGCGCGCGCAGCAGCTGCTTGAGCGCGCGCGAGCGCTCGGACAATTCGCGCAAATCTGCCCGTAAAACGGCCCCATCCAATGATATTCGGATCATGATTCTCTTTCATTTTGGTGCCTCGCTGTGCTCCGCTTGCGCGGGACGAGGCGGGTTTCGATTGTCTCGGCGCGAAGCGAAAGGGCTTCACGACCGCGCGGCGCACTGACGCCGCACGCAACGCCTTCCCGAAGGAAGCCGTGCTGGTAGCGGGGGCTCGACTCGAACGAGCCTCTCCGGAAGGCTATCCCGGCGTAGGTTCCACTCCTACTACCCCGCAATGCTGGACGAGCGAACGTATCACGCTCGCTGCGCTGGGCCCCACCTTCGATTTTCGCGGCGTCGCACGGCTCATCCGCAAGCGGATTGAAGCAGCGACACACACTATGTTCGTCAAAAACTCGAACAGAGGAAGCCCAGCACCGTCCTTTGTTCTTCGGGCAGGATGGGCTCCTCGTTTCTCTCTGTCAAGCGCGTCGCCAAATCCGCGTCGCGCGTCGATGACCGATCTCGAACGGAAGTATGCGAATCAGCGCAGCAAACTGCAGCACCGCGATCAGCGCTCAGGGGCCGTCGCAGAATTTGACCGGCGGGCGCGGCGGATCGTCGTCCTGACAGGTGTAGCCCTCCGAGGCGCGCGCACAATCCGAGGTTTGGGTGCAGCGCGGGTAGCAGTGCCCTTCGAAGTTGCAAGCCACCGTGGTCGGATCGCCGCATTCCGAATCCATACCGGGCGTGCAGGTCTTGAAGCATTGGCCGTTCGGATCGCCGGTGTCGCAGTCCAAGCCGGTGGAACAGTCGATCACGCCGTCGGGGCACGATAGATTTTCGCCGTGCGAGTGCGGCGCGATGCTCGAGCTCCCGCCGCTGCCGGTACCGCCCGTGCCGCCGGTGTTGCCGGTGCTCGAATCGTCACTGCTACTGCAGGCGAGCGCATTGAGCGCCGCCGCTAGGCCGACGCAAAGTCCGAGAGTGAGAGAAAGTTTCATATCGAGTCCTCAAGGCGTGGGGTTACTGGGTTTGATCGGCGGGCACACGCTCGCCGGAATGGCGTGCGAAACAGCGGGTATTTGCCGCAAATAAGCGATGATCGCGCGCGCTTCGTCGTCACCCATGTGGTCGAAGCGCGTCATCTCCGGGCAGAGCGTGACCGTGCCCGGGGCGTAGCCTTCACGCATGGCACGCGCGATCTCGTCATCCGTCCAAGTGCCGATGCCGGTGCTCGGATCCGGAGTCAGGTTCGCTGCGTGCACTTGCGTGCCGGTGATCACGGGTAGCGAGTTCCCGCTGAGCACGCCTTGCGTGCCGTCGGCCGGGTCGTGACACTCGCCGCACGCACGCTTCGTGACGTACATCTGGCCGAGCTCGACGAGCCCAGCATCGGGCTCGTCGCTCGACGTCGTGCTCGTCGCGGCCGACGGTTGCGACGACGAACAACCGAGCACGAGCAGCGAGCCAATGATGAACGTGCGCTTCACGATTAGTTGGTGAACTCCGGCAAGCCGAGCAAGACTGCGGCGGCGTTCATCTCGTACACGACCGAGCCCGGCGTGTTCGGAGCAACTGACGTTTCTACAGCCGAAAACAGCTGTCCGAACGGAGTTGCGAGATCTGCGGCGGTCGGATCGAACGAGCTCCACGTGCTCGGCGGCTCCGGAATCGTGTCGCCCGGGAACATCGCGTACGTTTGAGCCAGCGCGGCAAACCCGGCTTCGATTTGCAGATCGATGTCCTCACCCCCGTTCTTGCTGCGCAGCCAAGGCTGAAACAGCTCGTACACGACCTTGGTGCCGGTGAGGTTGTCGCGAATGTCGTCCATCGTGTGCTGCGAGTAGCGAGATTCCTCTTCGCCCGTCGCGGCCTTGCTGACCTTCTCGTGCTGCTCGTTCATCAAAGAGATGAGCCCTTTGAACGCGCTCCCCAGATCGATGTGCGACGGCGCCCATTCGTTCTCGAGCTCCATCGCATCACTGACGAACTTACCGCACAGAGCGTTCTTGAATTCAGCAGCTTGATCGGCCGTCGCCGGAAATGCCGCGGGCTGATAACCCGGCAATTTGTCCTCGAAATCGACGACCTGTTGGGGGATCACGTTGGCGTAAAGGATGCGTTCGATCGCGTGCATGCCAGTGACGCCCGAGCCGTCGAACGGATCGGGATCGCCGTTTCCGCCGAGCAGACTCAGAAAGTCGTCGTAGCGATCATCGAGCGAGATATCGAGGTTCGGAAAGATCGGCGCGACCGCGCCTTCCATCTTCTCGTAAGCGGTGCGCGCGACGGCCCAATCGACCTTGAGCTTGGCGATCGCGTCCGCGTCGAGCGTGGCATCCCAACCGCGATCGGCAGGCAGCGGCGCGTCGGCTTGGATCTGCTGCGCGGCTTGGATCAGGTCAGCCATGTCGGAGAGCAAGGTGTCATGCACCCCGGTCTCGACCGAGGCCTGGAAGTCATCCGAGCCGGCATCGCTCGACCCGCAGCCGAACGCGCACGACAAGACGACGGCGCTCGTGAGCGCGCGAATCGCTCGATTCATGAGCGCGTCAGTACTTCAAATGAAAATGAGAATCAAAATCATTTTCGTGAAATTTCCGACGGATTTGACAAAAAATTTTCGCTACCAAAAGTGAATATGATTTTCATAATCAATAACGCCGCACGGTCCTCTTCGTTCTTTGGCGCGGTCGTGCGAATGCCGGCTCTTCCGAGCCGTCGGCATGCGAGTCTGTTCGAGGCGTGACGAAGACTGCGCACGAAGCTCATCCAGAAATCGTGAACTGGCACCGCTCGCCGACGTTCCCGGGCGTCGAGGTGATCAACGCCACGGATTCGCCGCGCGAGTGGCGCATCATCACACCGACGTATTACGTGGTCGCGTTCGATACTTGGCGCGGTCGCATTCGCACGCTGGGCCGCGAGCTCGAAGCAAAGCCCGGCGCCGCGTTGTGCATGACGCCGAACGAGCCGATGGTGGCGACGCCGTTCGGCGGCGCTCCCGGCTCGTTCAACGTGATGGAGATCCACGGCCCCGTGCTCGAAGAGTGGTTGGCCGAACACGGGCATTCTGGCCGCCTCGCTTGGACGGCGCTGATGCAAGCGCCCAGCCCGAGCCTGCGCGCGAGCTTCGTGCGTTTTTGCCGAAGCTTTGCCGAGCCGTCTTCGGCGCTGGAAGCGCAATCTCGCGCCGCAGCGGTTTCGCGCGTGCTGCTCGAGGAGCTGATTGCTCACCGCGGCACACCTGCGCTCGGCGCGCCGCAGCTGCGCAATGCCGAGCGCATGCGCGCGCACTTGCACGAAAATCCAGACGTGGATTTGGACACGCTGGCGCGCGCTGCGGGACTGAGCCGTTTTCAAGCGCTACGCGCGTTCAAGCGCCGCTACGCGCTGCCGCCGCATGCGTATCAGCTGTGCCTACGCGTGACGCGTGCGCGGCTTCTCCTGCTCGAGGGCATGAGCCCCGTCGCCGTCGCGGCCGAATGCGGATTCGCTGATCAGAGTCACTTCACGCGTCATTTCAAGCGCTGCTACGGCGTGACTCCGCGCCAATATGTGCGGCCCGATCAGCTCATTGCGGCTCGCAGCGAGACGCTGCTGCGGCGAACGCGCGCGCTCGACGCGCTCGTGTCGAGCCGCGATCATTGAGTCAGTGCGGCTGATTCGCGCTGGGCCGCGCGGGGTGGATTTCTCCCAGCGCGCGCTGGGCCGACGAACGAAACCCAACCCCAAGCAGCCGAACAATCCTGAACGCCGCGAAGCTTTTAGCCTGAAATCGGCTCACCGCGCGACGACGACAAGCAAAGCGCCGGCCCTCCCCTTCTCCATGCGCATGGATTTTCATTCCCTTCGCGGTGCGGCGCGGCGCATGGTCGTTTGCTCTTTCACGCTCGGGTTCGCGGTCGCGTGCGGCACGAGCAGCGGCGGAGCGGCGGCGGGCGCTGGTGCGACGGGCGACGCGGGCGCGAGCTCGACGGCGGGCAACGGCGGAAGCGCGCAATCGGCGAGCGCGGGCTCCGCGGGTGAGCTCGGCGCGAGCGCGGGCAGCGGCGGAAGCGTGAGTAGCGCGGCGGGGACCTCGGCGGCGATCGGAGGCGACGCGAGTTCGAGCGGTGGTGCTTCGACGGGCGCTGGCGGCGCTGGCAACGATGGCGGGGCGAGCGGCGCCGTCGGAAGCGCGGGGAGCGTCGGGAATGGTGGCGCGAGCAGCAGCGTGAGCACGATCGTGAACGATCGGTTTTGGAAGGACACGAGCGGCACCTTCATCTACTCGCAAGGCGGCGGCGTGCTGCAAGTCGCGGGCACGTATTACTGGTACGGCGTGAAATACGGCGGCGCGCCGACCTACGCGGCGAGCCCGACCAAGAAAAATAGCGATACCTCCTTTGCTGGCATCACCACGTATTCGTCGAAGGATTTGGTGAATTGGAAGCTCGAAGCCACCGACCAACCGGCGAACACGAGCGGTTGGTTCGGCCGGCTCGGCGTGGCGTACAACGCGACGAGCAAGAAATACGTGCTCGTCGCGCAGGGCGGCGGCGGGCTCTACTTCGCGACCAGCGACAAGCCGAACGGCGGCTTCGTGTACGACCACGTGCAGACGAACCTGCCTGGCATCGTGAACGGCGCGACCGGCGACCAAACCATTTTTCAAGACGACGACGGGCAGGCGTACCTCGTGAGCTCGAGCAGCGACGGACGAGCGAACCGCTACGTGTCTCCGCTGCGCGCCGCAGACTTTCTCGCCGCTGAGAACGCCGTGCTCGTGTACAAGGGCGGCGGGCGCGAAGGCAACTGCATGTTCAAGTACAGCGGGCACTACTACTTCTGCTCGTCGGATTTGCACGGCTGGAACGCTTCCCAGACGTATTGCGTGTCGGCTGCGAACATCAATGGTCCATACGGCGCGGAGTTCGTGCTCAGCGGGACTGAGCCGGATTACAGCCACGTGACGCAAACCGGCTTCTTCTTCAACGTCGTCGGCAGCGCGGCAACGACCGTGATCTTCGCGGGCGATCGCTGGAGTGATTTTGCGGGCAACGGTCTCGGCTTCAACCAATGGCTGCCGCTCAGCTTCAGCGGCACGACGCCGCAGTTTCATTCGCTCAGCGCTTGGTCGATCGATCTGAGCGCTGGGACGTGGAGCGCCGCGAGCACGAACAACTGGATCTTGAACCCGACGTTCGAAGCGGATCGCGTCGCGGTCACGACTCCCGTCGGTTGGACCGCGACCAACGGCAGCAACGACAGCGACCATCGCACTGGCAATTGGTCCTTCCAACTCACGGCGATGGGCACACTCACGCAAAGCATCCCGAGCCTGCCGAACGGCAGCTACACGCTTTCTGTTTGGAGCAAGAGCACAGTCGCCGGCGCGATGCTGTCCGCCAACAATTTCGGCGCGAGCGACAAGAGCATCGCGCTGCCCAGCGGAACCAGCTGGACTCAGACTTCGCTCTCGGGCCTCACCGTGTCGAACGGCAAGCTCGATGTGGCCGTGAGCGCGGGCAGCGCCACGATCGAGCTCGACGATTTCTCGCTAGTCAGCTCGAACTGAGGCGAGCGCTCACGCGCTGACGCGCGGCGCGTCTTCGCGTGCGCTCAGCGGACCGTGATGGTGATGCCCTTTCGGACAACGGAAGATCAACCGACGCGCTTCTGCCGTCGTGCAGATGGTGTGCATCTCGCAGTTGCAGATCGGACACGGCACGAACTGGTCGCGTCGCAACGCGAAATTATGCAGTCCCTCGTCGCTCGCGCCGCCACACACATCACAACGTGCACTCATGACGATCACCTGCACCAGGCGTAACATCGACTCCGAGGAGTGAGTAGCGATTTGTTCGCGAACTCCCGCGTCACCCCTGGCCGATTGCGCAGCCGCATTTGTCACACAAATGTCGCAATCGGTCCGCGGCTCGCACTGAGGCGCACAATGCGGCTGATTTCAGACCCTGTGCCCTTCCAATGAGAGCGTTCGACGCCCGCAAATGATGTCGTTGGTCAGCCGGGGATTGTGATTGCTTGCGTCGAGCCGCGCGTGTCGGCGAGCGACCACAACAGTGTCGTGGTGGAAGAGTCGTCGCTCGAATTGATTGTCACGGGTGATCGTCGAGCGACGGGTAGCGAGCTCCAGCATCGGCGAGAGCTCACCGTCCGCCAGTCGTGATACTCGAGGCGCGATGTCGCTCCCGCTCGTGCTCGTGCCCGGTTTGCTCTGCACCGCCGAGGTATTCGCACCTCAAATCCCTGCCCTTTGGCCGCACGGACCGATCCTGATCGCGAATACCCTCGAGGGTGATTCGGTGCCAGAAATCTCCGAGCGCATCCTGAGCATCGCCCCCGCCCGCTTCGCGCTCGCCGGTGTGTCGATGGGCGGCTACATCAGCCTCGAGCTCATGCGTCGAGCGCCCGAGCGGGTGGCGAAGCTCGCGCTGCTCGACACATCGGCGCGGGCTGATACCCCGAAGCAATCGCGGGATCGCCGCGCGTTCATCGAACGAGCGCGCGACGAAGGCTTCGAGAGCGTAGCGCGAGACGCCGTGACGGCGATCCTGCATCCCGCGCATCGACAAGACGCGCGGCTCCGCGAAATCAACCTGCGCATGGCGTTGACGGTCGGGCTAGAGGGCATGATTCGCCAGCAAGAAGCGATCATCGCTCGCGCGGATTCGCTCGCGCTCTTGCCTTCGATCGCGGTGCCGACGCTCGTACTCGTGGGAGATAGTGACGTGCTCACGCCGCCGAGCCGCGCGCGCGAGCTGGCGGAGGCGATTCCGAACGCGCGCCTCGTCGTGATTCCCGAATCCGGCCACGCCTCGACGCTCGAGCAACCCGAGGCAGTGAACGACGCGCTCGTGACTTGGCTGCGCGCCTGAAAACGCGGCGGTTTTAGGCTCGCTGCGGCGTGATCAGGTATTTCATGCCCGTCGCGCGTTTGGCGTACGTCGTGATTTCGGAGAGCGCGAGCGCCTCCGTCAGGCTCACGACTTTTGCGTGCGGACTCGCGAACGTGGTGCGAATCTCGTCTGCAATACGCTGCTTCAACTCGGCTACACGCGAAGGCTCGAGCTTCAGCAAGAACGGCGTGACGAGCCAACCGCCGACGCCCCAAGCGACGCCGAAGCTGCGCGTGATCTCCGTCGCGCGCGGATCGAGGCCGCCGTAGATGTACACCTGCTTGTGCACGGGCGAGCCGTAGCGGCTGTAGCCGCTCGCAGTGCGGTTGATCGCCGCCTCCATACTGCTCAGGATTTTGTTGACCAGCGAGCCGCCGCCGATCGCGTCGAAGCCGATCGTCGCTTTCGTTTCGAACAGCGCTTCCGTCAGATCGTTCGCGAAGGAGGGTTCTTCGCTGTTGCACACGTACTTGGCGCCGAGCTCTTTCAAGAGGCGCACTTGCTCCGCGCTGCGCACGATGTTCACGAGCGGAATGCCGTCTCGCGCGCAAATGCGCACGAGCATTTGACCGAGGTTCGAAGCCGCAGCGGTGTTGACGAGCGCGTGATGCCCTTCACGCCGCATCGTCTCGACGAAGCCGAGCGCGGTCAGCGGATTGATCCAGGCGGATGCCGCCTCGAGCGCGGAAGTGCCTTCGTTCAAGACCAGGCATTGGTCGGCGTGCACGACGCGCAACTCCGCGTACATGCCACTACCGGGCGCGACAGACACGAGTTTGCCGAGCAGCGCTTGCGCTTTCGCCGACGAGCCCGTCGCTACGACCGTTCCGGCGCCCTCGTTGCCGACCGACAACGCGCGGCCGACGCGCCCGTGAAACGGCTTCACGGATGCCACGGGGCCGCGAAGTACCGGCGACTCCGGCGACCCTGTCGCGCTCAGCGTGGCCACGTTCGCGCCCGCCAAAAGCAGGAGCAAATCCGACGGATTGATCGGCGCGGCCTCGACGCGCACCACGACTTCGTCCGCCGCCGGCTCGGGGATCGCTGCGTGCGCGAGCGATAGCTCGAGTTCCCCCGACTCGGTCAACAGCGAAACGAGCTCACGCGATCGCGCTGGGAATTGCATGGTCATGACGCAGGCCTAGAGCAGCCCGCCCGAGACGCAAGTGCCGGCCCGACTTGCAGATCCCGCCGCGTTTCTCCGACTACTCCGCGGAGTGTTCGAAAGCGAGAACCTCGAGCCGAGCGCCACTCCGAGTTGCAACAAGCTGTCTCGATATCGCGCAATCAATTGCACTCAGCGCTAGACGGAGACCCGAAGTCGCCTTTCGAAGGGCTTTTTGCAGTCGCCATATCGCAAATACGAAAGAACAGCTCGAACTGGCACTTTAGTCGCGCGCGCGCGGAGCCGTTGAATTGGCGAGAGGCGAAGCAGCGCTTGCTTCGTTCGACCCGTGCTCACGCGTCGTGAAGCACTTTGCTCTTCAAGGAAACGCATGCTCAAGAGAACTCGCAACTCGAGGGGATTCACGCTCGTCGAACTGATGATCGTCGTCGCGATCGTCGGCATATTGGCCGCGCTCGCCGTCTACGGCGTGCGTAAATACCTCACGAATGCGAAGAGCACCGAAGCTCGTAATAGCCTCGGACAAATGTCGAAGGACGCGAGCACCGCCTTCAACCGCGAGAGCATGGCCGGCACGATCTTGGCCGCGGGCACGTCGACCGCGCGCTCGAATCAGCTGTGCACTTCCGCGCCCTCGCCGGTTCCCTCCAGCAAAACTTTGATTCAGGGCCGGAAGTATCTGTCGAAGCCACAAGAGTGGGCCGCCGGCAGCCAAACCGCGGGCTTTGCTTGCCTCAGGTACATGATGCAAGACCCGCAGTACTTCCAATACGATTACAAGGAAACCGGCGAACCGAGCACGTCAGCGAGCACGTTCCAAACCATCGCGCACGGCGATCTCAACGGTGACACCAATCTTTCGACCTTCGAGATCGACGGCAAGCTGCAGCAAGCCTCCGGCAGCGGCGTGATCGTGACGCTCGCGCCGAACCTGATCGAAACCTCGCCCGATGAATGACCAGTCGGCATGCCGACGTGGCGCGTGAGCGATCGCCGGAGGTCGTTGGCTGCGCGAGTCGCTTCACGCCGCGCTATCTGTCCGTAAAAACACTGACTTTCGCGTGAACTCACCACACTCACGCACAACTTCTCGCCTCGCACGAGATAATGAAGGTATGACGGCCAACGTTGTCGATGAGGGCTGCCGTCAAAGCCACCGCAGAGATTCGCTTGTTGTTGGTCGATGACCATCCGGTGCTGCGCGCAGGTGTGATCGCTGTCCTGTCCGCGGAGACCGACTTCCACGTCGTGGGTGAAGCGAGCGACGGCGCGACGGGCATCGCGCTCGCGCTCGAGCTGAATCCCAGCGTCGTCGTAATGGACGTGTCGTTGCCGGGTCTCGGCGGCGCGGAGGCCACGCGGCGCCTGACGCGCGAGCGGCCGGACATCGCCGTCCTTGCGTATTCGGTGCACGAAGAAGTGCAATTCGCGCGCTCGCTCTTGGACGCTGGCGCGCGCGGCTACGCGCTCAAACGGGGCTCGAGTGAAGAGCTTTTGCGCGCGATTCGCATCGTCGCCGCCGGCGACACGTACGTCGATCCGACGCTCGCCGGAAAGCTCCTGCCCGCGCGAGCGCGCAGACCCACTAGCGCGGCCGGCGGCTTGAGCGAACGTGAAGAAGAAGTGCTGCGCTTCATCGCGCAAGGCTTGACCATCCGCGAGATCGCCGAACGCCTGGGTTTGAGCCCGCGCACGCTCGAGACCTACCGCGCGCGCGCGATGGACAAGCTCACCTTGAAGACGCGCGCGGACTTGATTCGTCACGCGCTGAATCAAGGCTGGTTGAGTTCGTCGCGCTAACACGAAACATCACGATCGAATTGTCGATCGTGTTTCGCGAGCTCGCGCGGAGCGCGGCATCCGACTTGCTTGGTGGCGGCCGTGAGCAACGCGCTCGATCGAATCGCAGATCGCCTGCCCAGCCGTGGGCTGGCTAGAAAATGGCGTTTTCTGGCGGCTTCGGGTCGACGAGCTCCGTGGCGCGCCGCCTCACGTTGGCATTTTGGTCGGTCGCTTCGGCGCCGCATCTCACCTGCGCTCGACGGAGGAGAAAGATCATGAATCAACTGCTTGATCGGCCAGCAGCGGTGGAGAGCCCCGCGAGCCGCGGCGCTCGGACGACCGTCGCGAACGAGAGTGCGATGCGCCGCGTACTCGCGGATTTGGGTCGCCTGGCGAGCGCGCCGCGCGCAGCCGTCATTTTTCGCGGTGAAGCGGGCTCCGGGCGCCGTCACCTCGCCCGCCGCTTGCACGAAGCCACGTTCCCCGACGGCGCGTTCATTAGCTACGACAAGAGCATGTCCGGGGCGAAGCTGCACGAGCTGTACGCGGGTCCCGAAGCGCGCTCGGCGTGGCTCTCCGGCTCCGGCTCGTCGCTATTCGTGCACGATTTCGTCGAGCTCGATGCCTCGGCGCAAAACCAGCTCCTCGCGTTGTGCCAAAAACTGAGCGAAGGGCAGCATTCGCTGCGATTGATCGCGAGCACGAGTCAAGACTTGGCTCGCGCCGTCCGCGAAGGCCGAGTCAAAAGCGAGCTCGTGCACTGCTTCCCGTGCGTGGTCGACGTACCCGCGCTCCGCCAACGGCCGCACGACCTCGCGCCGCTGCTCGAGCATTTCGCGCGCGTGCTCGCCGAACGCTTCGCGTGTTCGAGGTTGGATTTCACAGCCGCCGCCGTGGATCGACTCGCAACGTGGGCCTGGCCGGGAAATCTGACGGAGCTGTCCGCGCTCGTCGAGCGGCTCACGTTGCTCTCGAACCAACGCACGATCGACGTCGCCGATCTGCCGACCTCGAAGGAAGTGAAGCGCGAACCAGAGTTCGAGCTGCCGCCGGAAGGGATCGATTTGTCGAAGCTCGAACGTCGCATGATCGAGCAAGCGCTGAAGCTCGCCGGACAGAATCAGACGCGCGCCGCGACGCTGGTCGGGCTGACGCGCGATCAGCTGCGTTACCGCATGAGCAAGTTCGGGCTGGCGACGCGGGATTAAGCATCGAGCGCGGCGCGCACGCTGCTCGTCAGATTTTCGGGCGTGAGCGGCTTTTGCAAGAATGCAGCTCCGGTCTCGAGCATGCCGTGCTGAAAAACCGCGTTGTCCGTGTAGCCCGACATGTACAGGATTTTCAGGCGCGGTCGCTCGACGCCCAGACGACGGGCGAGCTCGCGGCCGCTCATCTTCGGCATGACGACATCCGTGACCAGCAAATCGATCGCGCCCGAGCGAGCGGCGATCGTGAGCGCTTCGAACCCCGACGACGCGACGGTGACCCGATAGCCGTGAGCCTCCAAGATGGCGCGCGCGACCGAGCGCACGCTCGCATCATCCTCGACCAAGAGGATGGCCTCGGTGCCGCGTTTGCGCTCCGAAGGCGGCGTGGATCGGCCGTCGACTGCGGCTTTGTCCGTGCGTGGCAGGTAAATTTTGAAGGAGCTGCCCGTGCCGAGCTCGCTGTACACATAGATGCTGCCGCTCGATTGCTTGACGATGCCGAACACCGTCGCGAGCCCAAGCCCCGTCCCTTTGCCGACTTCTTTGGTGGTGAAGAACGGATCGAAGATGCGCGCCCGCGTCGTCGCGTCCATGCCCGTGCCCGTATCGCTGACGGCGAGCATCACGTGCTCACCCGCGGACACGCCCGCGTGCTGATCCGCGTAAGCTTGGTCGAGCACGGTGTTTGCGGTCTCGATCGTGAGCACACCGCCGTGAGCCATCGCGTCACGCGCGTTGACGACCAAATTCATCAACACTTGCTCGAGCTGTCCGGGATCCACGCGCGTCTTCCAGAGCATGGGCGCGAATGCGAAGCGCAGCTCGATGTCTTCGCCGACGATGCGCTGGATCATCGGCTCGGAATTGCGCACCGCCTCCCCCAAGTCCACGACCTTCGGCTCGAGTACCTGCTGGCGGCTGAACGCGAGCAATTGGCGCGTGAGCTCGGCCGCGCGCTGCCCGGCGCGCCGAATCTCTTGCAGCTCGCTGAACCCCGCGCTCATCGCGGGCGTGTCTTGCAAGAGCTCGGTGTAGCTCAGCACCACCGAGAGCAAGTTGTTGAAGTCGTGCGCGATGCCGCCGGCGAGCCGCCCGACGGCTTCCAATTTCTGCGCCTGCAAGAGCTGTTCTTCCGTGCGCCGCAGCGTATCTTCCACGCTCTTGCGCTCACTCACGTCACGAAAGTTGCTGACGATGGCTCGAAGGTGTGGCTCCGCCAAGCGATTCGCGGTCACGAGCTCCAAAGTTTTCCAAGAACCGTCCGCGTGGCGCGCGCGCAGCTGCTGCGTGAATTGCTGATTTGGACTCGCGAGCACCTCGGCGAAGACCGCGTGCGCGCGCGGCAAGTCATCCGGGTGGATGAGCGAAAACCCGTCCGGCCCCGTGAGCTCGTCCGGCGAGACGCCGAGTAAGCGCGTGACCGATTCAGTGGCGAAGAAGTGTTGGCCATCTGCGTTGGTGAGCAGAATCCCGTCCGCGCTATTGCGCAAAAGTAGCCGGAAGCGCTCCTCGCGCTTGGCGAGCTCCGCGGTTTGCTCGGCCAAATCTTGAAATACGACGCCGACGCTGCGCTCGGGCAGGGCCACGAGTCGCACCGAAAACGTCGTTCCAGGCCCCTCCACGTCCTCGAGCTTGACGACCGCTGGATCGCCGGCGCGTCCGCGCGCCACTTGCACGTAGAGCAGCGCGCGCTCACGCGGCATGCTCGGGAAGAGCTCGAGCAAACCTCGCCCCACGGAAGCACCGAGCGGAAGATTCGTGAGCGCTTCGGCCGCGGCGTTCGCGCTCGTCAGACGCAGCGTGCGTTCATCTTCGTCCAATTGCCAGACGACGAGTCCCACGGGCATTCGGCGAGCGAGCTCTCCCAGCAGCTCCACCATGCTCATCTTCACTTGAATACCCGATTGCAGCGAGGCGCGCGAGCACCACGCGCGAAGGCACCGCGAGCGAAGAAGCCCGCCGTGACGCTCACACGACTTCCAGCTCGACGTCCGCTTCGGGCAGTGGCTCGGGTCCGCCCAAGTTCAACCCGACGACCGCGGCGCCGCGCTCCGTCGTGTTGCGTTTGCCGAGCTGCAGCACATTCAGCACTGGATATTGCCTGCCCGACACCGCGTCCACGACTCGATCGATCAACGCCGGAAAAGACCCACGGCAAATGACGATCCGGCGCCCATCCGTCGTGTCATGTCCCACAACCCGAATCCGCATGACTTCCTTACGAACCAAACGCAGTGAGGCACATCCGAGCAATAGTAAAATGGTCGGCGCTGCGAGGCGTTCCGCAACAAGTTGATCGCTGCGCTGAAGAGCGTGATGCGCGCGGAGAAAAACGATCTCCCGTGCCACGATGAACTCGCGAGCAATCCACGTCGTATCAATTTCTTTGATGCGCGCGCGGTGCGGCTCTCGCGCCCGGTGCAGGGACAGCGAGCCAATGCGATTGACACGGGCACGAAGATACAACGCGCAGCTCGGCTCATCGTCGTCACGCGAAGGCGCGCGCGAGCGTCGACCGAGTGCTCGCGCAGCGCGTCGCGCGAAGCTCGTCGCGCCGCCGCTCGAAGCGACGCGCGCTGCGTGCGCTTCGTCCTCAGCGTGCGCGGCAAGGGGTGTTCGCTGTGGAGCGCGGCATCGATGTCAACCGACCGAGCTCAGCGCGCGAAGACCTTGTTTTTCGACTGCGCCTGCGAACGAAGCCAAAACCGAGGCAGTTTTGCGCTCGCCGTGCTTTCGACATGCGACGCCGCGCGATCCATATAAGATGGGCGCCGCGCAGCGGGCCCCGGTCGCTGCCGACGCGGAAGCCGTTCTGGCTTCGATGATCATGGGCTCTGAAAATCAAGACCAAGCGAAGAGCGCTCGCATCGTCACCGAGCTCGCGGACGAGCGTTTTCACGAGCTGGTCGACGCAGTCACCGATTACGCCATCTTTTTGCTCGACGAGCGTGGCTACGTCCAGAGCTGGAGCCGCGGCGCAGAGCGGCTCAAGGGCTACTCCGCCGAAGAGGTGATCGGCTGCCATTTCTCGATCTTCTACGTACCCGAGGATCGCGCCGCGGGCCGGCCCGAGCGCGTGCTCGAAACCGTGCGGCGCGAAGGGCGCTACGAAGAAGAAGGCCACCGCGTGCGCAAGAACGGCTCGCGCTTTTGGGCGAACGTCGTGATCACGCCGCTGCTCAGCGCCGACGGTAGCGTGCGCGGTTTCGCCAAGGTCACGCGGGATTTGAGCGAGCGCCGCGCCGCGGCCGAAGCCCTGCGCCAATCCGAAGAACGCTTCCGCATGTTGATCGAGGGCGTGAATGATTGCGCCATCTACATGCTCGATCCGCGCGGCGTCGTGACTACGTGGAACGTCGGCGCGCAGCGGCTCACGGGTTATCGAGCCGCCGAGATCATCGGGCAACCGTTCGCAAAGTTCTTCCGCGAGGAAGACATCGCGGCCGGGCGCCCCGAGCGCGAGCTCAGCACGGCCCGCGACGAGGGTCGCTTCGAAGACGAAGGTTGGCGCGTGCGCAAGGACGGCACGCATTTTTGGGCCAGCGCCGCGCTCTCACCGCTACGCACGAGCGATGGCGAGCTGCTCGGTTTTGCCAAGGTGACCCGAGATCTCACGCGCCAAAAGCAGTCCGAAGAGCTCGAGCGCGATCTGATCCGCGAGCAAGTCGCGCGCGCCTTGGCAGAGGCGAACGAGCGCAAGCTGATCGAGAACGAAGAGACCGCGCGCCGCGCAGCGCTGCGCGCCGAAGAAGCCGCTCACCGCGCCGAAGAAGCGAGCCGCGCGAAGGACGAATTCCTAGCGACCGTCTCCCACGAGCTGCGCACGCCGCTCAACGCAATCGTCGGCTGGTCCACGATCCTCAAGAATGCCGAGGCGCCGCCGACGTTCCAAAAAGGGCTCGAGGCGATCCACCGCAACGCGGAAGCACAAGCGCGCATCATCGACGATATCTTGGACGTGTCGCGCATCGTCAGCGGCAAGCTCCGCCTCGACGTCAAAGCGACCGATCTAGTCACGGTCGCGAGCGAGGCCATTGATGTGCTCCGCGCCTCGGCGGTCGCCAAAGGCGTGCACGTGCAGCTCGTGACGGATCCGAATTTGCCGCGCCTACTCGCGGATCACGAGCGCTTGCGCCAAGTGCTTTGGAACCTTTTGTCCAACGCGATCAAGTTTTCCAAAGCGAAAGATCGCGTCGTGATTCGCGTGGAAGCGCGGGACTCATCGATCGAAATCATCGTTTCCGACACGGGCGCCGGGATCGAGCCCGCGTTCTTGCCGTTCGTGTTCGAGCGCTTTCGTCAAGCCGACGGCGCGACGACTCGCCGCTTCGGCGGCCTGGGTTTGGGACTCGCGATCGTGCGACACATCGTCGAGCTGCACGGCGGGGAAGTGTCCGCGGAGAGCGAAGGGCTCGGTCACGGCGCTCGCTTCCGCGTCGTCTTGCCCGCTCGCGCGGACGTGCTCGCCGAAGCTGCGGCGGCCGAGCCGGAGCCGCGGAAGAGCACACACGCGCTCGAGGGCCGCGCTACTTTGCACGGCACGCGCGTCCTGATCGTGGATGACGACGACGATGCGTGCGAGCTCTTGGAGCGCGCGCTGCGCGAGCTCGGAGCGCAAGTATCGACCGCGAGCTCCGCCTATTCGGCGCTCGAGGCGCTCCAGCGCATGCGGCCCCACGTCCTAGTGAGTGACATCGGCATGCCGCTGGAAGACGGCTATGCCTTGATTCGAAAAGTGCGCTCGCTGCCCGCTCATCAGGGCGGAAATGTTCCGGCGATCGCGCTCACGGCGTACACGCGCCCGCAAGATCGCGCGCTCGCGCTCGCCGCCGGCTTCACCACGCACCTGACCAAGCCGGTGAATGTGGAAGAGCTCGCCGTCGCGATCGCGAGCTTATCAGCCCTTGGAAAATAAGCTCAGGGCGCGAGACTCGACGCCGGCGCGTCGGGTGCGCTCGGCAAGGCCACGGTGACGAGCGACGTCGCATCCTCATCGATGCGCACGTTCACCGGCAGCGGGGCTCCGCCGTGGAGCGGCTCGAGCAACAGCGTGTGCTGACCGACGGGCAAGTCCAAGGTCACCGGTGTCGTCCCGAGGGTATGTCCCTCGAACAGCACGCTCGCCTCGCCGTTCTTCGTGTCCACGCGTACCGAGCCAGAGCCCGCTGCGAGCGGCGCACTGCTTTGGTCACTCGGCGACGGCGTTGCCGGCGCGCGCCCGTATCCGGACGGCGGCGCGAGCGAGGCCGCGAGCAAGAAAGCATGGTTGGCGAGCGATTTTTCCGAGGCACTGCTCGCGTTCGCTGCGCCCGACAAATCCGCAGGAGCGAGCACGCGCCGCGCAACGCCGAGCCGCGTCGGCGCTTCGGCTCGGCTCGAATGCCGGATCGCGAACGCGATGGGAGCGGCCATCGCGACGACGAGCGCCGCGGTTCGCGCGCGTCGTCGCCAACGTGCCCAACCTTTGCTCGGCTCCGCAAGAGACACCGCAGCCGGAAGCGCTGCGCTCGTTTCGGGCGAGGTCCCAGCGCGACGCGGTGCGCTGCGAGGCGTCGCGCTCCGCGGCAGCGGCGGCATCTCGATGGCTCGCGAAACGAGCTCCGCGTTGTGCGCAGCATGCCCCGGAAAGAGCTGCTCGAGCCACGCCTCGACGTCGAGCGCCGAAACGTTCGCGTGCATTTTTCCGAGCACTCCTTCGAGCTCACGGGAAAGCTCGCGCGCCGAAGCGTAGCGCTCTTCACGATTGCGCGAGAGCGCGCGAAGCACGATCGCGTCGAGCTCGGGCGGTACCTTCGGCGCGAAACGCGAAGGCGGCGGGATCTCGCGACCAAGCACGGCGAGCACGGCATCTCCCTCGCTCACCGCGTGGAACAAGCGTCGTCCGGTGAGCATTTCCCAGGCCACCACGCCGAGGCTCCAGATGTCGGAGCGCGCGTCGACGGCGCTGTGATTCAACTGCTCCGGCGCGAGGTAGCTGAGCTTGCCTTTGATCCGACCCGTCTCGGTGTGATGAGTGCGCACGCGCGCCCAAGCGATCCCGAAATCGGTCACGCGCACGCTGCCATCGGCGAGCACGAACAAATTCTGCGGCGTCACGTCGCGGTGGACGACTTCGAGCGGCACACCGCGCGCATCCTTCAGCGTGTGAGCGGCGTGCAGCCCCTCGGCCAGCCCGGCGATGATTCGACTGACGATCGCGGCGTGGCGCGGCTCGTCCAGGTGCGCGGAGGTCAGCGCGCGAAACACGCGCGAGAGCGGTTTTCCCGCCAAAAACTCCATCGCGAGGAAATACGAGCCGTCCACCTTGCCGAAGTCGAAGACGCGGCAAACGTGCGGATGATTGATCGCCGCAGCGATGCGCGCCTCGTCCGCGAACATCTCGACGAATTCGCGGCTCTTGGCCAGATGCGGATGCACGCGCTTGACCGCGACGGGCACCCGAAAGCTCTTCATGTCGTGGACGGCCAAGTACACAGTCGCCATCCCGCCGGCGGCGAGCTCGAGCGCGAGATCGTACGGGCCGACGGTGCCGACGCCGAGCTTCGGCGTGAGTCGCAAATCGAGCTTCGACTCACTGGTGGCAAGTCGCGATTCACTGGTGGCAAGTCGCGATTCGCTCGTCGCCCCCGATTCACCCAGCTCGGCGACAGGAAGCGCGACGCGCGACGTCCGGCTCGGTCGGCTCAGCGCAAACACTGGCGACGTGGTCTCTTCCCGTTCTATGTCTATCGAGCTCGTCATAGCGAGTGACTCGCGCGGTGGCAAAAAGAAGCGCGGCACTTTGCAAAACGGTTACCGAATGTTTTTCCTTAGCAAACGCGGCCGAAATAAAGCGCCTTGTTTGCAACAACGCACCTCACGTCGCGCCCCGCTCGAGGCAGCGCCCGATTTTGCCGCGGGTGTTCGTGCAGAATGAAGACAATCGCGGCGCCAACACGCAACGAGTGCAAAGAACTGCACTCGACAACGTGTGAGCGAGTGCGAGTTACGGCTCAGCCGCGAGGAGCCATTGGGTTAGTCCGCGTGCACTAGCGCGAAGGCGTGCCGCGCGATCATCCGCTCTTCATCGGTCGCGAGCACGAACACCCGGCGCGAGCCAGGTGCGTGGATCTCGCGCTCGTGGCGCGCGTTTTTTTCGGTCTCGAGCGCGATTCCGAGCGCTTCGAGACCCTGACACGACGCGGCGCGCACGAACGCGCTGTGCTCGCCGATGCCACCGGTGAACACCAAACAATCGAGCCCGCCGAGCGCAGCAACATACCCGCCAATCCGTTTGCGCACCTCGTAAGCGAACAGCTCGAGCGCGATGCTCGCGTCGACATCTGTGCCCGCGCGCTGTTCCAACGTGCGTACATCCGCGCTGCCTCCGACGCCCGAAAGCCCTGACTCACGTTCGAGCAGCTGCTCGAGCGCGGCGACGGAGAGGCCCTTTTCACGCAAGAAATACAGCACGATCCCAGGATCCAGATCGCCGGAGCGCGTGCCCATCGGGATCCCGCCGCTCGGCGTAAAGCCCATGCTCGTGTCGATCGAACGTCCGTCTTGGATCGCCGCGAGGCTCGCGCCGTTGCCGAGGTGGGCGACGATCACGCGCGCGGGCGGCGGCTCGCCGAGCAGGGACAAGATGTATTCATAGGACAAGCCGTGAAAACCGTAACGGCGCACGCCGTCGTCGAACCATCGCTTCGGCAAGGCGAAGCGCGCCGCGACTTCGGGCATGCGCGCGTGAAACGCGGTATCGAAACAAGCGACTTGCGCAACGTTCGGGCGATGCGCGATCACCGCCTCGATGCACGCAATCCCGCTCGGCAAATGCAACGGCGCGAGCGGCACGAGTTCCTTCAAGCTCCGAATCAGCGATTCATCCACGCGCTCGGGCGCCACGTGCCGCGCGCCGCCGTGCACGATGCGATGCCCGACCACCGTCGGCGCGGGCAAACCGCGCTCTTCGCTGAGCTCGAACGCGAGCCGCAACGCTTGTTCGATCCCGGCGCCCGCAGCCGCGCGCTCGACCACACTTTCACCGACGTGAAGCGTCACGCGCGCAGCCGGCGTACCGAGTCGTTCTACGTTGCCGACGGCTAGCTTTTCTTCACCGGTTTTCGTCGCGCGAAACAGCGCAAACTTCAGCGACGAAGAGCCCGCGTTCAGGCACAGCGCGATTTCGGTCACGCGCTCTCCCAGCGGAAGTTGCGGACTTCCGGCATGTCTTCCAAGTGCTCGCGCACGTACGCAGCGTGCGCCTTGAGCAGCGCGTGGCATTCATCCGACAAGAGGTTCGCGTTCGCGGGCGGCGTCGGCACCCGGCGCAGCGCCTCGATCACGAGATGAAAGCGACTCGTGCGGTTGAGCACGACCATGTCGAAGGGCGTGGTCGTCGTGCCTTCTTCACGATAGCCGCGCACGTGGAAGCGATCCGGACGCGGACGGCCGTGCAGCACCTGATGCACGGTGCCCGGATAGCCGTGAAACGCGAAGATCACCGGCGTTTCGTGCCCGAAGATCTCGACGAAGCGATCGTCTGGCATGCCGTGCGGATGCGCATCTGCGGGGAACAGCTTCATCAAGTCGACCACGTTGACGACGCGCACGCGCAGCTTGGGCGCCTTTTGGCGGAGCCAGGCGGCCGCCGCGAGCGTCTCGAGCGTCGCCGAATCGCCGGCGCACGCGAGGACCACGTCCGGCGCACGGCCCTCATCGATACTCGCCCACTCCCAAATCGAAACTCCACGCGCGCAGTGCTCTTGCGCCGCTCCGAGCTCGAGCCACTGCAGCTCGGGCTGTTTGTCGATGATGATCAAGTTCAAATAATTCTTGCTGCGGAGACAATGATCCGCGACCGAGAGCAAGCAGTTCGCATCTGGCGGCAAATAAATACGAGCGACCTGCCCCTTCTTGGACAGCACGGTGTCCATGAAGCCTGGGCCCTGATGACTGAAGCCGTTGTGATCGTTGCGCCAACAAGTCGAAGTGAGGAGCACGTTCAGCGAAGGCACCGGCGCGCGCCAGGGCAATTCCTCGCAGGATTCGAGCCATTTCGCGTGCTGCGTTGCCATCGAAGCGACGATCAGCGCGAACGCTTCGTAAGTCGCGAATAAGCCGTGGCGCCCCGTCAGCACATAGCCCTCGAGCCACCCTTCGCAGTTGTGCTCGCTCAGCACTTCCATCACGCGGCCGTCCGTCGCGACGTGCTCATCGCCATCGACCGGCGGCGCCACCAAGCAACGTTGCTCGCGCTCGAACACCGCGCCGAGGCGATTCGAGTTGGTCTCGTCTGGGCAGAACAAGCGAAAGTTGTCCGGGTTGTCGCGATACACGTCACGCAGCAAGAGGCCGAGCTGGCGCGTCGATTCGCGCAGCTCGGCGCCAGGCTTGGGCACAGCGAGCGCGTAGCCCGCGATTTCCGGCACCTTCAGGGGCACGAGCAGCTTGCCGCCGTTCGCGTGCGGGTTCGCGCCCATGCGACGCGCGCCGCTCGGCGCGAGCGCGGCGAGCTCTGGTTTCAGCTTGCCCGATTCATCGAACAACTCTTCTGGGTGATAACTGCGCAGCCAATTTTCGAGGATCTTCAGGTGCTCGGGATTGGTGCGCACCTCGGCGACCGGGACTTGATGCGCGCGGAACGTCCCTTCGACGCGCACGCCGTCGATCAGCCGCGGCCCAGTCCAACCTTTGGGCGTGCGCAGCACGATCAGCGGCCAGCGCGGGCGCGCGCGCACCGCCCCACCCGCGCGCGCTTCGCGTTGGATCGCGCGAATTTCTTGCAGGCAACGGTCGAGCGCAGACGCAAATTTTGCGTGCACATCCATGGGCTCATCTCCCGAGACGAAGATCGGCGCATAGCCGTGCCCGCGCAGGAGTGAAGTGACGTCCTCATCACTCGCGCGGCCGAGGACGGTGGGACCGGAGATCTTGTAGCCGTTGAGATGCAGGATCGGCAGCACCGCGCCGTCACGCTTCGGGTTCAGGAAGCTGATGCCTTTCCACGAGCCTTCGAGCGGCCCAGTTTCGGCCTCGCCGTCGCCGACTACCGCGGTCACGATCAAATCCGGATTGTCGAACGCGGCGCCGAAGGCGTGCGTGAGCACGTAACCGAGCTCACCGCCTTCGTGAATCGAGCCGGGTGTGGGTGGGCTCACGTGGCTCGGGATGCCACCGGGCGTCGAAAATTGCCGAAATAAGCGGCGCATGCCGGCAATGTCGCGCGACACATCCGGATAGATTTCAGAGTACGAGCCTTCGAGGTACGTGTTCGCGATCGCAGCCGGTCCGCCGTGGCCCGGCCCGACCATGAACAGCACGTTGAGATCGTCGCGCCGGATCACGCGATTCAGATGCGCGTAGATCAGGTTGAGGCCAGGCGAGGTGCCCCAATGTCCGAGCAAGCGCGGCTTGATGTGTTCGGCGCGGAGCGGCTCGCGCAGCAACGGATTTTCGAACAAATAGATCTGGCCGACCGTCAGGAAGTTCGCCGCGCGAAAGTAGGCGTCGAGCAGCGAAAAATCTTCGTTCGTGACTGAGCTCATGGCGAGTTTTCCTTGGTTGATGCTCGGTCCGGCAGAGCGCCGAGCGCGTGAAGCGATCCGATCTCGATCCGTGAGGCGTGACTGTTTTTTGTGCTGCGTGACCCACGCAGCGGCTTCAGAGCTGTTTCGAGCGCGCGCTCGGAGCGAGCACCGGCTCGAATGCAAACGGCGTTCCGCCGAGTCGTTCACTCGGCGAGGCGTGGTCGACAGCGCGCGGGCCGGCCAAATTTCGAGGAAATCGCTATTCCCTTGCCGCCCTCCACCCCTCCATCTACTGGGAGCGGACCTTTTTGCAGGATGGCAGTGAGCTTCTGGTCGAGTAGTGACGGATGCCGGTCGAAGGCGTGACGGAACCAGCAAAAGATCCGCGACTCGTTCTTTCGGCACTCGCCCAAGGTCGTCCCGCGCTCGAGCTCAGTACGCTCGACCTATGCTTTCTGGCCGCGCTGCACCTGCGCGCGGATGGCGCGGCCCTCACCTCTTTCGATGAAGCCAAGCTCGCCGAGGTGTTCGACTCGGTCTGCCTCCTGCTCGAGCCGCGGGCCGAGAACTTACGCCGCCGCGCGACGCACGCGATCCAGCGGCTGCGCGATCAGAAAATGCTCGCGCGCGTGGACGGCGCGGGTTTGCTACGCGCCGGCGAGTTCGCGCTCACGCGGCTCGCGGCCAGCATCGTCGAATCCTTTTTGGAGGATGAGTCGCTCACCCGCGAAAATCTGACGATTTTGACGCGCACGCTCCGCGCGAGCTTGGGTGAAGTCTTGATCAGCGCGGGCAACGCGGTCAGCGACGGTGATTGGCAGAGCGGCGTCGAAGGGCCGCTGCGCGTGACGATCGCGGATTTGGTGAGCGGCATCGAGCGCCGTCAACGCAGCTTGGATTTGGAGCAACAAGAGTTCCAAACCCAAATCGCGAAGCTGCTCGAGTCCGATTGGTTCGGCGCCGTCGATCGCTGCTTGGAGCTGCTCGAAAGCACGAGCCGCACGCTCGCCGAGCTGAACGAGATCCTGCTCCGTGACGCGCACGAGCTTTCGTCCGTGCTCCAGGACATTCAAGAAGTGGCCGTGGCTGCGAACGCGCAGGGCGCCGAGGCGAGCGTGCAGCGCGTGATGGAGCAAGTGGATCGCATCAGCGCGTGGGGCTCGGCGCGGCAGCGCGCCTGGTCCGAATATTATCAATACGTGCATCGCTATTTGTGTGACGTTGTGCGGCTCGATCCCTCGCGGGCGTTGATCGAGCGGCTGCGCGAGCAGCTCTCTCAGCACACGACGCGGCCGTTCGCGCTCGCGGTCGCCGCTGCGCCCTCGCCTCGGCTCTTGCGCGAAATCGAGCCGTTCAAAGACGACAAGCCGAAAGTGAGCCGTCCGCGCGCCGAGCGCGAGCAAGAACCTGCGCTGAACGATGCGCCCGATCCGCACGCGGTCGTCGAAGAGCGCGTGCAGCGCGCGCTCGCGGCGGGCTCGACCAGTCTGTGCGAGGTCACTCAGCGCGTCGCGGCAGAGACCGAAGCCGGTCAGCAGTTTTTGACCGCCGGGCGAGTCGCGCAAGCCGTCGCGAAGCTGGCGCGCACGACGCACGATTACGATCGTCCGTGGAGCACCGTGCAAGATGGGCTCGTGATCGAAGAGTGGGCGATTCCAGCGCGTGAGGCGAGCCATGAGTGACGAGCTCGGCGCGGTACCCCCGAGCGAAGAGCTCGCTGGCAAGAGCGGCGTGACGCGGTTTCTGAGCCTCGGTGACGCGCTCGAAGACGACTCGTTTCCGGACGTGGATCTGGCGCTTCGCCGCGGCCGGCACATCGATCGGGAAGACGGAGTCTGGTACTCGTTCTTGATCGACGCGCAGGCGCTGCTCGAGGCGTTTTATCGGCGTTTTGGCTGCGAGCTGATTCACCCGAGCGACGGCTATTTCTACCTCTTGCCGACCAGTGATCGCTTGGGCAAACGCCATTTGTCGGTGCCCGAGATGCTCGTCGGGCAAGCGCTCACGCTTTTGTATTTGGATCCGACGACGCTCGAGCACGGCGGCGTGGTCAAGCGTGCCGATGCGCTCTCGCACCTCGCCGCGGTCATGGGCGCGGATGCGCTGACGCGCGCGTTCAACCCCAAGAAGAAACGCCTCGACGAACGAGTGGCGCAAGAAACCGTGCGCGCGCGCTTTGGAGACGCGCTGCGCCGCTTGTCCGCGCTCGGCTTCGTCGACTTGCTCGACGGCGACAATCTGCGCCTTCGCGCGAGCCTCTTGCGCTTCGCCGAGCCCGTGCGCGGCCGCGGCTCGCCGGCGGAGGCGCTCGAGCAATTGGTCGCGCGCGGTGAGCTCGTGCTCGGTGACGGCGAAAGCGAAGAGCCAGACGAGCTGCTCGAAACCGCGGAAGAAGAGCCGGAATCGGAGCCGATCGACATCGCCGTCCCGCCCGAGGTGCTGAGCGAGTTCGAAGATTTCGGCGACGCGCCTCCCACGCTCGCCGAGCCGCTGACGCGCGAATTCGAGCCCGCCGCGTTCGAAGAACCGGCAGCCCCAGAAGAGCCCGCAGCGCCCGAAGCAGTCACGGCGATCGAGGAACCGGCTCCGTTCGAAGCACCGCCGGAGGACGACGCGTGACGCGCGCGCGGGCGAGCGCGCTCGCTTTGGTCAACTGGAAGGGTGTCTTTTACGAACGCTACTTGCTCGATCCGAACGTGACCGCGCTCGAAGGCGCGAACGGCGCGGGCAAAACCACGGTGATGATCGCGGCGTACGTCGTGCTCATGCCGGACATGTCGCGGCTGCGCTTCACGAACTTGGGCGAGACGGGCGCGACCGGCGGCGACAAGGGGATCTGGGGTCGACTCGGCGAACCCGGAAGCTCGTCCTACGCCGTGCTCGAGCTGGCTTTGCCGGCGAACGAACGCCTGCTCGCGGGCGTAGAGCTGGTGCGCAAGAGTGAGCCGAGCGTCGAGGCACTGCCGTTCCTGATCAGCGGGTTGAACCCGGAAGCGCGGCTGCAAGATCTGTTGCTCGCGCGCCGCGACGGCCACGATGAAGTCCCGACGGCGAGCGAGCTCGCCGAAAACGTGAAACAGCTCGGCGGCACGCTCCAGCGTTTCTCGACGATCAAAGATTACTTCGCCGCGCTGTTCGAGCTCGGCATCAGCCCGCTCCGGCTGAGCCAGGACGAAGACCGCAACAAGTTCAACGAAATGCTGCGCAGCAGCATGACCGGCGGCATCTCGCGCGCGCTCACGAGCGAGCTGCGCTCCTTCTTGCTGCGCGAAGAGAGCGGCCTGGGTGATTCGCTCGCGCGCATGCGCGGAAACCTCGACGCTTGCCGGCGCACGCGCATCGAGGTCGCCGAAGCGCAGCGCCTCGAGCACGAAATCGCCGGCGTGTACGAAGCAGGGCAAAGCATGTTCGCTTCGGCGCTCTTGGCCACGCGTGAAGAGGCCGCTGAGCTCACCCGCGGCGTGAACGTCGCGCGCGAGACCGAGCGCAGCTCTGCGGCTGAGCTCGCCGCGCTGGAAGCGAGCATCGCCGAACGCAAAGAGCGACAAGCGGGCTTGAGCGCGCGCACGGCCAGCGCGCGTGAAGCGCTGAAGCGCTCGTTCGAGCAGCAAGCGCAGCTCGGCATCGCCCGTTCGCTCGCGGAGCAACGGCAAAAGCTGGAAGCCGAACGTTTGCTCCGCGCCGAGACCGCAACTCGAGCGCTCGGCGAACGCGAACGCGCGACGAGTGAACGCGCCGCGCGCGTGAGCGAACGCGATCGCGCGCGCGAAGCCTTTCAAGCGAGCGCGCAAGGCCTCGCGGACGTGCAAAAAGGGCTCGACGAGCTGCATCGCAACGCGCACCGAGAGCGGCGCGCGCACACGCGACTCGAAGAATCCCGGGCGCTGCTCGGCGATCCGTCGTTCGAAGCGGCAGCCGCGCCCGCGAGCCTCGAAACCGCGCTCCACGAGCTCGAGCGCATCGACGCCGAACGCTTGCGGCTCGCGCGCGAGATCGAGCTGCAAGCGTTGCGCCGTGAAGAGCATGCCCAAGCCGCGCGCGCGCTCGCGATCATCAGCGGACAACCGGAGGCGAGCGCGAGCTACGAGCTCGGGCAGAGTGAGCTCTTGCGGCTCGCGCGCACGGAAGAGCGCCGCGCGCGGCTGCCGGAGCTCGAAGCTGCGCGACGCGAGGCCGAGCTACTCGGTGTGCGCCAGGCCGCGGCGCGACGAAAAGCGGATGCGCTCGGCGTATCGGTCTCCGATGCAGCCGCGTTGAGCGAGACACTCGCGCAGGGCGAGCATGCACGCAGGGCCGCCGAGGACGCTGCACGCACGGCCGCCCTCGAGCTGAGCCAAATTGCCGCGGAGCGCACGCGGCTCGAGCAAGAGCATCGCGAGCTCGAAGCGCGCGCGGCGCGGCGCTCCGCGGCCTGCACGCTGCTCTCCGGCGTCGAAGCCACGGACGAGCCGTGGACGTTCGAGCGCGCGCAGGATTTGGTGCTGAAATTCGAGCTCGAAGCGAGCGACTTGGGGGCGAGCGATCGCGCGCTCGAGCAACGTCGTGAAGCGCTGCTCGCCGAAGCCGCCGAGCTCGAGGCGCACGGCGGCCACTTCGCTCCGGAGCTGCTGCGTTTGCGTGACGAGCTGGATGGCGAGCTGCTCGTACAACGCTTCGAAGACATCGAGCCCGAAGCAGCCGCCGCGATGGAAGCCGCGCTCGGCCCGCTCGTGGACGCGCTGCTCGTGAACGACGTGACGCGCGCGGCGGCGACCATCGCCGGTCGGCCGCGCGAGCTCGAAAGCGTCTGGCTCGTCGGTGCCGACGCGCACTTTCCAGCGCTCGACGGCGGAAAGCGCGAGGACGTCACGATTTCGCACGGCGCCGGGCTCCGCGTCACGCGCATTCCGGCGAAGCCCCGGCTGGGTCGGCGCGCGCGCGTCGAGCGCGCCGGTGCGCTGCGCGCCGAAGCAGAAGATCTCGCCGTGCGACTCGAGAGCCAACAGCGCCGCTCACGGCGCCTCGAAGCGACGCTGCGCGAGCTCCGCCCGGTCCTGCAAAATCAGCAGATTTTAGGGGGTCCCGCGCTTGCGCCGGCGCGCGAAGCCAATCTCGCAGCGCTCGAAGGCGCGCGTGAACGCGAGCGCAACGCGAGCACAGCGCGTGACGCAGCGCTCGCTACGCTCGCCGAGCTCGAGCCGCGCCTCGACGGGCTGCGCTCGCTCTTGCTCGACGCGTTTCTGCTCGGCGGACGCGATCACGGCGAAGCCGCGCGCGCGCTGGGTCTCGAAATCGCGACGGCGGAAGCGGCAGGTGCCGAGCTTGCGCGTGTCGCCGACGCACGCCGAGTGCTCGATCGCACCTTGCAAGCGCTGCGCCTCCCCGCTCATGCCGGCGACTCGAACCAAGTGCTCGTCGAAGAACGCGCCGCGCTCGAGCGCGAGCGCGATCGTTGGTTCCGCATCGCGGAGGCCTTGCGCGAGCTGAGCGAGCTGGCGGCCGCGCTCGGCTCGAACGCCGGCGAGCGCGCGCTGCAAGGCGTCGCGCTCGTGCCGGCGCTCGAAGAACAGCACGCGCACGCCGAGCGCGTGCTCTCGGCGGCCGAAGCGCGCGTCGAAGAGGCCGATGCCACGCGCGAGCAGCTCACCTCGCTCTGGCAAGCCGCCGACGCCGAGCTGTCTGCGGTCGCAGCACAGTGCGCCCGACTCGACGCCGAACTCGCGCGCCTCGGCGTCGTGAGTCCCGAACAGCTCTCGCTCGAAGCCGAAAAACAGGCCTACGCGGCGCTGACTGCAGAAGCCGAGCAATGCGAGCGCGAGGAGCGCGAGCTGGAGACTGGGCTCGTGCTGCTCTACGAGCGACGGCGCGAGGCTACGAAGCGCGCCGATGCCGCCTTTGCGGAGCTGTCGCGGCACGAGCATGAGGCCGAACCGAGCGCGCTCCGCTTGCGCGAGCTGCGCGCGAGCATCACGCAAGGCGCGCTGGCATTGCCGGCGAACACGGTCCGCGCGCTGCTCGAAGCCAGCGCCTCGCTGCCGAGCCCCGAGCTGTGGGCGGACGCGCGCAGCAAACGCGAGCTCTTGCTCGACCGCCTCGGTGCGTCGCGCTCGGGCGCCGAAACCGTGAGCGCCGTGCGCGAGCTGCTCGGGGACGACGAACGCAGCGCGCGCGGCGAAGCCTATCTGCGAGCTTGGTGGAAAGTGCGCGAATGGCTACAGAGCCGCGTACCCGCGCAGATCGCGGACGTGCACGATCCGCTCGAAGCGCTCGAGCGCTTGCGCGATCACTTGTCCGCGCTCGAACGCCGCCTCGGGCGCCAAGAGCACGATCTGCGCATCGCCTCCGAGGACATCGCGCGCAGCATCGAGGTGCAATTGCGACGCGCAGGCAACCAAGTGCGGCGCCTGAATCAAGGACTAGAGGGCATCCATTTCGGCAGCATTCGCGGCATCCGCGTGCGCGCCGAGCGCGTCGAGCGCATGGCACAAGTGCTGCGCGCGCTGCGCGAGGGTGATGCGCAGGAGCTCTTGTTCCAGCCCACACTCCCAATCGAAGAAGCGCTCAACGAAGTCTTTCGTCGTTACGCCGGCGGACGCTCCGGCGGCCACCGCATCCTCGACTACCGCGAGTACGTCGAGCTGACCGTCGAAATCTTGCGCCAAACTGGCGATACCTGGGAGCTCGCCAACCCGACGCGACTCTCGACCGGTGAGGCCATCGGCGTGGGCGCTGCGTTGATGATGGTCGTGCTCACCGAGTGGGAGCGCGACGCGAATCTCCTGCGCGGCAAGCGCGAGCACGGCTCACTCCGGTTCTTATTTTTGGATGAAGCCAATCGGCTCTCGCCGGACAACCTGAGCGTGCTGTTCGATCTCTGCCAAGCTTTGGATTTGCAGTTGCTCATCGCCGCCCCCGAGGTCGCGCGCGCGGACGGCAACACGACCTATCGCCTCGTCCGCACGGTGGACGAAAATGGGCGCGAAGAGGTGATCGTCAGCGGCCGCCGCGCGAGCATGCCCGAGCACCCCGACGGCAGCGGCGGCGACGCCCGCGCAGCCGCTCCGGCGCAGAGCGCCTTCCGTTTCGAATCCTGAATTTGTGAGTCCGCGCGCGGCCTATGTTATGTGCCGAGCTCCGATGGCGGAATTCGGGCCGAAAAGCACCAGCAGCGAGCGCGACTTCCCCGCGCTCGACGGCCTGCGCGCTCTCGCCGTCCTCGCCGTCATCGCATACCACGCGGAGCTCCCCGAGGTGCCGGGCGGCTTCCTCGGCGTCGAGGTGTTCTTCGTCGTCAGCGGCTACCTGATCACTTCCCTGCTCTTGCTCGAGCACGCGCGCAGCGGCGAGATCTCGCTGCCTCGTTTCTGGCTCCGCCGCGCTCGGCGCCTGCTGCCCGCGCTGTTCACGTTGCTCGTGCTCGTAAACTTCGGCGCGCCGTTGCTCGCGCCCGAGACGATCAGCGAAACGCGCCGCGACACGCTGGCCGCGATTTTCTACGTCAGCAATTGGTGGCAAGTCTTCGGTCGTCATTCCTACTTCATGGCGATCGAGCGACCGCCGCTCTTGCGTCACTTGTGGTCGCTCGCCGTCGAAGAGCAGTTTTATTTGGGTTGGCCTTTACTCGTCGCGGTGCTCGTAAAAAAAGCGCGCCGAGTCGTTGCGCCGCTCGCGCTCGCCGTCGCGCTTTCGTCCGCGCTCTGGCTCGCGTGGTCGTTCGACCCGAACGTCGATCTCACGCGCGTGTACGTCGGAACCGACACGCGCCTGTCCGGCTTGTTGCTCGGCGCCGCGCTGGCTGCCGCGGGCCCAAGCACCTTTGGTGGTCTGCCTGCGAGCACGCCTTTTACCCGAGTTTTCCGAGAAATCCTGCCTCTACTCGGCCTCGCGACGTTACTCATCGCGTTCGCTCGCCTGCACAGCCACGAAGCGCTCGTGTTTCGCGGCGGGCTCGTTGCAATCGATCTCGCGACTTGTGCGCTCATCGTTGGGCTCGTCGTGCCGACGGTCGCGAGCCGCTTGCTCGGCGCCAAACCGCTCGCGTGGCTCGGCCGTCGATCGTACGGGCTCTACTTGTGGCACTGGCCCGTGTTCGCGCTGACGCGCCCGGAGCAGGATCTCACTTGGTCGCCAGGACACGTGCTCGCGTTACGCCTCGCGCTCACCTTCGCGCTGAGTGAGCTGTGTTATCGCTTCGTCGAAACTCCAATCCGAAGTGGCGCGCTCGCCACGCTGGCAGCGCCGTTGCGCGCTCGCCCGCTCGCGGTCGGCGCGAGTTTGGGTGCGTTCGTTGCGCTGCTCGGCTCGGCCAGCCTCTCGGCGGCGCCCGTCGTCGCTCGGAGCGAGCCTGCCCCGCTCACCACGACTCTCCGAGCCAATACGCCGAGCGCTTCGCTTCCGTCTGCGGGCCCGCCGAACGCGCCGACGACGTCGCTCGGCCGCGGAATTCCGCTCGATCCCGCGTGGCCCAAAACCCTGACTCTGCTCACCGACTCGGTCACGCTCGCGCTCGGCAAATCACTGCCTGCGGCTTTGCCTGGTTGGAAAGTCGAAATACTCGGGCGACCGGCGCTGATGGTGAAGCAAGTCGTGCCGGAGTTCTTGAACGCGCGCTCGGTCGGCTCGGTCGTCGTGGTCGGGCTCGCTTACAATTCCCTGTTCGAAAAAGATCGCAAGAACTTCGAGCGCTGGAGCAACGTCTGGGACAAGAGCGCCGAGCGTTTGCTCTCGGATCTCAAAGCTTGCGGCGCCAAGAAAATCGTCTGGGTCACGTTGCGCGAGCCCACGCCCGAGCTCGTGACCGACGCGGGACGCGATCAATATCAGCAATACGCCTGGTTCTTTCCGTACGTGAACGAGCGCCTGTTCGCGCTCGCCGCGCGGCACCCCGAGCTCGCGCTCGCCGACTGGCGCGCGATCGCGAACGTGCCCGACATCACCAAAGATCTGATTCACCTGAACCCAGCAGGCGTCTCGCTGATGACGACCACGATCACTCGCGCAGTGCTCGGCCCCGAACCCTGATTTCGGCGAAAATCCCGACCGTTCGTGGCTCGAACGCGCGACTTCGTGCTACGCCATCGGCATGAAACGGCTCGCCATCGTCGGCGGCGGGATCGCCGGGTTGACGGTCGCACATCGCCGGGCGAACGCGGGCGACGAGGTCACGC
>FTDA01000453.1_pt1 | contig 34313 bp, 30 predicted proteins | sample 1639731 | NCBI WGS metagenome assembly FTDA01 (sample SAMEA3914869, study PRJEB12502) | metagenome | biome: forest; material: soil | place: USA | collected 2012-03-12 | depth 0.1 m
CGTGGCGGAAGCGGCGGGCGTCATCGGCCCGCAGCTATCTCCGAGATGCGGCGGAGCCGACGCGCTCGAGCGCGCGATTCGCGAAGCACGCGCCCTGATGCCGTGAGCGAGCCGGCGCCAAAAAACGCCGAACGTGAGCCGCGAAGAACGGCTGCTGGACGGCGCAGCGCGCGCCAATCGCGAGAGAGACGAAGTTTTTGGCCCAGCTCGACCGGTAAGTCGAGCCGCTGACTCGGGCGCTGCAGGCGCCCGGTGGCGAGCGCTGAGCGTTTCTGCCTCAGTTCCGTGCCGCGTCGACGGGGGAACGCGCGTTGCGCCAATGTCGTCCCGTTGTCCGTGAAAGCCCGCGCTGATAAAGTCCCGCCGGACTTAAAGATCTCATAGCGCCCGATGTCGACTTCCGCTCCCCAAGCTTTAGGCCGCATCCTGCTCGTCGAAGATAGCCAAAATGATATGGCGCTCACGACCGAAGCGCTCCGAGAAAGCGGGCTCGCGAACGAGCTGCTCTGGGTGCGAGATGGCCAAGAGGCGCTCGATTACATGTATCGTCGCGGCGCGTACAGCGATCGTCCGGACGACAATCCAGCGGTGATCTTATTGGATTTGAAGATGCCGCGCGTGGATGGGTTGCAGGTGCTGGCCAAGCTCAAGTCGGACGAGCAGCTCCGCGCCGTGCCGATCGTGATGCTCACGTCCAGCGCGGAAGAGTCCGATGTCGTGCGCAGCTACGGTTTGGGCGTCAACGCGTACGTCGTGAAACCGGTCGCTTTCGACCAGTTCGTCTCGGCGTTACGCGATCTCGGTTTGTTCTGGGCGGTCGTCAATCATCCGCCGCCGGGGACGGTCCGGCGCATTGGGTCATGAGCGGTCCGGAGTGGTGGTCTCCGCGCGAGTCGGAGATCAGCCAACTTTTAGCGAATACTGATTGGGCCCATACGCCGTTCGGGCCGCGCGCGGCCTGGCCTCAGGTGCTCGAGAACGCCGTACAACTGCTGGTGGACTTACCGACGTCCGCCATCTTGTTTTGGGGCCCGGACAAGCTGCAGATCTACAACGACGGCTACATCGAGATCATGGGACCGCGGCACCCGAAGTATTTCGGCGCGACGTACCGTGAGTGTTGGCCAGATACTTATCCGCACATCAACCCGTGGATGGAGCGCGTGCTCGCGACGGGAGAGGTGCTGAAGATCGAGAAAGCTCTGTTCGCGGTCACGCGAAACGGCTTTTACGAAGAAGCGTTCTTCAGCTTCACGTTCAGCCCGCTGCGCGATGAAAACGGCGTGATTCGCGGCATCTTTCAGCCGTGCATCGAGGTGACCGAGACGGTGCTCGCGGAGCGTCGCGCCGAGACGCTGCGCGCGTTGTCGCCGCGCATGGAAGCCGCCGATCCGACGAACGATGTCGTCGAAGCGCTGGTCAAGAGTCCGCACGATATCCCGTTCGCGCTCATCTTCACTTGGGATGCCGCGGAACAACGCATGGACCAAGTCGCGGCCACGCCGGGCATCGCCGCTTGCCCGGGCGCAGTTGCCGAGCTTTCGCGGGCAGCTCGCCGAGTCGTGCAAACGAGTGCTCCGGAGCTGGTCGAAGATTTGACGCCGGCGCTCGCGGGGCAGCACGTCGGGCCATGGGAGGCGACGGCGAAGTCGGCGCTCGTGTTGCCGATGCAGCGCACGGGTGCGGCGGTTCCGCGCGGCGTCGTGGTGCTCGGCATCAGCTCTGCCCTCGGTTTCGACGACCGTTACCGAGGCTTTCTGGAAGTCGTGGCGGGTCAGGTCACCTCCGCGATCGAGGGCGCGAGCGCACTCCGCGAGGCGCAGGAGCGAGCAGAGGCCTTGGCCGAGCTCGACCGTGCCAAGACCGCCTTCTTTTCGAACGTGAGCCACGAGTTTCGAACGCCGCTCACGCTCATGCTCGGACCGACGGAGGACGCGCTCGCGAGCGCAGAGCCGAGCTTACGCGGCAAACAGCTAGAGATGCTGTATCGGAACGAGCTTCGCTTGCTCAAGCTCGTCAACACGCTGCTCGATTTCTCGCGCGTCGAAGCCGGGCAAATCGAGCCGCACTTGGCTGCGACCGATCTGACCAAGCTGACTCGCGAGCTCACGGACGCGTTCGCCCCGGCGATCGAGCGCGCCGGGCTCCGCTTCGAGGCGAAATACGAAGCGCTACCCGGGCCGATCTCCGTGGATCCGGTCATGTGGGAAAAGATCGTGATGAACCTGCTCTCGAACGCGCTCAAGTTCACGTTCGAAGGCAGCATCACGCTCGGCCTGACGCGCCACGGTGATGAAGTCGAGCTCACCGTGCGCGACACCGGCACGGGCATCCCGGCGCACGAGCTGCCGCGCATGTTCGATCGCTTTCATCGCGTCCAGCATGCGCGTTCGCGGACGCACGAAGGCAGCGGCATCGGGCTTGCGCTCGTGCGCGAGCTTTCGAAGGCGCACGGCGGCGGTGTGAGCGTCAGCAGCACGCTCGGCCAAGGCACGACGTTTACGGTTCGGCTGCCACTCAATCGTGAACATCCGCGCACCGACTCGCATGCGCCGACGCGCGCAACGCCGCTCGGCGTCGTCGCCTATGTCGAGGAAGCGTCGCGCTGGTCGCCGCAAGATCCAGCTGACGCGCCCACAGCGCTAAAATCCGAGCTCGTCGCGACATCGCCTGCGAACGCGCTGACCGGCACTGCTGTCGCGCGGATCCTCGTCGCGGACGACAACGCGGACATGCGCGAGTATCTGAGCTCACTGCTCGGCTCGCGTTTCACGGTCGAATGTGTCGCGGATGGGCAAGCCGCGCTCGCATCAGTGACGCGCTCCGCGCCCGATTTGCTGATCACGGACGTGATGATGCCCTCGCTCGATGGCTTTGGTTTGGTGCGTGCGCTGCGCGAAAATGCTCGCACCGCGAGCCTGCCGATCATCATGCTTTCTGCACGCGCGGGCGGCGAGGCTGCCGTCGAAGGCATCGAAGGCGGCGCGGACGACTACCTCGTCAAGCCGTTCTCGGCGCGCGAGCTGTTCGCGCGGGTGACCGCGCGGCTCGAGATTCATCGGTTGAACCAAGGTCTCGAGCGCAAAGTCGCGGAACGCACCGCGCAGCTCACCGAGACCAATCGTGAGCTCGAATCCTTCAGTTACAGCGTGAGCCATGATTTGCGCGCGCCGCTGCGTCACATCGTCGGCTTCGCGCAGCTCTTGCAGCGCGGAGCCGCCGACCGGCTCGACGAAAAATCGAAGAATCAGCTCACGGTCATCAAAGAAGCCGCGGAGCGCGGCGGCCAATTGGTCGACGATCTGTTGGCGTTCTCGCGCCTCGGTCGCGCCGAGGTCACGAAGCGGCGCGTCGATCTCGCGCGGGTGGTGAATGATGTGCGCAGCGAGCTCGCCTCCGAGATGGGGGATGCGCACGTGCGTTGGGAAATCGGCAGCTTGCCGCAGGTCGATGCCGATGCGGCCTTGCTGCGTTTGGTGCTGAAAAACCTGCTCTCGAACGCCATCAAGTACAGTCGCCCGCGCGCCGATTCGCCCAAGCAGCACGCCGTGATCCAAATTGGAGCAGAAGAGCTGTCTCGTGAATTCATGGTCTGGGTGAAGGATGACGGCGTGGGTTTCGATATGACGTACGTGGACAATTTATTCGGCGTGTTTCAACGCCTCCACTCGTCGCGTGAGTTCGAGGGCACTGGCATCGGGCTCGCACACGTGCGCCGCATCGTGCTCAAACACGGCGGTCGCACTTGGGCCGAAGGCGAGCTCGGAAAGGGTGCCACCTTCTTCTTCACGTTGCCGCGAGCGCTGCCGCGGTCGAGCTCATGACGAACCCGCAGAGCTTGCAAGGTCCGCTGCGCTTCGTCGTGTTGGAAGACGACGATCTCGATGCTCAATTGCTCGAGGCTTGCGTGCAAGATGCTGGGCTTGCAGTCATTTGGTCGCGAGCGCGCGACGAGCCCGAGTTTCGAGCGGCCCTGCTCGAAGGCTCGCCCGATCTCATCATTTCGGACTTTTCTCTGCCAGGATACAGCGGTTTGGCCGCGCTCGAGCTGGCTCAGTCACTGACTCCGAGCGTGCCTTTCCTGTTCGTCTCGGGCGCCATCGGCGATGAGCGCGCCACCGAAACGTTGCGTCGCGGCGCCACCGACTACGTGCTCAAGGACCGCATGCAGCGGCTCCCGCTAGCGATCGAGCGCGCGCTCGAGTTGGCGCATGAGCGCGCGCGGCGCGAACGCGCCGAAGCGGAGCGGGATCGCTTGTTTACGTCCGAACGGCAGGCGCGTGAAGCCGCCGAGACCGCCAATCGGCTCAAAGACGAGTTTTTGGCGACGGCCTCGCACGAGCTCCGCACTCCGCTCAATGCCATTCTCGGTTGGGCGAAGTTGCTGCACGGTCGTGAAGGCGAGCCCGAGCTACTCGGTCGAGGACTTGCCACGATCGAACGCAACGCCCTCGCGCAGGCGCGCTTGATCGAAGACATCTTGGATATTTCGCGGATCGTGACGGGCAAAGTCCAGCTGAGCCCCGCTCGGCTCGCTGTTTCTGCGGTGGTCTCGGCGGCCGTGGATGGGCTGCGACCTGCCGCGGCTGCCAAACAGATCCAGCTCTCGGTGAGTGTCGATGGCGCTGGCGAAATCGACGCCGACCCAGAGCGGTTGCAGCAGGTTTTGTGGAACCTCGTGGGCAATGCCGTCAAGTTCACGCAAGCGGGCGGCTGGGTGAACGTCACTGCGGAACGCGTCGATCAACGGCTGATCGTGAAGGTGTGCGATAACGGACAAGGGCTCGAAGCTGGCTTCGCGGCGCGTGTGTTCGAGCGCTTCTGGCAAGCAGACGCATCCGCCAGGCGCCGCCACGGCGGCCTCGGGCTCGGGCTTGCGATCGTGCGCTATCTGGTCGAGCTCCACGGCGGTCGCGTGTACGCCGAGAGCGCCGGCGTGAACCAAGGCGCCTGTTTCAGCATCGAGCTGCCCACGACGCAGCCAGTCATCGAGCTCAAGGCCGCGCCGCCGCCGACCGAGCGCGAGCTCGCCTTTGCCGGTTCCGGCGTCGAGCCGCAGGCGCTCGCTGGCGTGCGCGTGCTCCTCGTCGAGGACGATCGCGATTCGCGAGAAATGCTCGCGCTCGTCCTCGAGCAACACGGCGCACGCGTCAGCAGCGCGGCCAACGGCGTGAGCGCGCTCGAAGCACTCGCCAGCTCGGTCCCGGACATCGTCATTTCGGACATCGGCATGCCGGAGTTGGATGGCTATGAATTCATGCGGCGCGTGCGCGCTTTGCCGGCTTCGCGCGGAGGCAGTGTGCCCGCGGTTGCGCTCACCGCGTTCTCACGTGAGGTGGATCGGACCGAAGCTGCCAGCGCGGGGTTTCACGGGCATGTCGCCAAACCCGTCGTCGCGAGCGTGCTCGTCAAAGCCATCAACGGTTTGCTCGGTCGAGGATGACTCGCGAATCATCGTTAGCTATCCGTGAAGTCACTGACAGCCACGGACGGAAGAGTCGGATTAATCTTTTCTGCGTGGAGCGAGAACCGACTCTCTGGAATCTGCGATCATTCCTCGAAAGAGTCGTGCTCGACAATTGTATCGAGTATTTCGCAGTCGAAGAACGCGTGAAGCAGGGCGAAGCGAGGCCGGAACAGTTCCGGTTCTTTTTCAATGCCGTCTCTTCACTCGAGGCCGCCTTGGCCTATGCTCCGCGCGCCGAGCAATTCTCGGAAGGCCGCGAGCGCTTCTTGGAGTTGCTGGCTCGAGCCGAGCCTTCGCTCCACATGGTGCATCTCGTGGGCATTGCGCTCACGAGCAGCGGGTTCGGAAGTGAAGATTCGGGGCTGCGCGGACCGAGTCGCGGCTTCGAGCGCGAGCTGATGGCTTCGACCAGCGTCAGCCTTCGTGCGGCGTTCGAGTTCTGGCTCGACTACAAGCACTCGCTCGACGAAGAGCTCGGCGAGAGCCGAGGCTAGCTTTCTGCGCGCGCCAAGAGCAGCGGCAGTCGCACGCGAACAGTGGTGCCCTTGCCGATGCGCGACTCGACCGTTAGCTCGCCTCCGACGAGGGTGGCGCGCTCGCGCATGCCCGCGATGCCGATTTGCCCGTCCCCCTCGTTCACGTCGCTCGTATCGAAACCTTCGCCGTCGTCCTCGATCAGCGCGAGCACCGAATCACCGCGCCGCTCGACGTTCACGCTGAGCGTGTGTGCTCGCGCGTGCCGGAGCACGTTGGTGGCCGCCTCCTGCACCACCCGATAAATAGTGCTCTCGATCACGCTCGGGAGCCGTGGCTCCTCGATCCCAGCGCCGAGGAAATCGACCGCGATCCCGCTGCGCTCTGCCCACGCGTCGAGATACCCGGACAGCGCGCGCGAAAGCCCGAGCGCATCGACCGCCGGCGGGCGAAGCTCGGTAGCAAGCTGGCGAACTTCTCGCCAAGCGCGATCGGCGTTGTCGTGGAGCTCGCGGATTTTGGCGGGCAACTGCGCCGTGTTCTCTTCGCTCTCGAGTCCTTTCAACGCGAGCATGAGCGCCATGAGCTGCTGCCCGATCTCGTCGTGCAGCTCGCGTGAAATGCGCGTCCGCTCTTCCTCTTGCGTTTTGACCAGCCGAAGTTGCAGGGCTTGCAGCGCGCGCTCCGAGGCTTCGTGCATGCCGATTTCGTTGCGCAGCGAGCGATTGGCGGAATCGAGCTCCGCGGTGCGTTGCTCGACGCGTCGCTCGAGCTCGTACTGTGCTCGTTCGAGCGCGATGCGCGCGAGGTAGCGCTCGGTCACGTCGACGAACGTCAGCACGACACCGGCGATGCGATCGTCCACGGTGCGATAGGGCAGCAAGCGGGCGAGGAAACGTCGCCCGCCGGTCTCGCCGACCTCACGCTCGATGGGCGAGAGATCTTGTAGGACGCGCGCGGCATCGGCCATGATCTCCGGATATTCGAGCCGCGGATTCAAATCCCCGAGCGGCCGCCCGAGATCACTCGCGATCAAGTTGAAGAGGACCACCGCGGAGGGCGTAAAGCGCATGATGCGCAAGTCGCGGTCCAAAAACACGGTGGCAATGGCGGTTGCACCCATGAGGTTGTGCAAATCGCTGTTGGTTTGGCCAAGCTCCTCGACTTTGTTTTTCAGCTCGAGATTCACGGTCGTGAGCTCTTCGTTGATCGACTGCAGCTCTTCACGGCTGGTCTCGAGCTCTTCGCTCGCCGAACGCAGCTCCTCGTTCATCGCTTGGAACTCTTCGTTACTTCCCTTCAGCTCCTCGGTCGATGCTTCGTGCAAGCGCACGGTTTGCAAGAAGTGACGCCTGGTTTGCTCGAGCTCGCGTTCGAGCTGATCGATCGTGGATTGGTCGCTGGGCATGGTGGCCGGGAGGCTCTCCGAGGCCTCTCGTTGCTCGAGCGTCACGAGCAAGAAGCCCGGTGCAAGATCGAGCGCGGGCGCAACGCGCAGGTCCACGACGATACTCTCTTGGCCGAGCTTGAGCGGGATGCTCGAAGCAAACACGGGCACGCCGCGGTGGCGCGCCTCGAACGCCAGCCCGCGCACGGGCGTGCGCAGCGTGGGGTGCACGGCGTGAAATAGGTGCATGCTCGGCTCGCCCGCCGAAAGCTGCAGGAAGCGCGCTGCGCCTTCCGACAAGTGCAGGATCTCGTCCTGGTCGCTCACCACGAGCGACGCGGGGCCGAACCGTTCGAGGAGCTTGAAATGCAATTCGTTGCCAGGGGTGAGCACGCGGTGTGTTTGCTGAGCCATGGAAGACTGGTCGCCGAGATCCGAATCCGCGCCGGGTTGGGAGCTGTCTGGAATGCTCCGAAACGGGAGCGAGCTCGTGAGCGCGCTCGGGCCAGACGGCAGCGGCAAACTGCGGCGCGCACCGAAGCGCGGAGTATAAATGCGATTTTTGCGGTCAACGGAGCGAAAAATCTGACTCGCATCATCCGTGGATTCGGACGGGCCCAGGAACAAATACCCATTGGGCCGAAGCGCGAAATAGAAAGTCTCGAACACGCGTTCCTGCGCTTCTCGATTCAGATAAATCAGGAGATTGCGGCAGGAGATCAGATCGAGCCGAGAAAACGGCGAATCTTTCAGGACATCGTGCAGCGCGAACAACACACGCTCGCGCAGGCCGCGCTGCACTCGATAGCCCGCCGCCTCGTGCACGAAGAACTGCGCGAGCCGCCGCTCGGAAATATCTTCGGCGATGGAAGACGGATAGATGCCAGCGCGAGCTTTCGAGAGCACCTCCTCGTTCAAATCCGTGGCGAAGACTTGGAAAGCGGGGGGCGAGCTGAGCGTGCTCGCGTGCTCGCTGAGGAGCATCGCCACGGAGTATGCCTCTTCACCGGTGGCGCACGCGGGCACCCAGACACGCACCGTATCCGCGCTGGTTTTTTCCTGAAAAAGCTCTGGAATGTGAGCTTCGAGCGCGGCGAATGCTTCCGGGTCGCGAAAGAAGTTCGTGACCGAGATCAGCAGATCGAGGAGCAGCGCATTCGCTTCTCCTGGGCGCGTCTGCAAGTACTGCAGGTACGCGGGCAGATTGTCGAGCTCGTTCACCTGCATGCGTCGTCCGACGCGGCGCACGATCGTCGCGCGCTTGTAACCGCGGAAATCGCGACCGGTGCGCGTGGCCAGGAAGGCGAGCACTTGCTTCAACGCCGACTCGTTCTCGGTGTCGGAGATCGGGGGCAACAGCGCAGCGTTGAACGCCGATTCGAGCGGCAACCGCAGGCGTCCCTCCCGCGCTTGATATTCCATGATCCGCGCCGGCATCTCCGCGACCGGAAGCACCCAATCGACCATCCCAGTTGCGATCGCGGATTCGGGCATGCCCGGGGTCTCGCTCTCCGTTGGATCTTGGGCGATCGTCAGACCTCCGCGTTCTTTGACACGCTTGAGACCCAGCGCACCATCCCCGTCTGCGCCGGAGAGCACCACCGCGACCGATGACGAGCCGTGCGCATCCGCGAGAGAGCGGAAGAAGCGATCGACCGTCGCGCGCTTGCCGCGTTCGCGCGCGAGCTCCGTCAAGCGCAGCCGGCCGTGCAAGAGCGCTAGATTCTTGCCGGGTGGGATCACGTACACGCGATTTACGTGTACGAACGTGCCGTCCGTGGCCTCCTCGACGGACATCGTAGTCGACTTTTGCAACACCTCGCTGAGCTGGCTCTCGTGCTCCGGCGATAGGTGCAAGATGACGATGAAGGCCAGGCCAGAATCGGGCGGCGTGGCCTCGAAGAATTTCCCGAGCGCCCGGATACTGCCCGCAGAGCCGCCGAGCCCGACCACACGCGAAAGGGCGGCGTGCTCGTCCGGATTGGCGTCCGCTTCGTTCGTCATTGGACGAAGAGGCTACACGAAGACCGAGCGCGGTGTGCTCAGTCGACTCGCATCCAGCCTGCTGACAAGGCGTAGCGGACGAGCTCGGCGCGGGTTTTGAGGCCGAGCTTGTCCATCGCGCGCGCTCGATACGTCTCGAGGGTTCGCGGGCTGACTCCGAGCTGCTCGGCGATCTCCTTCATGGTTGCGCCGAGAGCGAGCTGCCGGGCTACTTCTTCCTCGCGCTCGCTCAGCCCGGCGGCCCTCGCGGCACCGGCGACTACGCGGGGTGGTGAAAGTGGATCGAACGAGGTCCCCGCAATTGCAGGATCGACATAAGTCTTTCCAGAAGCCACGAGTCGCACCGCTCGCACGAGCTCCTCGACGGCGCTGCGCTTGAGCAAATATCCCCCCGCACCGGCGTCTAGCATGGCGCGCACGAACGGAACATCTTCGTGCATCGAGAGACCGAGCACCGCCACGTTGGGCTGCGCTCGCCGGATTTCACGAGTGGCTTCCGGTCCGCTCAACTTCGGCAGCGAGAAGTCCATCACGACGAGATCCGCTTCGACCGTGCGAGAGAGCTCGACGGCCTCGAGCCCGTCACTGGCCTCCGCCGACACGTGAATGTCGGGTTGCTCGGTCAGCAACTTGATCATGCCCGCGCGCACGATCGGGTGATCATCGACCAAGATCACATTCAAGCTGCGCTCGTGAGTCGTGGGGCTCAAGGCATACCCAGCCGTATTCAATGCAAGAAATAGCCGTGCCGCAATGACCTCGTCCCGAGAAGCGGCGCGCCGCCTGTAATTCCATGCGGGGTAGGTGAGCGCTCGAGGCTCTCTGCGCCGGAATTTCGTCTATCTTCGCGTCGTGGCGGGAAATCCGGCTCTTGCCGTCGCTGACTCGGCTGCTGTGGAAGCCCAAGCCGACTCAGGAGCTGCCCGGTCTCCGGAAACCAATCTCTGCGCGGGTCCTCGCCGAGCTCGGCGTGGTGCGTGCGTGTGACTGGCTGCTCTGGTGGGGCGTGCATCGTCTCGGCTACCCGCCGAGCTGGACTGACGCTCTGCGTGAGGGCACCGCTTACGGTCCGACTTTCAACTTGGTCCTGGCCCAATTCAGCTCGTCGTGGTCGCGCCGTTCGGCGAAGAGTTGCTGTATCGCGGTGCGCGTTTCGCCTCGCTCGCCACGCGCACGAGCGCACACCGCGCGGCGCTGATCTCGTGTCTAGTATTCGCCGCCGTCCACGGGTACGACCCGTACGGTTTCGTTTCGGTCGCGCTCGCGGCTATTTTGGGCGCGTCTGGCACACCGCGCGGGCTCGCTTGCTCCCGGCATGATCGCGCACGGACGACTCAACTTGGTCGTCGTGATCGATTGGCTCGGCTATCGCGTGTGAACGAGCGCTGAAGCGGCAGGTGACGCGCTCGCGTTCGCGCGTGCTAGGTAAGGCTCATGGCCGTGATTGCAGTCGAGGAAACGCAAAACGGACGCACGTTGGAAGTGCACGTGGGTGATTCAATTGCCATCGAGCTGCCCGAAAACCCGACGACTGGTTATCGCTGGAACGTCTTGGCTTCCGGCGAGCCAGTTTGCGAAGCGGTTTCGAAAACGTACGCCGCGAATGGCATCAAGCCCGGCGCGCCGGGCCTGATGCACTGTGAGCTTCGCGTCGTCACGCCGGGCGTCGCGCGCATTCAGCTCGCGCTCAGTCGTGCTGGGGCGAGCGCTGGCGAGCGTAGCTTCATGCTCGAAGTTTCAGCGCTCGCTTGATGGCGGCTCACGCGCTCACGACACGCAAGGTCCAAAAATCATCCGACAGATTGCCATCGAGCAGGTAGGCATACGGCAGCGTGAAGTAGCCTTTCTGGCCCCATTTATCGCCCCAGGAATTGCGCACGATGAAGCGTTGCTGCTCGTCGTCATAACCAACCGCGAGCACGGCGTGGCCGCCGAGCACCGATTCATTCGAAGAAGGCATCGGCACGATGCCTGACTTGGCGACCGCGTCACTCTCGAATGATTCGTAGACGGTGAAGCCGAACACGAACGGGAAGCCGGCGGCCAAGCAGCCCTTGGTCTGCGACAAAGAGCGCGCGACGCGCTGATAAGAAGAGACCTTGTGCTGCGCAGCGGCTCCGTACACGTCCGCGCTCGGCTTGTCTTTGAACTTGGCGATGTCGTACGGCCAGAGCTTTTCCGGGGGTGCGCCTTGCTTGTTCACGGCCTTCACACCATCTCGGATCTGAGCGCCCGAGTCGGAGCTCACGGTGTGCTCGATCACCCGTTCGTTGTAGTAGATGAACAGGCGTGACGGCGTGAAAGCGTGCGCGCCCTGCTTGATTAGATCGAACTCGATCGCCCCCGCGATGGCGTTGCCCGTGCAACTACCGAGCTGCCCTTGGTCGTAGACCTCTTTCGGGCATTTCGGGCGGAGATCCACCTTGGAGGGCAGCGCCGCGAGTGTGGGCATCGGCGCGGCGTACACTTGGTCTCGATGATCCGGCAGATCAGGAACCCAACCCAACTTCCCAAATTGTCCAGCCATGATGTTATTCCCTTTCGAATGGCGCGAGGCCCGAGTCTCGGCGCGTGCCCGACGGTGTCGAACGACGCACGCTAGCCGCCGAGCTTTCCCGAGCTCGGTCGACTAGCGAGCAACCTGCGCCGTCCCGAATTACCGGTCAAGCGCGACGTCGGCGTGGAAAGATAAATGACTATTGAGCGAAACCGCCTAGCCTCTGGCGCAAACCGTCAGTATGTGAAGGGTCGAGATGCGGGCTTTATCGTGGGTGTGGCTAGTGGCGTTGGTCTGGAGCTCGGCGTGCAGCTCGGATGGGCCTGCGGTGCAGTACTGTCAGTCGGACAGTCAGTGCGCGAGTGACATGGTTTGCGGCACCGAAGCGTGCCAGGGCGTCTTGCACTGCCTGCGTCCCGAGTGCGCCTGTACGCCGGGTGGCTTTACCAACCCATGCTCGATCGCAAGCTCGTCCGATGGCTGCAATTGCGACAAGGCCACGTGCGATCACCCGCTCGACAGCTGCAACAAGGACATCTGTCTCGGCGTGTGCAAGCTGGGGGATGCCTGTCAGTTTTGTTTCACTTCGGGTGGCTGTGATGTCGCCGACCCCTGTTTGAGCTCGACTTGCCAGATAGACGGCGCGGGGCAAGCCGCATGTCGCGCAGGCCTATGCACCCCTCTGGCGCAGCCCCCGCAATGTGGCGACGCGAGCGCTCCCTGTGGCGTGTGCTTTCAACCCAAGTGTGATGGCATCGAGTGCGGTCCCGATCCGATGACGGGAGCTTCGTGTGGGACCTGCGCGGTGCTCCACTACTGCGATGCCACGCAGCATTGTACCGAGCGTTCCGGGTACGCCCTGTGCGCAGGCGATCTCAGCGTGATGCCGGATCTGGTCAAGCCGGATGTTCTGGCCGAGGCCGCGCCGGCGCCGACTGGTGGCACCATCGCAGACGGCATTTACGACTTAGTGGCCGAGCACGAGTTTGGGTTTGGAATCCCGAATACCTACCAGCGCGCCGCGCTCCGGATCTTCGATGCTGGCGCACACGCCGAATTCATCTCCGATCCAGATTTCGACAACCCCGACTACGACACTCCTCACGAGCTACTCACCTTGAGCCCAGCCGACGCGACCACGCTCAACTTCGATGTCACGTGCCCCACCACGGGAGTCCTGTTCCCGCACGCAACGCGCGGTTATTCCGCGAGCGGCGATGATTTGTGGCTGTTCCAGTCGTCGCTGATCGAAGTCTACACGAAGCGGCCATAGTCTTCGACGCACGGCTACGTGCGCGCGATCTCATCGGCGATGTCTTTGATCTTCACGACCGCGCGCGCGTACGGCAAAAGCTCGCCGCTGATGGTTTGATCACTCCCGATCAAGATCAGCTCCACGTTCTCGTGCTCCACCAAGTGTTGCACCACTTCGTGAAAATCACTGTCGCCCGCGGCGAGGTACAGCTTCGTCCATTTGCGGTGACTGTGCGAGCGCATCAGGTGAAACGCGAGCCCGACGTCGACCGCCTTTTGCTGAATCAGCTCGAAGTGGCGTTGCGTCTCGGGGTGCAGCACCGGACCGCCGCCCCAGCTCGTCGGCCAGAAGAGCGCCTTCTTCTGCAGCCAGTAGAGCTTCACGCGCAGTCCCGGGCCATCCGGCGGCCGGTACGCGAGCGCGCTGTGGAACGCGCTCTGCTTCGCGCCTGCGGGGTCGGCATCCGCGTTGAAGTAATACGCATCCTCGATGCCCTCGCCGAAGTAAGTCTCCAAGTAGCGTCTCAACTTCAAGTAGTCGAGACGATCAGCGCGCTTGAGGCTTTGCCAGACCTTGAACAGGTAGGCGCCATCGACGAACCAGGCGGCGTTTGCGGACATTGCGCCGGGAGGTTAGCGCCAAAGCGGCTCCTGCGACGAGCTTCTCGGCGGGACGCGCTCGCTATTCGCAGCTGACGCCAAACCTCGCGAGCACGCGCACGAGCTCCGTCACGGCATTGTCGGTCTTATCGTGAATGAAGTGCGCGGTGTGGATGCCCAAGGCGCTGGCCGCAGCGATGTTCGCTTCGCGATCGTCGATGAACAGCAGTTGCGCTGGCTCTAACTGAAGCGCGCGCGAAATGGCGAGAAAGTAGCGCGGGTCGGGCTTCGCGAAGCCCAGCTCCCACGAATAGAAGGAATGATCGAAGTGGTTGCGATAGCCGAGCGTATCGGCCATGTGCGTGCCACGGCGACGCTGCTGATTCGTCGCCAGCGCGCAGAGGTAGCCCGCGCGCCGCAACCGCGCGATGAGCGCCAAGATCGCCTCGTCCGTCACGATTGACGACCAGCACTCCGCGAGCGCCGCGGCCGTGCCTGCTGCGCCCCACTTCTTCACCAGCGGCTCGAGCACGTCGTCGAAATCGCGCTCTCCCGCCAGCGTCGTGCCTTCCGCCTCGAAGACCTCGGCCAGGAATTGGGCGAGCTCGGTAGGCACGAAGCCCAGCGCGCGTTCGAGGCGAGCCTCGAGATCATCCGTCGGATGCTGGAAGACGCCATCCGCGTCGAAGAGGATGGCTCGGATTTCGATCATCGCCGCAAGGTGGCAGTGAACCGGAGGGTGAACAACAAAGAACGAGCCTAAAACAAGTGACCACGGATCGGGGGCGATTCAAGGTCGATATGGTACGATTGGTTGCGGGGCGTTGGGGCACCCGCTCGTCGCTGGTCGTTGTTCTTTTGGAACGACGGCTAAAGCAACGCCGACCCTTTCGTTCGAGCTCGTCTTCGACGACATCAAGATTACGGTCGACGATGCGCCGAGGGCGGCTTCCATTGAGTTGAGGAAGATCTCGTCGTTGACCGAGACCACCTGGACCGTCGTCTCGAACCCCACCGCTTCGCCGAGATTCGAGTTCCGCATGGGCGGTGGGGCGGCCGCCGATATCGAGGCTCGACAATCCTTCGCTCCACCCGAACAAGCTGAAACGGCGACGCGAGTAGCTCGCTTCGAGTCCAGCGTCGAGCTCGAGACGGTCGATCAGGCATTCGTTCAGGATCTTGCCTGGGCCGCCGCTGGGAAGAGTTTCAAGAGCGGCACGGTCGAGGTGTACCAAGCGAGCAGGCTCGGCAAGGCCGCGCTCTCCACCACCTACGGCTTCACGAAGCCGTTTCTCGAGTCCATCACGGTCTCCGGCTTGAGCCCCACGCTCACCTTCTCGTCCGACCAGTACACCATCACCGAAGGCAAGGTGAAGACGACGATCCCCTGAGCGCACGCCGACTCGCGCGCCGGCACTAGCGCTGGCGCTTGCTAAAGAGTGGCGCGCTTACGCACCGCGCCGCAGCTTCGGCCCCAGAAAATGCCTAACGGTACCTCGCGCTCGATGGTGGTACCGTGCGCGCATTCCGGGCATGACCAGCGACCACGATTTACTCTCGCTCTTGCGTTGTCCATTTTGCACGGCGCAGCTGGCGCAGAGCGACGGAGGGCTCGAATACGGCGTGCTCGCGTGCGAAGGCTGCCGCTTCGAATATCCGATCGTCGCGGGTATTCCGATCTTGATGGCCGCGCACGAGACGGTCGATGCAAAATTCGAGACCACCGAGCTTACCCTGCTCGATGGTCCGCGCGTCGATCACTTGGTCGCGTTGGTGAAATCCGGCGACACGCGCGCGGCGCTCGCTGCGTTGCTCAATCCGTCCAAGCTCGGCGGCAATTGGTTTCCGGCCCTCGCGCTCGAAAGCGTCCGTGACGCCGAGCTCGGCGAGAGCATCACCTTCGAGGGTGACGGAGGGGGTGGGGGCGGCCAGCGTCTGAAACGGCTGGTGCGTCGTGCGGATCGCGTCGCGCGCCGTCGCTTCGGCAAATTCGTACTGCCGCGCGCGCGCGCGCGCATCGCTGATTTTTTGAGTGATCACGCTGCGGAGCTCTCCGCGCTGGACGTGATCGATCTGTATTACCGTCGCTACTCCGGCGCCGAGACCTACAACTACTTCGCGTACCGCTTCGGACAACCTCGGCACCTCGCTGCGCTCTCGCTCTCACTGCCGCTTTTGGAGGGCGAGGGTCCGGTGTTGGATCTGGCGTGCGGCGCGGGCCACGTCACGCACTTCCTGTCCGCCGCGCGGCCCGATCGCGCAGTGATCGGGCTGGATCGAGATTTTTTTCGGCTCTGGTTGGCTGCGAAATACACGGCGCCGTCCGCGCACTTCGTGTGCGCTCCTGCCGATCGCCGGCTGCCGTTCGCGGACGGCGCGTTCGGCGGCACGTTCTGCTCCGATGCATTTCATTGCTTTTTGCATCGCGCGACGACGGTCGGTGAGCTCGCACGGCTCACCGCGCAAACCGGTGTGATCGTGTTGGCGCGCTTCGGCAATGCGCTGGTCGAGCCGCGTGAAGGTTACGAGCTCGTGCCGCGCGGTTACTCACGGCTGTTCGGCGCGCTGCCGCACGTCGTGCTCGGCGAGGATGAGCTCGTCGAGAGTTACCGCGCGCGCCGCGGCCCAGATCTCACGCAGCGCGAAATCCCCGCCGAGGTCGAGCGCCAGAAATGGATTTCGATCGTCGCCAGCCGAGATGCGAGCCGCTTTCGCGCGGGCGCGCGTTTCGAGCAGTGGCCGCACGCCCTGGGCAGCCTGCAACTAAACCCGATCTACCGCGTGGAGAACCGCAGTCCGAACGGCGATCTCGAGCTGCGCTTCGAATTTCCTTCGAGCTGGTACGAGGTGGAAAATGGCGGCTACCTCGACTACGCGCCGAAAAATTGCCGCGTCTCGGGAGAGGTGATGCGCGCCGTCGCCGCGCGCGCGACTCATCCCGCCCTGGACGACTTGATCGCAGGCTTCGTGCTGATCGGCATGCCCGAGCGCTACGCGCGGCCGTAATCTCGGTTCAACGCGGCAGCGCCGGCGCTGGCCTCTCTGTAGCGAGCTCGAGCGCAAGTCTGTTCATCAGCGTGTAGCTCGGCGCGACGCGACCCATCAGTCTGAGCATGGGGCTCGCGCCGGGCAAGATCTCGCGCTTGTCTTTGGCCAGGCCGCGCAGGGCGACGCGGACCATCTTGCTCAGATCCATCATGAAGCTCGGATTCAAATCGTGGTCGGCCGCGTCGGCGTTGAATTCGGTGCCGGCCGTGGCGGGGGGCGCAAGCTCGAATACCTTCACGCCCGTCGGCTCGAGCTGCACGCGGAGCGACTGTGTGTAGGAGTGCAGCGCGGCCTTCGTCGCGCAATAGATCGGCTTGAACGGCATGGGCACGAAGGCGAGTCCCGAGCTGACGTTGACGATCGCCGCGTGCTCCTGACGCTTGAGGAGCGGTAAAAACTGTTGAATCATCGCGACTGGGCCCATTACGTTGGTCTGAATCTCGCGCGTGATTTCCTCGAGCGGAATGCTCGCGTCGTTCAGATTGCGTTTGAGGCCGATGCCGGCATTGTTGATGAGCACGTTCAGCTTCGGGAACGCGGCGCTGATCTCCGCGAATAACTTTGGCATCGCGTCCAGCTTGCCGACGTCGCTTTCGAAGGTTTGAAGCTTCGGCAACTTTGCGCGCGCGGCGTCGAGGCGTGCTTGGCGCCGGCCGGTGATGATCACCGTGTTGTCCAGCTCCAGCAGCTGCCGCGCGAGCTCGAGCCCGATGCCGCTCGTGCCGCCGGTGATGAGGATCGTATTGCCTGACATTTTCATACTGAGAAGCCTAAGGTCCGCGAAGCAAAATGCTAATGAATAGCCTGGATGAACAACATGCATGGCGTTTATGGGCGCGACCTCGACCTCAACTTGCTGCGCGTGTTCGCGGTGGTCGCGGACGAGGGCAGCATCACGCGCGCCGCTTCGCGCCTGTACCTCACGCAGCCTGCGGTCAGCGCGGCCATTCGTCGGCTCGCGGAGTTCGTGGGCGCGGAGCTGATCGCGCGCCAGGGCCGCGGCGTCGTGCTCACCTCGCGCGGCGTGGAGCTCGCCGCCGCAGCGCACGCATACCTCGGCCCGCTCGTGGCAGCGACATTGGCAGTGCCCGTGTTCGATCCGAAAACCTCGACCGCGAGTGTGCGCCTCGGCCTCTCCGATCCATTGGAGGCCTTGTTGCTGCCGCGCTTGCTCGGCCGCTTGCGCACGACCGCGCCGGGCATCCAGCTCATCGTGCTGCCCGTTCAATTCCGAACCGTGGAAGCCGCGCTGCTCGCGAACCAAGTCGACCTCGCCGTGACGGTTGCCGACGAGCTGCCCCGCTCGATCTTACGTCAGCCAGTAGTCGACCCCACGCGCGCCCCCGATCGCTTCGTCTGCCTGTACGATCCTCGCTTCACGCGCCTGTCCAAGGCGCCCACTGAACGCGAGTACTTCGCCCAAGAGCACATCGCCGTCTCCTACGCGGGTGACGCGCGCGGCATCATCGAAGACACCTTCGGCAAACACCGCAACGTACGCCTCTCCGTGCCCGCCTTCGGTCACATCGCTGACATCGTGGACGGCTCGCCGCTCGTGGCAACCGTGCATGCGCTGCTCGCGGAACACATCATTGGCATTCGTCCGCACTTGCGCAGCGCGCCGGCGCCATTCACCTTCGAGCACGTCTCACTCGACCTGCTTTGGCTGCGCACCGCGGACGCTAATGAAGTATCGCGCTTCCTGCGGCAGCAGATCTTGAGCACCATGACTGATTTGGCGCCGAAGAAGCCGAGAAGCCGTCAGCGAACGTCGCCGCGGAGGAGCTGAGTGAGCCTCGGCATCGTGCATGCAATGATCGAAGAACCCTCCTTGCATGGGACGGCGTGAAGGCGATCCAGCCACTGACGGGATTCGTCAGTCCTCACGCTGACGCGCCCCGGCCAGCGTACGGCGCGATCTTGTGGCGACCTCGCGGTGCGAGCGCTCTCGCGCGGGCGTCTCTTGAGCCAGCAACCCGCGCTTCTCTGCGTTGCTGGAAGTCTTGTTCGCACAGCTGAGCGCACGGATGCGCGCACATCCGTGCGCTATTTGGGTCAACGAGATCGCGAGCGGCAATACGAGAGCGGTATTGGGATTTCCCTTGCAGCCAATGCCTGATTCTCTCGCGCATTTCGCCGCTCTAAATGTCGGCGTCAGACAGGTCGTCGCCATTGGGGGCGCGCAAAGTGTTGGCGCAGCCATTGCAGCAACGTTTCGCGCGGCTCGCTTGTTCCACACTGCGAGATGAATGCAGTGCATGCCGGGCCGCGAATGAAGTCGTAACGGTCAATGACAAGAAGGAGTTAGAGATGAGCAAAAAATCGGGATTGATGGCTGCCGTGCTGGGCTTTGGTCTGGTGATGTTGACGGCAGCGCAGGGCATGAGCGCGACGGTAACGAGCAATATTCCGGGATTCGCAGGCCGCCCGCTGAACAATGCGGATGCTTCTTGCTTTGTGCCAAGCGGTTGGTCTGCCGTGACTTTGTCGAGCTCATGCAGCGGAGGGAAGCTTTTGATGATTCCCGCCCAATTCGACTATCGAACGACTGGGACCACCAGCTTCTCCGCGGAGGCACCTATCGGTCCGGGCGGTTCGTGCAGCTTCGAGCCGCAGTGTAATGCGGTTGTCACCAATACGAACAACGGCTTCATCAATCAAACCGGTTCGATGAACGTTTGTGGCATCACGGCCCTCGGGAGTTTTTCGGTCCCGACCACTGGCACGCTGCACTTTGAATGCAACTTTGGGCCGGGGATGACAATCAACTCCGTATCGTTTACCTCGCCGGCTCCTTAATTCCCGTCAAAGCACGCGAAAAGAAGCGCCAAATGCAATTCTCGAAAACTGCAAAGCTCGGAGTTCCCTTGGTCGTATTCGTCGCGGGCGCGCTGTTGATCCGCTGGGAGGCGCATTCGGCGCCTCCGGCGGGCCACGCGCACCGTAGTGCGGACGCCGAGACAAACCCGCCCCCTGCCAATCCGCAACCACTCGTCGAAGTCCACGCAGTTCCGGTCACTCCGGCACCTGCAGCAGCCGCACCCATCGCCGCATCGCACGTAGACCGAGACGATAGTCCCCGCACCGAGCCGCCGGCTCCGGAAGACACCATCGCAAACATGGATGTCGTCTACGCTGCCCAACCCGCCGACCGAGGGTGGGGCGCAGCCTCCGCGCGGAAGCTAGAAGATGGCTTGGGCCGCTTCACCGATTCGGGATCGCGAATCCAATCCGTTGATTGTCGAACGTCGATTTGCAAAGTGGTCGTCAGTCATCCCGACGTATCCCGTCAACAGTCGTTCGTGAGTGGCGCGTTCGGCACCACTGACTACTGGACGGGACCTCGCGCGGCGATCCGCAAAGTAGACCCGAATGGGGATGTGTCCACGCTCGCGTTCTTCGGCCGTGACGGAACCAGTCTGCCGGTTTTGGATTGAACGAACGGACGGCGGCTTCAACGCCGAAGCTATGGCCACGATGTCAGACGGCAGCTTCGAATCCGAGAGTTGCCGATGGCACCACGCCGCACTAAACCAACAATAGCGTAATCAAGACGATGAAGCGCTCGGTGCTTCAGCAGTGATCGATTCTGGCTCGTGGCCTGGGCGCCAGCTCCCGTGTTAGCGTCTCGTTCATGAAGGCAGTGGTGATCGGAATCGGAGCTGGAGCACCCATGTCGGCGATCATGGCAGCGTATCCCCGCCACAAGGTGTTGGTGGATGAGCTCGTCGCGCGGGGCGAGGTGATCGGGATCGGACCGTTCTCCGACGCGGGCGGCAACATGGCGATCTTTCGGACACGTGAGGCCGCCGCGGAGTTCGTGAAGCGCGACCCGTTCATCCTCGAAGGCCTGATCAAGTCGTACGAAATCCGCGAATGGGCCGACCAAATGCTCGCGTGAGTGAGTGACCTCGCGCGCCGGCACAGCGATCTGCGTTGCTCCTGCTCAATTCGCCGTACGCGCCTCCTCGCGCTTCGAGTCGGAAACAGCGCGAGAGAGCCAAACGCGGCCGGGTCGCATCACGTCGACAGCGGTGAGAGACTGCGCCGCTGAAGTACTTGGAGCCTTTTGCCGAGCTCCAAGCGATGTATTGCGACGTACCCGAGACGGCGCTTCGCCGCTCCCAAACTGAGCTCTCACCATGACGAACGATCACACGCAAGAAAGACGAGCCGACGAAGCCGCGATCCGTGCGCTCATCCAGCGCTGGAGTCAGGCGGTTCGCGACGGAGACCGCGCCGGCATTCGCGCCGATCACGACGAGGACATCTTGATGTTCGATGTGCCGCCTCCGTTCGCAGCACGAGGCTTGGACGCGTACATGGACACTTGGGAGCAATTCCTCGCGCACAGCGGAGAGCCGGCGGCCTTTGCGTTCCGTGACGTTCAAGTCACCTGCGGGCAGGATGTCGCGTTCGCGACCGCGACCGGGAGCTGCAAAACGTTGGGTGCGAATGGCGCGCTCGAACCGCTCGAATTTAGATTGACGATGGGCCTCCGAAAAATCGATGGCCGCTGGCGCGTCATGCACGAGCACCACTCGGTGCCGTCGACGGACTGAAGCCTTCGGTGGCAGGAAGTCGTAGACCCCATCGGACACAAGCAGGGCGCGCAGCCTGCGCGTGGCCGAGAGTGAGCGCGTCCAGGCCAGGATTTCTTGGAGCACGGCCCGGAGCGCCAAGGCGCGCTCCGATGCCTCAGCCCTCGAGCCCTTCGCGGCGCCGCGACCGCGCGCAGGTCACGCCAACGGATAGTTGAGCTCGAAGGCGGGCCGATTGGCCACCACGAACGCTTCGACCGTCATCAACGGCCCGCCGATGATTTCCTGCCCGACGGTATCGAGGCCGGCGATCAAGCCTTCCTGCTGATCGATTGCCACGGCTTCGAAGTGCTTGCGCAGGACAGTGGCGGTCGGGATGCCCAACGTCTCTAGGAAGACCGAGGCGGTCACTTGTTCAAAAACCAGGTCCTTGCCGAGCACGCGCCCCACCTCAGCCGCAAGCTCCTCGTGGCTGTACTCGATAGGTCCGTGTAGCTGTAATGCTTTTCCGACGTAAGCCTCAGGCTTCTCGACGATCCCAGCGATGATCTTGGCGATATCCGCGGCCGCGATGGGAGCGAAGCGGCTCTCTCGATTGAAGGGCATGATGTAGCGGCCATATCGGATCAGATCCGAGATATAGAGCAGCCACTCAGCAAAGAAGGTTGGGCGCAGATGGACTGAAGGGACGTTCGATCGGTCGAAGATCTGCTCTGACAACCAGTGATCTTGAGTCACTTTGCTTCGCGCGTTGGGACGCGACTGCTTATGGGACATGTTGACGATGAGCTCGAGCTGGTGCTCGCTCGCGGCCTGCGCAAAGATGGCGGCGTTTTCGACCAGACCCTCCCCAATGCCACAACAGAAATACGCCCGTTGAACATCCTTCAGAGCAAGGCGGATGTCGCGCAGGCTCGACAAGTCACCGAGCCAAACCTCGGCGCCGAGGCTCCGTAGATTTTGGGCTCGCGCGTCGTCCTTTCGCACGAAGGCGCGCACCTGGAATCCCTTCTCGAGTAGCCGCGCCACAGCGGGGCGCCCAGTATCTCCCGCTGCGCCCGTCACGAGGACTCTGGTCCTACTCGCATCCTTCGAGCTGCTTTTAGATCCGGTTTGCATGTCTAAGACTCCTGTTTTTGCTGGGATTGGCGCGAGTGCCCGCCTACTCGGTTTTGGGCTATGGGATGATGTGCATCATGTTATCGGATAAAAAAACTAGTCCGTGGCCGACGTTCGCGCAGCCCGCAGGATCCGTTCCGCGAGAACCTTGTCATCGACGGCCCGCGCGAGAACGATCGCGCCGACAATCGTGGCGCTCACGCGCAGTGCTTCCTCGCGAGGTTCGGTGCTTGCGCGGTTCGGGTAGAGCTTGCCGTCGACGAGCCGAATGAGTGCGCGTGCGGCTTCAGCCAGGGCTTGGCGTATGGGCTTGGACTGACGCGCGCTCTCCGGTGCTAGCGCCGCGACGACGCAGCCTTGCTCCGGTTGCTCCACATGCGCTAGCGAAAGGTAGTTGCGCAGCGCCTGCGCGAGCGTGATCCCCTCCGCGAGAATCCCTTTCGACGTCTCTGAGGCGGCAGCGCGGATCGCTTCTACGACCAACGCGTCACGGTTCTTGAAATGGGAATAGAAGCTTCCGTGCGTGAGCCCCACTTGCTTCATGAGATCGGGAATGCCGATGCCCATAATTCCGCGCCGGCGCAATGCCTTCGCCGCCGCATGAACGATGCGCTCATGGACCGCCTCATTATGCGCCTCGGTGTATCGCATGATGAGCATCATACAATCGTTCGGGCGGGCGTCAAGAGGTTCCGGTCCGGCGGGCTCGTGAACGTCAGCCCGTCGCGCGCTTGCTCTCGAAGTCACCCGAAGTTAAAACGAAACATGAGCGAATCGAGTCAGCGGCGGCACCCGAACGTTTTGAACGTTAGTGAGGTCGAGGCGCGCGAATTCAAACAGGGGCAGATCGGCAACCGCGGCCGCGCCTTGGGTCGGGCGGCGGGTGGTGCGGCGTTGGGCTGCGCGTACATGGAGCTCGAGCCGGGTTACACGTCGTATCCGTATCACTTTCATAGCTCGCTCGAAGAGGCGCTGTACGTGCTCGAAGGCCAAGGCACGATGCGCATCGGCCCAGACGAGGTCGCGGTGGGCGCGGGTGACTACGTCGCGTTCCCGGTTGGACCCGAGCACGCCCACACTTTGAAGAATAGCGGCAACCAAGTGCTGCGTTACCTGGTGCTCTCGGCGCCGTGCACGCCAGTCACGCTGGACGTCATCGGCTATCCCGATTCGAAGAAGGTCGCTTTCTCCTCCGGCGTCACAGCACCCGGAAAGTCCTGGTTCCGCAAGATGATCAAAGAAGACGCGCCCAGCCTCGACTACTTCGAGGACGAGCCCCTCGCCAAAGAGTAATCCCCTTGAACTCGCCCAGTGTGCAAGCCTGTGCGGAAGCTGACGCGTCAAAGACTTCCCGTTGCTTACCGGTAAGGCGTTGAGCCTCTCGCTCTGCCGAATTTGCTTACCGGTAAGGAGCGGAGTCCATGCGACCACCTGGGATCATCTTACCGGTAAGCAAATTCGAGTCCCCTGGATCCCCTAATTGCTTAGCGGTAACCAAGTTTTGCGAAGCCGAGGCATTGAAATGCTTACCGGTAACCGACCGCGGCATTCACGGGCCCGAATTTGCTTACCGGTAACGAGCAAAAGCTCGAAAACACGAAATTTCGAAAATATCGATCGTTGAAGGGCGCGCGACCTAGTGGTAGTCGGATGGGGTGCTGCGGCGTGGGCTGCTGTTCGGATTGATGGGCGCCGTCGGGCTCGGCGTGGCGGGCTGCTCGAGCTCCACGCCATTGGGGGCGGCGATGACGACGACGCCGGACTCAGGCATTGAGGGAGGCACGGATGTGGCAATCGTCGTTCAAGACTACAGCGTCGGCCTTTCGCAGCTGCACCCAGCAAGCGCCGCTCTTCAGCTCAGCGTCACCGCAAGCCCAGAGCTCGGTGAACGAATCCTCACCGTCAAATACCCCGCAGCAACGAGTGACGCAGCCGCACGCGACATGAATTGTGACGCGATCAATCAAGAGTGGTCGAGCGGAAGCGCGATCACATTTCAGATAAAGCCAGCACTCGATCTCGATTTCTCGCTCTCGTTCTTGGACCGCAATGGCGTTGCGTACACGAGCTACATGTCGCTCCACGGCGGCGTTTGGCAAGCCATGCGCGTCGGGTTCGCGGACATCGAGCCGAACGCGTATTTTCAGCCACCAGGGGCGCCGAAGCCCGCGCCGAAGATCGATGTGAGTCGGGTGACGGGGATTGGGTTTGCGCCACAGGATATGGGGGAGGGGAGTTATGCGGTGGGGGAGTTTGTGGTGCGGTAACGAGACAGCAGGGGCCGGCAGCTTCGCGAACCGGCAGCTGTGATGGTGCTCACGCTCGTAGCGACGTGCTGGCAGTCTCGAGCCTGCCCTTCCAAGATCGGCGCCGCGCGTTCGAGCGTCGTCGTGTGACGGAGTGTGTCGACGCTGTTCGTCGTGACGCGGCTCGGAGTTTCGCAATCACCCGCGGGAGTAGTTTCTTGCGGAAACAGCAGCCGGCAGTTGCCGGTTTTTTCGCGTTGTCCGCGCTTTCGCGGACGGCGAGATTCGCCGTGGCGCCTGAACGAGATTCACTATCGAGTCGTGCGTGGGTGTCAGTGCTTTGACGCCGGTTCACCCTGACAGCGATTGAGCGTGGGCGCTTGACGAAACTAGCTCGAGGCGCCGAGACTCGTGCATCGTGGGATCTCGTACGCCGTGTACGCCATTTCGTTCGCGCTCGTGCTCGACGCGCGCGCTGCTCCTTTGTGCGGTGAGCGCGCTCGCCGCCAGCGTTTCGGGGACGGCGCGTGGTGCCGATGAAGAAGAGACGACGCCCAGCATTTTGCCCATCGAAGTGCACGCATTCGTGAGCCAAGGCTTCATCAAATCCACGGCCAACAACTACCTCGCCGACTCGAAGCGCGGCAGCTTCGAATTCAGCGAGGTCGGTCTCAATTTCACCAAGAATCTCACGGACCAGATGCGGATGGGCTTACAGCTCTTCACGCACGATCTCGGACCGCTCGGAAATTACCGCACCCGCTTCGATTGGTTCTATCTGGACTATCGCTTCTTCGATTGGCTCGGGGTGCGCGCTGGGCGCACGAAGCTGCCGTTCGGTCTATACAACGAGGCCAACGACATCGATTCGGCGCGCGTGCCGATTTTGTTGCCGCAATCGGTGTATCCAGTCTCGAATCGCGAGTACTTCCTCGCGCAGACTGGCGGCGAGATCTACGGCAACATCCCGCTCGCAGCCGCTGGCAGTCTCGAATATCGTCTGTATGGCGGCACCGTGTTCTTCGACACAGCGGATGCAACCCTCGCCGCGAGCAACCCGAGCGTGCCCTTCATCTTCGGCGGGCGCTTGATGTGGCAAACGCCCATCGAAGGCCTGCAGGTCGGTGCCAGCGGACAGAAGCTGCGCCTCGATGCCGACTACATCGTGCCCGCGGATCAAATCGCACCGCTGCAAATGGCGGGGCTATTGCCAGGCACGTTCGCCAACCCCGTTCCCATCCATATTCCCGCGCTGTTCGGGGTCGCGTCCGCGGAATACAGCGCGCATGACTTGCTGCTGGCGGCCGAATACAGCCGCTGGCGCGTGAGCTTGAACAGCGCCATCCCGACGTTCGAGCAACCGCCCTCTCAGAGTGAGCGGTTTTATGTGCTCGGCGCTTATCACGTCAATTCGTGGTTCACGCCTGGTCTCTACTACTCGGTGTATTTCCCAACCACCGACAATCGCGCCGGAAACAGGCCCGCGTATGGTTCAGCACCGGGCACGCCGCCGCTCGGGCGCGCCGCGTATCAGCACGATGTCGCGCTCACGCTGCGCTATGACTTGAACTCGTACTGGCTATTCAAAGTCGAAGGTCATTACATGCACGGCACCGCCGCGCTCGACCCGACGTTGAACGGCAATCAGTCTCTCTCCACCTTGACCAAGGACTGGGGCGTCTTGTTGCTCAAGACGACGGCGTATTTCTGAGGCGGTATGAAGCGTCGGTTCACGCAGGAAGCTGGCATTCCGCGGCGTGGCGCGATCCTCGGCGCCACAGTCGCGGTGTGCGCGCTGCTCAGCCTAGTCGTCCGCCGCTCGGACGCGGACACTGCCCCTGAGTTTCGAGTGATCGTTCATCCGGACAACCCCAGCACCGCGCTCACTCGAGATTTCTTGGTCGATGCCTTCTTGAAGCGCGTCAGCCACTGGAGCGACGGAGAAACCATCCGCCCCGTCGATCAGCGGCAGAGCGCGTTCGTGCGCCGACGCTTTTCGGAGTCCGTGTTGCAGCGTTCCGTCGCGGCCGTGAAGAGCTATTGGCAGCAGCGCATTTTCTCGGGCCGGGAGCTGCCTCCGCCCGAGCTCGACTCCGACGACGCAGTGGTCGCCTACGTGCTGAAGCACCGCGGCGCGGTCGGCTACGTGTCGGCAGGGGCGAAGCTCGATCGCGCGAAGTCAGTACAAGTGCAATGAACACCTCGCTGCGCAATCGTCTGCTCTGGATCTTCGGCGTGAGCGCGTTTGCGCTTCTGGCGATGCTCGCGGGCAGCGCCTGGATCGCTTCGGAACAGACGCGCGATTTGCGCGACGTCGAAGAGCGTTTGGTGCCGAAGCTCGAGCTGGGGCCGAAGCTCGAGGGTGATTTCGAGCACATGCGGCAGGCCATGCAAGATGCCGTGGCCGCGCAGGATATGCCAGCGCTCGAGGCTACGCTCGAGCTTCGCAATCACTTCTTCGATCTGATCGCAGCGACGCACGGCGTGATCGATCCGAACGACGCGGCGCTGCTGCGCTGGACGATTCACGACTATTACGATGTTTCTCACGACGTATCGCGCCGGTTGATCGCGGGGGAGACGGGCGAGGATCTGGTCGACGAGATGGCGCGCATGCAGGCGCAACAGGCCAAATCAGTCGCCCTGATCAAACGAACGACCGGGCTCAGTCGGACCGAGCTCCGCGGCGGCTTCGCCGCAGTCGGCAGCGCAAACCGGCGCGCGGACCACTTTCGGTTCACGATCGGACTCATCGGGCTGGCGCTCGTGCTGGCGTTTTCGATTTCCGTAACGCGGAGCGTGCTCCGCTCCATCGGCCACCTGTCTCGCGGGCTCTCGCGCTTTTCGACCGGGGATTTCCGCGAAACGATCGCCGAGACGGGCCCGGAAGAGCTTTCGCGCCTTGCGCGCGAAGCGAACGCCATGGCTGCGAGCCTGCGCGAGCTCGGCGAACAGCGCGATCGTCACGACTGGCTCAAAGAGAGCCAAGTGTTGATCTCGAACGAGATGCGCGGCAGCGCCGAGCCCGCGGCCATCGCCGAGTGTGCGCTGCGCTGTATTGCCGAGCGCACGCGTGCAGCGGCGGGTGCGCTCTATTTACTCGCAGACGGTGGGCTGTGGCTGCGCGGACAATACGCGCTACCGGACGCGCCCGTGTTCACGCCGCTCGACCCGCTCCAGGCGGGCGCAGCGAGCCATGGTCTGTTACTCGAGGCGGCGCGCGGGACTCAACTGAAAGTGATTGATGACGTGCCGGAGGGATACGTCAAAATCGGATCGGGGCTCGGTGCCTCCGCGCCGCGCGCGCTCGCGTTTCTACCGCTCGCTTGGGCCAGTGAGACGATTGGCGTGCTCGAGCTCGCCTACTTTCACGAATGCTCGGGAGAGGTGCGCGAGCTGCTGGCCTCTCTGCAGCAGATGCTGGTAGTCGGGCTGCAAGCGGCTCTATCGCGCGCCGCGCTCAAGGAGGCGCTTGCTCGCTCGCAGCAACAGGCAGAGCAGTTAGTTGCACAGGAAGAGGAGCTGCGCGCGAACAACCAAGAGTTACAGAGCCAACACGAGGAGCTGCGTGTGGCGAACTCGGAGCTCGAAGAGCAGCGTCGCCGGCTCAGCATCCAAAATCAGGAGCTCGAGGAGGCGCGCCGCCGCCTGCAGCAAAAAGCCGAAGAGCTGACGAAGATGAGCGCGTACAAATCACAGTTCTTGGCGAACATGTCGCACGAGCTGCGCACGCCGCTCAACAGCATGCTGTTGCTCTCGCACCTGCTTTCGCAAAACGAATCCGGAAACCTGAGCCCGAAGCAGGTCGAGTATTCGAAGACCATTCACGCAGCTGGTGACGATCTCCTGAATCTGATCAATCAGGTCTTGGATTTGGCGAAGATCGAGGCTGGGCGACAGGAATTGTGGCTCGAGGCAGTCCCACTCGCGCGCTTCGCGGAGCACGCGCGCCGCGTGTTCGAGCCATTGGCAAACGAGAAACAGCTCGAGCTTCGCATCACGCTCGATGCGAACCTGCCCGAGCTCGTCACGACCGACGCGCAGCGCGTCGAGCGAATTCTGATCAACCTGCTCGGGAACGCGATCAAATTCACCGACCGCGGCTCCGTCAGCTTGACGATCACGCGGCCGCCAAGTGATGCCAAGGTCGCGAGCTCGAGCTTGGATTTGAGCGCGGCATTCGCGCTCGTCGTCTCGGACACCGGCATCGGCATCCCGGTCGAGGCACACGAGCGCGTGTTTTCTCCGTTCGAGCAAATCGAATCGCATTCCAATCGTCGTTACGCGGGAACGGGGCTGGGTCTCGCGATTTGCCGAGAATCGGCGGGCCTGCTCGGTGGCGAATTGCAGCTCGCGAGTCAGCCTGGCAAAGGCAGCACCTTCAGCTGCTACTTGCCGCTCCAGGCCGTGTTGACGCCGCCCAAGCGAACGTCCCAGAGCGCGCCCGCGCTCGTGGCGGATGACCGCGCCGAGCTCGCTGCGGACGTACCCCATTTACTCGTGATCGAGGACGATCCGGTGCTCGCCGAGCAACTGGTCGACATTATCCGAGCGCGCCGGCTCAAGGCCGTCGTGGCGCGGACGGGCGAGGAAGGGCTCGTGCTCGCACGCCAGAATCGTCCACAAGGCATCATCTTGGATGTGAAGCTGCCCGATGTGGACGGCTGGTCCGTGATGGAGCGGCTCAGAAACGACTCGATCACCCGAGAAATCCCGGTCCATTTCGTCTCGGGTGAGGACGCCCAGGAGCGCGGGCTCGCGCTCGGTGCCGTCGGCTACCTAATGAAGCCCGCAACGCACGCCGAGCTCGCACGGGCGGTGCGTTCGCTCACGCGCAGTGGTGCGGCTGCGGAGCGGCGTATCTTGATCGTGGAAGACAGCGTGCCGGAGGGTGAATCGCTGTGCGCCTTGCTCGAACAGGAATCATTTACCGCCGAGCGCGCCGGCAATGCGCGTGAGGCCCTCGAGCTACTCGAGTCGCGCCGCTTCGACTGCATGATCTTGGATTTGGGCTTGCCGGATATGGATGGCCTGGCCGTGCTCGAGACCCTGCGCGCGCGCGGCGGAAGCGATGCGCCTCGCGTGATCGTGCATACCGGCCGCGCACTGAATAAGCGCGAGACCCAGCAGCTAGAAGCCTATGCCGAGGCTGTCGTGCTCAAGGAAGGCGACTCCGCCGCGCGACTGCTGGAGGAAATTCGGCTCTTCGTGAGCCACGTCACACACAGCCTTCCGCCGCGCGCGAAATCTCAGCTCCCGCCCGCGCTCGCCCCCGCGGACATCTCCCTATCTGGAATCAGACTGCTCGTAGCAGAGGACGACATGCGGACCGTGTACGCGCTTTCTGCGATGCTCACCAGCAAGGGCGCGGAAGTGCTCATCGCCGATACAGGGCTCGAGGCGCTCGAGCTGCTCGCGCAACACCCGAGTGTCGACGCCGTGCTCATGGACATCATGATGCCCGTCATGGATGGCTACGAAGCGACCCGGAAGATCCGGGATAATCCACGCTTCCGCGAGCTGCCGGTGATCGCATTGACGGCCAAGGCCATGAAAGGCGAGCGCGAGCGCTGCCTGGAGGCCGGTGCGAGCGATTATCTCACTAAACCCATCGATACTGATCAGCTGCTAGCCACGTTGACACGATGGGTCGCCGCGGGGAGCGATGCAGTCCGAGTCTGAGATCGAAGAGCTCGAGATCCGCCTCTTGCTGGAGGCGATTCGTGCGCGCTACGGCTATCGCTTTCAAGACTACGCGCAAAGCTCGATGCGCAGGCGTGTGCGTGTCGCGCTAGGTCGTTCGGGCCTCGCTCACTTGGGCGAGCTGCAGCACCGCGTTCTGACGAGCCCGCAGTTCTTCGCCTCGATCTTGGATGATCTGACGGTGCGCGTGACGGAAGCGTTTCGCGACCCAGAGTTTTATCGATCATTTCGCGAAAAAGTCGTGCCGATCTTGCACACGTACCCGCTGCTCAAGATTTGGCATGCTGGCTGCGCATCCGGCGAGGAAGTCTATTCGACCGCGATCTTGCTCACCGAAGAGAACCTGTACGAACGCGCGCAGATCTACGCCACGGACATGAGCCCCAAAGCCCTCGAGCTCGCGCGCGCCGGAGTGTACGAAAGCGCGGATGTGGCGAAGTTCGCGGCGAACTACCAAGAAGGCGGAGGAAAACAACGCTTCGAGGACTATTGCTCGAGCGCATATGGGCGTGTCGTCGTGCGCGAGGGCTTACGGCGCAACATCGTGTTCTTTCAGCACGATTTAGCGTCGGACCACAGCCTGGGCGAGATGCACGTCGTGTTCTGTCGCAACGTGATGATCTACTTCGGTGCCGAGCTGCGCCAGCGAGCAATGTCCTTGTTCGGAGAATGCTTGGGACACGGAGGCTTCCTGTGCCTCGGAAAGAACGAAGGCCTCGCGCAGGACAGCTCGCATCGGTTCGCCGAAATCGTACCCGGGGAACGCATCTACAGAAAGGTGCTCGCGTGAATCCGGGTAAGTCGCTGGAACCACGTGCGTTGGCGCGCCCTGCTGTCCTCGCCGTCGACGACGTGGAAGCAAATTTGGTCGCGCTTCGCGCAGTGCTCGAAGACATGGACTGTGATGTCGTCTTCGCGCGTTCGGGCAATGATGCGCTACGCCAGCTGCTGCGCCGCGAATTTGCGGTCATGCTGCTCGATGTGCAGATGCCCGAGATGGACGGCTACGAAGTCGCACATCACGCACGCCGAAATCCTGCCACCCGTGATGTGCCGATCATCTTCCTCACGGCCGCCAACAATAGTGAAGGCATGGTGCTCCGTGGTTATGGGTCCGGCGCCGTCGATTTTCTGTTCAAACCGCTGAACCCATCGATCTTGCGCGGAAAAGTGCGGATTTTTCTCGAGCTTCACGCTGCACGCCTGACCGTCGAGGCAGCGAAGCTAGACCTCGAGCGTAACAATCGAGCTCTCAGGTCGGCCTACGAAGAGCTGAAAACGACGCACGCCCAACTCGTGCAGTCCGCGAAAATGGCGTCGCTCGGCGAGCTCGTCGCGGGCGTCGCGCACGAAATCAACAATCCCCTCGCGTTCGTGCTGAGCCACTTGGACACCGTTCGACGAAGTCTCGCGACGGTCGCATCCGAGCGCGCGGAAACGCTTTCGGAGCTTGCCCGACAGCACTGGGAACGCGCCGAAGATCGTCTGCGAGAGGTTGGACCAGGGCTCGAGCGCATCCGCGAGCTGGTCGTGAAGCTGCGGGCATTTTCCAGGCTCGATGAGGGTGAGCGCAAGCAAGTGAGTATCCAAGAATGTGTCGAGTCCGTGCTGACCATCCTGGGGCATCGCCTGCGTCCGGGGATCGAGGTCGAGACCCACTTCGGTCAGCCGGATCAACTCGATTGCTACCCTGGGCTGCTCAATCAAGCAGTCATGAACCTGGTCGCCAACGCAATCGACGCGACGGAAGGCCGCGGTAAGATCTCGATCACCACCGGCGCACAGGGCAACACCTTCTCGATCGTCGTCCGGGACTCGGGTCCAGGCATCCCGGCAGATCTCAGAACCCGCGTGACGGAGCCATTCTTCACCACCAAGCCCGTCGGACAGGGCACCGGCCTCGGGCTCTCGATTTCCTTCTCCATTGCTCAGAAGCACGGCGGAGCTCTGGAGTTCGGGGATGCGCCCGGTGGCGGAGCGGAAGTGGCGATTCGATTTCCCTTAGAGCAAACGGAAGCGAGGAGCGGATGAGCGCAGCCAAAGAGCGCGTACTGCTGGTCGACGACGAGCCACAAGTGCTCGTCGCACTCGAGGACCTCTTGTCCGACGAGTTCGTGATCATGAAGAGCGAATCGCCCGAGCATGCGCTCGCGCTCGCCGACCAGCACCCGGATATCGCGGTAGTGGTGAGCGACCAGCGCATGCCGCGCATGACTGGAGATGAGCTATTGGCGCGTCTCGGCGCATCGCTCGAAGCGCGTCGAATCCTCGTGACTGGCTTCGCTGATCTGTCTGCGGTGATCCGCGCGGTGAACGATGGCAAGATCTTCGCTTACGTCACCAAGCCCTGGGATCGCACGGATCTAAGACTCAAGGTGCAGCAAGCGGCTGAACACTTTCGACTCGCCAAGGAGCTCGCGCAGGAGCGGCGCCTGCTCAACTCGATCTTGCACAGCATGAATGATGGGATCGTCGTGGCCGACTGCGCGGGGAACTTGCTCCTGTTCAATGCTCGCGCGGAAGAGATCCTTGGCCGTCGCCCGCTCGATGTGGAGCCCGCAACCTGGGCAGGGGAGTACGGAGTTTATTCCCCACCGGGCAAGGAGCTGCTCGGACCTGCGCAAAATCCGCTGTTACGCGCCATGGCCGGCGAACGCGTGCCGCACACGGAGGCATTCGTACGCAACGAGCGCGCGCGAAAGACGATTGCCATTACGGGCACGCCGCTCACTGGCAACGCGCACGAGGTGTCGGGCGGCGTGGCCGTCTTTCGCGACATCACCGAGCAGCGCGAGTTGGAGGTGCAGCTCGGGCAAGCTCAGAAGATGGAGGCCATCGGCCGCCTTGCCGGCGGCGTCGCGCACGATTTCAACAACCTATTGGTCGTGATCCAGAGTTACTCCGAGCTGGTGCGCGAAGACTTGCCCGCGGGCGACCCGAAGCGCGCGGACATCGACGAAATCTTGGCGTCCACGCGGCGTGCAGCCGCGCTCACCAAACAGCTACTAGCCTTCAGCCGCAAAGAAACGGTGCAACCGAAGCCGGTTAGCTTGAACGATGCGGTCGCCGGGATCGAGAAGATGCTCCAGCGCATCATCGGCGAGGACATCGTGCTCGTCTCCGATCTCGAGCCTTCACTGGGCTTGGTGTGCGCAGATACTGGGCAGCTCGATCAAATAATTTTGAATTTGTCCATCAACGCGCGGGATGCCATGCCCGAAGGGGGGCAGCTCTCGATCGAAACTCAGAACGTAACACTCGAGGCTGACTTCCTGGATACCAGCGCGGTCTTCAACCCTGGTGAATACGCGGTGCTCGCGATCACCGATACGGGGACTGGCATGGATCGAGAGACACAGAGCCACATCTTCGAGCCGTTCTTCACCACGAAAGAAGTGGGTAAAGGCACTGGCCTCGGTCTGTCGACCGTTTACGGAATCGTACAACAGAGCGGGGGCCACATTCGCGTCTACAGCGAAGTTGGTCGCGGCACCTCGTTCAAGATCTATTTTCCGCGCCTGAAAGGCAGCGCATCAGCGCTCACGAGTAGTGAAGAGATCGCGAGCCAACCTCACCGAGGCGGCACCGTGCTCCTGGTCGAGGATGATGCATCGGTGCGCCAGGTCGCATCACGCATCCTGCGCTCGCGCGGCTACACCGTACTCGAGGCGCGTCAACCGAGCGAGGCTCGCGCGCTCTGCGCCGAGCACGGCAACCGCGTCGATCTCGTTTTGACTGACGTGATCATGCCAGAATGCACTGGGCCACAATTAGCGCGCGAGCTCACCCTCGCGTACCCCGACTTGCGCGTGCTGTACATGAGCGGTTACCCCGGCGGCGCCGCCAAACGCGCTGGCTCTCTAGACCCCGATGTGCCGTACATCGAGAAACCATTTTCGCCCGCGCTGCTGTTAGAGGTCGTGCGGAAGACGCTCGCGGGCGAGTAGGCCTGAGCGGGTCGTTCTGGTCGAGC
>FTDA01001252.1_pt1 | contig 31469 bp, 22 predicted proteins | sample 1639731 | NCBI WGS metagenome assembly FTDA01 (sample SAMEA3914869, study PRJEB12502) | metagenome | biome: forest; material: soil | place: USA | collected 2012-03-12 | depth 0.1 m
GAACAATGTCGGGCAAGGACGCGCGCTCTTTCGCATCACGGTCACGCTCAGCACTCAACTGATGCGCGGGGCTGCGGATCCCGCGCAGCTCGTCGAACGCGGCTTCGAACCGCCGCAGGGCGCGAACGCGGGGCGCGCCTACTTCACGCTCGCTTCGGGTCGACACTTCGAAGCCAAAGTGCAGGTTTTATCGCAAAAATGAGGCGCTATTTCGCGACGGAGACGAGCGGCAATTTCTTGTGCTTGAGCCGCTCCGGCGCGATCGGCGTCGCGACACCATCGTAGCCTGCGCCATCGGGGCGATGACCGAGCTCGGCGAACTCGCGACGATAGTCCGAGAATCGTCCGTCCGCGCGCACGGCTTTCACGAGCGCGAGCCCCTCGGCCTCACCGCCTTGCGCGAGCACGAACTCGATCCACGCCCACTTCGCGCTGACCGAGCGCACGTCCGCGCGACCGCGCAGGCCCTTGCGCAAGCGCTCGAGCCGCGCGTCGACGCGCGCGACACCGGCGTACGGCATGCGATCGAGCGGCGTATTTCGCTTCGCGCAAAACGGCGCGACGCCGAGCGCGATCGGACAAATCTTCGACAAATCCCCGACGAATTTCACGCACTCGTCGATGTCTTCGTCGGTTTCGCCGGGCAGGCCGATCATCAAGTAGAGCTTGAGCCGATCGAAGCCGTAGCGGCGCGCGCGCTCGGCGGCTGCTTCGTAGTGCGGCTCACGGCCGCGGCGGTCGATCAAGCCGCGCATGCGCTCGCTCGGGCCGTCGAGCGCAGTCGTGAGCGTGCGGTGCCCGGCTTTGCGCAGCGCGGCTACGAACTCCTCCTTCAAACGATCCGGACGCAAGCTCGAGAGCCCGACTTGCAAACCGCGCTCGGCCAGCTCACTCACGATTTCGATGATCTTCGGGTGATCGCTGACAGCGGCGCCGACGAGCCCGACTTTGCGCGCGTCCGCAGGGATCTTCTCGAAAATCACCTCTTTCGGCACGATGCGCATGCCGCCGTTGGTCGAGCGTCGCATCACGCAATAGGTGCAGCCGCGCGAGCAACCGCGCTCGCTCTCGATCAAAAACATGTTCGAGAGCTCGGTGTGCGGCGTGCGAATCGCGCTGTACGCGGGGAGCTCGGCGTCATTGCACGCCGCGATCTGCGCGAGCTGACTGCCGTGATGCGCGGGCACGAAGATGTTCGGATGCGCCGCGAGCTGGGCAAGCGCCGCAGCGCGGCTCGGCGCGCGATGAATCGTTTCAATTGCGAACTCGACGATGCCTTCGGCTTCGCCCATCACGATCGCATCCACGATCGGCGCGAGCGGCAGCGGATTCGAGAATGTCAGCGGCCCACCCGCGAGGATGAACGGCGCGCGTTCATCCCGCTCTTCGCGCAAGACCGGGATGCGCGAAGCATCGAGCATGCGCACGAGCCCGGCCACCTCGAGCTCGTACGCGACACTCACCGCGAGCATCGGAAATTCGCCGAGCTCGCGTAGCCCCTCGTAGCTCACCGGTCGCTCGATCTCCGCGCCGGCGCGATCGCCTTCGTCCGGCAAGAACACGCGTTCGCACACGGCCTCGGGCATCGCCTGAATCGCCCGATAAATCCGCTGATAGCCGAGCGAGCTCATGCCCACGTGGTACGGCGACGGGTAGACCAACGCGACGCGCGCGGGCGCATCCTTGTCGATGCGACCGATCTCATCAGACAACCGCGTCTGAATGAGGCGTCTTGTCGCACTGGAAAGCATGGGCGGCGCAGTATAGCGCGCTTTCCACAATCAGCCGCTCGCTCGGCCCGACTCGAGGAATGCTACTGTAGCCGCGTGAAACTAGGTACGAAGCTCGCGGCCGTCGAACCCGCGAACGGCGACGAGCGCGAGAGCCTGATCTTCGATTGGAACGCCGAAGGGGACGCGCAGCTCGCGCAGCGCTCGGTGGCGCTGCTCGACGAAACTCTACGCGATGGGCTGCAGAGCCCTTCGGTCAAGAACCCGACCATCAGCGAAAAGATCGCGTCCGTCGAGCTGATGAACGAGCTCGGCATCGAGTTCGTGAACGTGGGTTTGCCGAACGCTTCACCGCGCGCGTTCCGCGAAGCGCTCGAGCTGTGCCGCGAAATCGCCGCGCGACGCTGGCAGATCCGTCCGGTTTGCGCCGGGCGCACGTTGGAAGAAGACGTGGCCTCGATCGTCGAAGTGTCGCAGCGCGCCGGGATCGCGGTCGAGGCCTCGCTCTTCGTCGGCTCGAGCCCGATCCGCGCCGCGGCAGAAGATTGGGATTTGGGGTTGCTGCTCAGCCGCTCGAAGAACGCGATCGACGCGGCACGGCGCGCCGATTTGCCGGTCACGTTCGTGACCGAAGACACGACGCGCGCGCGCCCGGAGACGCTGCGCGCCCTCTTCGCGTTGGCCGTCGAGCGCGGCGCCGCGCGCGTCTGTTTGTGTGACACGGTCGGCTTCGCAACCCCCGAGGGTGTCGCGAAAGTGACGCAGTTTTCCCGAGAAATCGTGGGCGATCGCGTCGGTATCGATTGGCACGGGCACAACGATCGCGGCCTCGGCATCGCCAACGCGCTCAGCGCGGCGGCGGCCGGCGCCGATCGTTTGCACGCGACCGCGCTCGGCGTCGGCGAGCGCGTGGGGAACCCCGCCATGGAGCTGCTGCTGCTCAACTTGTCGCTGTCGCAGGGCGCGCGTTCGCTCACGCGCATCTCGGAATACTGTGCGCACTTTGCGCGCGTGCTCGGCGTCGGCATCACCGACAATCAACCGCTCGTCGGCAAGAACGCGTTTCGCACGGCGACGGGCGTGCACGCTTCCGCGATCGCGAAGGCGGAGGCGAAGAGTCGCTGGCTCGGTGATCACGTGTACAGCGTCGTTTCGGCGGAGAGCATCGGCCAACAAGCGGCGATCTGCATCGGGCCGATGTCCGGCGCTTCCAACGTGCAGCACTGGCTAAAAAGCCACGGCATCAGCGCGAGTGATTCGTTGGTGCGCGCGCTGCTCGAGCGCGCAAAAACCTCGGACCGCGTGCTGACGGACGAAGAGCTCTTGTCGGTCGTGAGCCGCGCGCGGCGCGAAATGTGAGCCTGGACCGCCAAAAGCTCGCACTTTTGCGCAGTCATTTTCGGCGAAAACCGCCTCGCGGCTCAAGCTGATGCCCGCGCCGGCCGTTCCTTTCGGGCGTGAGAGATTCCCTGGAACCCATGCGGTCGGCGCGCCGCCCACTGAACGTGCCGACCAGTTTGATGAGCGCGGCGCACACGGTGAAACCGAGCGTTGCCCCCGACGGTGAGCCGGGCCCGCTCGCGATTCGCAAATCCTCGTTCAACTTCGTCGCGCTCGGTGCGGTCTCGGCCGCGCTCGGGTTGGTCGGCGCGGCGGGGGTATCGCACTTTCGCGCACGTCCCGCGCCCGTGATGCAAATCGTCAGCGGCTCGCCGCAGCTCAAGAAGAGCTCGGACGGCGACAGCGTGCGCTGGCATTCGAACAAGACGACGCTCTACCTCGATTCGTCGCTCGACACCGTCGGCAGCGGCGCGCGCGACGCGGTGCAGCTCGCGTTCGGCACCTGGCTGAGCAGCGGCGCGAAGCTGCCCGGCTTGGGCTTCGACTCGACGACGGGCGCGAAATTCGGCCCCACGCCGAACGGCAAGAGCGAAATCATGTACGGCCCGATCACGATCGCCGGGCATGAAAACGACCTCGCGCTCACGATCACGTTCTCCGATCCGAAGACCGGCGAAGTGCTCGAAGCGGACATGATCTTCAACAGCACGCACTCGTTCGGCCTGCTCTCCGGCTCGAGCGCTGGCACGACGCAAACCGCGAGCCTCAACAGTGGCAGCGGCAGCAGCTCGCTCGCGCTGGCGGCGAACTGCACCGAGAAATACGATTTGCAGAACGTCGCGACGCACGAAGCCGGGCACTTCTTCGGCCTGGGCGAGGACTACGACGTGAAGACCGCGACGATGTTCTACACGACCGGTCGCTGCGAAGTGAACAAGCGCGCGCTGCAAGGCTCGGACGAAGCCACGATGGACGCGCTCTACGTCGCAGGCGCGACGGACAGCTCGGGCGACGGCTCCACCGACACCGGAAAGGGCTGTGGCGGGGCGCGCATCGGTCAAGGCAAGACCGGCGGCGAAGCCTCGTTGCTCTCGCTGGTCGGTTTGCTCGGATTCGTCGGTTGGCGTCGCCGTAGGCGCTGAATTCGGACGCGCGCCGCTTTACGCGGCGCGTTTCGGCAGACAAGCTCCGGGCCGCCGTGCCCGACCCCTCCAAAGCAGCGCCGCGCGCTCGCGCCGACCGCCCTGCACCCGAAAAGAAGAAACGCCGCGCACTGAGCCACGTCGGCGGAGAGGTGCGCGCCGTCGGTGGTTCCGAGCGCGACCGCGAGCTGCTCACGCGCGCGCTCGCCGTCGACGCCGACGAGCAGCAGGTGATGGCGCACGTGCACGGGTTTCACAGCTACCCGGCGCGGCTGCATCCGCAAACCGCGCGCCGGCTGATCGAAGGCTTTTCTCCGCCGGGCGGGCGCGTGCTCGATCCTTTTTGTGGCAGCGGCACCGTGCTCGTCGAAGCGCGGCTCGCCGAGCGACAAGCTTTCGGCGTGGACGCGAACCCACTCGCCGTCGAGCTCGCGACGTTGAAGTCGCGCGGCTCGACGCTCGCCTTCGAGGACGAGCTCGTCACCGCCGCGAATGCCGTGAGCGAGCACGCGGACGCGCGACGCTTGGCCAAACAGGGCCCCACTCGACGCTACGGCGCCGAGGATCGCGAAGCGTTCGATCCGCACGTCTTGCTCGAGCTCGACGGTTTGCGCGCGGGGATCCAAAGAATCGAGTCGCGTGACATCCGCCGAGCGCTGCTGCTCGTGCTCTCGTCCACGCTGACCAAAGTCAGCAAACGCCAAGGCGACACCGCGCCGCGCGCCGCGCAAAAGCGCCTGGCCGGCGGCTTCACGATTCGCCTCTTCACGGCCAAGGCCAAAGAGCTCGCGCAGCGCCTCCATGATTTTTCGGCGATTCTGCCGGCCAGCTCGCCCCCCGCGAAATGCGCCGTCGGCGATGCGCGCGATCTGGCGCTGATCAAACGACACTCGATCGATCTGATCGTGAGCTCGCCGCCCTATCCCGGCGTGTACGACTATTTCGATCATCACGCGCTGCGCTTACGTTGGCTCGGGCTCGAGGAGCAGCGCTTCGAAGAAAAAGAAATCGGCTCGCGGCGGCGTTTGACGGGGCTCGGCTTTCAAGCCGCGGTCGCCAAATGGATCGAAGAGTTCGGCGCGTGTCTCGATGCGTTCCGCGAAGCGCTCGCGCCGGGCGGCAGCATCGCGCTCGTGATCGCAGACTCCGTGCTCGGCGGTCGCGCGCTCTACGCCGACGAATCGCTCGCGGTCCTGGCCCAAGATCACGGGCTTTCACTCGCGACCCGCGCTTCCCATGAGCGCCCGTACTTTCACGAGCCGACGCGCGCCGCCTTCCGCACCAACCCGCGCCGCGAGCACGTCTTGGTCTTGCGCCACCCCACCCCGAAACCCACCCGCAAGCGATGAGTCATCAAAATCGATTGGCCTCGGAGACGAGCCCATACCTGCTGCAACACGCACAAAATCCGGTCGATTGGTATCCGTGGGGCCCGGAAGCGCTCGCGCGCGCAGTCGCCGAAGACAAACCGATCCTGCTCAGCGTCGGGTACGCGGCGTGCCATTGGTGCCACGTGATGGAGCGCGAATCGTTCGAGAACGAAGCCATCGCGAAGCAGATGAACGAAGGCTTCATCTGCATCAAAGTCGACCGCGAAGAGCGCCCCGATATCGACGAAATCTACATGGCCGCGACGGTCGCCATCTCGGGCAGCGGTGGCTGGCCGATGACCGTGTTCTTGACGCCCGAGCAGGAGCCGTTTTTCGCCGGCACTTACTTCCCGCCGACTGACAAATACGGTCGGCCCGGATTCCCGACGCTGCTCGGTCGCATCCGCGAATTGTGGCAAGGCGAACGCGCGCAGCTGCAGGAGCAAGCACAGCAACTCGCGGCGCACGTCGCCGAGCAAGCGCAAGTGTCGGCGCCGCTCGCGGTCGGGCGTGACGCGCTTCGCAGCGCGACCAGTCAGCTCCACTCGAGCTTCGATCAGCGTTACGGCGGATTCGGCAAAGCACCGAAATTTCCGCCCTGTTCTGCGCTGCTCTTGTTGCTCCGCCAGTATCGCCACGCGCCGGACGCGCAGCTGCTCGAGCTCATCACCGGCACGCTCGACGGCATGCACAACGGCGGCATGTACGACCACCTAGCGGGCGGTTTCGCGCGCTACTCGACCGATGAACGTTGGCTCGTGCCGCACTTCGAGAAGATGCTGTACGACAACGCGCAGCTCGCGGTTTGCTACCTCGAAGCGTATCAGGTGACGAAGAACGAGGACTACGCGCGCGTCGCCCGCGAGACCTTGGACTACGTAATCCGCGAAATGCAGGAACCCGGCGGGGCGTACTTTTCGGCGACTGACGCGGACAGCGAAGGCGTCGAAGGAAAGTTTTTCGTCTGGGCGCTGGACGAAGTCATCGAGATCCTCGGGCGCGACGCCGCCGATCACTTCGCGACGTATTACGACGTCACCGCGAAAGGGAATTGGGAAGGGCAGAACGTGCTCAACACGCCGCGGTCGATCGAGCGCGTCGCCGAAGAGCTGGGCGTGCCCGTACCCGTCCTGCGCGCAGAGCTCGAGCGCTCGAAGAAAACGCTGTATCAAGCCAGAAAAAAGCGGATCCCGCCGCTACTCGACGACAAGATCCTGAGCTCGTGGAACGGCTTGATGTTGTCCGCGATGGCGCTCGGCTATCGCGTGCTCGGGCATCGGCACTATTTGGATTCGGCGGAGCGCGCCGCCGATTCACTGCTCGCGCGCATGCGCCGAGACGACGGTGGCTTGTTCCACACCGCGCGCGGCACACGCGCGCACGTGCCTGGCTTCTTGGAGGACTACGCCTTCCTCAGTGACGGCTTGATCGCGCTGTACGAAGCGGGCGGCGCGCCGCGCTTCTTGCAGGAAGCCGAGCGGCTCGTCGAACGCCTTCTCACCGACTTCGACGACGAAGTGAGCGGCGCGTTCTTCAACACTGCCAAGGGGAGCGAGAAATTGATCGCGCGCCCGCGCGAGGGCTACGACAACGCCATCCCGAGCGCAAACGCCGTGGCCGCGCGCGCTCTAGCCAAGCTCGCTTGTCACCTCGGGCGCGATCGGTATCGCGAGCGCGCCACGCGTGCGCTGCGCGCATACGGAAAACTGATCGAGCGCTCGCCGCGCTCGTTCGCCACGTCGCTCGCGGTCGTCGATTTTTTGCTGCAATCCCCGCAAGAATTGGTGCTCGTCGGCACGCCCGGCGAAGCTGGGTACGAAGCGCTGCGCAAGGCGCTCGGCGAGCGTTTCTTGCCGAGCGCGATCTTCGCCCACGTCGATCCGAAGGCGTCGAGCGATGCTTCGTTTCCGTTGCTCGAAGGCAAGGCGCTGGTCGCAGGCAAAGCGGCGCTGTACGTGTGCCGCAACTTCACTTGCGCGGCGCCGATCACCAGCGTAGCCGAGCTCGACCGTGCGCTGGCAGAGAACGCAGCGACGGACGCTGCGCTCACCATCGCGCCACGCGCGCTCGCCGGAGCCGCGACGATCGAAGGCACCGCGCGGCGCACCGAGCGCCTCGGCATCGAGGGTCGCGCCGAGCTCGGCAATACGAAGCTGAACGTCAGCGGGATCGGCTTCGGCGGCTATCGCATCGATGACACGACGCCAGAGCACCGCGCGGCGCTCGAGCTCGCGCTCCGCTCGGGCATCAACTTGCTGGACACTTCGACCAACTACACGGACGGCAAGAGCGAACGGCTGATCGGCGACGTCGTCGCGAAGCTCTGCGATCAGCGCGAGCTCTCGCGGGACGAAGTCGTGATCGTGTCGAAAATTGGCTACGTTCAGGGCAAAAACTACGCGCTCGCTCGCTACCGCAAAGAGACCGGCAAGGCCTTCCCGGAGATGGTCGAGTACGGCGAAGGCCTTTGGCACTGCATCCACCCCGAGTGGCTCGCGGACCAGCTGACGCGCTCGCTGGATCGGCTCGGCCTGCAAACGCTCGACGTGCTCTTGCTGCACAACCCAGAATATTTTTTGGCTGACGCGGCGAAGCGCGGCCAAGGTCCGCTCAGCGCAACACGCGACGAATTCTATCGTCGGCTCGAGCTCGCATTCCGTCACCTCGAGAGCGAGGTGAAAGCGGGACGCATCGCTGCGTACGGCGTGTCGAGCAATACCGTCGTCGGCGCGCCGGAGGGTCGCGACAGCACGGACTTCGCGCGCATGCTCGCGGCGGCGCGCGCGGCCGGCGGCGCTGCGCACCACTTCGTCGCGCTCGAGCTGCCGATGAACTTACTCGAGAGCAACGCGCTCTTCGGTCCTGGCGAGCCGAGCGTGCTCACTCAAGCGCACGAAGCGCGCGTCGGCGTGCTCGTCAATCGTCCGCTGAATGCCATCGAGGGCGGCAGCATTTTGCGTTTGGCGCGGGCGAATCCGCCGGAAAACGCACCGAAGCTCGAGCTCGCCCGCAGCAACTTGCTCGCGCTCGAGCGCGAATTCCGCGAGACCATCGCGCCTTCGTTGGAGCTAGGCAACGGCCTGCATGCGGATGATCTGTTCGCGTGGGGTGATCGCATCGCGGAGATCGAACCGCGCGTGGAGAGCCTCGTGCAATGGGAAGAGATCGAATCTCACCTAATTGCACCGGAGCTCGGCAAAGTGCTGCAAGCGCTCGACGGCGCCTTGAAAGGCGAGCTCGCCGAGACGTTCCGTGATTTCCGCGGTCGCTACTTGCGCGATCTCGAAGGCGTGTTTTTGGCGATGCGCGTGCGCGCGGCCGAACGCAGCCAAGCGCGGCTCGCGACGTTATCGCGCGCACTCGTGCCCACGCTCGACGACGCAGTGCAAGGCGAAGCCTTCTCCCGCCAAGCATTGCTCGCGCTGCGCAGCGTACCGGGCATCAGCTCGGTGCTCGTCGGCGCACGCAAGCCCGCGTATGTGAACGACGTCCTCGCTGCGCTCCGCCTGCCGAAGCTCGGCGATCCGATCGCGCCATTTGCGGCCCTGCGCTCGCTGCGCTGACGGCTTCGCCGCAGTGTGAACTGGTTGAACCACCTGTGCGAACCAAGCGCCACAGGCGGCATCGGTTATTGAGCTAAACGCTTGAAATAACCCGAGCGAATCTACTGGCACGGACCTCGCTACGGCGACCGGTCAAATGTCCCTGCTCGCTGCGGCACTCGTCGTCCTGTGCTCGCTCTGGAACCTCGCCGGGCTGTTCGCGTTGCTGCGCGTGACCCGCGGCAGACGACCGAACACGACGGGCCCCATCCCACCAGTAAGCGTGCTCAAACCGCTGAACGGCGCCGACGCGGGTCTGTACGAAAACCTCAAAAGCTTCTTCACCCAGGATCATCCGAGCTACGAGCTCATCTTCGGAGTCACCCACGCGAGCGACGACGCACTGCCGATCGTCGCTCGACTGCGCGCCGAGTTTCCCCAGGTCGCGTCTCGCGTCGTGATTCACGACGGAGGCGCCGCCTTGAATCCGAAGGTTCGCAACCTGCTCGGCATGTGGCCGCACGCGAGCCACGATTTGGTGCTGATCAGCGACAGCAACGTGCGCGCGCCGACCCACTGCGTCTCGGAGCTCGCCCGCGTTCACGCGCGTGAAGATGCCGGCATCGTCACGAACCTGTTTGCCGGCAGCGACGAGAACAGCCTCGGCGGCGCGCTCGAGAACGTGCAGCTCAACGGCTTTTGTGCCGCTGGCTCGGCCTTGCCGACGCTCGTCGGAGATGCCGCGGTGATCGGCAAATCCACCTTATTTTCGCGAGCTGAGCTGGACGAATTGGGCGGCCTTTCGCGGCTCTCTTGCGTGCTCGCGGAAGATTTCATTTTGGGCAAGATGTTCCAAAACGCGGGTCGTCGCGTCGTGCTCGCGCCGACCGTGCTGTCGAGCCCGAGCTCGAATCTCTCTTTGCGCGCTTCATTCGCCCGGCACCTGCGTTGGTCCATGTTGCGTTGGCGGTTGCGTCCGACCGCGGCGCTGCTGGAGCCGCTCACGAGCCCGCTCCTGGTCTTGCCGTTTGCTTGGCATGCCCTCGGCGCTTGGTCGCTCGCCTGGCTCGTTTTGGTCGTATCGATTCGCGACGTGGGCGGGTGGCTGGTGTTGCGCGGACCGGCGCGTGTGTGGCTGCCGTTCGTGCTCGCGCCGGCGCGTGAGCTGTGCGCGCCGTTCGCCTGGGCGCTCGGCGCGTTCAAGCGACACGTGAGCTGGCGTGGCCAACGCTTGAGGATCTCCGCGGGCACGTTGCTCTACGTGGAGCACGCGCGAAACCCATGAATTTCAGCCGCTTCGCGCGGCCAGCTCGGCGAGCGGCGGCCGCTTGGCTTTGACGCCGAAGACCTCGAGATCGAGCACGCGTCGCACGACTTGGAACTCATCGCACAGCTCGGTCACGTCCAGATCGAGCTCGAGCAGATCGCCCCGCTTGGCCCGACGCTCGATTGCTTCGGTGAGCGCGGCCATGCGCAGCGCACCGAAGTTCGAGCACGCGCCCTTGACCGAATGAATCACGCTGAGCAGCTTGCGCTCCACTCGCTCATCCGCTGCTTCGCGCAGCGACTCGAGCCTTCGCCCCATGTCCTCGACGAAAATCAGCGAGAGCTCTTCGACGATGCGCGGTGAGCCGGCCTCGTCTGCGAGCTCCTGCAAGCGCGAGAGATCGACCGAAGCCAGCCGAGCGTCGCTCGCCACGGCGATCTGCTCGGGCGCCACCTCGTGCGTGGCTGAGCTCGGCGTGGAAGCTTCGTTGACCGCCTCTGCTTGCGCCACGATCTGCAGCCAGTGCGAAGCCTTGCGACGCAACGTCGCGAGCGAAAACGGCTTCGCAATGAAATCGTCCATGCCCGCCTGCAAGCACGCTTGGCGCGCGCCCGGCACCGTGCCCGCCGTGACCGCGAGGATCGGCACGTGGCGATCCGGCCCCTCCATCGCGCGGATCTGGCGCGTGGCCTCGAGCCCGTCCAAGTCCGGCATGTGGCAATCCATCAGCACCAAGTCGTAAGGGACTTGGTGGAAGCGCCGCACGGCGTCGCGCCCCGAAGGCACGAGATCGACCTCGCAGTTCAACGTGCGCAGCACGCGTTCGATGAGCGCGCGATTGAACTCGTTGTCCTCGGCCAAGAGCACGCGAAACGTGCGCTGGCTGATGTCGAAGCGCACGCTGATCGGAGCGCCTGCGCGCGGCGGCGTCGATTTGGCTTCGGTGACCTCGCTCAGCATCTGATCGATCACCGAAAGCAGCTCTTGCCCCGAACGATGCACGTTCTGCGCGGCTTGGCGCTGTTCGGGATCGAGCTCACTCTCGAGCAGCAGCTCGCTCGCGCCGATCACGACCGTCATCGGCGTGCGCAGCTCGTGACCGAGCGCGGAAGTCGCGAAATGCAGCGGATTCGACTCTTCGCGAAAGCGATGCGCGAAGCGGAGCAGCAGCGTCTGCCACTGCTCGAGGCTCGGCGCGCTCTCGGCATCGACGCCGGCCGAAGCCAGCTCGCGCAGCATTTCCGGCGGTAGAGAAAGGGGCGGCTCGTCGTTCGAGCCGGAGGTCATGCGACGTCCCTCGAGAGATCGAGCGTGGCGATGCGACGGTACAGCGTCGCGCGTCCGATGCCGAGCAGCTTGGCTGCCTTGCCGACACTACCTTGGGTCGCGCGCAAGGCGCGTTGGATCGCGCGTCGTTCGAGCTCGCGCAGCGGCAGAATCTCGTTCTCGACGTGGTGCGAAGCGCCGTTGCTCGAGCTCGAAACGACGGACAGGCCGAGCGATGGCAACCCGAGCTCACGAATGTCCGGCGGCAGATCAGCGAGAGTGATCTCGTCCCCGCGACAGGCGAGCAGGCTGCGGTGCACGACGTTCTGCAGCTCGCGCACATTGCCCGGCCAGCGATGGCGCGAGAGCGCCTCGAGCACCTCCGGCGCGACGCGATGCACTTGCCGCCCGATGTCGGATGTCAGCGTGCGCAGGAAATGGCCGACCAAAAGCGGAATGTCTTCGATCCGCTCGCGCAGCGCGGGCAAATGAATCGGGTAGACCACGAGGCGGAAGTACAAATCCTCACGGAATCGACCGGCTTCGACCTCCGCGCGCAAATCACGATGCGTCGCGCATACGATGCGCACGTCGATCGGAATTTCGGAGGAACCGCCGACGCGGCGAATCGTCTTCTCCTGCAAGGTGCGGAGCAGACTCGCTTGCGTCATCAAGCTCATCTCGCCGATTTCGTCGAGCAAGAGCGTGCCGCCGTGAGCTTGCTCGAAGCAACCGCGGCGCATCTGCGTCGCGCCACTGAACGCACCGCGCTCGTGCCCGAACAGCTCGGACTCTTGGAGTGATTCCGGAATGCCGGCGCAATTGATGGCGACGAACGGACCGCGCCTGCGCGACCCGCCGCTGTGAATCGCGCGCGCGACGAGCTCCTTGCCCGTGCCGCTTTCGCCCGTCACGCACACCGCGACCTCACTCTCGAGCACGCGCTGAACTTGGTGCGCGAGCTCGCGCATCGGCGGACTTTTGCCGACGATCGCGCCCAAAACCGAGCGTTCGGTGAGTGCGCTTTCCAAGCGGCGGACGTTGATCACGAGCTCCCGACGCTCGCGCGCGCGGTGCACCGCGAGCAGCAAACGATCGCGATCGAGCGGCTTCGTGATGTAGTCGTAAGCGCCGGCGCGCATCGCGGCGACCGCGGTTTCGATTTCGCGCTGCGCCGTGACGACGATGATCGGCAATTCCGCGTCGCGCGCGCGCAAGTGTTGGATGACCTTGATGCCGGTCACTTCACCCAAACCCAAGTCGACGCACGCGACCGTCGGTAGCTCGCCCTCGTTTTCGAGCACGCTGCGCGCCGAGTCGTGCTCGATCACGCGGTAGCCCGTGCGCTCGAGCCAGAAGCGCATCAAGCGCCGTGCGGTCGGATCATCGTCGACTACGGCGACAAGATCCGAGGTCCCTTGAGTGGACGGCGCGCCAGCTTCCTCGTCGGTCATCGTTCACGAGATGAAACGCACGATTTGGTCCCGCCTTTAGACGCGGCGGTCTCACGAGTTCAGTTTGAGACGAGATTTCGCGCACTTGAGGCGCGCTATCGCACTCGGTGGTCCTGGCTAACCGTTCAATATATTTGCGCTTTGGCCAGGGGTGACCGATCCGCGTCGAGGCGCGACCCGGCTGGCCCGCCGCTCGCAATGGTCGCAGCTCAGAGTGGCAGCGGCATATAAGAAACCCAAAGTCCGTAGTTTACCGGTCCAAAACGGAATGCTCCGCGTGAGCGCCGAGACGATCGAAGGCCCGCGGCCTTCCGATCTGTTCGACGTCTTCAGCGACGCGGCCGGAGATCTCGTCGTCGTGCTCCTCGATGTGCGCTGCATGTCGGACGCGTCGACCAGCTTCCTCGGCTCGCTCATGCGTGGCTTGCGCGCCGCGCTAGAAGAGCACGAGCCGCTCCACTTGGTCGTGAACGAGCTGGAGATGCAGCTCGCCGCGCGCCCCGGCATCGAAGCGGGCGCGATCATCCTGCGAATTTCCCAGCGTGATGCGCGCGTCGAGCTACTCAACGCGGGCATGCCGCCGCTCGCGCGCGCGCTGCCCGGCGGTGAGCTCGATGTGCATCCGCCGCTTTCGAATCCGGTCGGTCGCCGCGTCGGGGAAGTGCACCCGTACGAGGTCGTGCCGCTGGTTTGGGGCTCGACGTGGCTAGCGCTTTCGGACGGCATGACCGCCGGCTCGCTCGATGCGGCGCCCGTGCGCGAGCTGTGCGAAAAGCTCGAGCTCGAAGCCAAAGGCATGGAGCTTGCGGCCATGACTCGCGAGGGCATCTACGATGTGCTCCAAGCCGTCATGCCCGGCGCTCGCTTTTCACGTGATGACGCGACATGCGTGTTCGTCGCGGCCGATGCGCACGGACAGGGCGGTCGCTTCAAATCCGGCATCGAATCGCACTGACATCTGCTTACACAGAAGCGGCTCGCGGCGGGGCCCAGAGGCTTCGAGCACTGGCGCAGGCGAGCTGCAGCGAGGCGACCCCCGAAAGCGAAAGCAAGAGCGACGACGCCGCGGCGCGCTTCGAGCGCTAGATCGCGGCGCTGAATCCGAGTAAGTTCGTGGGTCGATGAAGATCCAAACTGCGACCATTGCTCGATTGCGTGATGCGCTGCTGCAGAGTGGAAGGCGGCCGAGCATGGTCGCGTCGTCCGCGTACGAGACGCTCACCCGCGAGGGTTTGCTGAGCCCGGAGGAAGTGGGCTCGGTGAACCGCGTCGAGCCGCTCGCGGAGACGATGTTTTTGATGATGGCCGCGGACGGCACGATCGCCGACGCCGAGCGCGACGCCGTGCGCGGCGCGGTGCGCGGCCTGACGGACAACTTGCTCCGCACCGGCACGATCAACGTGATGCTCGAGACCTACGAAAAGCGGCTCGCCGAGCACGGCCGCGACGCGCGACTGCAAGAGATCGCCGAAGAAATCGCCGAGGATCCGAACGAGGCCGAAGGCGCCTTCGCGCTGGCCGCGGCCATCGCGTTGGCGGACGACGAGGTCACCGAAGAAGAGAACGCCTTCATCAATCAATTGGCCGAGTGGTTCGGCATCACCGAAGAACGCGCCGGTCAAATCCTCGATCAGTTGGAAGAGGATCGCGAAGCCGCCGAAGGCGCGTGAAGCTCTGCGCCGAGCGGCGCGACCGGCACGCAACCGACTGAATCCGGCTCGCCGAGGCGCACGCCGCCGGTGGCGGTCGAAGTCGAACGCAGGCGATTCAGTAGCGCGTTCGCGCGCGGATCGTTCGGCGGAAGCGCGACTGGCTCGTGGCCGTCGATGACGTAGGGGCAGGCGCTCACTTCGATTGGCTCGCCGCGCTTCAAGCGCAGCTTGGCCAGAAACGAGGCGCGCGTCCACGCGAGCTCCGCGCGGCCGTCGAAGACGAGGTTGCCGAGGCTGTAGAAGACCGGTTTGCCGAGCACCCAACCGACGCCTTGCGGCACGTGCGGGTGATGGCCGATGACGACGTCCGCGCCCGCCGCGATCACGTCGCTCACGAAAGCGCGCGAGCTCTTGAGCGGCACGTCGATGTATTCCTCGCCGCCGTGATAACTGACAATCACGAAGTCGGCGGTGGCGCGCGCCTCGGCGAGCGCGTCGTGGAGACGGGCGATGTCCGCCCACGCCACGTAGTGACGCGCATCTTCCTCGGCGAAGACGCCCAAATTCCAGACTTGCGTGACGGCGAAGAACGCGAGCGTGAGACCGTTCACGCGCACGAGCAGGGGCCGATAAATGTCGGCTTCTTCACGCGCCGTCCCGACGTGCGCGATGCCCACGCGATCCAAGTTGGCGAGCGTCTCGAAGAGGCCGCGTTTCGTGTAATCCCAGGCGTGATTGTTGGCCGTCGACACGACGCTGATGCGCGCGCGAGCGAGCGCATCGGCGCCCGCGGGTGGCCCGGTGAAGACCAAATTATGGTGCGGTGATTGCGTCTCGCCGTGCTGTTCGCTGAGCGGCGATTCGAGATTCACGAAGCGAACGTCGGCGTCGGCCCAGAGCGGAGCGATGCGGCGGAAGGGATCGTACTCGGCGTCCGCCAAGAGTCGTTGTCCGCACGCGCGCCCGAGGTTGGTGTCGCCGCCTGCCACGAGGACTACTGGTCCGGATGCGCCGCTCGATTCACGCGAAACCACGGGCGCGGCGCGCGGCGTTCGCACGCTCGAGAGCGCGCTCGCCGAAGCGGGCTCGGAGCGCGCGCCCGAACAGGCGAAGCAGAGCGCGACGCCGAACACGATCGAGAGCGAGCGAAGCGTGCCCAAGCTCGCCCATGTTTACTGGCCCCCTGAAGGACGAGTACGACAAAAAATCCCAAGGCGTGCGCGCTTCCTGAAACGGAGCGCGCGCGATTCGCGCGTACGCGGAAATACCCGCGAAAAAATGCGTATTCCCCCGCGCCGGCCACGCAATCTAGTCGACACCGGCGCGGATACTGGCTACGTGACGTAGCCGTGAGAATTGCAGTCGTTGGATCGGGTTATGTAGGTTTGGTGGCTGGTGCTTGCTTCGCTGATTCGGGCACCAACGTCATGTGTATCGACGTCGACGAGAAGAAGCTGGCGAAGCTTCGCGCCGGCGAGGTGCCGTTCTTCGAGCCGCGCCTGGCGGACTTGCTGAAGCGGAATTGGCCGCACCGGCTCGACTTCACGTCGAACTTGGCGGACGGCATTCGCGGGCGCGAGGTCGTGTTCGTCGCCGTCGGCACGCCGCCTCAGGACGACGGCTCGGCCGACTTGTCGTACGTGCTCGGAGTCGCCGAGCAAGTCGCGAAAACCGCCGAACACCCGCTCGCGCTCGTGCTCAAGAGCACGGTGCCGGTGGGCACGAACGAGCTCGTGCGCAACGTGGTGAACAAGCACGCGCGCCACAAGATCAGCGTGGTCAGCAACCCCGAGTTCTTGAAAGAGGGCGACGCGGTCAACGACTTCTTCAAGCCCGATCGCATCGTGATCGGCACGGATGATGACCACGCGTTCGATGTGCTCGAGCGCTTGTACTCGCCGTACAACCGCCAGCGCAGCCGCATTCAGCGCATGAGCCCGAAGAGCGCCGAGATCGTGAAGTACGCCTCGAACGCGCTGCTCGCGACCAAGATCAGCTTCATGAACGAGATCGCTCACCTCTGTGATGTGGCCGGCGGCGATGTCGAGCACGTGCGCTTGGCGGTCGGTTCCGATGAGCGCATCGGCATGCAGTTCCTGTATCCGGGCCTGGGCTTCGGCGGCAGCTGCTTCCCGAAAGATCTGCGCGCGCTCGTGCGCACCGGCGAAGAGCAGGGCTTGAAGCTCGAAGTGGCGAGCGCGGCCGTGCGCGCGAACGAGGTTCCCGTGCGGACCTTGGTCGCGCACATGGAGAAGGATCTCGGCGGTCTGGGTGACAAGGTCATCGCGGTCTGGGGCTTGGCATTCAAGCCGAAGACGGACGACGTGCGCGAAGCGCCGGGCATCAAGATGATCGCGGAGCTCGTGGCTCGCGGCGCTCGCGTGCGCGCCACCGATCCGCAGGCACGCGAGACGGGTCGCTCGAGCCTGGAGCACCTGGGCTTGCTCGATCGCGTCGAGATCTTGGACAACGAGTACGAGACTTGCCGCGGCGCGGACGCGCTCGTGCTCGCGACCGAGTGGAACGAGTATCGCAACCCCGAGTTCCCGCGCGTCCGCGAGCTGATGCGCGGCCGCCACGTATTCGATGGCCGCAACATGTGCGTGCCGACTTCGGTCGCCGCAGCGGGCCTCGCGTACCGCGGCATGGGTCGTCCCACGCTCGGTTACTGACGCGAGCGTGAGCCGTCGGCGCCTTCGCCGACGCGCTATAAACGAGGAGCATGGGCCGCACCCTGCTCCTCGTTTTCATTTTGTTCGGTTGCACCGCGCGCGAGCAAACCCGCGAAACCGAGCAGCACGCGCCCGCGACGCCGCGTCCCGAACCCGAGCGGAGCAGCGTCGTGGTCGGCGGCACGGTGTTCGGGCTGGGCAGGACCAACTTGCGCATCGTCGCCGGCCACGTGAGCGCGATCGGCGTGACGCCAGCGGCAAACGAAGCGGTGATCGATGCCACGGGTCGTTTCGTGGTGCCCGGCTTCATCGATAGCCACGTGCACTTGGCGTACGATCCAGTCGGCGATCAGCTGCTTTCGAACGGCATCGTCGCGGTGCTCGATTTGGCGGCGCCGCTCGCAGCTCTGAGCGCCCCGCACGGCGCACTCGTCGTGCAGAACGCGGGACCGATGATCACGGCGCCGCTCGGCTATCCCACGACTTCCTGGGGCCACGACGGCTACGGGCTCGAAGTCGCCTCACGAGCGGAGGCCAGCGCGGCCGTTGAAATGCTGTTCAAAGCGGGCGTCCAAGCGATCAAAGTGCCGCTCACGGCGCCGCCGACTCTCGACGACGACACGGTCAAAGCCATCGTACAAGCGGCGCATCGACATCAGCTGAAGGTCTACGCGCACGCGCTCGAGGCCGTGAACGCCGCGCGCGCGGCGGCCGACGGCGTCGACGTGCTCGCGCACACGCCCACCGAGCCGCTCGACGATGCGACGCTGGACGCGTGGCGAAAGCGCACCGTGATCAGCACGCTCGCTGCGTTCGGCGGCGCTGCGTCGATCGCGAATTTGCGCGCCTTGCATCAACGCGGTGCACGCATCCTATACGGCACGGATTTCGGCAACACGCGCGACACGCACATCCAATTCGACGAGATCGACGCGCTGCTCGCCGCCGGCCTCGACGGCAATGAAATCGTGCGCGCGGGCACGGCGGTGCCCGCGGAATTTTTGGCTTTGAGCGATCTCGGGACGCTCGAGCCCGGCAAGCGCGCGAGCTTTCTCTTGCTCGACCACGATCCGAGCGTCGATCCGCACGCGCTGTCGAACCCGAGCGGCGTGTACGTCGACGGCGCGCGGCTCAGCGGTCGCTGAAAGCGCCTACGATTTCCGGGAAAGCCGCCACCGCGACGGCTGCCGCTCGGTTTAGGCTCGAGCGCGATGCTGAAGCTCACCGAGACTCGCGCGCACCGCGAGCTGTGCACGCTCTTCCCGAAATCATTCAGCCTCGGTCGTGGCACGCCCGTGTCCGCGCGCAAGCGCGCAAAGGCGGGCTTCGCGGTCGAGCGCAACGAGACGGGCATCGTGATTTTGCACGCGACGCGCTCCGATTGGTTCCGCGCGCTCGGCGAGCTCGCGCGCGATCCAGAGCACGCACCCGCGGAAATCGTGCCCGAATTCGATTTTCGGGGGCTGATGATCGACGCTTCGCGGAACGGCGTGCCGCGCGTCGAAGCGATCGAGCAACGCATCGTCGAGCTGGCGCTCTTGGGCATCAACCAACTCACGCTCTACACCGAAGATACATACGAGGTGAAAGGCCATCCGCTCGTCGGTTACATGCGTGGCGCGTACACGAAGCGAGAGCTTCGGCGCGTGGTGTCGTTCGCCAAATCGTTCGGCATCGAGATGTTCCCGTGCATCCAAACGCTCGCGCACTTGGAGCAGGTGCTGCAGTATCGCCGCGCGTACGCGCCGATCCGCGATACCGCTTCGGTGTTGGCCGTGAACGCGAAGGGCACGCCTGATTTCGTGGCCGCGCTCATCGATTCCGCGAGCGCGCCTTACGATTCGCGCGTCATCCACGTCGGGATGGACGAACCGTGGGATCTAGGGCGCGGCACCGAGTTCCGCGTGAACACCAAAATCGATCCGCGCGAGCTCTACCTAAAGCACCTGAGCCTGGTTGCGAAGCTCTGCGCCAAACGCGGGCTCGAGCCTATTTTATGGGGTGATTTCGTGCTGGGCCAGCATACGTGGAACGGCGATTTGCCGATGACACCGGCGCAGTGGCGGCGCATCCCCCAGGGCGTGACGCTCGACTATTGGCAATACTTCTCGGAAGAAGAAGCGCGCTACCGCAAGGACATCGCGCAGTATCGCAAATTCGGGTTCGAGCCGATCGTGTCACCCGCGGTTTGGAATTGGGATCGGTTTTGGGGTTTGCACGATAAGGCCAAGCGCACGTTCGAGCCGATGCTGCGCGTCGCCAAAGCCGAAGGCGTGCGTCGCGTGCTGATGACGATGTGGGGCGACGACGGTCAGGAAGCTCCGTACCGCAGCAACTTGCCGAGCCTCGCGCTCTACGCGGAGCACTGTTTCCGCAAAACGCCGCGCCCCGAACAAGTCGATGCGATGGTGCAAGCGCTGAGCGGCGACACCATGCACAGCTTCTTGCTGCCGACGGAGCTCGATTGCCCGGACGCGATCGCCCTAGAAAAGAACGGCAATTTTGCGAAAACGCTGACCTGGGACGATCCGTTGCTGGGTTTGGTTTCGTCGCACCTCGCGCGGCGGCCGCTCGGCGCGCACTACCAAAAGCTCGCGGCGCAGCTCGAGGAACAAAGCAGACGAGCGGCGCCACGCAATCGGACGTTGTTTCGTTTTGCTGCCGCCGTCGCCGCTTGCCTCGTGCACAAGGCCGACTTGCGCACGCGAGCGCGGCGCGCTTACCTCGCGGGCGACCGCCGCGCGTTGCAGAGCTCCGTGGCGGACACCACCAAAACCATCCGCGCGCTGCAAAAGCAGTGGCAAGCGCATCGCGCGATCTGGCTCGAAGAAAATAAACCCTTTGGCTTAGAAGTGCTCGACTTGCGCTACGGCGGCCAGCTCTCGCGCCTGCACGTGTTCCGCGAAAAGCTGCGCGAGCACTTGGCCGGGCGCGCGCCGCAAATCGAAGAATTCGACGTAAAATCGCAGAATTTCCTGGGGGATTATCCGTACCACGGGCGCAAATACCGCGGCACCGCGTCGCCCGTGTTCAATATTTGGGTATGAGCTCGCGCTCAACCGCCGAGGCGACGCACGCGCGCGAGCACTTCGTCCTCGAAGCGACGGATCAACGCAGCGACGTGCGCCGCCGGATCGCTCTCGGTCATCAGCGAGGTCAAATCCATCCCCCAGATCAGCGCGGTGTGCTGATCGGTGCCGTGACTTTCGAAATAAGTCGCGTGCGCTTTGCGGCGGCCCGCGGTCGCGAGGTCATAGCGCTTACCGCCCGCGATCTGCGAGTCGAACACGCCCATCAACGCGTTCTGCAAGTTCTCGTGGCGATCGACCGGCATCTGCACTTTGTCCGAGTCGCACAGCCAGTCGAGATCGCGCCACACCTCACAACCGATGAGCTGCTTCGGGCGCGCGCTCGGCTCGAGGGCGCGGCAAGCCGCGAGCACGCGCAGCGCCACGGCCACGTGAGTATCGTGTTTATCCGCGAAATTGTGGGTGTACACGACCTCTGGCCGCGTGACTTCGAGGATCGCTTTGAGATCCGCGAGCACGTCTGGATGCTTCGCGTCTTTGACCGCGGAGCTCGGGTGCGAAAGCAAAAATTGCGCGCCGTACTCACCGACGTAGGCAGCTTTCTTCTGCTCGCCGCGCCGCACTTCTTTCATCTGCTCGTCGGTGTAATCCTTGTATTCGAAGTCGCGCGCGCTGCCCGCACCGTCCGTCACGATCACGCCGGTGAACCAGCGGTTCGGTTGCGCGAAACACTCGAGGATGCCGTGCGCGGCCATGAACTCGAGATCGTCGTGATGCGCGCCGATGCCGAGATGCGTGGTGCGCGAGAGCGCGCTCTCGAGCGGCTTTTGATCCGGAACGAAGATCTCGGCGGCAGGATGGCTCAGCTTCATCGGAACCTCAGTGCGCGTTCACGCGCGGCAAGCTCGCCGCAGCGATCGATTGACCCACGCGGCGCGTCGCTTCGTCCGGCAGGTGAATTTTCAGGGTTTTTGCCAATTCCGGCGCTTCGAGCGTGAGCACTTCGCGCGTCTTCTCGAGCAAGATGTTGCCGCCTTCGCCGGACGTGACGCGCCCGAGCAAGAGCACATGCTTCAGCGCGTAGAAGTCAGCGTAGTGAAGTAAACCGTAGCCGAGGTACACGCCGAGGGTCTCGAAGATGCCGCGCGGCCGCGGATCGCCGGCCTTGAGGAGCTCCTGCACCTGCTTGAGCTTGGCGCCGGGCGAAGCTTTTTCTTCGAGCGCGATGCCAGCGCGCGCCGCCAAACGAATCACGGCGTCTTGCGAGAAGTAGCCGACGCCAGTGCCGCGATCGCCGGACCATTCCGTGTCGACGAACGGATCTCGACCGTAGTCCACGGGCGCAAACGCGAGCTCGTTGAGCCAGCCGGTGATGAGCCCTTGCGGATTCACGTAACCGACGGCCTCGCTCGTGCCCATCGCGATGCCGAGCACAGAGTCGTCCTTGAGCTCGAGCGCGCCTGCGAGCGCCGTGACGTCGCCGTCGTTCGCGACTTCGAGCGGGACATCACCCCATTTTTTCGCGATGTCTTGATAGATGCTCTTGATGCGCGCGTTGAACGCGGCTTCCGGCACTTTGCGGAACAAGGAAGCGACCATCGTGCGGTTGTTCACGTAGATGCCCGCCGAGCTCACGCCGATCGCGTCGATGCGCGGCAAATGTTCCGCAGCGCGACGAATCGAGTCGTCGATGCCGTCGAAGTGATACTGCGGATCGCTCTGCAGCTTCGGCTCCCACACGACCTCGCAAGAGAAGACTTCTTTGCCGTCGATCACGGCAGCCACTTTGCGATCGCTGCCGCCCGCGTCGAAGCCGATGCGATAGCCGCCGAGGTGACCTCCGACGGCCGCGCCTTGCTCGCGCTCTTTCGGCAGCGATTCGAACGCGACGTGCTCGACGACGAAGCTCGGCTTCTCGTAGATCTTGGCGAAGAAATCGGCGTCGAACGCGCGCGCGCCGGCCGGCGAATACTCGCGCGCGAGCTGGTCGGCGATTTCTTTCGGGCCCGCGACGCTGACGCGAAAGCCACCCTTTTGCCAGAGCAGGAACTTGAGGATCCGCTCGACGTAACGGAAGTTGCTCGCTGCTTGCGGATGACCCGCAGGCAATACCTTCGTCTCGAACACGGACACGTTGCCGCCGTCGCGCTCGAGCGCGAGCGCGAGGCGCACCCCTTCGCCGCGAGCCACTTCCGCGCGGAACGCGCGGTTCGCGAGCCAGGCCGGCCGGAGCTCACGATGCAGGGGCGGCAGCACATTCGGCGGCTGCTCCAGCAGCGTTTCTGCCATGCGGTCGCCGGAGCTTACGCTGCCCGCGTCGGACGCGGAAGAGGCGCGGGAAGACTCGGAAATCATGCATTACTCTGGCCCGAAGCCCGAGCACGAGGGTTGCCGAATCGAATCGGAAAAATGGCGCGATTATTCAGCGCCGCCGCGGCTCGAACGAGCCGGCGCGACGGGCGTGGAGCGCGAACACGCGCGAAATCAGCACGCGCAGCGCGCGCATGACTACGGGTGTTCAGCGTCGGCGCGAGCGCTTCGCGTCAGCTCTTTTGTCCGAGCTTCGTCAGCTCGTCGGCCATCTCGTCGCCGGTTTGCAGCGTCTTGATGTTGGCCATGAACGAGTATTTCGCGATTCGCGAGTCGACCATCGCGCCTTCGAGTGAGGTGTCCGCGTCCGCGTCGGCGCCGCCGACGGTGCGCGCTTCCGGGGAAATGCGGACCGTCGCAGCTGCCGTCGGCTCGGACGTGGTCGCATCGAGCTGGGCGATCTGCGCTGCATCGCGGTCGAAGCTCTGCGACGCAGCGTTGAGGCCCGAGAGTCCAGACTGCATGATGGGCTTCAACATCACTGGTGTGAACGGCACGAAAGTGGTGACCTTGAATAAAAGCCGCTGAAAACGGTTTCCTGCAGCATTCCGCTGGATTAGCCGAGAAATATCAGGCCATGCCGCTCGTCGACTTACCGCTGTCTCAGCTTGAAACGTACACCGGGCTCAACCCCAAACCCGCCGACCACGCCGAGTTTTGGGCGCGCGCGCTGGCAGAGCTCGACTCCGTGGATCCGAAGGTCGAGCTCGTGCGCGCGGATTTTCAAACGCCGTTCGCCGAATGCTTCCACTTGTATTTCACCGGCGTGCGCGGAGCGCGCGTTCACGCGAAGTACCTCCGCCCGCGCCACGCGCAGGCGAAGCATCCGGGTTTGGTCGAGTTCCACGGCTACACCGGCTCGAGCGGAGATTGGACGAACAAGCTTGGCTGGGTCGGGCTCGGCTTCTCGATCGCGTCGATGGATTGCCGCGGCCAAGGCGGCTTGAGTGAGGACACTGGCGGAGTCACGGGCCCCACGCATCACGGTCATTTCATCCGCGGGCTCTACGATGGCCCGGACAACCTGCTTTTTCGGCACATTTTCCTCGATACGGTGGCGCTCGCGCGCATCGTGATGGCGCTCGACGAAGTCGATCCGACACGCGTCGGCGCGTTCGGGGCATCGCAGGGTGGAGCGCTCACGCTGGCCTGCGCCGCGCTCGAGCCGCGCATCAAGCGCGCCGCGCCGGTGTATCCTTTCCTGAGCGACTACCAGCGCGTCTGGGAAATGGACCTCGCGGCGGACGCCTATTCGGAGCTACGCGAGTTCTTCCGTCACTACGATCCGATGCACACGCGCGAACGCGAATGGTTCACGCGCCTCGGCTACATCGACATTCAACACCTTGCGGAGCGGATTCGCGCGGAAGTGCTCATGGGCGTCGGGCTGATGGATCGCGTTTGCCCGCCTTCGACGCAGTACGCGGCGTTCAACAAAATCAAGTCCCCGAAACGCGCCCTGATTTACCCGGATTTCGGGCACGAAGGCTTACCCGGTTTTTCTGACGCCGCGTTCAAGTTCTTGAGCGAGCTCTGAAGCTCGCTCAGCGTTTCTCGACTTCAGGTAACCAGTACTCGGCCATCAGCTCGCGTGACCACGCGGGCTGCGTGACGGGTGTACGCGGCAGAAACTCCTGCATCACGGGTTTGATGTCGAGCACGGGCGTGCCCTCGACGGCATCGAGCTCGGCCACCCACAGCTCACGCCCGCGATGCTCGAGCACGCGCACGATCGTCGAGCCGATGCGGTTCGGGCGATTCTTGCCGCGCTGCGCGAGGATCCCGACTTTGGGCCACGCGGCGTTGTTCCGCGGATGCCGCGCGCCGCGCTGGATCTTGTCCTCCGGTACGCGATCGAAGAAATACAGGACTTCCGCGTGGGAAAATTGCTCGATGCCGTCGAGCGCGTCCGCGCCGACGCTCTCGTTCAGCACGATGCGCACGCGCGTATCGCCCCAAAAATCATCTTCGGCCTCGGCCCGCGCGTTCGTCACGTGCCCGATCGCTTCGAGTGCAATCATGCAGTCGTGTATGCGTCTCGCGATGCGAAGCGCAAGCCGGCGCGCGGCCGCATCGAGCGACCGCGCGTAGTGCCTTCGCGATTCAGCGTGCGGGCGTGAGGATCAAGGCGCCGAGCGGCGGGATCCGCAGGCGAATCGAGAACGGACGGCCGTGGAGCGGCAGCGGATCCGCTTCGATCACGGACGAGGTCTGAAACTCACTGCCGCCGTAGCGCAGATCATCGCTGGAAAGCCGCTCGATGTAGCGGCCGGCGTTCGGCACGCCGATGCGATATTCGTCGCGCGGCACGGGCGTGAAGTTGAGCACGACGATCACGTGATCCGCGCCATCACGACGCAGGTAGCTGAGGATCGTGTTGTCCTTGTCGTTGCAGTCGATCCACTCGAAGCTGGAGGCTTCGGGATCACTGCGCCAGAGCGCGGGACTCTCTTTGTAGAACCGGCCGAGCTCGGCGATGTATTCCTGCAGTGCGCGGCGCTGCGGATGGTCTGCGATGTGCCAATCGAGACTCGTATCGACGTTCCACTCGTGGTGCTGCGCGAACTCGGTGCCCATGAACAAGAGCTGCTTGCCCGGGCGCGTGTATTGATACGCGAGGAGGAGCCGCACGTTCGCGAGCTTTTGCCAGAAATCACCCGGCATTTTCTCGATCAGCGAGCCTTTGCCGTGCACCACTTCATCGTGCGAGATCGAGTTGATGAAGCGCTCGGTGTACTCGTACAGCATCGAGAAGGTCAGCTGATCGAGGTGGAATTTCCGATGCACCGGCTCCTTCGTGAAGAAGCCGAGCGTGTCGTGCATCCAGCCCATGTTCCATTTGAAGTCGAAGCCGAGGCCGCCCTGCGAAGGCGGACGCGACACGCCGCCCCACGCCGTCGACTCTTCGGCGACGGTGAACGAGCCCGGCGCTTCTTCGTGGATGATGGCGTTGGCTTCGCGCAAAAACTCGATCGCTTCGATGTTCTCGCGACCGCCGTACGGGTTCGGCAGCCATTCGCCCTCTTTTCGGCTGTAATCGAGGTACAGCATCGAGGCGACCGCATCCACGCGCAAACCGTCGACGTGGAACTCACTCAGCCAGTACAGCGCGTTCGCCACCAAGAAGTTGCGCACTTCGCGGCGACCGAAGTTGAAGATGAGCGTGCCCCAATCCGGGTGCTCGCCGCGCCGCGCGTCTTCGTGCTCGTACAAGGCCGAGCCGTCGAAGCGACGCAGCGAAAAATCATCCTTCGGGAAGTGCGCCGGCACCCAATCGATCAGCACGCCGATGCCGTGCTGGTGGCAATAGTCGACGAAGAAGCGGAAATCATCCGGGTTGCCGTAGCGCGAAGTGGGCGCGAAATAGCCCGTCACCTGATAACCCCACGAGGGATAAAAGGCGTGCTCCGCCACCGGCATCAGCTCGAGGTGCGTGAAGCCGAGGCGCTTGGCGTGATCCACGAGGCGCACCGCGAGCTCGCGGTACGTGAGCCAGCGATTGCCGTCTTCCGGAACACGCGCCCACGAGCCCAAATGGCATTCGTAAATCGAGACGGGCTCGCGCCCGATGTCGCGCTGCGCGCGGCTCTTCATCCACGCTTCGTCGTTCCACACGAACGTGGAGCGCGCGACGCGCGAAGCCGTGAGCGGCGGCGCCTCCATCTCGGTCGCGAGCGGATCGGTCTTGAGCCGAAGCAGACCCTCTTTGGTCTTGATCTCGTATTTGTAGAGTGTGCCCACGCCGATGCCGGGAATGAACAGCTCCCAAATGCCGGTCGGGCCGAGCGAGCGCATCGGCAAGAGCCGACCGTCCCAATTGTTGAACTCACCGACGACGCTGACGCGCTGCGCGTTCGGCGCCCAGACCGCGAACGCGGTGCCGAGCACGCCGTCGATCGTGCGCACGTGCGAGCCGAGCACGGTCCAGAGCTTGCGATGCGTGCCCTCACCAATGAGGTGCAGATCGAGCTCGCCCATGCTGGGCATGAAGCGATACGGATCTTCGCGCTCCCAGGTGGAGCCGTTGCCGAAGCCGAAGCGCAGGCGATACGCCAGCGGCAGCTTCCCTTCTGGCAAGAACGTGCCGAACACGCCGCCGCCGAGGTGCATCATCGGCCGCGACTCCGAGCCCATCAACAGCGAGCAGGCAATTGCGTCTGGATGAAAAGCACGGACGACGACGCCGCTGGTCTCACCGGAGCGCGCGGGATGCGCGCCGAGCACGGCGTGCGGACTGTGCGAAGCGTCGTCACGCAGCGCTTTCAGAAGCGCAGGATCGCCGCTCAAAGTGGAGATCGAAGCGTCGACGTTCGGGGTCGGTACGTAATTCATCAGGCTACCACGTAGCAAAGCAGCACCAGAGAGTGCGGCGCAACATTGATTCCGCCACCCTTCGGAACACGGTGAGTTTGTTGGGCGGTGTTGATGACTTCTTGCCAGTGCCCGCTATTCGCTGCAGGCGCTGCGGAAGAGGCCGGGCTCGCAGAAGATGCCGGTGCTCCCCCGGACATGCTCGGCATACTGAAGTGCCGCGCGCGATTGCTCGCGTTCAACAGCAAGAGCAGCGTCTGTCCGCGATTGGGCCGACCGCGTTCATCGACGTCATCCGAAGCATCGCCCGGGATCAGCATGCCCAGCAGGTGATTGCGCGAAGTCCCCCAGTCTTCAATCGTCATTTCTGCCCCGTCGGAACGGAGCCACATCACGTCCTTGAAGCCCTTGTCGCTGACGGGATCGCCGGCGAAGAAGCGGTGCCGGCGGAACACCGGATTGGATTTGGTGATCCGAAAAACCTCGCGTGTGAACGCGAGCAGATCGAGCGAGCGCTCATCCAAATCCCAATTGATCCAGGTGAGCGGGCCATCCTGGCAGTACGCGTTGTTGTTCCCGTTCTGCGTGCGGCCGAGCTCGTCACCGTGCGAGATCATGGGGACGCCCTGCGAAAACGCCAAGGTCGCGAGCAGGTTCTTCTTCATGCGATCGCGCAAGCGATTGACCTGTGCCGCTTTGGTTTCGCCCTCGGCGCCCCAGTTGCGACTCCAGTTGTCGTTCGCGCCGTCGCGATTGTCCTCGGCGTTCGCTTCGTTGTGTTTGCGCTCGTAGCTCACGAGATCGTGCAGCGTGTAGCCGTCGTGACACGTGACGAAGTTGATGCTCGCGTACGGCCCGCGATCGCTGCCTTGAAAAATGTCGCTCGAGCCCGAGAGCCGCGACGCGAGCTCCGGCACTTGGCCTTCATCACCGCGCCAAAAGCGACGAATGCAATCGCGATAACGGCCGTTCCACTCTGCCCAACCGGGCGGAAACGCGCCCAAGCGATAACCGCCCGGCCCCACATCCCACGGCTCCGCGATGAGCTTCACTTTGCACAGCACCGGATCTTGCTGCACGAGCGCGAGGAAGCGCGAGAAGCCGTCGAATTCGTAGGGATCGCGCGCGAGCGTCGGAGCCAAGTCGAAGCGGAAGCCATCGACGTGCATCTCGTTCACCCAGTAACGCAAGCTATCGAGGATCAGCTGTAGCGAGCGCGGGTGCAGCACGTTGATGCTGTTGCCGACGCCGGTGAAATCGATGTGATGACGCGCCTCGTGCGGGACCAAGCGGTAGTACGCGTGGTTGTCGAAACCGCGGAAGCAGATCGTCGGGCCGAGCTGATTGCCTTCGGCGGTGTGGTTGTAGACGACGTCGAGGATGACCTCCATCCCGGCGCGGTGAAAGGTCTTCACCATCGTCTTGAACTCGTGCACCTGCTCGCCCATGCAGCCGGTCGCGAACGTCGGATCGGGCGCAAAAAACCCGATCGTGTTGTAGCCCCAGTAATTCGAGAGCCCGAGATCGGCGAGCCTGCGTTCGCTCATCGCCTGATGAATCGGCAAGAGCTCGACGGCCGTGACGCCCAGCGATCGCAGGTGATCGAGGATCGGATCGGAGACCATGCCGAGGTAGGTGCCACGCAAATTGCCGGGCACTTCCGGATGCAGCTTGGTCATCGCGCGCACGTGGCACTCGTAAATCAGCGTGCGGCTCCACGGGATGTTCGGCGGACGGTCGTCGCCCCAGGTGAACGCGTTTTCGATCACCATGCTCTTCGGTACGACGCCCGCGCTGTCGCGATCGTCGAACGTCAAATCGAGATTCGGATCGGTGAGCTTGTAGCCGAAAGCTTCATCCGGGCACGTGACTTTGCCGGCGATGGCTTTGGCGTACGGATCGATCAGCAGCTTGTTGGGGTTGAAGCGCTGCCCTTGCTCGGGCGCGTACGGCCCCGACACGCGGTAGCCGTACAGCTGACCCGGGCGCGCATCCGGCAAGTAGATGTGCCAGACGCGATTCGTGCGCTGCGTGATCGGGATCCGAATCGATTCTTTCGTCGCCGTCGTCGAATCGAACAAGCACAGCTCGACGCCCGTCGCTTGCCCGGAAAATACGGCGAAATTGACGCCCTCGCCGTCCCACGTGGCGCCGAGCGGATGCGGAGAGCCTGGCCTCGTGCGCATGCTTCAGCCGCGCTCCGTCACGGCAGCCTCGAGATGCGGAACACGTGTCCGACGCGCTCGTTCGGATCGAGCCGCACGTAGTTGCGCGCGCCGCGCCACGTGTAGCGCGCGCCCGTCAGCAAATCCGACATCTCGTACGCTTCGTCTTTACCGATGCCGAGCTCGTCGATCGGCACATCCACCATGCCCTCGTGCAAGTTGTGCGGATCCAGATTCACGACCACGATCAGATCGCGCGCGTACGCGCCCTTCTTGTACGCGAGGATCGACGGATTGTCGGTGTTCAGGAAGCTCACGTTCGTCAGCTGATGCAGAGCCGGCTCTTCCCGGCGGATGCGATTGAGCTTGCTGATATCCTGCTTGATGTTTCCGGGAGCGTTCCAATCTCGCACCCGGATCTCGTATTTTTCCGAGTCGAGATACTCCTCGCTGCCGTGATGAACGGGCGTGCCTTCGCACAGCTCGAACCCGCTATAAATGCCGTACGTGGGCGAGAGCGTCGCCGCGAGCAAGAGCCGCAGGCGGAACGCCGGCCGCCCGCCCGTTTGCAGGAACTCGTGCAAAATGTCGGGCGTATTGGCGAAGAAGTTGGGCCGGTAATACTCGGCCATCTCGGTGTGCGCGAGCTCGTTCACGTAGTCCTTGAGCTCCCACGACGAGTTCTTCCACGTGAAGTACGTGTAGCTCTGGGTGAAGCCGAGCTTGCCCAAGCTCTTCATGCGATTCGGCCGCGTGAAGGACTCGGACAAGAAGATTGCTTCGGGATGCTCGCGCTGCACGTCGCGAATCAACCACTCCCAGAACGAGAGCGGCTTCGTGTGCGGATTGTCGACGCGGAAGATGGTCACGCCGTGCGAAATCCAGAACAGCACCGCATCACGACACGCATTCCACAAGCCTTCGCGATCCGGGCACCAGAAATTGATCGGGTAGATGTCCTCGTACTTTTTCGGCGGATTTTCCGCGTAGCGGATGCTTCCGTCCGGGCGAACGAAGAACCACTCTGGATGCTCCTTGACCCACGGATGATCGGGCGAGCACTGCAGCGCAAAGTCGAGCGCGATCTCGATCCCGAAGTCTTTCGCTGCGGAAACCAGCGCGTCGAAGTCCGCGAGCGTGCCGAGCTCGGGATGAACTGCGGTGTGCCCGCCGGACTTATTGCCGATCGCCCAAGGGCTGCCGACATCACCCGGCGCGGCAGAGCGCGCGTTGTTGCGACCTTTGCGATGCGTCTCGCCGATCGGGTGGATCGGCGGCAAGTAGATCACGTCGAAGCCGAGCGCGGCGATTTCCGGCAAGCGCTTCGCCGTGTCCGCGAACGTGCCGTGCTTGCCGGGCTCGCGACCCTGCGAACGCGGAAACAGCTCGTACCAAGCCGAAAAAACCGCCTCGGCGCGATCCGAGTACACCTCGAGGGTGAGCGAGCGCGACGCCTCTTCCGCGAGCAAGGGCGCGCTGACCAACTCGAGCACATCCTCCGCGAACGCGATCTTGAGCCGCTCGTCGAGCGGGACGGCGCTGTCCGCCAAGCGCTTCGCGGCCTCGGCCACGCGCAGGCCCGCGTTGCCGCTGAGCTTCGCGCTGAGGCGCGCGAGCAACGCCGCGCCGTCGAGCAACTCGGGACGCACGTCTTGACCGGCGTTCAGTCGCTTGCCGAGCTCGGAACGCCAAGTGCCGAAGCGATCCGGCCACGCTTCGACCAAGTATTGCCAGAGGCCGATCTGATCGAGCTTGAAGCTGCCGTGCCAACGATCCGGATCGAAGCGGTACACGAGCGGCGCGACGCGAAAGTCCGCATCGCCCGGGCGCTTGTACAAGATGCGCGCCGCGATCAAATCGTGACCGTCTTTGAAAATGTCGGCGCTGACTTCGACGCTGCTGCCGATCACGCGCTTGATCGGATAGCGGCCCCCGTCGAGCTGCGGCGTGACGTGTTCGATCACCAGTTGCTGCGCAGTGCGCACGGAAAAATTCATCGTTCGGGCTTTCCTCGCGCAGCCCTTTTAGCCCAACTTTTCAGACGACTGGCGAGTTTTGGCGCTGCGCGCGCGCAACTTGCTGAGCGGCGCGAAGGATCGCACCCTGAAGCATGCAGACTCGCGAGCAGTCCGCGCCGTTTCCACACACGCTCCTACTC
>FTDA01001800.1_pt1 | contig 28755 bp, 16 predicted proteins | sample 1639731 | NCBI WGS metagenome assembly FTDA01 (sample SAMEA3914869, study PRJEB12502) | metagenome | biome: forest; material: soil | place: USA | collected 2012-03-12 | depth 0.1 m
CCTTGTGATCCTGCATCATCGCTTCGATCGCGTACGTGTCGACGGCGCCGGGGAAGCGCTCGCTCGCCGTCTTCGGGCCGCGGATCACGGGCATCGCCATGTAGTTTTCGGCGAAGTCCGCGTACACATCGAGCATCTTCAAGGTTTCTTCGCGCGCCTCGGTGTCCGTCGCGTGCGCGGTGTGCCCTTCTTGCCAGAGGAACTCCGCGGTGCGCAAAAACAGGCGCGTGCGCAATTCCCAACGCACGACGTTCGCCCACTGATTGATCAAGAGCGGCAAATCCCGATAGCTCTTCACCCACTGCGCGAACGAAGCGCCGATGATCGTCTCGGACGTCGGCCGCACGATCAGCGGCTCTTCGAGCTCGGCGTTCGGATCCGGAATCAGCCCGCCGTCTTTGCCCGCGATCAAACGGTGATGCGTGACGACCGCGCACTCTTTGGCGAAGCCTTCGACGTGCTCGGCTTCTTTCTCCAAAAATGATTTGGGGATGAAGAGCGGGAAATAGGCGTTCTTGTGCCCCGTGTCCTTGAACATCTTGTCGAGCACGCGCTCGATGTTTTCCCAGATCGCGTAGCCCCAGGGCTTGATCACCATGCAGCCGCGCACGGCGGAGTTTTCGGCCAAGTCCGCCGCACGCACGACCTGCTGGTACCATTCGGCGTAATCCTCGGCGCGCGTCGGCTTGATCGCCGAGCCGCCTTTGGCCTTCTGGTTTTGCGGTTTTTGCGGCGAGCCCTTGTCCTGCTTTTCCACGCGACGGTGGTAGTCGGGCCGGCCGAGTGAGGCAAGACGCGGCGTCGGGTCGAGCACCTGAGAGCGCTGCACCGCCGATTGGGCGCCGCGCAGCTAGCTAAGCGCTTTTCGGCACAAAACCTGATACTGCGCGCCCACCGGCAAGGACGTCAAAGCGCGTTCCAGCGGCCGGAGCGCGCCCAGCAATTTCGGGAAGACGAACAGGAAGTGCGTACTCAGGATCTCGAAGCCGCCCTCACGAAGAAGGCGCCGCGCTTCTCGTGACGAGACGAGGATCGCGTCGCGATCGAACGGGATTCGGCTCATGACGAGGCGCGTTCCGGGGTTCCACGGATTGTTTTCCCAGAACGAAAACACGCCGCCCGGTCGCAGCGAATCCCACACGAGCCGGATCGCGCTCGCTCGCTCCGCGAGCGGGATGTGATGGAAGACTCCATTGCAGTACGCAACGTCCACCTCGGCCGTCGGCCGGTATTCCTCGAGCGGCTGGAAGCACACGCTCTCCGATGCAGCGCGCTGAGCGACCGCGATCGCCTCCCGCGACGTGTCGATGCCCGTGACCGAACGCGCGCCGAGCTCACTCTGGAGCAGCGAAGTAGCCCCACCCGTGCCGCAGCCAAAATCGAGCACGTTCGTCGGCAGGCTTTCGCCCAGGCAGCTCTTCAGCCACTCGACGCGACCGCGGGAAAAAAAATCTTTGTCTTCACCCGAGAGCGACAAGCCGCGATCCAGGGCCGCATCATAGTTGCCCGCGAACTCGTCGAAATCGACGCGCTGCGAGGTGTCGGCCGCTTCGACTTTGCTCATGTGTGACGAACCGAGAGGATGCTGATCATGAAGCTGCCGAAGATCGCTTGAATCCCAAGGGCGATCAAAGTCACGCTCGGGATCACGAGCCGCATCGTGTGCGCGTAGTCGAGCGCCCCGAACGAATGCTGACGCCAAATGTTGACCGCGACCAGCAGCACGATGGCGCCGACCAAGACAGTCAACGCGCCCAAGATCAGCCCTTTTTCTAGGGTGAAGGTCTTGAAGAATCGATCGACCTTGGGATCGGAGGGCAACAGACGTTGGTTGATCGCGAACATTTTCGCGAATACCGCGAACAAGATCGCTTGCTCTCCGACCAGGAGCGCCAAGCTCGCCACCAGCAAGGTATGCGAATCCAGCGTGGCTCCCGCGATTTGAGCGCCGGGCATCGCCAGCGCGTAGCCCAACAGCCCGAGCGCGAACGACGTGACGCCCGGCCAGAGGAAGAGCCAACGCGGGCTGCACATCAAGAAGAAGCGCAGCGTGCGCCAACCGTCTCGAAACGTCTTGAGATGCGGCGCGTGGGCTTTGCGCCCGTCGGGATGAAGCGTGATCGGGACTTCGCTGATCTTCATGCCATACCTGCTCGCCTTGATGATCATCTCAGTGGCGAATTCCATCCCCGTGCAGCGTTGGTCGAGTGTCTCGTAACCCCGCTTCGTGAAGCCGCGCATGCCGCAGTAGATGTCGTGAATCGGGGCGCGGAACATGCGCCGCGCCATGATCGAGAACATCGGATTCCCCCACCATCGGTGAAGGAGCGGCATGGCGCCCGGAAGCACCGTTCCGCCGCCCGAGGGCAGACGGCATCCCTGAACAATCTCCGAGCCCTTCCGCAGCTCGTGAACGAACTTCGGCAGCTCGAGAAAATCATAGCTGTCGTCCGCGTCACCCATGATCACGTACCGGCCGCGCGCGGCCGCGATGCCGCCCATCAAGGCGCTGCCGTAGCCTTTCGCGGAAACGTTGACGACGCGGGCACCGAGCCGTTCGGCGATCGCCTGGGAACCGTCGGTGCTGCCGTTGTCGGCAATCACGACCTCGGCGTCCAGACCGCTCTCTTCGATCGCCCGCTGCGCCTTCGAGATGCAGGTCGCGAGCGTGTCCGCTTCGTTCAGACAGGGCATGACGACGCTGAGCTCGCACTCCGGCGCAGCGCTCGAGGACGATGCTGGTACGCCCCGCTCCGTATCTTGCGCTGTGAAGCTCAAATCCACGGATTCTGATACTGTCGCCATCGGCCTCTCCGGCATGGGTGTCGTCACGGTGCTGCGCCCGCCGGCTTCGGGGTACCGTGACGCCGAGTCGGACACAAGACCGAAGCAGGTGCGCGGAGCGCGCAAATCATTCGAATCACTGCCAATTATCGAATGAACGAGAGCCTGATTCGGCTCCGACTGCAACGACGACGCCAGCGCGCGCGAACGACAAAACGACCACGGCCCGCTCGCGCGGGCCGTTCATCGTATTCAGATGCGAGCGCGCTCGTGGGCGAGCGCGGCGCCTCCGCCTCAGAGCTTGCCGTTCAACGGATCGTACGCGCTGCCGCCGGACTTGAAGCCGCCGGAGCTCGCCGCGGCCTTGCCGCTGTGATGCGCCACCGACGCAGTCGCGGCGTGCGCCTTCACCTTCGAGGCATGCTTGGTAGCGCGCTCTTTGTCGGCGTTGAGCAGCGCGGTCTTCATGTCGTCGCTGAAGCCGGCGTTCGACGTCGGAGATGCCGTCGACGGAGCATCACTCGGCGCGGGCGTCGCGGCAGCGACGGGCTCCGGCGCAGGCGTCGGAGCCGCCACCGGTGCCGGCGTGCTCGGCTGTTGCTGAATGTTCGACAGCGTGAGCGACGCGGAGCTCTTTTGGCTCGCGCTCGCGATGTCACCCATGCTCGGCGTCGCGAAGTTGTGCAGGCCGCCGGTCGCGATGAACGCGCCCGCAGCCGCGAGCACGCCGAACGCGGCAACACCGCCGACGATCTTGCCCGTCTTCCGCTTCGGGCGGAGATCCAGGTCGTCGAGATCCAAGCTCGAGAGATCGATGTTGCTCGTGACCGGCGCGTAGCTGAGCGGCGCAGACGGCGCGATCGCCATCACCTGACGCGACGGCGGAATCGTGTCCACGTCCGGACGACGGTTCGGCATCGGCGGGCGCGACGCACCAACCGCTTCCGGCACGCGATTCGGCATCGGCGGGCGGCTTTGGCCCACGGCGATTGCACCCTCCGGCACGCGATTCGGCATCGGCGGGCGGGTTTGCGTCGCGAGCGCGCCTTCGGGCACGCGGTTCGGCATGGCCGGACGGCGCTCGACCACGGGCTCCGGCGCGGCTTGCGCCTCTTCTTCTTCGGAATCGTTCAGACCCGCAACGTCAGCGAGCGTCAGCCACTCGCTCTCGCCTTCGCGGCACACGAACGTGTTCTCGTGGATCTCCCCAGCCTCGAACGCCGACACGAGCTCGTCGAGCGTCATCAGCTTTACTTCGCGCGAATCGAATTGCGCGTAGAAGCGGTCTTCGGTTTCTTCGGCAGCGTTGTCGTATTGGGTCATCGCGCATCAGGCTAACGCGAGGATCCAGTGTAGGCCATGGGTCACAGCGCGCCGGATTCATTCTGATCCGCAACTTGAGCGGATTAATTCAACGACGCCGCACAGCCCAGGTTCATAAATCCACTTTACCTCGATTCTAACGAGCGAATGCCCACGTTACCGAGTTTTTTGGTGACCCTTTGTGCGCGCTCGTTCCCCGCGCAAACGCGCACGCTCAACCGCCGTGACCGGGGCCAATGATCTTTTGCCAAGCCGCATTCACATCCCAATCCGCGTGCACGTGCGGCGGGTGGTGGCAGGTGCCCGCACACAAGCCGTGCTCCGGAAACGCGATCAGAGCTTTCTCGTAGGGCGTGGCCACGTGGCGCGAACCGGGACCGTGACAGACCTCACATTGCACGTTGGTGAGTCGATCCACGTGCGTCACCGTCGAGCCGCCCGGCTTGTCGTAACCGGTGACGTGACAGCTCACGCAGTCGAGGTTGAACTCCTTGTGCGCGGAAGAAAGCGTCGCGTACGCGCCCGCGTGCTGCGTCTTGTCCCAAAATGCGCGCTCGGTCTTGTGGCAGCTGCTGCACACTTCGACGCCGACGTATTGGCTCGTGCCCGCGGGCGCAGGCTCCGGCAATTTGTCTTTGAAGACGTCTTTGTTGTGCTCGTTCACGCGCTGGTAATAACCGTCGATGAGCGCGTGCACGGCTTGCTCGGAGCCGAGTGAGTCGCGCACTTCGGTCAGTTGGTAACGAAAGAAGCTTCCCTTCGGCGTCGCCGGAGGTTGGCTGAGGGTTTGGTCTTGCGCCTTCAATTTGGCTAGATCCGCGCGTCGCGCGACGAGGTCCGCGTTCTGACTATTTCCTGCCGGATCCGCGGCCTGCAAGCGACGCTCGAGCTCGCGGATGCGATCGCGCACGCTCTGCCGCTCGGCTTCCTGCGCGGTGTTGGAGCCGTCGGCAAATTCGTATTGGTCGCTGCGCACGAACAAATCGACCACGCCGACCGCTTGCAAATGATTGGGCGCCTCGACGACGAGCGTGCTGCCGACGACCTCGGGCGGAGTCGGCGGATCGTTGGTCTCACCTTGGTCGAACGGTTTGCCCACGACCATCAGCTGAAAGCCGGGCACTTGGTCGAGCAAGCGCAGCGCATCACCGCGCGGCATCGCCGTGAGCAGCACGCGCACGCGCGCGCCCTGCTGATCGAGCGACGCGCGAGCTTGCTTCAGCTCGGTCAGCGCGTCCGTCGCCGTAACGCCCGCGGGCAATTTGCCGAGATAGCTCGGCACGCTCACGCCCGTGACGCCCACTTTGCTGCCGCCCACGTCGAACACGCGCACGGCTTGCACGTTCGAAGCTTTCAGGTTCGCCGCGAGCGGCGCTGCTTGCGCGGATTGGGCGAGCGCTTGGAACGTGTCGGTGCCGGCCGCGAAATCGTTCGCACCAGGCGTCCACGCGCGCAGGCCTGCGACGCCGAGCGCGCGGGCGAGCGCATCCGCCTTCCACGAGTCTTGCGTTTGACGATCGGCTTTGAGCTCGGTGTTCATGAAGAAGAGCGGACCGGAAGCGAGCATCAAACTGCTCGGCGCGCTCTCCGCTTGAGCCTTCACGTACGCGGCCAAGTGATCGACGCCGCCGAGCATGTCTCTCACGCAACCGCACGGCTCGAGCGCGCCTGCCGCAGACGACACGAGGTAAAGCCGAATCGTGGGAGTCTTGGGCGGCACGCTCGCCGCGTCTTGCGTGCCGTGGCAACTCCCGCCACACGCGGCCAGCACCAAGAGCGTGAGTCCGAGCAAACAGCGAAGCGTGCGCGAAGGCAGCATTTGCCGGGCTCTTATCACTTCTGAGTGAGGCGAGAGTGAAGCGCGTTGGCGAGAGTGGACGCGGGCGCAAGAAAACCTGCGCGGGCCGCCGGGCCTAACTGTGTCGGTTTTGTAACCACCTCGTCGTGCGCGCCGGGCCTGCGCTTACGCACGATTTTCCCTGCTCCCCAGGCGGAAAAGGCGCTCTAATGGAAGGCTGTGGCAACCGACCGAAAAGGGTCCGGGGCCCAGCAACCATTCGGGCCATTCGTGCTGGAACGGCGTATCGCCGTCGGCGGTAGCGCGGAGGTTTTCCTGGCGCGCCCCAAGCTCGGCACTACGCCGGCAGCGCGTTTGGTCGTGAAAAAGCTGCTGCGCGCCGCGCGCGAAGGCGGGGATTTCGACGCGCTCGAACGTGAAGCCGAGCTGCACCGCGCGGTGACGCACCCGAACGTGGTGACCGTGTTCGGTGCCGGCATGGTCGGGGACGAGCCGTACCTCGCGATGGAGTACGTGGACGGCGTCGACCTGTACCGTTTACTGCGCCGCGCCGACTCCGAGCAGCGCAAGTTCCCGCCGGGCCTGGCCGCATTCATTGCGCGCAAGGTCGCGAGCGCACTCGCCGCCGTACACGCTGCGCACGACGCCGAAGGCAACGCGCTCCACATCGTGCACCGCGACGTGACGCCTTCGAACATTTATTTGTCCATCGACGGGCAGATCAAGCTCGGCGACTTCGGCATCGCGCGCTTCGAGCAGCGCGTGAAGCCGGCGCAAGCGAACGCAGGCGGACCTGGCGGCTTGAAGGGTAAATTCGGCTATCTCGCGCCCGAACAAGTCGCGGGCGAGCCGTTCGATCATCGCGCGGACTTGTTCGCGCTGACCGCCGTGTTCGGCGAAATGCTGATCGGCGAGCGCATCTTTCCGGGCAGCGGGCAGCTCGCCGTGCTGCTCGCGATTCGGGACGTGAACATCGGCCCATTGCGCCAAGCAGCCGACACGCTGCCGCCGGGCGTGCTCGCGCTGTGCGAGAAAGGGCTCGCGCGCGATCCCGATCAGCGCTTCGAGGATGCTGCGGAGCTCGCCCGCGCGCTCGAGCCGTTCGAGCAACCGTCGGCCGAAGAGCTGCAAAAGACGCTCGCCGAGTGGGTCAGTTGGGCGCGTGATTCGAGTCAGCTCGTGCGCCAAATCGAGGGCCAAGTGCGCGACTCGGTGCAGCGCATGCGCGCCGTGCGCGCGCGCAGCAGCGGCGGCCTCACTGCGGTGAAAGAGCCCGAAACAGCGCCGCCGAACGACTCGTCGCTTTCGAGCTCGCTGTCGAACGTGCGTCGCCACGACGGTCAGCTGCTGCTCGGGATCCCGTTCGCCAAGCTGATCGAAATGATCGCCACGGGCGAGCTCGACGGCGACGACGAAGTCGCGCTGATGGGCGCGGACTATCGTTTCATTCGCGACGTGCACGAGCTCGGCCGACACTTGCTCCCGTCCACCACCGCGACCACGAGCCGGCTGTTCGAGCCCGGCATCCCCGACTACCAACAGCTCCTCCGCGACACGCACATGCTCGATGTGCTCTCGCACATGCGCCAAAAAGGCGAGACGGGCGCGATGTTCGTCGAGCGCGCGTCGACGACGGGCAGCTCGCACCGCAAAGAAATGTATCTCGAGAAGGGGCGGCTCTTGCACGTCGCGTCTTCGGAGCGCGAAGAGCTACTCGGTGAATATTTGGTGCGGCGCGGGCGGCTCACGCGCGAGCAGCTCGAGCAAGCGCTCGGCACACTCTCGAGCTACGGCGGGCGGCTCGGCGATACCTTGATCGGCATCGGCATGGTCGACGCGGTCGACGTGTTCCGTGCAATTCGCGATCAAGGCCGCGATCGCGTGGCCTCGCTGTGCGGCTGGAGCGAGGGCTTGGTCACGTTCTATCGCGGCACCGCGCCGCAGCGCGTGGAATTCCCGCTCGATTTGGATCTGGCGAGCCCGATGATGGCGGGCGCGATCGTGCGCTCGAAGGGCGAGCCTCAGCGTTTGTTACCGGATGTGAAGAAGGTCGTGCTGCCGGGTCCGCGCGTCGAGTCCGTGCGCCACCCGCGCGAGCGCGGCTCGGCGCCCGCGTCGCTGATCTTTGCCGCGGGTCTCGCGGCGGAGCGGCTCAGCGTGGAGGCCGCGCTGGAACGCCTCGTCGCTTACAAGAGCAGCCACGATGCGCGCGCAGTCGGGGCAAAAGAGGCCGCCGCTGCGCTGGTCGTGGCAGAGATCCTCGGCTGGGTTCGGTTCGGAGAGTGAGCCCTTCGCCGGCCGGCAAATGCTAAACCCTCGGGGATGAACACGCGGTTCCGCCGAATCGCAGCCGTCGCCGCGATCGGAGGCGCGAGCCTCGTCTTTCGAACGGAAGAGCGCGCCGCGCGAGCCGCTCCAACGCCGGGCGCAACGCACGCAAACGCGCCACCGAGCGCGACGCCACCGCTCGAGCTCACGGTGTTCGGCACCGACGTCCCGAAAGAGCGCGGCGAGTTCAGCCTGAGCGCGGACGGCAAGCGCAGCTACTTCCCGGTCGGCTCGACCTATTACGTATTCGACGAGGACGGTGCGTTGCTCAAACGCATGACCACGAAGAGCACCGTGGCGCGCACGCTCGTACCGCTCGAAAATGGGCAATTCATCAGCGCGCAAACGCACGCGCTCGGGCAAATTGCGCTGCTCGACGCGGACGGCACGCAGCTGCGAACGCTCGTGAAGCGCGGTCCGACTCCCGAAAATCTCCGCGCAGATTCGACCGCTTGGACCAGCCCGACCGGGCTCGCGTTCGATCCTGCGCATCAGCAGCTGTTCGCGCTGGACACGACTTCACCTCAGGCAGGGCTACCCGATCCGAACTGGTCGCGCATCGCGGTGTTCGACGCGAACGGCAAGTACGTACGCGAGATCGCGGCGTACGACGATTCGAAGTTGCCGGTGAGCGACGAACGCCGGACTTGGTACGACGACATCGCGGTCGATCCGGCGCGATCGGTCGTGTATGTCACCGCTCGCGCTGCGCGGCAGCTGTGGGCGTTCGACTACACCGGCGCGACTCGAGGCCGTGTCCCCGGCGTCGCTGGCGTCGCGGTGCTGCCGAGTGGCAACGTCGCGGTCGGCGATCCCGATGGAAAGCACGTGCGGATCTACGATTCGTCCCTGCGGCTAGTACGCACGCTGGAAGCGGACGGTGTCGTCGATCTCGAAGCCGACGCGACGGGACGCTTGTATGCGTCCACGAAGGATTCGAGTCTCTTGTACCTGCGCTGGCCAGCATCGCTAGCGGCGCCCACCGCGATTCAGCCGAATTTTCGGCATATTTCGGTCGAGATCCCGTTCGAAACGGTGCGCGCGGGCGAGACCGTGTCGCTGCGTGCTTCGGTGACCGGGCATCCGTCGCCGCGCGACGGCGACTGGCAAGCCTATCTGCGACCGAGTGACGGCCGCGAGCTGACTTGGAAACCACTCGAGGCAAAGTACGCAGACGGCTCACTGCTCGTCCGAATGCCCGCGAGCCATCGCGGCTCGTACGACTTGGCAGTGCGCTACGGCAAAGGTTTCCTCAGCCGCGCCGACGGGCAGCGTGATCTACACGTGCAGAAGACGATCCATTTCGAAGCGGTGACCGGCGAAGTCATCGCGCTCGAATCGCTCGCCGGACGCTCCGCGTTCCGCCGTGGTGAAGCGATCCCGCTGCGCATCGACGATTCGGGCGCGAGCCCGAACGCGACTGCGACGCTGACGCGCGCTCCTGGTGGGACCGTGCTCGCGAGCACGCGCATCTCGCTCGCGACTCACTTTTGGGAGCTGCCGGCAACGCTCACCGCGCGCTTGCTTCCCGGGCATTATGCCTTGAATTTAGCCGCCGACGCGCGTCGAGGCAGCTACGAATTCGACGTTGCTGAAAGCGAGCCGCGCTCACCGATGCAACGAATTCTGTATCACGAGTTCGATCAGGCTCCGGCCACGGTGGGCCAGTTCAAGCTGCTCGATACGACGGAGCGCATGGCGTTCGTGCGTGACTACGTCGCGGACGTCGCGCAGCTCGGGTTCACGCGCGAGACCGATCGCGCCGCGCTGAAGCTCGATCCGACCACGGCGGGCGTGTGGAGCGCGTTCGACGAGCCCACGCAAGACCGCGTGCCGCGCGCCGGTCCGTGGGAGGCCGAGTGGTACCTCGATCGCGCGACCTCCTTCGGGCTTCGCTACGACACGCAGGTCTTGGGCCATTGCGCGACCGTTCTGCTCGCCGACACCTCCCTCGCTCCGGTGACTTCGAAGCTGCAGCGCCTCACGCAGTGGCTCGGCAAGTATCCGTCGTTCTACGGCTTCAATTACAACGACGAGCTCTTCTACCCCGGCGCGGCTGCCAGCGCGAGCAAACCGTCTGCGGATCGCGCGTGGCTCGACGCGAAAATCAGCGAATTTCGCGGGCATCCGCTGGCGGACGCTTACCTCGCGAGCCTCGCCCGAATGTACGCGCAGTTCGATCGCGCGATCACCGAAGTGCGGCCCGATCTCGCGCGAACGGCGACGCCGATGTGGCAGTACCCGGCGGTCGAGGGCAGTTACGCGCCCAAGATCTACGAGCACATGACCGAGTCGTACTCGCACTACTTGAGCGAGGTGTACGGCTGGCCGTGGTCGCCCGCGCATTCGGCCGAGATCCTGCGTCGACCCGGCTTGCCGCTGATGGCCGTCTTCGACGACGGCTACGAGATGGGTGACGGCGAATCCTATTTCAAGGACGCACTGCAAGTGCTCGGGCGTGGCGTGCAGGGCTTCGGGGTCGAACACGAGCGCCCGCTGGTCGAAGCCCGCGCCGCGAATGCGCTCCGCGTGATGAACGAAATCGGCGAGAGTTACGGCGCCCTCCTCGCCGAAGCCGAGCCGCGCAACGAAGCCGCAGTCTTGTATTCGTACACGCAAGACGTGAGCGAGCAGCGCGACGCGCTCGGCACGCCGCATTGGGAGCGTGTGCTCGCGCTGTTCGGCGCGGGGCTCATGGCCGGGCTCCCGATGAACATCACTTACGAGGAAGACGTCGCTGCCGGAGCCTTGATCGAGCGCGGAAAACCGCGCGTGAAACGCCTATTTCTGGTGGGACAAACGACCGAACTGCCGGACCCCGTTCAGCGCGCGCTCGCGGCCTTCACCCGCGCGGGTGGGCAGATCTCGATCGACGCCGACTCGCACGCTCGGCCCGGCGCAGAGCGTTTCCCGCACACGCTCGTCGCACCCGCTCGCCCGATCAATCAAGTCTTCGACAACGACACGCTGTTCCCCGATCGACAGCCCGCGTACGAAGCCCTCGCCACGGCCCTGAAGCAAGAGCTGGGTGACCGCCGAGATTTTCCGATCGACACCGATCGGCCCTGGGTCGCGAAAAATCATTTCGACGGCGGCGCGATTCAATACGTGCTGATCGCCGCCGAAACCGGACCTTATCCGTGGGACGCCGCGACGGTCTGGAGCCTGGGAGCGCGCTACAACAAGAGCTACTGGCCGCAACGCGTCGAGCTCAGCGTACCGCCCGCGCAGACCATCTACGATGTGTTCGAACGCCGACCGGTCGCCGCGAAGATCGCCGGCAAGCGCGCGCTGATCGACGCGGATTTGAGGACATTTCCGGGCCGGCTTTATGCGCTCGCGCCGCGCGCGCTGGAAGCGCCCCGAGTGAGCGCGACCGCGACCACTGCGAGCATCGCGCTGTCGGTGAACGTCGGGTTGAAAGCGCGCGTGCCGTTGCGAATCGTGCTCGAGGATGGGCACGGCTCGAGCACGACGCTGTTCCGCTGCACGGGTCTCGATGGCTCGTTCGAGCACGCGCTGGCGCGCCCCGCGGGTCCCGGCCCCTTTCGACTCGAGGTCAGCGAGCTGCTCGGCGGAAAAACCAGCGCGCTCAGCGTCTCCGAGCTCGCTCTCTCCGACTCTTGGCTGAATCCGCTGCCAGACGTCGAGACCGAGCGAGAACCGCAGATTCGCGCGCTCGCGACCGGGCCGTTGCAAGTGCTCGGTGCCGACGCGCTCACGAGTGAAGCGCGCGCGACGCTCACCGCAGCGCTCGCGCAGCGCGGCGCTCGCGTCACGTTCGCGGACGCACTGCCGAAAACGCCCACGCCCCGAACCTATGTGATCCTCGCGACGACGAGCGACCCAAAAGCAACGGGCCAACTGCTCGAGCTCGCCAATCGGCAGGGAATTTTCGGGCGAAAGCTCGACGCGGCTTATCCCGCCAAAGGCCGGGGCTTCGTCGGCGCTGCGTTCGCTCCGCGCGTGACCGGCGAGAATGCGCTCGCGATCGTCGGGGGGGATGCGCGAGGGCTCGAGCTCGCCGTGAAGCGCTTCAGCGTCGTTCTGCGCGGAGCCGCGCCTGCTTCCGCCGTCGCCGAACCGAGCGCAGCCGGTGCGACGCGATTGGTCGCTAGCCCTGCGGGCGTGACGACGATGCCCAAGCTCAGCGAGCGAGTCGGCGCTCGCCTCTCGGCCATCGTCGCCTGGCACGGCAAGCTCGCCGTCGCAGCGAACGGCTACTCCGGCAACCTGGCGCGCATCGACGATGAAGGCGACCACGGTCGCCTCGTCGCGGCGCTGCGCGTCGGCGAGTCACCCAGGACGACGAGCTTGTTCCTCAGCAACGACGGGAGTCTGTTCGGGCTCGCCGCGCGCACGACGCGGCGGCTCGGCGAAACATTTCAACTCGCCGACACGCGCACGCCGACGCGCCAAGAGTTCGCGAGCTTCGGCGACGCAGCCCCGTTCCAGCATATTTTCTCGGCCTCCGGTGACGGCACCAGCGTGCTCGCGCCTGGGCCGTACGGCGTCGTTGCCTGGCGGCGCAGCGGTGAATCTTGGGCAGAGGCGTGGGCCGTCGATTATTGGAAGCACTTCGACGCGCTGGATTGGCCGGTCGCCACGGATGAAACCCGCGTGCCGAGCTTCGACACTTGGGTGCCGCGAAACGGCAGCGTGGGGTTGATTGCGTTCGGCGAAGTGCGCAACGAAAACTGGCTGTCGCCGCAGACGCTCTCGCGCGCCGAGCTCAGCGCGCATGCGTTGAAAGATGGCGCCACGCTCTGGCGTTTTCCGGTGCCCGTAGCCGGCGTGCCGGTGTTCCCCAAAATCTACGGCAACCACGACGGCTCGTTGGTGTTGCTTCAAGCGCAGCTGGGCACCACCACTACCGAATCGTTCGCATTTTACGCGCTCGAGCACGGACGCCTCGTAGGCACTTGGACCGCGGAAAACGCGCCCGTCAGCGTGGACGTGTCGGATGAGTCGCGTCGAACCGCGATCGCTTACGGCGCCGGCAGTCGCTTGTTGGAAGTGAGGCAAGAGGATGGCAGCGTGCTCTTCGGCACGACGTGGCACGCGCAGCCGCTCGCGCTCGCGTTCGCCGAAGATGGCGCGAGCGTGTTCGTCAGCGACGACGCGGGCATGCTCAGTCGCGTCGATGCGCACGGCGCCGTTGTGTGGCAAACGCAGCTCGGCTGTAGCGCCGAGCTGACGCGCACGGACTCGCGCCTGTACGCGGCCGGCTGGGACGGACGCGTGCGCGCGTTCGGGCTAGATGGGCAAGCGCAGTGGGCGCTCGATCTCACGGGCTCGCTCGAAGAGCTCTCGCTCACCGGGAGCAGCACGCAGAGCTCGATCGTGCACGAGGCCACGCGACACCCAACGGCTTCAAGCACGGTCCCGAAAGGCAGGAACCTGCTCCGCTCGGGCGAAGCAAAGCTGACCGTGGGCGGAACGCCCGGCTGGAAGTCGGCGGGGGCCGTCGCGATCGAGCCGAGCGCGCTCACGAACGGCGCGACGGATGACGACGTGGCGCCGTGGATCCCCACCTACGATGTGTATCCCGACGCCACCGAGTGGCGCAAAGTGTGGGTCGAAATTGCCTTTCCGCGGCCGACGCGAGTGAGCTCGCTCACCGTGTACGAAAATCCGCGCTTCCCCGACTCGTGGCCCACGGAGTCGGTGATCCAAGTCTGGGATGAAGCAACGCGTCGTTGGCGCACGGCGAAGCACGGGCTGTTCCTTCGAGGCGCGGTCGCCACGTATTCGCTCGAGCTCGAGCGAGTGACGAAGCTTCGCTACGTACCGTGGTCGAGCTACTTTCGGAATTTCCACACCAGCGAGATCGAGCTGCGCTGAGGCCAATTTCGCCCGTCGATTCCGGTATCTTGGGGAAATTCCCCAAGATAAGCTGCCGCCCGGCAACGCGATGGACACGACTACCGACGATCTCAACTCCGTGCGGCAACGCGCTCGCAAGCGCCGGCGCCGGACCGACCCGAACGCCAAAATCGAAGCCACGGAACCGATCTGCGAAATCACGCTGGTGATCGTCGTCATCGGATCGGCGTTGGCGATCGGCACCGTGCATGTCCAAGTGTTGCTCGGCGTCGCCGCGCTGGCGCTCTTTGGCGGCGGAATCGCGCTGATGGCAGCCCGCGAGCTGCCGAAGCCCGCGCTCGTCCTGGTCGCGTTCGCAGCGTTCTCGGCCCTGCAAGCCGTGCCCCTTCCAGCTTGGCTCGCGAACCTGCTCTCGCCGGGCACCGCTCAAATCTGGGCGCACAGCATGTCGACCTTCGGGCAGCCGGATCTGCGCAGCTTCCCGATTTCATTGGATCCGGGCGCGTCGATCGCAGAAGCGCTGAAATGGCTGACGTATGCGGCCGTTTATTTGGTGGCCACGCGCGTGCGTGCGCGTCGCGGCAGCCCGTGGCTCGCGGCTTTGCTGTTCGGATCGGCGAGCTTCGTCACGCTGATCACACTCATCCACGGCGTCGCGGATCTGCGGCAGTTGTACGGCTTGTACCAACCCAAGTTCAGCGTCGGTCGCTGGAACGTGGGGCCATTGCTCAACGCGAACAACTTGGCCGGGTACGCCATCCTCGGCCTTTTCGCGGGCGGCGGATTGCTGCTCAAGGGCAAATCCCTGCTGCCGCGCCCCGCCCTGTGGATCGGTGTCGGCGTGATCTCGACGGCGCTGTGCCTGACCAGCTCGCGCGCCGCACTCGTCAGCGTATTGGTCGGCGGCGCGGTGACGCTGGCGTGGTTCGTCGTGGTGCAGCGCGCGCGCGTCTCGCCGACGCAGCTCGCGCTCGCAGTCGCGCCGATCGTTTGCGGCATCATCGTGGCCATCGCGCTCGGCACCGCGAAGAATTTCGGGGAGCTGGCCTCGCTCGATGCCCAACGCAAAGTCGCGGGTTGGCGCTGGTCGCTGCCGATGATCCGCGATCACTGGCTTCTCGGTGTCGGCCGCGGCGCGTTCGAGACTGCGCTTCCGCCTTACCGCCAACCTCTGGAATACGATTGGACTGCCGTATTCACGCACGCGGAGAACTTCGTCATTCAATGGGTCGCCGAGTGGGGCATTCCGGTCGGATTGCTCGCGACCGTGTTGATCGTGAGCTACGTCGCGAAAAATTGGATCGCGAGCCGCACCGATCGCGTTCGCTTCATGCTGCTCACGGGTCTGTGCGCCCTCCTCTTGCAGAATCAGGCGGACCTCGGCCTCGAGATCCCCTCGGTCGCGATCGCCGCAATCTTGGCGCTGGCTGCGGGCGAGCAGAGTCCTCCGTTCGTGCCCGACGAACAACGGCGCTTCGGCTGGCGAGCGGTGTTCGTGATCGTCCCGGCGCTCGCGCTTTGGGCGTGCGCGTTCTTTTTCTCGCGCTGGCCGGTCGATCTCGAGCGGCGCGATCTGTCGGCGGGCTATCGCGAGTTGCCGGTAAAGAGCGACGAAGATCGCGAGAACTTCCGCGAACAGCTGCACAGCGCAATGGCGCGGCATCCGGGTGAGTCGTACTTTCCGCTGCTCGGCGCGTTGGTCGCCGCGCGTGGGCGCGACGAGAGCCCGCTCCCCTGGCTGTCACGCTCGCTCGAGCTAGCGCCGTCGAATGGGCACGCGCATCTGGTCCTCGCGCAGCTCCTCGCCGGCCATCGCGCGACCAAGCAGGCCATGCTGCACCTGCGTTTGGCGAGTCAATACGATCGCACGCTGAGCCCGATCGTAGGGACGCTCGCCGAACGCTGGGCACCCACCGTAGAGATCATGATGGAAGCCGTGCCGAGCGGTCCTGCCGGCATCGCCGTGCTCACCGAAGCGTGCGCGCGAGAGACGCACGTCGACTTCAAGGTCGAGTGCTATCGACAAGCCGTGCAGCGCGACGCCTCCGAGCCCGATTTGCAGGGAAATCTCGCGGATTCACTCATCCTTGCGCTGCGTACTCAGCAAGAGCCGTGCGGTCCGGAAGCGGCGGACGCCTGCGCTCAGGAGGCCGAGACAGCGCTGCGAACCATGGCGCGGCTGCGCCCGCGTTCTTGGCGCCCGAGCTATTTGCTCGCCAAGTTGATGATCGGACGCGGTGACCTCAAAGGCGCGATGGCCTTGCTCGCGCGAGCATGTCCGCACAATCAGGACGGCGACGACTGCGCGCGCGAAGCCGTGAACGCCGCGATCCGGCTCGGTTCCGACGAAGCCATCTCGGCCGCAGCCGCGTCGTATGCGACCGCCAATTGCGGCGTCAGCAACGACACCTGCGCGCAAGCGCTGGATTGGCTCGCCGCGGCGCTCGACGCCGCAGGCCGGGCCACGTCGGCGCTCACCTACTCCGTCAAGGCCGCGGAGGCAGACGATTCGGCGAGCCGCTGGCTGCGGCTCGCCAACCGCGCGATTCTCGCCAATCACTACGGCGTCGCGCGCACCGCCCTGGAGCGGGCCAATCGCAGCCCTGACGCGAGCGCCCAGAGCCGAGCCGAAACGCTGGTGCTCACGCGCCGGCTGGCTCAGGGCTTCATGCCGCTTTAGAGCTACTCCCCAATCACGACGGAGCCGCCGAAGAGCCGCGACGCGACGAGCGAGGCGGCTCTCCAGGAATTGCTCAGCTGGTCGTCGCTTCGGGCGCCGGATCGGGCGCGGCGTACGCTGCGTAGTAACCGGAGTAGTAGTAGCGGTCCTTCGAGCTCACGGCGTTGAGCACGACGCCAGCGCAGTTCGCGGCCACGTCACGCAGCGAGCGAACGGCGCGGCGAGCGGCGTCACGGCGAGTGCTGAGCGCACGCACGACCAACACCGTCGCGTCCACGCGCGTCGACAAAATCACGCCGTCTGTCACCAAGCCGATGGGCGGACTATCGATCACCACGCGGTCGAACTCGGCGCGAAGCTCTCGGAGCAAGCGGCCGAACGCCTCGCTGTGCATCAAATCCGCCGGGTTCGGCGGAGTAGGACCGGAGCACAGCACCGAGAGATTCGGCACTTGAGTCTCCACCACGAGCGCCGGCAGCTGCCCGGCTTCGAGCAACGCAGTGGTGACGCCCTTGTCGTTGCGCTGCTTGAATAGGTTGTGAATGCGGGGCTTGCGCAGATCGCAATCGACCAAACACACGCGCTGCCCCGTCTGAGCGATCGCCACGGCCATACTCGTCGCGATCGTCGTCTTACCTTCCGCGGGGCCTGCGCTGGTAACCAGCAAGCAGTGATACGGATTGTCGGGCGACATGAACATCAAGTTCGTGCGAATCGCGCGAGCCGCCTCGGCCACGACGCTCTTCGGGTGGTTGTGCACCAAGAGCTCGGGCTGAGATTCCACCGCCGGCGCCGCTGCTTGCGCTGCGCGGTCCTTTCGCGAGCGCCGCCTGCCGTAATAGTAGTAGCCGAGGTTCAGCGCGCTGCTCTCGCGTGTCACGTCGGGCAGCGCGCCGAGCACTGCGAGCCCGAGCTCACGCTCGATGTCCTCCGAGTTACGGACCGTGCGATCCATCAACTCGATACCCGTCGCGCTGGCGAAGCCGAGCAACAAACCAATCACGATCCCGACGGCGAGGTTCGTCGAGGTCTTGGGGAAGATCGGCACTTGCGGCTTGAGCGGACGGTCCAGCACGCGCACGTTGTTGAACGGCGCCATCTTGGACAAGCCGCTCTCCGTCGAGCGCTCGAGCACGAGGCCGAAGAGCTTTTCGGTATTTTCCTTGGAGCGCTGAAGACGGCTGTACTCGAGCTCTTTCAGATTGAGCTGCAGCGCTTCTTGCCGCGCAGACTCGTATAGCCCCGTCAAACCGCCGAGCTGATGGCTCACGTTGACGAGCTCCATTTGAGCGCCGTTCTTGATGTTCTGCAGCTCCTGCAAGAGCGCGACACGCGCGGCCTCCACCTGAGCCTGAACCTTCTGCACGTCCGGATGATTCTGGTCTTTGCCGCCCGCCTTCAGCGAAGCGAGCTCGCGCTTGCCCGACAGATAGCTCGTGCGCAGCTCTCCCAAAACTCCGTTCGAAACCAGCTCGGTCGCCGGAATGTCACCCGGATCTTGTGGGTCGATCGTCTTGAGCACCGAGAGGCGCGCTTGAGTCGCCTCTTTGCGTGCCTTGAGCTCGGTTAGATTCGTGTTCAACTGCTGGATCTCCGCACGGACCATGTTCGATTGGTCGTCGTACGAAACCGAGAGCAAGTTGTACTTGATCTTGAAATCGTGAAGCTCCATCTCCTGCGACTCGAGATCGGACTTCAAGCGAGTGAGCTGCGTGTCGAGCCACTCCACGGTCTTGTTCGTCGCGTCCAAACTAGTGTCGAGGTTCTGCTCGACGTAGGTATCCACGACCGCCCCCAAAACCCGCTGCGCACGCGCCGGATCCGCATCCGTATAGTGAACACGCGCAAGGCGGCTGTCCTCGATCGGTTCCACCCTCAAGCGGCTGCGCAGCGCCTCCGCCGCGTCTTCGAGCGAGACCTGCACCGCACCAGACGCATTGCCGGGCCTGTTCGCCAAGAACGCATCATCCGTCGCTAGGCCGAGCTTCTTGGCAACGAGCTCTGCGACGTGACGAGAGGTGATGACCTGGTACTGCGTCGCAAAGTACTCCTGATTGCTCCAGTAACTATCGGCACCCGATTCGCTGCTCTTCTGCCCCATCGGCGTGAGCGCCTGAGGGTCGAGCTGGACCGTCGAAACGGCTTCGTAAATATTGATCTGGTTCGACGTGTAGATGGATGCCGCGACGACAGAGCCCACGAAGAGGACCAAGATGATCGGCCAACGCTTGCGAAGAGCGCGAAGGATGAGCGCAGGCGAGAAGGATGATTCGGCGTCTGTCTCGGGCGCCAGCGGAGCTTGTGAGGGGAGCATGTTTTTATTGAGTGAGACCAGCCACGACGACTGGCGAAGAGGTCAGATTGGCTTCCACGAGCGTCGCGTGCGGCACAAGGTCGCTTCCGAACGCCGCCAGCACGCCTGAAAGCGAGTCCACCAGGATCTGGAGCAGCATGTCCACCTGCGGCGAAGGATCGTCCTGATCACTGCTCCAACGGAACTTGAGCTTGGCCACCGCGTTCGTTTCGGCGCCGATCGGAAACACCGTCTCCAAAAGATCGCGCTGCGCGCAGTCCGCATTGCTCTTGTTCCAGCAATGCGTCTTCTTGCCGGCGGCGAGGACCTCGACGCACAGCATGCTCGTTTCCGCCGTCAGCCGCTCGAGGATCAGGAGCGCGTCGCTCTCGGTCGAGGCCCTAGACATCGCGACGATCAACCGGGGCACGACTCGGCGTAGGTTCTCGGTGAGCGGATCGCGAAGCCGTGACTTCTGCCGGCGACGAAAATGCAGGTACTCGAAATAACCGAGAAACCTGACCAGGCCGACGAAGACCAACGTCACCGACAATAGCGCCAGCCCGACATGCCAGCTGCGCCCGAGCGAAATCGCGATTGCGCCGCCCGCGAGCAGGCTCGACACGCCGTACAAGAACACCACCGCGCGCCGGTGAGTCAGCCCGAGATCGAGCAGCCGATGATGGACGTGCCCGCGGTCGGCCGAGAATATCGAGCGCCGCTCGAGCAACCGCCGAAACATCGAAAATAGCGTGTCGAAGATGGGCACACCGAGCGCGAGCACGGGGACGAGCAGCGACACGGCGGTGGACGCCTTTTGTTGCAACCCGCCACCGGCCAGCGCAGTCGTCGCCAGTACGAAACCGAGGAAATAGCTCCCGGAATCGCCCATGAAGATGCGCGCGGGATTGAAATTGAAGAACAGAAAACCGACGAGAGCGCCCATGAGCGGGCCCATCGTCAAAGCGACGAAGACCGACTTGGACAAACACGCAATGACGAAACTGGTGAACGCCGCGAAGAACGAGACGCCCGCAGCGAGGCCGTCCAAGCCGTCGATCAAATTGACGGCGTTCGTGACACCCACGATCCACAGCACCGTCACCGGCAACGCGAACGCGCCCATTTGGAGCGCACCGAGCAGCGGCAACTGGATGGCCTGAATCTGAAAACCGCAGGCGAACGCGAACACCGCGACCACGATTTGCGCGATCAGCTTGTGCAGCGAGCGCACGCTGCGCGCATCGTCGAGCGCGCCTACCGCGCAAATCGCGGCGCTGCCGACGATCAAGCCGCCGAGTTGCGTGTGCCAGCCCCGCAACGCGCTCACCATGTCAGGATCGCGCGCTGCGAGTACGGCAACGGGCAGGGCCCAGGCCAAGGCGAGCGCAATACCTCCTAGGCGTGGAATCGTCCGGCCGTGAACGTGCCGGCCACCCGGAGTGCTGACAGCGCCGATCCGCAACGCAAAACGCCGGACGAGCGGCGTGAGCACTACGCTCAGAACTAACGCCACTAGGCAGGCGATGACGTAGCTTTTCATGGCGAAGATTCCCGGACAGTCACGTTGGTTGCAGCGCCCCATCCACGCGTTCGCGGCGGCCACGCTAACGCACGGCTAAGCGCGCGTCTACTTGCGTTGCTCCCTAATTCCACTCGTACTGAATGCGTGACTTGTTCGCTAGCCGCCTGTATACGGCGAAGGCGTGATGCAGGGCGCAGTCTTGGTGTCAGGCGACTTCGTGCGAACAGGCGGCATGGATATGCCGAACTTCGCACTGGCCGAGCACCTGGCCGACTGTGGCGTATCAGTACAGCTCGTAGCTCATCGAGTGGCAGACGCTTTGTTGAAACATGCGCGCGTGCATTGGCGCCGAGTCCCAAAGCCGCTGAACTCGTATTTCCTCGGCTCCTTCTTGCTCGATCGCGCAGGCCAAGAAGAAGCCCGAAAGAGCTTGAGCCGTGGCGAGCGAGTGATTGTAAACGGTGGAAACTGCCAGGTCGGGGACGTGAATTGGGTGCATTACGTTCACGCGGCTTATGCGGCGGAATCGCCGCTCTCGCTCGCGCGTCGCGCGAAGTCACGCGTAGCGCGTAGGCTGCATTTGGCCCAAGAGCGCTCGGCGCTGCGCTCCGCTCGAATCATCATTGCCAACTCCGAGCGCACGCGCCGTGATTTGACCGAGCTCGTCGGCATCGACGATACGCGCATCCGCACCGTCTATTACGGCATCGACGCGGATCGATTCGCGCCGGTCGACGACGCGAAACGACGCGAGTTGCGCCTGAAATTCGGATGGCCGGATCGCCCGCAGATCGCGTTCATCGGCGCGATGGGTGACCGCCGCAAAGGCTTCGATAGCTTGTTCAGTGCCTGGTCGAGCTTGTGCGTGAGCAAGGCTTGGGACTGCGATCTCGTGGTGGTCGGAAGGGGCGTGGAGCTGCCGCTGTGGCAAGAGAGAGCAACTGCCGCTGGGATTGCCGATCGAATTCGGTTCCTCGGGTTCCGTAGTGATGTCCCGGACATCCTGAGGGCCTGCGACGCGTTGATCGCGCCGACGCGATACGAAGCGTATGGGCTCGGAGTCCAAGAAGCGCTATGCACAGGGCTTCCTGCGCTGGTGAGCGCCGATGCCGGAGTAGCCGAGCGCTACCCGGATCAACTCTCGGAGCTATTGTTGAGGGATGTGACGAACGCCGCGGCGCTCGAAGCCAGCTTGAAGAGCTGGTTCAAGGATCAGGATCGTCTGCGGCGCGTGACGCTGGAGTTCTCGGCGTCTCTGCGACAGCGAACATGGCGGACGATGGCCCGAGAAATTCACGCCTTGATCGACGGCCCATGCGCAAGCTCCTGACCCTTGGGCACTCTTACGTCGTCTCGCTGAATCGTCGACTGGCGCACGAGATGGCGCTTGCCGGACAAGGGCGTTGGGATGTGACGTGCGTCGCCCCGCGCTATTTCCACGGCAGCAACGATCTATCACCCGTCTCGCTCGCTCCATCTCCGGAAGATGCCTACGAGCTGCGTGCGGTCCGCGCGCACCTCACGTCCGAAGTGCACGTGTTTTCGTACGGGCTCGAGCTCCGTTCACTCCTGCGCCAGCGCTGGGATCTCGTGCACGCTTGGGAAGAGCCATACATCGTCGCGGGCTGGCAAGTGTCCCGCTGGGTTCGTCCGGGTAGCAAACTCGTTTACCGCACAGCTCAGAGCAACCCCAAGGTGTATCCGCCCCCGTTCTCCTGGTTCGAGCGCAGCAGCATGGCGCGCGCGGCCGGCTGGATCTGTTCGGGGCGTTCGGTCGAAGAGAACCTGCGTGATCGTCCCGGCTATGACCGCCCCCACTTGCTGAGCCCGCTCGGCGTCGACACGACCATCTTCAGCCCCAATCCGAGCGCGCGGGCCGCCGCGCTGGCGAAGCTCGATTGGCAAGACAACGGTCCGCCCGTCGTCGGATACGTCGGGCGCTTCGTGACCGCAAAGGGGTTACCGCTCTTGATGCGCGCGCTCGACGCTGCGCAGACGCCCTGGCGCGCGTTGTTCCTCGGAGCGGGCAAGCTCGAAGGTGAGCTCCGTAGGTGGGCCGCGCGTCACGGCGATCGCGTGCGCATTTTGCGCGTCCCCCACCGCGAGGTTCCCGCCCACTTGAACGTCATGGACGTGCTGTGTGCGCCGAGTCAAACGACGACCGCGTGGCGTGAACAATTCGGGCGCATGTTGGTCGAGGCCTTCGCGTGCGGCATCCCGGTGATCGGCAGCAACAGCGGTGAGATCGCGAGCGTGCTCGGCGAGGCAGGCGTCGTGGTCGATGAGCACGACGTAGCGGGGTGGACGCGCGCAATCGAAGATTTGCTGACGAGCCCGGCGAAGCGCGCCGAGCTCGGCGCGAGAGGGCTCGAGCTCGCGCGAGAGCGCTACACTTGGCAGACGGTCGCGCGCCAATATCTGTCGTTTTTCGAGCAGCTGTAGGCGGCTTACGGCTACGCGCGAGTCGCCAGCGCGAGCAGTCGCGAAGCCGTGACGTCGACCGACGCGTTGGCCTCGTATTCGGCGCGACCCGCTTCGGCGAGACGCGCGCGCTCTGCGGCATCCTGATACGTGCGCACGGCCGTCGCAGCGAATTGCTGGCGATCGAGCGGCGAAAGCGCGCACATGCTCGCCCATGCGATGTCTTCGCGCGTGTGCACGCCGCGCGTCGCGACGACGGCAGCGCCGTGCTGCAGCGCGGCCATCACCGTGGTCTTTCGCGCGTTCACGCCCTCGGCGAGCGGAACCAATACGAGCTCGGCGAGCTGAAGCCACAACGACACCGCGTGCGCCGGCACGAACCCGAGCGCTTGCACGTGCGGACCGAATTCGGCGAGCGCTGGTCGGCGCGCACGTAGCTTGGTCGCGTCCATTCCGATGATGATCAAGCACAACTCTGGCTCGATCAATAGTAGCGCGCGCAGCGCGGACTCGACGTAATCGAAGAGCACGGATTCGTGCCCAGTGCCGAAGAACAACACGATCTTGGCGGGCACGGAGTAGCCCGCGGCGGCCAGCTCGGCGCGCGGATCGAGGCTCTTCGCGCGCGAGATGCTCGAGGAGATGCGCGTCGTGTCGAAGCGTCTGCGCAACAGAGGCGAGAGTTTGCTCAGAGTATCGCGCGTCGCTTCATTGGAGAAAACGACGCGATTCGAAGCGTGCGCCAGGAGCTCGAACTGAACGAGCTGAGCCGATCCGAGCAGCGTTCGCGTGAGCTCCCGTCGATGCCAATGCGCCACGACGGGCAGGCTAACTTCGTGCGCGAGCAACAGCGTAAAAGCGCGCAACCGACGGCGCATGCGCGCCCACCACAGCACCAGAGCCGGCGAAATCCCGCCCGTGCGCGGTGCAAAGCCGAGCGGCACGTAAGCCAAAACGATGACTTCGGGATTGAACGCGATGATCTCCTCACCGACGCGCTGGAAGTTCTTCTGGTGTGGCTTGGACCAAACCGCCACTTCGTGGCCCTGCGCGCGGAGCGCGGTCACCATCGAATGCGAGTGATCGCTCACGCCGCCGCGATCCGGCGGATACTCCGGCGTGATCCACGCGACGCGCGTCGTCATCGAGCCGCGCTTCCGCGATCGGTAGCGCGAGCTCCAGCGGCGCGCTCGCTTGCGTGCGCGAGGGCCTCGAGTATGCTGGCGCCGACCTTCGGTTTCATTTTCGACGAAACCCTACCGCTTTTTGGTGCTTTTGACCGATCGAAGTTCAGCCTCGCCCGTCCGCATATTGCACGTTGCAGCGGGGAATTTGTTCGGCGGAGTGGAGACACAGCTCGTCACCTTCGCTCGCTATCGCGAACGAGTCCCGGAGCTCGAGTCCGAGTTCGCGCTGTGCTTCGACGGGCGTCTCGCGCGTGATCTCGCGCAGGCCGCAGCGACGGTGCATCGCCTCGGTGAAGTGAAGCTGCGGGACCCTTTGGCGCTCGGCCGCGCGAACCTCACGCTCCGGCGCCTGCTGCGCGAGCGTAAGTACGACGCCGTGATCACGCACGGCGCGTGGCCACACGCGGTCGCAGGCCTCGCGACCAAGCTGAGCGGCGTGAAGCTCGTCACTTGGGGCCACGGCGCGCCGCTCGAGCCGAGTTTTTTGGATCGCGTCGCCGATTGGATCACTCCAGATCTGTTGATTCTGAACAGCAGACACACTGGAGAAGCGTTCGGTGCGCTGTTCGCGAAAGCGAAGAAGCACCTCGTGTACTACCCCGTGGAGAACCGAGCGCCGCAGCGGACGCGCGCGGAGCTGCGACGCGAGTTGAATACACCCGAGAGCACCGTGGTGATCGCGTTTGCCGCCCGGTTCGAGCGCTGGAAGGGTCATACCTTGCTCTTGCGCGCGGCCCGCGCGCTGTTGAATCGCACGAGTTCTGATTGGCGGATCTGGATCTGCGGCGGCGTGCAGCGGCCGAGCGAGGAGGCTTATCTCGCGGAGCTTCGGCAGTACGTCGAAAGCGCAGGGCTTACTGCGCGTGTCCAATTTCTGGGACAGCGTTCGGATGTGCCCGACGTGCTCGCGGCGGCGGACGTGTTCTGCCAGCCGAACACGGATCCCGAGCCGTTCGGCATCGTGTTCGTCGAAGCGTTGTACGCCGGCTTGCCGGTCGTATCGACCGACATGGGCGGCGCGGCCGAAATCGTGACGCCCACTTGCGGGCTGCTCAGCGCAGCCGAACCCGAAGCCGTCGCGGAAGCGCTCATGCGCGTGGTGAGCGACGCCACGCTACGCGCCGAGCTGGCCGCACACGCGCCGGCGCGCGCCAGAGAGCTGTGCGATCCCGAAGCGCGCATCCGCGAGCTCGCTCAGGCCATTCGCGGCTGAGCCGGTTCTCGCGCCATTTTCAGGAGCTGCGAGCCACCGCAGTCAGGAAGAAGCGCGCGCGCGTCATCGCATCGTCGGCGCGGAATGGGATCGGGGTCGGAACGGCCTCGTTCGACATGAACAGGTCGTAACCGGCACCGAACAAGTCGGTGACCTGGCGCACCGAGCCGCCGAACTCTTCCAACCCTACTCCGACGTGCATTTCGACGAAGCAGTCGGGACGCGCGGCGAGCGTCTTCTTCGCGCCGCGCAGCGCCTGCAGCTCGAAGCCCTCCACGTCGATGAAGAGGACAGCCGGCGCTCCGTGCTTTTCTGCGAGAGCGTCGACCGTGAGGGCGGGCACGCGAATCTGACCCGTCGTGTCGCCGCCAGCGCCGACTTGTCCGTTCAAGCACGCAAAGCTGATCTCGCCGATCGTGTCCGAGATGGCAGCGGCTTCGACGATGATCTGTTCCGCACCGTTCGTGTCTCGATTCCGACGCGCGACGTCGGCGTATTCCGGGTTCGCTTCGAGCGCGATGACCTTGCCCGTCTTACCAACCGCGTCGGCCAGAATCAGCGCGACGACTCCCGTGTGGGCTCCGAGATCGAATACGGTCGCCCCGGCGCGAAGTTGGTGCTTGCGGAGCAGCGTTATTTCGGCCGGCTCCGCCCAATCCATATCGTACCAGCCCTGCGACAGTGGATCGGTGAGATGAATGGTGAGCTCTCGCTCGCCGTATTTGTGCACGACCGTGCGCGGCGTGAATTTACTCATCGCGTAGCTGCGGCTCAGCATGCGTAGCCGCGTCCAAATCGGCGCGGGAATCCAACGACGAGTGACGGTCTTCACCGACGACAACACGGTCATCCGGTGTTTATAGAGGGACGCTCGTACTCGGAGCAAGCCAGTTCGAGGCGAGTGCCGGACGCGTCGGGGCCGTGCGCGAACGGTCGAAACCCGCCGGCACGCCCGTTCAGCGGCCTTTTTGCAACGTGAACCAAGCCTGACTCGAAAGCTGCGGGCCGCCCCAGCTCAACGGTGAAAACGATACTGCTTCGACTTCGAAGCGCTCACCCAAGATCTCGAGCAATACGCGCCAGTTGAAGCCCTTGTGATCGTGAAAGGGAAAAGGAATCGCGCGCTCCAGGCCGTGAACGGCGCGCGGGATGTGCTGTCCGTCACCGGCGAACACGCTCGCGGCGAGCTCGCGCAACGAATAGCGCGCGACGTACGAATAATCACCGAGCTTGCGCCATCCGGCTATCCGACGCGCGGCCTGCTTCACGAGCAACGGCAGGCCCGTTTCGATCGGCACACTGACAATCAATTTGCCCCCAGGCTTCAGAACTCGATGAAGCGTGTCCAGCGTCGGTCCCAGGTCGAACACGTGCTCCAACACTTCCATGCAAAAGATCCCATCGTAAGCCGCGGCGTGCTCGGGCAGTGCGAGATCTGACGTGAGCACGAACGATAGCTTGCGCCCCACGCCCAAGCGCGCTGCGGCCGAATCGACCAAGTCGCGTCGGACTTCAGCGCCCACGCCGAATGCTGGCGGCTGCGGCGCATCCATCAACATGGCCAGGAACGTACCGTCCCCGAAGCCGTAGTCGAGAACGCGCCTTCCACTGAACATGCTCGCAAGCCGAACGCCGTATTCAAAGCGACGCCGATGACTGAAGGAGATCAGCCCATCGCTGCAAAAAATCTGTTTTCTGGCGTACACGCCCGCTCGGAGCGACTTGTCGAAGGTCATCGGTCCAACCCAGGCCAGTCTACTCGAGCCACGCTTGTGGCGGGGCCTGCTTCCGAGGTACCTAAACAACCGTGACGGTAAAAGCGATCACCGGCGTGCCCAGCATTCGCGAGCGTCCCCCCTCCAGCGCCTCCGCCGTCGAGAACGGCGCTCCGGCCCGTTGGCTCGTGGTGTTCGTCGTCGTGCATCTCGGGTGCCAGTTACTCCTGCTCGTGCCCGGCATTTCCGCGGTTCGCATCGTGGTTCGGACCTTTGCGTACGGCGCCGGCCTGATTTTGATGGCTTCGATCCCGTCGAAGCACATGGCCAAGCTGCCCGTGCGTCCGGTTGCGATCGCCGTGATCGCGATCCTCTGTCTCGAGTTCTTCAACCCAGAAGGCGCTGGAGCAGTCGCGGGCCTCGCACAGGTGATGCTGAATCTCGCGATCATGGCGCCCATTTTTTGGGTGCCTCGGCTCGCCCTCACCGTTCAATGGGTGCAACGACTCATCACGATCCTGTGGTTGTTCTATACCGCGAGCGCAATCCTCGGCGTGCTGCAGGCATATTTTCCCGGACATTTCATGCCGCAGCTGTCGTCCGTCGTCGCCGCTCACGGTCGCGAGCATGTGGCGGGTCTTCAAATCGCGCTCGCATCCGGCGAACGGATCTTCCGCCCCATGGGTTTGACCGATGTGCCGGGTGGCGCTGCGAGCGGTGGGCTGTACGCCGTATTGCTCGGCACTGGCATGCTGCTGCTACCCAAGTCACCATTCGCCGGCGCTCGCATCGCAGCCGCGGCGAGCATGGTCGCCGGGATGATGTGCCTGTACCTGTGTCAGGTGCGGTCACTGCTCTTGATGACCGGCATCGGCCTGATCGTGCTGTTCTTCCTTTCGGTACTCGGCGGCCGCATTACTCGAACGATCGGGTTGGTGCTCGCCTTGGGTGCGCTGATCCCTTGCGGGTTCATCATGGCCGTCTCACTCGGAGGGCGCTCGGTGACCGCCCGCCTCGCGACGCTCACGGAAGCCGATCCGAGCGTGGTTTACTACAAGCATCGCGGTCACTTCCTCGAGCAGACCATCAACGAATATTTGCCACGTTACCCACTCGGCGCGGGGCTGGGACGTTGGGGCATGGTGGGCTCTTACTTCGGCGGGGCCAATCCGCTGTACGTCGAAATTCAATGGACCGCCTGGCTGTTCGATGGCGGCCTGCTCATGATCATCGTCTATTTTTCGGCGGTCTTGGTGGTCACGTGGCGGAGTACGCGCGTTGCGCTCGCTCGTTACAGCAAGAGCGATTCCGCGCTCAGCTTGTGGGGCGCAGTGGTAGTGGCTTACGACGTCGGCGCGATCGCGCTGTGCTTCAACTACGCCGTCTTCATCGGTAACGCCGGCGTCGAGTTTTGGCTGATCAATTCCGCGCTACTGTGTGCCGCGTATCGTTCTCAGCGGGCACTCCAAGCTCGACCGCTCGAGGCGCCACGCACAATCCCAGCGTAAAGCTCGAGGTGCGCGTCGATGACGCGCTCGACGTGAAACTCGGCACGAACTCGGGCGCGGGCTGCGTGCCCGAGCGCAGCAGCGTAGGGCTCGTCCTCGAGCAAACGAGTCATCGCCGCCGCAAGCGCGCGCGCGTCACCCGGCGGAACGACGA
>FTDA01001706.1_pt1 | contig 26585 bp, 21 predicted proteins | sample 1639731 | NCBI WGS metagenome assembly FTDA01 (sample SAMEA3914869, study PRJEB12502) | metagenome | biome: forest; material: soil | place: USA | collected 2012-03-12 | depth 0.1 m
CGAGCCGCGATCACGAGCGCATCGTGATGCGCTTGCTCCACAAAACCAGCAAATTGCTGGACATCGCCGAGGTCGGGTTCTCCGATCGCGATCGCTGGTTGATGGAGTACCTGATCCATCGCCCCAACGGCATCTTGCTGGTCACGGGTCCGACCGGTAGCGGCAAGACGACGACGCTCTACGCCTGCCTCAACAAAATCAATCGCCCCAAGATCAACATCCTGACTGCGGAAGATCCGGTCGAGTACGAAATCGGCGGGATTCACCAGGTCGCGGTGCAAGCGAAGATCGGGCTCACGTTCGCGAGCGCGCTGCGGGCGTTCTTGCGCCAAGATCCGGACGTGATCATGGTCGGCGAAATTCGCGACAAAGAGACGGCCGAGATCGCGATCCACGCATCGATGACGGGCCACTTGGTGCTGAGCACGCTGCACACGAATGATGCGGCGAGCGCCGTCACCCGCCTGGTCGAAATGGACATCGAGGCGTTCCTCGTGCGCTCGACCGTGATCGGGATTTTGGCGCAGCGCCTCGTGCGCGTGCTCTGTCCGCATTGCAAGGAAGCGTACGAAGCGACGCCGTTCGAGCTGCAGCAACTCGGGCTCGATCCCGAGCGAACGCGCCGCCGTACGGATCGCGTGCTCTCACCGCGCTACACCGCGCACGAGGTGCACTACGAGCCAATCGGGTGGCGTGGCCCGGGCATGCCCACGCTCTATCGCGCCAAGGGCTGCAGTCACTGCGAAAGCAAAGGCTTCATCGGCCGCATGGGCATCTACGAGCTGCTCGTCGCGGACGACACCGTCGGCGCGCTTGTGCTCGCGAGTGCGGACGCGCAGACCATCAAGCGCGCCGCGCAAGGGCAGGGCATGGATTCGTTGCGCGATGACGGCGCGCGCAAAGTGCTGATGGGCCTCACCACGGTGGAAGAGGTCGTCGCGGCGACGCAAGAAGACGTCGTCGTCGATTCGTGAGGCGAGCACGATGGCTGTCTTCGAATACCGCGGAATTCAGATCGCGTCCGGCAAGCCGGTCAAGGGCTACCGTGACGCGGACAACGCGAAATCGCTGCGCGCCGTGCTGCGCCGCGACGGCGTGCTGCTGACCGAAGCGACGGAAGAAGCAGACAAGGGCGAAAAGAAGGGCAAAGGGCTCAGCCTCTTCGCGTTCATGCAGCGGCCGTCCACCGCTGACGTCGCGGTCATGACGCGTCAGCTCGCGACGCTCGTGCGCGCAGGCGTGCCGCTCGTCGATTCCGTCGCCGCGCTGACGGAGCAGGTCGAGAAAGAGCAACTCAAGCGCACGCTCACCGCGGTGCGCGAATCCCTGAACGAAGGCACGAGCTTCAACAAGAGCTTGCTCGCGCATCCCACGATCTTTCCATCGCTCTACACCAACATGGTTGCCGCTGGTGAAGCCTCCGGCACGCTCGAAGCGGTGCTCGAGCGCCTGGCCGACTTCATGGAAGGTCAGGCGCGGCTCAAGGGTAAGGTCACGGCCGCGCTCGCCTATCCGCTCTTGATGATGGTGATCGGCTTCGTGATGGTCGGCGTGCTGATGGTCGCGGTGGTGCCGAAGGTGACGAGCATCTTCGACAACCTGGGCCATGCGCTGCCTTGGTACACGCGCCTCTTGATCACGGTGTCGAACATCGTGTCCGGTTATTGGTGGCTGCTCATCGGCGTCACCTTCGGCTCGGTGGTGCTGTTCCGGCGCTGGAAGGCGACGGCCGAGGGCAAGCTGAGGTGGGACTCGTTCCGCTTGGCCGTGCCTATTTTCGGCCGGCTGAACCTGCTCGTCTCGGTGGCGCGCTTCGCGCGCACGCTGTCCACGCTGCTCTCGAGCGGCGTGCAGCTGCTTCAAGCCATGGAAATCGGGCGGCACGTGCTCGAAAACGCGCGGCTCGAGAGCGTGATCGCCGAAGCCATCGGCTCGATTCGCGGCGGTGAAAGCATCGCCGAGCCGCTCAAACGCGCGCGCGTGTTCCCGCCCATGGTCACGCACATGATCGCGGTCGGCGAGAAGACCGGCCAACTCGAGGCCATGCTCGAGAACGTGAGCCGCGCGTACGAGGCGGACGTGGAGACGCGCGTCGTCGCGCTGACGAGCTTGCTCGAGCCGCTGATGATCGTGCTGCTCGGCGGCGTGGTCGGCTTCATCGCCATGGCCATCTTGATGCCGCTGATCCAGATGAACGAGCTGGTGCAATGATGGCCGGCTCGAAGCGGTTCGCGAGCGAGCAGCGCATCTGGTTTCCTTGGGAGCGCCGCGGCGGTTTGCGCAGCTTGCTCTTGCTCGGCCGCGTCGGGCCGGCGCTCGTCGTGTTCGGCGTGCTCGCGGGCATCGGCGTGCTCGGTGTGCGCGAACGCCACAGTGCTGGCGTGCGCCAGACGCGCGCGACGCTGATCGGCGTGCGGCGCGCGATCGACGCCTATCGCGCGGACAACGACGGCGCTTGCCCCGCGAGCCTCGACAAACTCACGCAGTATGGGAATTTCAAAGAAACACCGACGGATGCCTGGGGACACGCGCTTCGGTTCGCGTGTCCGTCCCAGCGCGAGGGCTTGGCCTACGAGCTCTCGAGCGATGGCCCGGATGGCGAGCCAGGCGGACTCGACCGCGTAGAATGAGGAAATCATGAACACATCACGTTGCACGCCCGAGCTTTTCGAAACCCTGCAGCGGCTGCGCCGAGCCCGGCAAAATAGCCGCGGCGTGACGCTCGTCGAAGTGCTCATCGTCGTCGCGATCATCGCCATGGTCGCCGGCGGTGTCGCGGTCTTCGCGCTGCCGAAATACAAAGAGGCGCAGATCAAGCAGGCCGAGACGGGCGCGCGCGTCGTGCGCACGGCGGTGCAGCAGTGGCAAGCCGCGAACAACGAGACGAGCTGTCCGACGATCAGCCAGCTGGTGCAAGAGAAGCAGCTCGACCCTGGTCAGAGCACGAAAGATTCTTGGAATCAGGACTACTCGCTGACCTGCACGGATGACGAAGTCATCGTCGCCTCCAACGGCCCGGACAAGAAGAAGGGCACGAAGGACGACATCGTCGTGCCGAAGGGCGTCACCAACGCCGAACCGTGATGCGGCGAGTGAAGCGATGGCGACGGCAACTCTCGGAGCAGCCCGCGAACGGGTCGGCAGTTTACGCCGGCACGAGCGCGGGCTCACGCTCGTCGAGCTGCTCATCGTCATCGCGCTCATCGCCGTGCTGACCGGCGCCGTGATGATGGGCCCCGGCATGCTCCAGAGCAGCCGCATGAAATCGGCGGCCACCTTGATCGTGAGCGGCGTGCGCCTCGGCCTCACGCGCGCGAGCAATACCGGGAAACCGACGCGGCTCGCGTTCGACCTCGATCACGGCACGATGGCGCTGGAAGAAGCGAACACCAGCTTGGTCCTGCGCGAGCACACCAAAGACGCGAGCTCCGGCGCGGATCCGGCGACCGATCTCGAGAAGAAGGCGCACGCCGAGTCCGATCGCATCTTGGAGGGGCCGCACGTGGCGCGGCCGAGCTTCAAACCGGTGCCCGGCTTTTTGGCTGCCGCGGGCGACAAAGGTGCGTCGCGTTCACTCGGCAGCGGGGTCGAATTCATCAGCGTGCAAACGGAGCACGATGACGAGCCGCGCACGAACGGCCGCGCGTACCTTTATTTTTTTCCGGGCGGCACCACCGAGCGCGCCTCGGTGCAGCTCAAGCGCAGGGGTGATGACACCGGGCTCACCATCACGGTGAGCGGGCTCACCGGGCGCGCGAAAGTCGAGCGCGGTCGCGTCGATTTGGCTCCGCCGCGCACGGACGGCGACGAGCGCGAAACCGACGAGCAGGTGCAGAAGTGAGCGCGCTCCGTCGCACGCGAGGCTTCACCTTGCTCGAGGTGATCGTCGCGATCGCGATCCTCGGGCTGGGCTTGACCGTGCTGCTCGGCTCGCAAGTGGGCCTATTCACGAACGCTTCGCGCGGTCAGCACCTGACCATCGCGACCAACCTCGCGCGCTGCAAAATGGGCGAAATCGAGGTCAAGTTGCTCACGCTCGGCTACCAGCTGACGGATCAGCACGACGAAGGCATTTGCTGCGAAGGCGAGGACCAGCACAACGAGGGCTACCACTGTACGTGGAAGGTCGAGGCCGTGAAGCTGCCCGAGCTCCCGCTCAACGGCGGGCTCGACGGCGGCATGAACAACCCCGCGGGTGACGGCGGCGGGCTCGATCTCGGTCCCATCAGCATGCTCACGGGCCTCAATCAACCGGGGGGCACTCAGCTCGGTAGCAGCGCGAAGCCAAAGGATCTGGCGCAGACGCTCACCTCTGCGCCGAACCCGATGGGACTCGCGCCGATGATGATGAGCATGGTGTACCCGACCTTGAAGCCGATGCTCGAGGCGAGCATCCGCAAGGTCAGCGTCACGGTGCAATACAAAGAGGGGCACTTCGACCGCGAGCTCGCGATCACGCAGTACGTCACGAATCCGCAGCAGGGGCAGCTCGATCCGTCGCTCGCGGGGATGGGCGGCGCGGGCGGTCTCGGCGCGCTCGGTGGTTTGCTCGGCGGTAGCACGACTGGTTCGACGACGACGGGAACGGGGCTCCTCGGCAAATGAGGAACTTTCGCCGACAGCGCAGCGCGCACGGCTTCACGCTGGTGGAGCTGCTCGTCGCGATCGCGGTCTTGGCCGGGATTTCCGTGGTCATTTACGGCGCTTTTTCCGGGATGAAGCGCAGTCGCGAGGGCGTGGAACGGCTGCAGGATCGTTACCGCGAGGGCCGGCTCGCGATGCAGCGCATGACGCGCGAGCTTTCGGGCGCGTTCATTTCGCTGCACGCGCCGATCTTGGCTTCGCTGATCGTGGAAAAGACGGCGTTCGTCGGCACGACTGGTACGCCCGCGGACCGCGTGGATTTCGATTCGTTTTCGAACCGGCGCGTCGACCGCAACTCGCACGTGTCGGATCAATGTGAGCTGTCGTACTTCGGCTCGCAGGATCCGGAGCAACCCGGCGTGACCGATCTCGTGCGCCGCATCAGCACCACGCTCGATCTCGATCCGAAGAAGGGCGGGCACGTCGAGGTGCTCGCGAGCGACATCGATCTGTTCAAGCTGCAGTACCTGGACGCGCAGACCGGCAATTGGGTCGACACGTGGGACACGACTCAAGCCATCACCGGCCAGCCCTCGCGCTTGCCGTTGCAGGTCAAGATCGTGCTCGTGCTCAACGGCGGTGAGCGCGCAGGCTACGATCGCGGCCAGGGCACGATTCGTCTCGTCACCAAGGTGGACGTGCAGATCACCAATGGCCTCAACTTCGCGGTGATGCAGTGAAGCGCCGCGCGAGTCGGAGAGCGCGCGCGCGGCTCGCGCGGTTGCGGCGAAAACGCCGCGGCGTCGCGCTGATTTTGGTGCTCGCGGCGCTCACGGTGCTGACGGTCATGCTCACCGAGATTCAGGACGAGAGCTCGGCCGAGTTCGGCAGCGCGCTCGCGGCGCGGGACGCGCTCGTCGCCGAATACGCGGCCAAGAGCGCCACGAATTTGTCGCGCTTGCTGATCGCGGCGGAGCCGACGATCCGCAAATCACTGACCGTGGTGTTCGCCTTGGTCGGCGGCCCGCGCCAAATCCCGGTCTGGCAATATGCGGATCGCATCCTGGGCGCGTTCAACGATCAAGACGGCGCGGATAGCTTTCAGCTCCTCGCCGGCGTGGATCCGAAGCTGGGCAAGAACCTCGGCTTTCCGGGCGCCGGTTTCCGGCTGCAGATCGTCGATGAAGATTCGAAGATCAACTTGAACGCGGCCGCGCACGGCGACACGGTGCATCAGCTCGCCGAGACCATGCAGATCCTCGGTTTGATCAGCCCGCCGCAGTACAACCCGATGTTCGAGGGCAAAGACGCGGACGAGCAATACTCGGATCGCCGCGCCGTCTGCGCCGCCATCATCGATTGGGCCGATCCGGATCAAGATCAAGCGCTGTGCGATCCGACGACCACGACCGCGCAGCAGTCGCCCGCCGAGGATTCGTTTTATCAGCTGCTGAAGAAGCCGTATTTGCGCAAGAATGCCGCCTACGACAGCTTGGAAGAGCTGCATCGGGTGCGCGGCATCAGTGATGATTTCTGGGCCACGTTCGTGGACCCGGATCCGGACAATCCGGACAAGCGCGTGATCACGGTGTGGGGTCAAGGCAAGATCAACGTCAACACGGCCAATCCGCAGACGCTGCTGGCGATCGTGTGCCAGGCCTCGAACAACACGGCGCTCATGTGTTTGGACGCGAACGAGGCGCAGAAGTTCCTATTGGCGATCGGCATGCTCCGCAGCTTCATGCCGGGGTTGCCCGTGTTCGGCAGCGCCAAAGAATTCGTGAGCACGCTGCAATCGGCGAGCACGACCGCCGCGAGCACGACCGCCGGACAAACGAACAATGCGGCGGCGGGCGCGCTCGGCGCGCTCGGTGGCGGCGGTAGCCCGGTCTCGATGATCATGAAGGCGATGGGCCTGCAACCGATTCCGATCTTGTCACCCCAACAAACCGAAAGCGCGATCACGACCGAGAGCAAAGTCTTCAGCATTTACGCGACCGGCTACGTGCACACCGGCAAGCGCGAGAGCACCGTGCGCCTGCACACGGTCGTGGATTTCCGCGGCGCGCCGACGCCCGATCAGATCATGCAGCAGATCCAACAAGCGTTGAACCCGAACGGCGCGGGCGGCACTTCGGGTGCGAGCACCGCCACGGCGCTGCAAGGCACCGCGGCAACGGCAGCGACCGCCGCCACCACGGGCACGACGGGTTTGAACGGCCAAACCGGCATCCAAAGCGCGCTCAAGCCGGGCTCCGGCGGAAACGTCATCTATTATCGAGTCGACTGAGGCTCGGCCTCGCGCTCGCACTTACCGGACACAGACTCATGGGACGTTACATAGGAATCGACATCGGCTCGACGCACGTGCGAGCGCTCTTGCTTTCGACTGGCTACAAGCGCGTCGCGATCGAGGGCGTGCAAGAGGTGGCGCTCGACGCGGTCGAGTCACTCGAGCATGCGTTGCGCGCGTGCGTGACCAGCCTCTTGCCGCACACCGACGGAATCGCGGTCGCGGTCGACGGCGATAGCGCGTTCGTGCATCGGCTGAAGCTGCCGCTCACGGCGCGCAAGCAACTAGATGCGGTGCTGCCGTTCGAGCTCGAGTCGCAGATGCCGATCGACATGAGCGAGCTCGTGTACGACTACCGCGTGCTCCGCGGCGAGCCCACGAGCTCGGCCATCGACGTGATCGCCGCGCTCGCGCGCATCACGCACGTGCGCGCGCGTATCGACGTGATCAAAGACGTGCTCGGCCGCGAGCCGGAGCGCGTCGCGTGCGGCCCGCTCGTGCTCGCGAACCTCGCGCTGCTCGCGCCGGAGTTGCGCGGCAAAGCGCCCGTGGCTCTGGTCGATCTCGGGAGCAAGCGCACCGAGGTCACCGTGATCAGCGATGGCGAACCGCTGCTCGTGCGCACGCTGTCGCGCGGCGTCTCGGGTCTGCCGGAGAGCGCTTCGGCGTTGATCGCGGATTTGCGGCAAACCTTGCTCGCTTTCAGCGCGAAGGAAGAGCGCGCGGTCGATTCGGTGATTTTGGTCGGCGGCGGCGCGAGCGCGAGCGGCGCCGATCAGTACCTCAGCCACGAGCTCGGCGTGCCGGTGCGGCCGATGCCCGCGTTTCAAATCGAGCCGCCTGCGCCGGAAGTCGTGCTCGCGTTGCCGCGCTTCGCCAAGGCGCTCGCGCTCGCGGCGAGCCTCTCGGGCAAGCCGGCAGATTTGAATCTGCGCAGCGGCGAGCTCGCGTATCAACGCGGCTTCGGCTTCTTGAAGGAGCGCGCCCCGCTGCTCGCTGGGCTCACCGCGGCGACGCTGGTGAGCTTTCTATTCGCGAGCTGGGCCGGCATGCGCGCGCTCTCGCGCGAGCACGAAGAGCTCGAGCAAGCGCTGGCCGCGCAGAGTCAGCTCATCCTCGGGCAAGAGTTGTCCGAGCCGGACGCCGTGAACGAAGCGATCGAAAAAGCGAAGGCCAAGGACGAGCCGGATCCGATGCCGCACGCGGACGCGTTCGACGCGATGCTCGATATCTCGAACTCGATTCCGCAAACCGTGATCTCCGACATCGAAGAGTTCGACGTGCAGCGCGCGCACGTGAAGGTGAACGGCGTGGTCGGCACCACGGCCGAAGCGCAAGGCGTCGCCAGCAAAGTCGCCGAGAGCCGCTGCGTGACGGACGCGAAGATCGGCAAGGTGAGCCAAGAGGTCAACGGCGCGCGCCAGAAGTACTCGCTCGAGTTCGATCTGAAATGCCCGGAAGATGCCGGCAGCGTCAAAAAGAAGCCGAAAGCCGACAGCCCCGCGGAGGATAAGCCGTGAACATCGCCGATCGTCTGGCGCGGCTCGATCCGCGCGAGCAACGCATTCTGAACTTCGTGGGCATCGGGCTCGCGGTGATCGTGCTCTTCATGGTGCCGATCGCGCTCACTGCCGTGGAGCACGGCAAGCGCAGCGAGAATCAGGCGCTCAAGGATGCGGCCAACACGCTGGCGGACAGCCGCGAGCAGATCGAGCGCGCGAAGGCGGAGAAAGCCGCCACGCTGCAGCGCTACGCCAAGCCCGCGCCGCCGCTGGCGACGCTCCTCGCCGGTTTCGCGACGCAGGCCGGCGTCGAGATCCCCGAGAGCCAGGATCGCCAAGCGATCCCGCACGGCAAGAGGTACAGCGAGCGCTCGACCAAGATCGCGCTGCACAAAGTCGGGATGTACAAGCTGCTCAAGTTCCTCGAGCTGATCGAGCAGGCGGACAACCCGATCGGCATCTCCGCGCTCAACATTCGTAAGCGCGGCCCCGATCCCGATTCGTACGACGTAGACCTGACGGTGAGCGCGTTCGACCGCACGAATGCGCCCGATAAGCCCGCAAAAAAGCCGGAAACGGACACGGACGAGGCCAAGCCGTGAACGCCAAGACCAAGCGCATCCTCTCGTGGGTCGGGTACGCCGCGTTCTACTTGTTCGCGCTACTGATCTTCGCGTACCTGACGTTTCCGTACGATCGTCTGGGCAGCCGCATTCAGAACGAGTTCAACCGCGGCCAAACGGGGCCGAGCCCACTCACGTTGCGGCTCGGGCACCTCGGCTCTTATTGGTTCAGCGGGATCGAGGCCGATGATGTCGATTTGATCTCGCCGCCGCCGCTGCCCGTCGTCGGCGAAGACGCAAAACCCGCGAAGCCGAAGGTCACGCGCATCGATTCGCTGCACGCGCGCGTCTCGCTACTTCGCTTGTTGGTCGGGACGGTGCACGTCAATTTCGGCGCCAAGGCATTCGGCGGTGAGATCTCCGGCTTCACCTCGGATGCGGACGGCGCGCGCAAGCTCGAGGTCGACATCGAAGACATGGGCCTCGCGGACGCGGCGATGATCGGCGACATCTTGGGCCTGCCCGTGGGCGGCGCGCTCACCGGTCATCTCGAATTCTTGCTGCCCGAAGGCAAGCTGGCCAAGGGCGAGGGCAAGGTCGATCTGAAATTTGCGGGGCTTTCGGCGGGCGACGGCAAGACCAAAGTCATGAACGCGATCGCGCTGCCCAAGGTGGAAGTCGGTGACTTGACGTTGCAAGCGACCGCGACCGCCGGCAATTTGAAGATCGATACGCTGAGCGCCGCGGGGAAAGACGTCGATCTTTCGGCGGACGGCAGCGTGCGTTTGCGCGACCCGTTCGATTCGAGCGTGATGAGCTTGAGCGCGCGCTTCAAGTTCAGCGACAAGTTCACGAACAAAGACGACATGACGAAGAGCTTGTTCGGCTCGCCCGGCTCACCCATCCCGGGCTTGTTCGACATGGTGCCGCAAAACAAACGCGCCAAGCGTCCCGACGGCTTCTACGGCTGGCGCGTGAACGGCTCGATCGCTCACCCGGCATTCGTGCCCGCGGCGGACGCGGGCGGCATGGGGCTTCCGCACGGCCCGCGTTCTCCGTGAGCGATCAGTGGAGCGCGGCGCCGTCCTGCCAAGCGAGGTGAGGTGAGCCCGCTTCAGCGCCGGCAAGCTCGAGCTCTTCCAGGTAGGCGCTTTGTACACGTACGCTCACTCCGTCGAGCGCGGTTTCCAAGGCGCTCGTCACGTCCGTGAGCGAGCTTTCGCTCAGGATGTGCTCGAGCTTGGCGCGCAAGGTTTCGAGCTCTCGTTCGACGTGGGCGCAGGCTGCATCGAGCGATAACCCGTGATCGGCCATGAGCTCGCAAATCGCATGGCCTCGGGCGGTGAGTTTCAGCTGGTGATCCATCTTGCCTCCGCTAAGCGCGCGCGTCCGTTCATAGGGTGTCGCGAGCACCCCTAAACCGTTTCACGAATCGCACGTGCCGATACATTCCCGCGTGCTCACATCGCGATTTGTCGTTGGCACAATGCGATCAGCAGGCACGAACGATCATAACGGCGGGCCCGAGAGAGTTCTTTACTCGCTGTGCGAGTTGAAGCGCCTCGGCCGCTCGTGTGTTTCGTGACGCGGTTGGGCTTGTTTTTGGCCCTGCGAGTGTTGCGAGGGCTTGGCCGCTCGCGCGTTTCGTTGCGCGACTGGTGTCTGTTCGGTCAGGTCTTCCCCCGTCGGGGATCGCGAAGCGCGTCGTTGGGTCCCGACTGCTTTTTAGAACCGTGATCACGCGCTTCGCGATCCCCGACGGGGGGAGCCCGGCGAGTTTGGGATCTTTGTATTATTTCCGGGCATCCAGCTCACACCCTTCGCGCGCGCTTGGGCGCGAAAACGGAGTGCGTGCATGTGGCCCTTTGCGCGCAGCGCAGCGGTTAGGCTCGCTTCCTCACTCGTGATCGTAAGAAAGTGTGCCTAACCGCACTTGATGGATCAGCTGTTCAAGAGTCCACAGCGATCAGCAATCTCTGTCGGATCTCGAAGTACTGCGGACTCACGGCAAACAAGGCGAGCTCTTTGAAGCGTTCGTCCGCCGGCACTGCGCTCGAGCTTTCGTCCGAGGCTTTGACGACTTGAGTCGCGGTTTCGAGATCGTGCGCGAGCACGAAGCCTGCGCGGTCCGCGGTCAGATCCACGCTCGCCACCCAGCGCTTCAAATCCAACGCTGCGCCGGACGTGAGTAGCTTGGCGACCACGCGCGTCAGGTGATCGCGCGTTTGGCCGACGAGCCCCGCCTCGAGCGCTTGGGCTGCCTCGTTGACCGCGCCTTCGAGCTCGGGCGACACGGGGAATTGCGGCGAGGTGAGCTTGATCGCGGCGAAGAACCAAGACTTGAGCGCCGTGCCCGAGCCGAGCAAGTGTCGCAGGTACAGGCCCGGGCGGAAGAACGTGAGCTGGCGACCCGCGATGAACGCCGCGGGTTGCAGCGGCACGTCCGGGCGCAGCGCCGTCGTGCCGAGCACGAGCGAAGGCTCGGTCGCGAACAAGAACGAGATGCCGCCCGGATCATTGGGGTTCTCGTATGCCGGCGGCACCGCGATGCCGAGCACGCCCGCCGCGTAATACAAGCTCTGGCACACCGGCGCGGGGTGCGATGCGACATCCACCGCGTAGCTCGGATCGTAGCCCAGCTCTTGGATGGCTTGGCTGCGCCGCGCGATCACGATCGGCTCGATCAACGCGAACACGCTCGTGAGCAAGGGATCGGCGGACGGGTGCATCACCAGATCCAACCAATCATCCTCTCCGAACGCGCTCTGCGCCGGTGCCGCAGTCTCCGAGCGCATCCGTTTGTAGAAGCGCTCTTCATCCGGCTCCGCGAGGTTCAACACCGTGAGCGCTTGGCACAAGCACCACGAAGCATCCGCTTGCTTGGTCTCGGTGTAGAGCCGGCGCAGCGTCTTGTACGAGTCGTGACGATAGGGATTTTGGCGCAAAAGCACGGACTGCGCAGTCACGGCCTTGTCCAAGTAACGCGCCGGATCGGTCACGTACAGGTTGCTCAAGTGCTCGGTGCGTTCGCGATTGTCGGGGTCGAGTGTTTGCGCGGCCTCGAGCGCGTCGATCGCCTGGTCGATGTAGCCGAGCCCTTTTTCGTAAAGCTCGCCGAGCGCGGTGAACGTCTCGAGCATGCCGGCTTGGTCGTCGACCGCGCTGACGTGCTCGAGCTTGCGCTTGAGCCAGCGCTCGACGCCGAGGTGATTGCCGCGGTCACGCTCGATGTCGCACGCTTCGTTGATCGCGCGATCGAAGCTCGGTTCGAGCGCGAGCACTTGCTCGTAAAACTCGAGCGCGCGATCCGGATCGCCCACCTGGCGCGCGGTGACGATCGCGGCCGTGTGCAGGTATTTGACCTTCTGCTTCGGATCGTCGACGAACTCCGCGAGGCGAAGCACGACGTCGACCAGCTTGTTCCAGTCTTTCTCTTCGCTGTAGAGCTGCATCAGCTTGCTGAGCAGCCGGCGATCGTCCGGGCGATCCTCGAGCGCGGCCACGAAGCTCTTCGCGGCCTGCGCGCGGTCGTTCAATTTGCCGGACGCGACGTCGCCGATGTCCACGAGCAGCTGCACGCGATCGTCGCCCGAGGCGATGTCCAGGTGGCGCGTCTTGACCTTGATGACTTCTGCCCATTTTTCCTGGGCTTCGTACACCTTGGCCAGCGCGACGAGCGGCTCGGGCGCGCTCGGATCGAGATCCGCCGCTTCCTCGAGCGGCTGCAGGCTGCCGGCGACATCACCGCTCGAACGCAGCGCTTCACCGTAGCGATAGTGCGCGCGCACTCGGTCGTCGCCCGCGAGCACGTTGTCGAAGCGGCTCAGCAAATCCTTGTACAGCTCGGCTGCGCGTTTCGGCGAGCCGTTGTCGAAGGTGACCTGAGCCACGCGCTCGAGCGCCTCGGCGTCGTCCGGTGCGATGCGCAAGAGCGTGTCCATCGGCGCGAGCGCTTTCTCCGTCGAGCCGGTTTGGCTGAGCGCATCCACGTAGCGCACGAGCACGCGCGCGGCTTCTTTCTTGTCGAGCGAATCCGCACGACCGGCGATGAGCTCGTAGTGCGTCGCGGCTTCGTTGAACCGCTTCGCGTCGAACGCGATGTCGCCCAGCACCGTGAGCGCTTCGAGGTTCGTCGGATCGAGCGCGACCGCGCGCTTGGCCGCTTCTTCGGCGCGCTTGTCGTCCTTGAGCCGCGCTTTGTACAAGGTCGCCATCTGCCCGGCCAAACGACCCTTCGCGAGATCGCCCTCGGTGTGGCTGATTTCGCGCTCGAGCAGCTGGATCGCGGCGTTCACGTCGCCGCGCGCGGCGTACGCTTCGCGCAGCGCTTGACCCGAGGTCGCATCCTTCGGGTTCGCGTCGAGCGCGCGCTTGTAGCGCTCGATCGCGCCATCGCGATCGCCGCGGCTCTCGAGCAATTTGGCCGCGCGGATGAACTGCTCGGCCTTGGCTTCGGGCGACGTCGCTTTGCTGGCCAGCGCTTCGAGCGCAGCCAGCGCCGCGTTCGAGTCACCGGTCGATTCGCGCAAGTGCGCGAGCGCTTCGAGGGCGCCGGCGTGCTGCGGATCGATCTCGAGCACCGCATCGTACGCTTGCATCGCGCGCTCGGGCGAACCGATTTGATCGGCCAAGACCTTGCCGCGCTGAAGCAAGAGCGCGAGCCGACGCGGCGTCTCGGTGACGAGCTTCAGCTGTCGCTCGTACAGGCTGGCCACGTTTTCCCAGCGATCGAGCGCGCGATAGTGCCGGATCAAACCGGTCAGCGCGTTCTCGTTCGCCGAGTCGAGCGCGAGCACGCGCTCGAGCGCCTCGGCTGCCTTTTCGTGGTTCAAAAACTCTTCGTCGTAGATCGCGGCGATGCGCTCCCAGAGCTGCACTTTTTGCCGCGGCGTGGCCGCGACCTCGACCTGACGCGCCAGGTTCTCCAGCAAATCCTGGAAGCGGCCCTGCTTCGAAAACGAACGATCGAGGCCGCGCAGTGCCTCGAGGTTCGCGGGCTCGAGCGCGAGCACGGCGGTGTAACGCTTTTGCGCTTCCCCGTCGTCGTTCAGGTGAGTCTCGTAGATCTCGGCGACGCGGTTGAGCGCCTTGTATTTCTCTTCACCGCGCTGCGCTTCGGCGCGGCGTTCGAGCGACTTCACCAAATTGTTGAAGTCGTTGGTGCGCTCGTAGATGCGCGCGAGCGCGTCATTGGCTTTGAGCTGACCCGGATCTTCGGCCAGGATTTGCTCGTACAGAGTGCGCGCGCTCTGCGTGTCGTTCAGATGCAGCTCGAGGATCTCGGCGGCTTCGGCGCGCAAATCACGCGCTTGCGCGGGCGTGCCGGCGGCATCTGCGCGGCGCGTGAGCACCATGCCGAGCTCGGCCCACTGCTGCGCGCGACGATAGATCTGCGTCATGCCTTCGAGCGCGGCTTCGTTCGCCGGATCATTGGCGATCACGGCTTGGAAGCAGGGCAGCGCCAAGTCCGGGCGCTTCAGCTTCTCGGAATACCACTCGCCCATGCGCGTGTAGATCGCGCTCCGCGTCTCGACCGGCGTGTTTTCGTCTTCCGCGCTGCCCGTCGAGTTCGCGAGCACCTCGTTCCAGGCCTCGGGATTATTTCCCGCGAGGCGTTCGATGTCGCCGACGATCGCGGTGTCGCTCGGCGTCTCGCAGAACGCTTGGGTGAACGCGACGATCGCTTGATCCGTGTCCTTCAGCTCGGTCGCGTACAGCTTGCCGATCTCGGCGAGCGCGCGCGCTCGTTCGCTCGCGCTTTCGGCTTTTTCGCCGCGCGCGAGCAGCATCTCCACGACCTCTTCGAACTTGCCCTGACGGCGACGCACGTCTTCGAGTCCGCTCTGCGCCACGTTGTCGTCCGGAGCCAGCTCGGCGATCGCTGCGTACACTTGCTCGGCCTTCGGCAGATCCTTCGCGCGATCCGCGTACAGACGCGCGGCGCGGAAGAGCAGGCTCTTCTTCGCGTCTTTGCCCGCATCGTCTTCGTCCGTCGTGTCGGCGGCGAGCTCGAACGCTTCGGCGACTTTCACGGCGTCCGCGCCGTGGTCGACCGTGCCTTCGAGCGCGAGCGCCGCGTCGTCATTGGCGGCGTCGCCGACCAAGGTCTCGATCTTCGCGTTCAGCTCGGCTTCCGTGATCGCGACCGCGGGCGCTTGCACCAGCGAAGGCCGCGTGTCCTCGAAGAAGGCGAGGGCTTCGCTCGCGGTCCTCGGGCGACGCGCGGGATCCTTCGACAAAAGCCGCAGCACGAGATCGTCCAAATCCTTCGGGATCCAGCCGCGCGGCGCGACCGTGCTCGGCGGCGGCGGCTCGATCGTCAAGTGCGCGAACGCAGCTTCGAGCGCAGGTTTGTCCCCGAACAGCGGCTTGCCCGTGAGCGTCTCGTAGAGCAGGGCGCCGAACGAATAGACGTCGCTCGTCGGATCCGCCGTCATGCCGCGGATCTGCTCCGGCGAAACCGTGCGCGGCGAGCCCACGGTCGAGAACAGCTCGTTCCGGCCGTTGACCACGCGAGCGCGCGCGCGCAGGCGATCCGAGCCCGCATCGACCACGAGCACCTGCTGCGAGCCGTCCGTGCTGCGCGAAACAATCACGTTGTCGAGCCGCAGATCGCCGTGCGCGATGCGACGACCGTGCAGCGCCGCGAGCGGCTGCAAGATGCCGCGGATCAGCGCTTTGGCTTCGTTGATGTGCATCGGCCCGGTGCGCGCGATGCGTTGCGAGAGCGGCTGCCCGTCCGCGAACAGGTGGCTGACGACGACGCGATCGCCGATTTTTTCAGCCCGCAGCTGCTTCGGTAACCCCTCGTGCTCGATCTGCGCGATCAACCGATTCACCGTCAGGTAACGCTGCAGCCCGCGCTGGTCCCGCGTGGCCTCGCGCCGCAGCACCTTCAGCCGATGGTCGGCGCCGTCTTTGCGGGCCACGTAAGAAATCGCGAGCCGGCCTTCACCGAGCTTGCGCGCGATCGTGAACGGCCCGAGCGCGCTGCCCGGCTTGAGCTCTTCATCGAGCACGACGCCCGTGACGCGCAGATCGGCGACCTTTGCGTTCACGTCCCCGCTGGTTGCCAGCATCGCGTCACACAACGCCTCGATTGCGTCGTGCTCCAAACAATGCGCGGTGAGCGCACCGGCGAAGGACGCCTTGGCAGCGGTCCCACCCACGCTGTCCGGATCGAAGCCCAAAAGGTCGCGGCTCAGCTTCAAGAGCTCGGGCAGGTCGAACAGTCGTTCGAGCTCAGCCTGTAGGATGTCCGTCTCGATCATGGTTTTTTTTCGTCAGGGCAGACTGTGCTCGCTTGGGCGCTGTGCCAGGGGGCCGCAGGTGCCCCCAGTAGCGAGCTGATTGGGCCGGAACCATAGCCGATTTCTGGCCCTGTCTCGCGGGCTGTGAGAGCTTCTATAGGTGACCTCTGGAGCCCTGTTCGCGCAGCGTGTTCTGCCGCTCGCCGTGCTCGCGCTCGCCGCGATCTCGGTGCCGATGCTGATGTTGTCGTCGACTGGACTACCTCGTCTCCAAGGCCTGCGTGAGGAGAAGGTACGCGCCGACGACGAAGTATCGCGGCTCTCACAACAGATCTGGGAGCTGCGCGCAGAAGTCGCGCGCATTAAAGATGACCCGGCCGCGGTCGAGCGCGCGGCGCGCGACGAGCTCGGGCTCGTGCGACGGAGCGAAGTCGTTTTTCAGTTCCGTGAATGAGTCTTTTTGCCGGCGACAGGGTTCGTGCGGAAAGCTACGATAAAACCTTGTCTGCTGAGCTTGCCCGGCGCCTGATTCACAGCGGAGCTGCGACCGCAAAAGTCGAAGAAGCCCTATTCGCAGCGATAGATCGCGGGATTTCTTTGACGCAAGCGGTCAACGAGCTGCACCCGGAGCTCGTCGAGCTGCTCGAGAGCGCGCTCGATCGCAGTGATTTTCCCGCGATCCACACCGTGCGCGCGCTGCCGGACGTCGTGCGACAATTGCCGGTCGGAATGTGTGAGCGTTTGCTCGCGCTGCCCGTGCATCGTGACTCGCGCAGTGATCGCATCGATGTCGCTGCGGTGGATGTGCTGGACTCGCACGTCGAGCGTGAGTTCTCGTTCCATCTCAAGGCGCCGATCCGCGTGCTGCGCGCGCCGTTCAGCGAGCTCGTTGCGGCGCTCGAGGGCTTACACGCTGCCGGAATTTTTCTGCCTGGGCTATCGCGGATCTTGTCCGGGAATCGCCCGGCGACGACGACGCCCGCGCCCGAAAGCGTAGAAATTCGCAACAAACCGCGGGCTCAGCCGAGCGATCATCCGATCCCGCTCGTGCGCAAGTCGCTCGCGCCCTCCCGGGCCGCCTGGTCGACGGACTCGGCGCAGGTCTCGCTGGTCATGCCCGAGCCGGAGCCCGAGCTCGAAGACCACGCGCCCGAGCCGGTGCTCAGCCTGCGCCGCCCGAAGCCGTTCTTGCCCGAGCCCGAGCCGATGGGGCCGCCCTGGTCACTCGAGTTCGAGGCAGCGGTGGCGGCGATCGAGAGCGCGCAAACGCCGGAGCAAGTCGTCGCGGCTTTGTGCGCGGGGCTTCACCCGGTGCGCGCGCTCGTGTTTGCCGTGCGCGCCACGAGCTTCGATGTTCGCGGCGGGAGCGCAGAGCTCGGCAGCGTGTCCGAGCTGCGCGCGCTGAGCGTGCCCTCCGGCAACGGCAGCTTGCTCGATGCCACGGCGCGCGTCGGCTATTACCTTGGGCCCCAGGCGCAGCTCGCCGCGCTCGCGCCGCTCGAAAGCAGGTGGGGTAGCGCTGTAAATGGGGATTGCTATGCGCGCGCCGTAAACGTCTCGGAGCGTGCGAGCTTGATCTTGCTCATGGCAGGCTTCAAGGATTCCACGGAAGCGACGCGCCGCGCGGATGTGCTCGCGCGCACCGCCGGTGCGACGCTCGAAAACATCGTTCGCTTGCGCAAACGCGGATAACCCATGACAGAGCCGAAGCCCAGCCCGAGCGCCCGCGACACCTTCGCGAGGCTCGCGCGGGCCGAGCTGAGCGGCAAAGATCCGGCAACGCTGACCCGCGACACGCCGGAAGGCATTGCGCTGAAGCCGCTGTACACGAGCGCGGATCTCGCCGGAATTCCGGACCTCGAAACCAGCGCGGGGGAATTTCCGTATCGCCGCGGACCGCGCGCCACGATGTACACCACGCGCCCGTGGACGATCCGGCAATACGCCGGCTTCTCGACGGCCGAAGAGAGCAACGCGTTCTACAAGCGCTCGCTCGCCGCGGGGCAGCGCGGGCTCAGTGTCGCGTTCGATCTCGCGACGCACCGGGGTTACGACAGCGATCACCCGCGCGTGTCCGGTGACGTCGGCAAAGCAGGCGTCGCGATCGACTCCGTCGAAGACATGAAGCGGCTGTTCGACGGTATTCCGCTGGGCGAAACCAGCGTGTCGATGACGATGAACGGCGCGGTCTTGCCGATCCTCGCGAGCTACATCGTGACCGGTGAAGAACAGGGCGTCGCGATCAAAGATCTCAGCGGCACGATTCAGAACGACATTCTCAAAGAGTTCATGGTGAGAAATACGTTCATCTATCCGCCCGCGCCGTCGATGCGGATCGTGGCGGACATCATCGAGTACGCGAGCAAGAATATGCCGCGCTACAACTCGATTTCGATTTCCGGCTATCACATGCAAGAGGCCGGCGCGACGCTCGATCTCGAGCTCGGCTTCACGATCGCGGATGGCCTCGAGTACATTCGCGCGGCGCTCTCGCGCGGCCTCAAGATCGACGAGTTCGCTTCACGGCTGTCCTTCTTTTTCGCGACGGGCATGAACTTTTTCATGGAGATCGCGAAGCTGCGCGCGGCGCGCGAGCTGTGGGCTCGGCTCGTGAAAGAGCGGTTTTCTCCGAGTGATCCGCGCTCGCTCGAGCTGCGCACGCATTGCCAGACTTCCGGCGTGAGCCTCACGGCGCAAGATCCGCTGAACAACGTCGTGCGCACGGCGATCGAAGCGATGGCCGCGGTGCTCGGCGGCACGCAGAGCCTGCACACCAACTCGTACGACGAAGCCTTGGCTCTGCCGAGCGAACATTCGGCGCGCGTCGCGCGCAACACGCAATTGATTTTGCAGCACGAGGCCGGGCTCACCCAAGTCGTGGATCCGTGGGGCGGCTCGTATTTCATGGAGTCGCTCACTGCGGAGCTCGTGCAGCGCGCAAGCTCGGTGATCGACGAGGTCGAGGCGCTCGGCGGCATGGCGCGCGCGATCGAATCGGGGTTGCCCAAACGGCGGATCGAAGAAGCCGCGACGCGCCGGCAAGCGCGCATCGATCGCGGCGAAGAGGTGATTGTGGGGGTCAATCGCTTCCAGGCCAAAGACGAGCCCCCGCTCGATGTGCGCGTGGTAGACGGCCGCGCGGTTCTCGCGGCGCAAATGGCGCGCCTCGAGAACCTCAAAAAAAATAGAAGCGCCGAAGCGGTGGAACGCAGCCTGAAAGAGCTGGAAAATCGCGCAAAAGCCGGCACGGGTAACTTGCTCGAGGCGAGCATCGAAGCGGTGCGAGCGCGCGCGACGGTCGGTGAAATCAGCGCCACGCTGGCCTCTGTGTTTGGGCGCTACGAAGGCCGGGTTCATACTATCTCCGGCGTGTACGGCAGTTATTACGAAGCGGACTCGGAGTGGGCTGCGCTGCGCGCGCGCGTCGTGGCGTTTCGCGCGCGTGAAGGCCGCAGTCCGCGCATCCTCATCGCCAAGTTGGGTCAAGATGGGCACGACCGCGGCGCGAAAGTCGTGGCAAGCTCGCTCGCCGATCTCGGTTTCGACGTCGACATGGGGCCGATGTTTCAGACGCCGAACGAGGTCGCGCGCCAGGCCGTCGACAATGACGTGCACTTGGTCGGTATCTCGACGCAAGCCGGCGCGCACGTGACGCTCATCCCGGAGCTGATCGTCGAGCTGCGCGCGCTCGGCGCGGGGGATGTGCGCGTGATCTGCGGCGGCATCATCCCGAGCGCGGACGAGCCGGCGTTGTTCGCTGCGGGCGTCTCGCTCGTGTTCGGTCCGGCCACGAAAATGCCGCAAATGGCCGCAAAAGTCTTGGATTTGCTGGGCGCGCCCGGAGCGCCTGCGTGAGCCTCGCCTCCGAGCTCGCGCACGCGGTGCACAACGGCGATCGGCGCGCGTTGTCCAAAGCGATCACGTTGGTCGAGAGCACGCGCGTGGAAGACCGCGAGCCGGCACGCGAGCTGTTGTCGCTGCTCGCGCCGGTGGTGAAGCCGAGCTTTCGCGTCGGCGTGACGGGCGTGCCCGGCGCGGGCAAGAGCACGCTCATCGATGCGCTCGGCGCGCGCGCGATCGCGGACGGTCATCGCGTCGCGGTCTTGGCGATCGATCCGTCGAGCCGCGAGAGCGGTGGCAGCGTGCTCGGCGACAAGACGCGCATGGTCAAGCTCGCGCCAGAAGCGTCCGCGTTCATTCGCCCGAGCCCGACGCAAGGCGTGCTCGGCGGCACCGCCGGGCGCACGCGTGAAGCCATTTTGCTGTGCGAGGCCGCCGGCTTCGATTTGATTTTGGTCGAGACCGTCGGCGTCGGGCAGTCCGAGGAGCGCGTCGCGAGCATGGTGGACAGCGTGCTGCTCGTGCTGCTCGCGGGCGCCGGTGACGAGCTCCAGGCCATGAAACGCGGCGTGCTCGAAGCCGCCGATTTGATCGCGCTCAACAAAGCGGACGGCGATCGCCGAGCGGCGGTGGAAACCGAAGCGACGTCGCTACGCGCGAACCTCGGCATTAGTCGCGGCCCGGAGACCCCGCCGGTGCTCGTGCTGAGCGCGCTCGAAGACATTGGCATCGACGAGCTCTGGTCGACGCTCGAGAGCGCACGCAACACGGCGGAAACGAGCGGCAATCTGCAGCGGCGTCGCGCCGCACAACGACGCGCGTGGCTCGACGATGCGCTCGAAGAAGCAGTGCTGCGCGCGTTCGACGCGGATCCGACGCTGATTCGGGCCAAAGAGGCCCTCCTGGCAGAGGTCGAGTCAGGCGCGTTGCCGGCACCGGAAGCCGCGCAACGCCTCGTGGCGAGTTTGCTCGCCCGTCACTGAGCCGATCTGCGCTTCACGGGGAGCTCGCTCCACCCGCGAAGTCAGGCCTCAAACTCAAGCGCTGATTAACGAGCTTTGGACGCCGTGACCAAGCTTTGGTCCGAGCGCCTTCTTGCTGCCGGCCGCGTGATATTCGCCGAACCAGCGCTCGAGGCGCGAAGCGGCGGCTTCTGGCGAAAGGCCGCCACGTTCGGCCAGAAAAGCGACGAAATCAGTGGGTGGAGCTTCGTGCGAGAGGAAGGTGCTCATCGGATTTCCCAATTCGGATGCAGGGTCGAATGCTTGAGGCCGTCATGTATCGACTGCCGATGCATCTTCCAAGCACTTGTCGTGCCAAGTACGTGTTGATTTCGTTGCACGGCGCAGCGTCGCGAATTCTCGAATCAACTCGCGCGCCCGTCCGAGACGGAGCAGCGGCGGCGGCGTTGGTGCATTGGGCAAAAGCGGACAGCGTGGCTCCGCTGCCGCGCCACAGCCGTCGGCGCGCGGCGCGCACCGATGTTCCAGCATGTTTCTGGCCTCTTTCGAGATGCGAGCGCAGGTGACGTCGCGAAACCGAAGCGCACGATTCACGCGCTGGCTTCGTTTTCGTCCGCCGGGTGGCGCAAGCGCTGCTCTTCGGCGATCTCCATCGCGATCCCGGCGGCGCGCGCCGCGGAAACCCCTGCCGCGCGGCGCTGGAACTCACGCTCGGCCTCGGCATCGTGCGCGCGCTCGCTCTCGTGCTCCGGACTTTCACCCGGCAGCTCGACGCGCAGCTCGCTCACGATCATGCGTAGCCCGGCCGCGATCGGCAGCGCGAGCAGCGCGCCGACGATGCCGAGCAGTTTGCCGCCGATCAGCAGCGACACCATGATCACGGAAGCCGGCAAGCGCAGCACCTTGCCGTACAGCTGCGGTACGATCACGCGGCTCTCGAACTCTTGATAGGCCGCGAGCACGATCAAGACGACGATCGCGCTCGTCGTGCTGTGCGAGAGCGCTGCGAGCACGGCCGGCCCGCACGCGAGGAACGTGCCGATATAAGGCAGCACGTCACCGATGCCGGCGAACGTCGCGATCGCGATCGCGCTCGGAACGTGCGCCACCGTGAGCACGATGAACGTGAACACGGCGGCCATCACAGAGGTGATGACTTGACCGCGCAGGTAGCCGCCCACGATCACCTCGAGATTCAGGAGCACGCGCGAAAGCCGCACGTGATGCGTGCGCGGGACGAGCGAGAACGCCGCGCCGCGCAGGCGATCGCGCTCGACCAACAAATACAAGCCGAGAAAGATCGAGATCGCGCAGTAACCCGCGCCTTCGATCACGTCGGGCGCCGAGGCGAGCGCGGCCTTGGCGACGTTGACCAAGAGCTCCGGCCACTTCGCTTCGCGCACGGACGGCGCGAAAGAAGCGCCGTAGCGCGACGCGGCCAGGCTGTCCGCGGCTCTCTTTTGCAGCTCGGGCATGTCGTGCGCGAGCGCGATCACTTGCGAGACCAGCTTCGGCACCGTGATCGCGACGAACGCCGCGGTCACGAGCGTGAGGCCGAAAAATACGATGCCGATGGCGTAGCCGCGCTTCAGCTTCTTCTTCTCCAGCCATTCCACGATCGGGTTCAGCGCGCCGACGATCATCAGCGCGACCACCACGACGAGCGCGACGGGCCACAGGTGGATGAACAGCCAGACGGCGCCGAGCGCCGCGATCGCGATCAACGCCGTCCGCAAGTTGAGCTCGACGCGATAGGTGCGCGGCGATCGAGGGCGACGAGTGGCTGTAGTCCGAAGCGGTTGGCGCATGAGAAATCCTCGAGCGCGTCGCCGAAAGGGCGTGGCACTTCGTCACGATGATCGAGCGTGTGCGAGCGCGCAAAACCAGCACAAGCAAATCGCGCGCCGCGCCGCGAAATTCCCGCGTGACCGAGCACACCAATTGCAAAAGCAGCAGCCATGGACCTCGAAACCCGCTCGTCGAAACGCCCGCTGTACGCTTTTCTCGGCTTCGTCGCGGCCACGGCGCTCACCGCCGCGCTCGGTTCGCGCGAAACGATCCGCGGCAAAGTGCCCTGGTATCGCATGATCCGCAAATCGCGCCTGAACCCACCGGACTCGGTGTTCGGTCCGGTGTGGACCACGCTGTTCGCGCTGACCGCGATCTCCGGCTTCAGAGTGTGGCGCACGGCCCCATCTCCCGCGCGCACTCGCGCGCTGGGCTTGTGGACGGCCCAGCTCGCGTTGAACGCAAACTGGTCACGGCTCTTTTTCGGTCAGCACCGGCCGAAGGCGGCGTTCGTCGATCTGAGCGCGCTGTTCGTCACTCTCGGGAGTTACACGCGGGAAGCCGCGCGCGTCGACAAACCGGCGGCGTACATGATGGCGCCCTACCTCGGCTGGGTCGGCTTCGCGGGTTATCTGAACGAGGAAGTGATCCGCAAAAATCCGCGCTTTCTCACGGCGTGAGCGCGGCCTTTTCGAGTGTCGCGAAGGCGGCGATCACTTCCGGCGGCGCTTGCACGAGCTCGAGCAGCACGCCTTCGGCCGAGCGCGGCGCGTCTGCGCTCGGTTTGGGATGAACGAAGCACACGTCGTGACCCGCGGCGCCTCGGCGAATGCCGCCCGGCGTGAAGCGGACGCCTCTTGCTTCGAGCCAAGCGACCGCCGCGCGCAAATCGTCCAGCCACAAACCGATGTGGTTCAGCGCGGGCTCGTGCACCTTGGGTTTCGCGTTCGGATCGAGCGGCTGCATCAGATCGAGCTCGATGCGAAACGCGCCCGCGCCAAGCTCGAGGATCGCTTCGCTCACGTTCTCGGACGCGCTCTCGTAGTCTCCGCGCCGCGGCACGCCGAGCAGCTCGACCCAAAAATCCAGGAGCGCTCGTTTGTCGAGCGCACCGATGGCGACTTGCTGCAAACCGAGGACGCGAAACGGACGCTCGCTCATGCTTCGAGCCTCGCGCTGCGCGTCACGGAAAGCGAGCTTGCACGCCGAGCTGCAGCTCGAGCTCCGTGTGAATCGAACGGAAGATGCCCGTCGTGAGCCCCGCATCCGCGAAAATGCCGACGTATTTCGCGAAATCGTACTGCGGGCCCGCGGCCAAGTGGAACAAGAGATCCTTCTTGTATTGCGGGTTATTGGCTTGGAATGCAGGCGTGCCTTGGCCGCCTTCGTATTCGTATGCCACGGCCGGGTCGACGAAGATTTTGAAGGCCGAGTCGCTCATCGTGTAGATGCGCGCGCCGACGCCGAGCACGAGTAGCGGCTTGGTATCGGTCTCGGTCTCGCCCTTGAGCCCGAAGCGACCGAACGCGTACGGCTCCACGAAATCGAGCGGGGCGAAGCTGACGGCGACGTCGAGCGCGGGCGGCGCGCCGTGGCCGCAGAACTTCTGCTGATCCTTCAGTTGCTTCGAAGCGTCGTACGTCGCGCAGAACGGCGATTGGTCGTAGCGGAAGATCATGTTGTAGCCGCCGACGAAGCCGACGCGCACGCCGAACTGCCGCTTGTGGCCGTAGGCTTCGTCTTCGGCGGGCTTCGCCGCTTCCGACTTGTCTTCGGACTTCGCGTCGGGCTTCGCCTTCGGCGCGTCTTTGTCCGACGTATCGCTCGTCTTCGTGTCGGCGCCGGAATCAGCGTCGGCGGCGAAAGCCGAAGCCATGCCGAGCGAAAAAACGAAGGTCGAGCACAGGAGTGCCGCTAAGTAAGCTCGTGTTTTCAAGGTGGCCGAGGATAAGGGATCTCCCGATCGGCCGGAAGCGCCGCGCGCGCTTCAGCGTTTCGCGGAGCGCGCGGTGCCGGCGATCGTCCAATCTCGCTCGGCGCCGACCGCGAGCCAGACCAGGGAAACGGGGCCGCCGCTGGTTTCCACGGCGATCGTGCGTTCGCCGTGCCACGCGCTTGGGCTGGGTAAGGCGACAGTGGCTTGCCCGCGTAGCCTTTCGATGCCCGCGGCGTCGCTCTCGAGTGCCAAAATTCCGAGGCCCGCGAGCATCGGCACTGTGCCGCTCGGGATGTGGGGCGCGACGATCGCGCGCACCGTCTCGCTCAGCTCCGGCGCGCGCCGCGCGAACCAGCGCACATCATCGAGCGACTCGAGCACGAGGGCGCTCGGGACGGCGGGCTTGCCGCGCTTCGAGACCACCGGCAGGGTCTGCGCGTCGCTGAAAGCGTGCGCCTTCGGGACCTCGGCCGGGTTCGGTTTGCCGCTCTCGGCCTCTTTCGATTTGCTCTTCGCTTTGCGCACGATGAGCACGTCGTCCGTCGGCAGGGTGCGCGGTACCGTCACGCGCACTGGGCGCTTGAACGAGCGAGGATCCCCGACGATGCCGCTCGCGACCGAGAACGCGAGCGTCTCGGCCGACGCGACCACGAAGCGCTGCGCGCTGAGCGGGAAGCTCGGCTCCGGATCGAAGGTGCGCAGCGACACGCCGCCATCATCCGGCGGCGGATAGAGCTCGCCGGTGACCACGCGCGGATCGGGCTCGAGCAGGCGCGCGCCCGTCGCCACCAAATCCACCAGCGCGCCGGATTGCGCGAGCACTTCGAGCGCTTGGCGCGACGGAGGAGCGACCAACAAATCGAGCCGCGGCGGGACGCGCTTGCTCTTCAACAGCGCCGCGGCCGCCAGCAGATCGCGCAGCGACGCGCCCGAATCACCCCCGAGGATGACTTGGCTGACGGGCTTGCCGGCGATCTCGCGCACCGGGCGGACGACGCCGTCCTCATCCAAGATCAACGGATCGACGGCAGAGAGGTCGACGCTGATCACGTCGTCACACGGCGCGCCGGGATCGGGCAAGAGCCCGCGGTGCGCCTTGGAACGGCGCTGGTCGCGCAGATAAACTTCGGTCTTTTCGTCGCTCACGAAGACCGCGGCGGAGGCGCCGAGCTGCGGCGCGAGCGCCGCGAGCACCGCGCGATCCGCGACCGAGAGCAGACGCGCGCTCGGGCCCGCGAACTCGATCACCACCGGCGCTTGGTGCTCACTGTCGACTTTGCGAATCGCTTCGCCCAGGCCGCGGCGCATCAATTCCAGGCCGACATCGCGCACGCACACGAACGGGCGCACGCGACCGGACAGCAGCACTTGCACGCTACGCGGCGGACGCACGAGCACGCTGCCCGTGACCAACGCCTCGGCCAGTTGCGAAGGTGGCACCACCAGCGTGAGCATGCCGGCGCCGCCGACGGAGGCGAGCCGCGGCTCGTCCGTCAGCGCGAGTCGCGCGGGGCTGCCGAAGCGTTCGAGATGAACCGCAGCGGGGAAGCCGATGCCTGGCCGCGCGATCAAGAGCCCGAGATTGAGCGCATCCTTCGAGCCACGTGCGCTGAGACCCGGTGCGGTGTCCGACAGCGCGGTCACGCAGCGCGTGTCGTAAGCGATCGCGACTTCGACCGCGCATTTCTTCGCGCCGAAGAGCTGCGGCTCGCTGAGCGTTCGGTCGGGGTCCCTCGCGAGGACGACTTGGTCGACCTTCACCCGCACGAGGTCACCCGTGAGGTTCGGATCATCCGCGCGCCCGGCGAGGATCTTCTGGGTCATGGTGCGGGGCGGATCCCCCGCTCGCGCACGCATCGGAGTGGCG
>FTDA01001433.1_pt1 | contig 25945 bp, 22 predicted proteins | sample 1639731 | NCBI WGS metagenome assembly FTDA01 (sample SAMEA3914869, study PRJEB12502) | metagenome | biome: forest; material: soil | place: USA | collected 2012-03-12 | depth 0.1 m
GAGCCGTTCATGCGAAAGCCGATGCTGCCGCCGACGCTCGGGTTCGAGAGCAAACCGGCTTCGACCAGATCGGCTTGGGATACGTCCAGCTCGTCATACGTAGCTTGCAGTTCGGGGTTATTGACCAGCGCGATTTCCACGGCCGCATCGCGCGTGAGCCCGTTTTTCAGCAGCATTCGCACGCGGTCCGCGATCTGCTTCGCCTCCGGCGTCCCGCGATCCCAGCCCGTGTGATGCCCGGTACGCGCCGCGACGATGCGCGCGACGTCTTCATGGCCGCGCTCCTTCTGCATCGAGGCGCAACCCACGCCGAGCGCGCAGGTGAGGAGCGCGCAGGCACGCGCGAGCGGGCGCATCGCTCGCTCAACCGGCATGCTTCGACCACACGGCGACCAGCTCATCGACCGCAGCTTGGGCCTGCTCGTCCGTGCCTTTGAGCGCACGCCGGGCGCAATGGGTGAGGTGATTGCGCACGAGCTCGCGCGAAACGCTCTTCAGTGCTTCTTGCACGGACGCGACTTGCATCAAGATGTCCGGACAGTAGCGGTCCTCCTCCACCATTTTGTGCAGCCCGCGCACCTGACCTTCGATGCGGCGAAGGCGGAGCAAATTTCCTTGCTTGACCTTCGGCTCGACCGCGACGGCGTGGCGCGAGTGCGCCGTCGTCGGCTTGGCGATGGTGCGTGCCATGCATTGATAGGTATACCCCCTATGGCTATCTGTCAAGGCGCCGAGAAAAACCGGCATTCGCGCGTGGTGGATGCCGGTTTTTTCGTGGCGCGTTCGGGGCTACCGGCTCATGGCGGGGGCCCGAACACGAGCGCTGCGTTCGTGCCACCGAAGCCGAATGAGTTCGACAGCGCGTAGCGAATCCGCTTTTGGCGCGCTTCGCGCGGCACCAAATCCAAGTCACATGCCGGATCGGGATTTTCCAAATTCAACGTCGGTGGCAGCACGCCGTCTCGCAGGGCGAGGATCGTGAAGATGCCCTCGACCGCGCCGGCCGCACCGAGCAAATGCCCGGTCGCAGATTTCGTGGACGAAAGCGCGAGCCGATGCGCGTGCGCGCCGAAGAGCGATTTCACCGCGTTGATCTCGACCGGATCGCCGACCGGCGTGGAAGTCGCGTGGGCGTTGATGTAGTCGATCTGATCCGGATTGAGCTGCGCGCGCTTCAGCGCCGCGGCCATCGCGCGGCGCGCGCCAGCACCGTCCGGATCCGGCGCGCTCAAGTGGTAGGCGTCGCCGGAGAGCCCGTAACCCAGCACTTCGGCGTAGATTTTCGCGCCGCGCGCTCGGGCATGCTCGAGCTCTTCCAAAATCACGGCGCCCGCGCCTTCACCGATCACGAAGCCGTCCCGCGCTTGGTCCCACGGGCGCGAAGCTTCTTTCGGCCGATCGTTGAAGCCGGTCGACATGGCGCGCATGATCGTGAAACCGGCGATCGTGAGCCGGCAGGTCGCCGCCTCCGAGCCGCCCGCGAGCATCACGTCCGCATCGCCCACGGCGATCAGCCGCGCAGCATCGCCGAGCGCGTGCGCGCCGGTGGCACAAGCGGTGACGACCGCGTGGTTCGGCCCTTTGAAGCCGTAGCGAATCGAGGCCACGCCGGAGGCCTCGTTGATCAAGCTGCCCGGGATGAAATACGGCGAAATTCGGCGCGGTCCTTCGCGGTCGAGCTTCACCGCGTTCTCGGCGATGCTGGGCAAGCCGCCGATGCCGGAGCCGATCAGAATGCCGGTGCGCTCGCGCTCTTCTTCCGTCTGCGGCTTCCAGCCCGAATCAGCGACGGCTTCGTCCGCAGCGGCGAGCGCGAAGACGATGAACTCGTCGTAGCGCCGGAGCTCCTTCGCGCTCACGACCTTCAGCGGATCGTACTCGCCTTCGCCGCTGCCGCGCGGCACTTGGCCCGCGATTTGGCTAGCCATGTCACTCACGTCCACTCGCTCGATCTTGCTGATGCCCGAGCGACCCGCGATGAGCGCGGAGAAGCTGCGCTCCACCCCCAAACCGAGCGGCGAAATCAAACCGAGACCCGTCACGACCACGCGTTTCACGTTGCACCTCCGCGCGCTTGCGCGCCAAAAACCACCTTTTGTCGCTTCATCGCGAGCTTTAGCTCCGCGGAAGCGCCCGGCCCCGGTCGCAAGCCGACCACGCCCGGCAGCAAGCGATGGCCGCTGTGCGCGTCGACCAACACCGGGTCGATTGCGCGACCGGTCGCGGTGTCGATGCACTCGAGCGGCGCGCCTTCGGGAGCCGCCCAGCGACTGCCCCACGCCGCGATCGCGAGCACGACATCCAGCACGTCCAGACCCTTTTGGGTCAGCTCGTACTCTTCTCGGCGAGGGTGCGCTTCATAGACCCGGCGGGTGAAGAAGCCTTGGGCCGTCAGCGCGGACAGCCGGCGCGCCAGCGTCGTCGGAGGCGCGCCCAGTTGTTCCTCGAAATCCTGGAAGCGCTTCGCGCCGAGCAGCGCGTTGCGCAAGATCATCAGCGTCCAACCATCTCCGATTTGTTCGACCGCACGCGCGATCGTGCACTCGAACTCGGCGAAGCTCTTCCGTTGCATCGAGGACTGCGTAGGGCAGTCACTATCATGATGCAAGTGAGAGTAATTTTCGCAGCGCGCGAACGCGCTTACGCAGGAGTCGCGCTGCGCGCGATTATTCAGCCAAATTCAAGGTCACTCCGTCGAGCTCGGCGTAGCCCGTGCCCTTCTGCAAGCGCACGCGGTTCACGCCCAAGTGCAGGTTCACCGTGACCGACGCGGTGCCGCCCGAGAAGTCTTGCTGGTCGGTCGAGAGCCAGCCTTTGGTCGGCGCGTAGCTGATGCTGCCTTGAGCCGCGTCGTCGACGAACACGTTGTGCGTCGAGGTGTCGGTCGTGCCGTTGCCGTAGTCGACGTCGAGCCGATACGTGCCGTCCGCGGGCGCGTCGATCGCAAACTCGACGGAGCTGTCGGCGTTGTTGATGCCGCCGACGAACTCAGGCCAGTACGCGCCGTAGAACGGCGTCGCGTTCGCATCGGTGATCACCGCAGCTTCCGCTTCGTAGCGGTGCGTGTCGAGGTGCAGCTCGATGAAATCCAGCTCCGCGTAGCCGGTGCCTTTGGCGAGGCGAATCAGATTGTGACCTTGCTTCAAGAGCACGCGCCGCGTGGTCAGGCGCATCTCGTTCGCGCTCCACCCGTTCGGTGTCACGGGGTAGGCGACGTAGCCTTGACCCACGCAATTCACGCTCAACAGGTGCGTCGAAGTCGCCGTGGTGTTGTTCGCGTAGCGCACGGTCAGCTGATAAATGCCCGCTTTTTCCGCGGTCACGTCGAAGGTCACGGCAGCGTCGTCGTCATTGATGCCAGCGACGAAGCCGCCGCCCGAAGCGAGCTCGGTGTCCGAGCCGCGATGCACAGTCGCGTTCGTCACGACGGCGTCCTCGGCTTCGTACTTGTTCGGGTAGCTGTCCGCGTTCGCGACGGCCGAGACGACCAAGCGATAGCCATCGTAGAGCGCCATGCGTCGGATCGGCACGGTGAGCAGACCTTGGTCGTCCAAAGTGAACGTCTTGTCGAACACGTTGAGCGCGCCTGTTTGCGGATCGCCGCCGCGATCGATGCGCGGCTCGACTTCGTTCGGATCCTTGGTCCACACGGCTTCATCGAGCCGCACGCGTACCGTATTGCCGAGGCCATGCGTGCCGAGGCCTGCGATCTGAACATCCACGTTTCCATCTTGGCCGCCGGCGAGCAGCGTGAGCGTCTTCGCGCTGTCGTCCCACGTCGCGACGCCGTCGGAAGCCAAGTACGCGCGCGTGTCCCAGCGGCTCACGAAGGCCATTTTCCCGGTCAAATCGTGATACCACTTCATCATCTGGAAGCCGCCGTTCGGGAGCAGCGCGCCGCCTGCGCGATGCCTGAGCGTGTTGCCGAGCAGCCCGGGCGTCGTGTAGATGCCCATCGAGCCGTAGTCGATGCCGTAGCGCTCGAAGTCCGCCCAGTACTTCACCATCGTGCCAGGCACGCCTTCGAAGTTGCCCGGGTTGAGCGATGAGTCCGTCGTTTGCGGACCATATTCCTCGACCACGACGGGCAGCGGTGCGCCGGGCACTTTGAGCTGCGTTTCGAGCGGACGATAAGACTTGAGCGCTTCCGGCACGTCACCTGGGCTCGGGCCGAGGTTGTGCCACGCGATCAGATTCGGCGTCGTGTCCGTCGCGATCGCGTTGCTCAGGAAATTCTGCATTCGCGTTTGCTGACCGGCTTGCCACGGCAAATAGAACTCGAAGTTCGGACCCATGATCGGCACCGTCGCGTCGATCGAACGGATCTTCTGCACGGTTTGCGTCCACAAGTAGTTGAACTTCGAGTCGTAGTCGGCGCCTGGAACGCTGGTGTCGTTTTCGAGGCCGTGCAGTTTGTTGTCGGGCTCGTTGAACGGCGCGACGGCGTAAAGCGTGCTTTTGTAGCTCTGAATCGCGTGCGTCGCGGTGTCCACGCGCTCGAGCCACGCGGACAAGCCATCCCACTGGTACCAGGGATTTCCACCCATCAAATCGTTGTAGCGCGCGACCATCTTCACGCCGCTGCCCGCGATGATCGGCAGCACGGCGGAAGTGCCCGCAACCTCGCCGGCGTTGTACGGCGCGGTCATCATGTGTTCGCTGAGCCAAACTTGCGTTTGCGCGACGAGGTCCGGCGGCGTCTTCGGCATCGCAGTGACGCCGAAGAGCGTGCCGAGCCCGGCTTTCTTCAGTGAGCCGCTGAGCTGCGAAGCATCGACGTTGATGATCGCGGCGGCTGCGGCGGCTGGCACGGGGTACGTCGGAAGGGGAGGGAGCGTGCCGGTCGTGACGGTGCCGGTGCATTGCGTGGGAGCAGCGCCACCTTCTCCGGCTTCGCTCGACGCGTCGCCGCCGATGCCGAGCGTGCCGCCGCTCGTTGCGATCGCGCCCGCGTTGCCGCCGGACAGCGCGCTCGCACCGGCGCCGTTGGCGGTACCGCCGTTGTTGACTACCCCGCCGACACCGGACGAGCTCGTTCCGCCGCCGCCGGTGACCGACCCGGATTGGCTGGAGCAGGCAAGCGCGGTCGCGAGCAGTCCCGCGCCGAGCCGCAGCGCCGCGCCAGCACGACCGTGCAACGTTACCGCTAGAAAATTACGAGATTCGGTGAAAAGGCTCATCTTTGTGGGTGATTGGTGAGTGGTAACGTTCCCATAAAACAGTGTCCGAAATCCGACCGGCGACGTGAATCGACGCATTCGGTGAACGGGAACTGGTTCCAGCTCGGCGATGGAATTCGCGGCGTGCTGCGATTCGCTCGGCTCGACGCGCACGCGCTGCTTCACAATTCCGCAACAGCTGTCGCATTTCGCCGCTGGTTAAGCTTTGCGTCGTCGCGTCCGTTCTTGAGACAGGAAGAGCGATGGTGCACGAGCTCGAAGCGCGCGAGGCCGCGAGTGGCTAAGGCGAAACCGCAACCGGACGCGGCCGCGTACGGCTCGCTGCCAGGCGTGCTCTTTCACGGTGCGACACCCACCGCACGCTGGCCCTCGGCCGACGCCGTGCCTGCCAAGGTGACGCCGCCCTTGCCGAAGGTCGGCGCGCCGACTGCGCGCTGGCCCTCAGCGGACGCACTCCCGCCCGTGAGTCAACGGCCGACCGCGCCACCGCTCGCGCGCTCGAGTCCGCCGGATCGGCAGCGCGCCGAAGAGTGGTCGCTGCCGCCGATGTCGCCCGAGGAGCCGATGCCTCGGCTGATCAGCTCCGGCACGTACGACGTGATCCTCGAGCTCGGCGGTGGCGCCATGGCGACCGTGTTCATGGCCGTGAAATCCGGCAGCAGCGGGTTTCGCAAGGTCGTGGCGCTGAAGCGCATTCACAAGCACTTGGCGAACAACTCCACGTTCGTCGACATGCTGGTGGACGAGGCGCGCCTCGCTTCGCGCATCAATCACCCGAACGTATGCCAAGTCCTCGACTTCGGCTGTGACGACTCCGGCTACTACATCGCGATGGAGTTTTTGTCGGGGCAATCGTTGCAGAGCGTGTTCGACACGATCTCGCGCGATGCGGCGCTCCCCGCGCACCCGCGCCATCAATTGATCGCTGCGCGCATCATCGCGTCGATCGCGGGCGGGCTCCACGCCGCACACTCGCTCAAGGGCGACGATGGCTTACCGCTCGAGGTCGTGCATCGCGACATCACGCCGCACAACTTGTTCGTGCTGCACGACGGCGTGCCGAAGGTGACGGACTTCGGCGTCGCGCGCGCGCGCAGCCGCATTCATCACACCACCGACGGCAACCTCAAGGGCAAGCTCGCGTACATGGCGCCGGAGCATATTTCCCACGGCAAAGTCGATCGCCGCGCGGATGTGTTCTCACTCGGCGTGGTGTTTTGGGAGCTGCTCACCGGGCACCGCTTGTTCGAGTACCGCAGCGAGGGCGAGACGCTGACCGCCGTCTGCTCGGGCAACGTGCTGCCGCCTTCGCAAGTGCAGCGCGTGATCTCGCCGAAGCTCGATCAGATCGTGCTGCGCGCGCTGGCCGTGAAAGAAGAGGATCGGTATCAGAGCGCGCGCGAGCTCGCGACTGCTCTGGAGTCCTTCTTGGCTCAGGCCGGCGACACCGTGCCGCAAGTCGACGTGATGGCGTGGCTCGAGGATCTGTTTCCGGGTTCCGCCGACCAAGCCGAGAGCGTGCAGCGACGAGCGCTCGATGCCTCGAACGCGCTCACCATCAGCGACACGCGTCCGGTGCCAGTGCTCTCGGCGCCGCGGCTGCGCGCCTCGCTCGCGCCGAGGCCGCCGACGATTTCGGGCTCTGCGCCCGTGGATTTGGATTTGTACCCGCCGGCTTCCATCTCCGAGCCGCCGCGGCACATTCCGCTACCAACGCTGCCGCAGCCGCAGGATAGCTCGCCGCCGAGCTCCGACTCGGATCCGCTCCGCGACTACATCGCGCCGGCGGACGCGCCGCCGCGCTCGATCCCGCGCCCGACCGTCGAAGCGATCGCGGCCGCGCTCGAGTCGCCCAAGCAGCCACTCGCGCCGACGGTTTTGCGCATCGGCCTGGCATCGGCTTCTGTCACGCTCGTGATGTGCGGGGCGTTGTTCTTGTTTCATCGCTTCATTTGGCTGGAGCGCGCGCACGCGTCCGCGCACGCAAAGACTGTTGCCGTGCGAGCAGCGAGCACGCCTTCAACGGCAGCGGGAGCGCCCACGCCAACGGCGGTCGCGAGCGAGCCGACGCCGACCGCGCCCGTCGGGCGCACGATCGATCTCGACGACATCGCCGTGGGCGCAAGCGCGAGCGCGAAGGCGCCGGAGCTCACTCGTCCGGCGCCCGCGGTCCGCGCGATCGAACCCGCGCCGGCGAAGAGCGCGAACGAGGTGGCAGCGCTCGGATCGGTTTTCGTGTCGACGTCGAACGGCAGCGCGGACGTGCTCGTCTCGGGCGCCTCGGTCGGTCACACGCCGATGTTGGTCTCGCTTCCGCTCGGGCACCAAAAACTCACGCTCGTGCCGCAAGCGGGCGGCCCGCCGCGGAACGTCGAAGTCGACATTGGGCCGAACGGGACGGTGATGCTCAACATTCCGCTACCGAAGCCGCCCGAGCCTGCGCACGAAGAGAATCCGGTCGCGCCGCCCTCGAGCGTCGACCATCCGTCGATCGAGCCGGCGCTGTAATCAGCCGGCTTGCGTGGCGAGCGCTTCGCGGAGCGCGCTGGCGAGCAGCGCTTGTTCCAGGCGATTTTCGTAGTGCGAGCCGTTGATGAACAAAGTCGGCGTGCCGATGATGCCGCTGCGAACCGAAGCGACCGACAGCTCTCGCACGCGCTCGGCGTAAGTGCGTTCTTTCAGCGCGGCGCGGCAGGCTTCTGCGTCGAGCCCGATCGCTTTCGCCGCTGCGACCAAATGCTCGAGATCGTGCTCGCCGGCGTGCAGGAAGAGCTGCGCGTGCATGGGCCAGAATTGGCCGTGCGCTGCGGCGAACTCCGCGGCTTCCGCGGCTTGCTTTTCGAAGCCCTTGTTGGCCGACTTGGGCACGTGCCGGAATACGAAGCGCACGCGGTCACTGAACTCGGCGAGGGCGTCTTGGATGACTGGATGCGCCTTCACGCAATACGGGCATTCGTAGTCGCCGTATTCGATCAAGGTGACGGGCGCGTCAGCGGGGCCTTGGACGTGGTCGTGCGCGGTGACGGGGCTCGGGTTCACGGCGTGACCGTAGCCCTTGGCCGCGTCGAAGGCAACGGCGCACGCGCGCCTCGGGCGCCGAGAGCGCGCGTGTGCGCACACCACGAATTCAGCTGGATTTGAAGCCGATTCGCGCGTGCGTGCCGTCGCAGAACGGCTTGTTGCTGCTGCCGCCGCAGCGGCAGAGCCGCGCTTGTTGCAGGCGCACGACGACGCGCCCGGTGCCGCTCGTGATTTCCAAGTTGCCGCGCACCTGCAAGGGGCCGTCGATCTGCGGCTCGATTTCGAGCGGGCCGCCGCGCGCTTCGAGCATGTCGGCCTTGCCGGTCGCGGGCTCACCCGAAGCGGAGAATCCGATCTCGTGATGTGAGCCGTCGCAGTACGGTTTGTTTTTCGAGGCACCGCAGCGGCAGAGCGTCGCGCGGAAGCCCACGGCTTCACCCGAGATGCGCAGATCGGCGCGGACGGCGTACGGCCCGGCTTCGCGCGTCGCGAGCAGATTCACGGGCGGCACCAGCTCGTCCGCGTGCCCATCCTTGCGCCGATAGCGAATCGCGCCGGACGGGCATTTGTGCGCGATCTCCACCAACGTATCGACGGGCACGGCGTCCGGCAAAATCCACGGGCCCTTCACGTTCGCGAGGAACACTTGTGGTGTTTCGGTCACGCAGTAGCGCGAGTGGATGCACTTTTTGCCTTCGTAGATCAGCGTGAGATCTTTGCCTTCGATGTAGTCGACGCCGCCGATCGTCGTCGGTGTCGGAGGCACGCCGGGCGCAGCGGACGCGGACGCGGCACTGTTTGGGCTGATGCCGGACGAAGGCGGCGGAATCGACGGCGTGGACGCCATCGACGGCATGGGCGGCGGCAACGAAGCCGCGTTGGCGAAGCCGCGCGTGGCGCGCGCCGCCAAATCCGAGACGATGCGCGACGCTTTGACGACGCGCGCATCCCCATTGCCGCTCAGCTTCTGCACGGCTTCAGCCAATTCTTGCAAGCGTTCACCGAAGAAACGCCGCGTACTCGCGCCCGGCGGGAGCGCGGCCGCATCACGCAGCGCGGTGAACGACATGCCCGCATTGCACTCGGGATTCGACGGGCCCGCGGGCAAGCGCGCGGCGCGCTCCGCGAGCAAAGTGACCGCGCGCATCAAGCCGAGCGCCAGATCCACCGCCAGCCTTTTTTCCGGCGATGAGCGCGGCGTGAGATACGTGTACGCGAGCAAGCGCAGCATCAACGCGTAGCCGGTGTTCGCGAGATCGACCGTCTCCGCGGCTTCTTCGTGCTCGATCCACACGCGATGGCTACGGCCGACCGGCGGGCGCAGCACCGGATTGTGCGCGGCCGGATGAGCCGCGACGAAATTCGGGTTTTGCGCTTTGAGCGCCGCGTACTCCTGTCGAATCTCCAAGAATTTTTGATAGTGCGATTCTGCCGAATGCTCGGGCGCGCCTTCGCCTTGGGCGACGATCGTGTCGAGCGCGGCGAGCGCCGTCTTGTTGCAGACCACGGCGCGTGCGCCGGCCAGCTCCGTCTCGGCTTGCGAGAGCTGCAGCTCGGGATCACCGACGAATGCGGTTTCATCGCCGTGAAACGCGGCGAACGCCGAGAGCCGCTGTTCGAGCGTGGCGTAAAATGCGCCGACGGTGTCGTAGTCGAGCGCCATCGGCGTGAGGCGCACGCGATCTTTCACCCCACGCACGAACGTGCGCTCGGGGGCGAAGCCTTCACCTTCCGGCTCCGTCGAAGCTGCGGGACGCTCCAGATAAATGAAATGCTGAATCACCGCGCCGTTGAACGGCGCGAGCTTGACCACGATCCCAGCCGGCAGTGTTCCCGGCTCGAGCGGGAAATTGCCGCGCCCGAAACGCGGCGCGCCGCCGAGCGCGGAAGTGATGTTCCACACCGCTGTGAGGTGGCTCATCTCCTCGACCGCCACTTTGATGATCGCGCGGCGCCAGCGCGAAACGGCTTCCGCTTCGGCCGGCAAAAGTCCTTCCTCCGTGCCATCCTTCAAGCTGAACGCGGCGTAGAGGTACGTGCACATCAAGGTGTGCTCGAGCTCCGCGGCCTCGTACAAGAGGTGGATCAGTTGTTCGCGAGTCGGCGGGCGGGCACTTTCGAGCGGGGCAGATGCTTGAGTCACCACGGGCTCGGTTGTAGCAGTCCACCTCCTCGCGCGCGAGGCTCGCGCATCTCTCACTCGGAACTAGATTTTTCGGTGAGGTTTCGAACCTTGGTCACGCGGGCACAGCGGTGTGCTCATTCTCTGGCTTGACTGGCAAATACCGAATCGAAGGGCGCGGTCATGTGGCACTCGTTGCAGCCGGCCTTCGCGTTGCCGCCGTAAATCTCGCTTTCAGGTGGGCCGTAGCCGCGCCACACGATGGTCACCGCGCCGGCGGACGCCGCCGCGTGCTGGAGCTCGAACCATTCCCAGCCGAGCGCGCCGCCCGCGTTGAACGTGCCGCCGCGCTTGGCCATCGCGAAGAATTGACGCGTCAGCGGATCGCCCTGCATGCCTTCTTTCACGATCAGCGTGCCGACGGGAAATGCGTCCGCGCCCGCGGGCGCGCGCCGATTCACGTATTCGACGAGCGTCGGATCGGTGTGCACGGGATCCTGCGCGCCGCCGTCGCCGCCGTCGGCGGCAAAGTGATCCCACTGTTCGAAGTCCTGAAAATCCGAAGAAAACGCGATGAACGCGTCCGTGTCGCTCGGCTCGACCGGCTGTGTTGCGCCGCTGCTCGCGGGCGTCGGTGCATTGCCGCAGGCGAGCAGACAGGCGCACAGCGGGACGACGAATGCGCGCGGCTTCATGGCATCCGGTGCATGCGCAGCACGACGTGCGATGAGCTCGTGCTGGCGGATTCGACGAGCGCGTCACCGTTCACGCAATAAGCGACGGGATCCGCGCCTGGCACCAAGATCTGTCCGTTTTCCGCGCTGAACGGCTCGCTATCGCCCGCGCTTTCTTGATCCGCGAATTGACACAGGCAAGCGTCGCCGTCCGGCGTGCAGCTGACGCTGACGGCGCCTGCCCACAAAAGCTCCAGCCCGTGACATGCGTCGGCCGTCGCGCCGTCGAAGCGTAGCGCCTTCAGGCACGCGCTCGAGTAGCGCTCGCTCGCCGTGAAGGCATAAGTGAATGCGGACGTCTGTGTGTTGGTGCCGGCGTCACCGTCGCCAGCGGCGTACGTCACGGAGCCTTGCACTTGCACCGCGACGCCTTGAATCGAGCTCGTGCATTCGGGCTGATCGAACGGCGAATCGAGCGTGAGGCACTCCGAATCGAGCTGCCACGCGCCGATCAGATCGCCGCCGCAGCTCGCGGGCGCCGGACAGCTCGGCGCAGTGCTCGCGTCCGAGCCGCCGCTGCTTCCGCAGGCCGAGAGCGCGAGGCCGACCAACGAGCAGGCCACGAATTTTGCGTGCGCGATCATGACGTGACGCGAGGGGGCGTGAGGCGAGCGTTCGCGGCTCATATCCTTTGCTCGCAGCGGTTCGGAGAAAGCCGGGCAACATGTTCGTGCGGCGAAGGTCTTTTCGGTTTCGAGCCACGGTTTCGAGCGAAAAGCGCCGCGCGTTGCCGAGCGCGCGCCCGACGTGGCACCCTCGCCGGAGAAAGTGCGGAGGAAGATCGTGGCTCAACGAAGCATTGGCATTGGCATTCTCGTTCTCAGCGGAGCGCTGCTCGTACCCGCGCTCGCGTTCGCCTGGTCGCAGAAGGCCGACTTCGGCGCGCACGTGCACAAGCACGAATTTTCGCGCGTGCTGCTCGCGAACGATGGCTGCGTCTTGAAGACGCGTTTGTTCTTCGACGCGCCGGAAGCCGCGTATCACGACGATCTCGCGTTCAAGAATTATTACCGTTTCCACGCGCGCATCCGGCTCGATAACGGGCACGACGTGCTCACCCGCTTCTTCCACAACGACGCGCCTGGCGCGCGCGAATACGACTACGACCAAGACACGACGAGCGATGGCTGCTGGGCGAAAACCGAAGCGCACGCGCGTGGCGTCGACGTCGAGGGCTGCCGCGGCCGCGGCTGCACGCCCGAGCCGTTCAAATGACGCGCGCGACTATTGAGGCGATTGCGGGGAGAGCCCGAGGGTGAAGGTTTGGGCGGCGCCGATGCTGGTTCCGGTGATGTCGAGCTGCGCGGTCATTGCCGTACCCACCGTGAGGTAGTGCGCGCCATCGGCGGCGAGGAGCGCGACTTGAGCGCCGTCCGCGATGTCCGTCTGTCCGGCGTCCGCGCCGAGGCTCAGGATCGTGAACGTCGTGCCAGCGTCCGGCGCGCGCGAGGTCGCCGCGAGCGCGCCGCTCGTCGGGTCGGCGCTGAGGTAATAGCCGTCGTACGCCTGGAGGCTGACGTGATCGCCGCTTTCGAGCGCGCCACCGTTCAAGTCGTTCAAGCTGAAGTTTTCGTAGATCGAGTCTTTCGGAATATCACCCTGCACGACGTCGTTGCCGCCGCCGAACGCCGAGACGAACGTGCCGGCGCTGGTTTGGAAGGTGGCGAGCGAGTCGGTCTTCTTGATGAACAACCAATCCAGATCGAGCTGGCCGTCCAAGAATGTGAGCGTGAGCGTGTGCGGGCCGTGCGTCAGCGTGGTGCTGCCGACGTAGTACGCCGCGAACGAATTCGCGTCGCTCGTGCCGGGCACGCTGGCGGGCAGGAGCTTCGTGTCATCGACCGTGATTTGAACGCGCTTCTCGGGTGACGGAGTCGCCGAAGCGCCGTCCGTCGTCGCGTATTGGATGATGAATTCGTAGTTTCCTTCGGAAAAGTTGACGTTTTCGAAGCTCAGCCACTCTCCCGGCGCGGTGTCCGTCACGGCCCAACCGCTGCCCGAGGCGAGCGTACGCACGTCCAAATCACCGCTGCGCAAGAAGGCGCCGCCTGAGTTGCCTTGAGTCGTGTCTTTGAAGTGATCCGCGCCTTCGGCTTCGAGACGGAGCGTGACGGTGCGCAGATCGCTGTAGCTTCGCACCAGGTTCAAATACTCGTTCGGGTAGTCCCAGGCCAAGCTGCGATAAAACCCGGCTGAGTCGTCGTAATCGGTGAAGCTCTGCAGCAGCGTGATCGTGGACGAGCTCGCCGCGGCCTCGAGTCCACTCTCGAGGGTGATCGAGCTGGTGCCGTCCGCGGCGGTGACGGAGCGCGGAATGATCGCGGAGGGCGAGTGGTAGCTCGCGCTCGTCGGATCGTCGTAGCTCGGATCGATGTAGCCTGGCACGGCCGTGCCGAAGCTCTTGTTCAGGTAGCTCTGCGCCGCGCTCGCCATGTCCGGCGGCGCGAAGCTCGGGCGTTCGCCGACCACGCTCGCGAGCTTGCCGACGCTCGGATCCAGCGAAAACCAGCTGTGATCGAGCACGAACCCCGCGTCCTCACCGTACGCCGTCGAGAACTGGTCGGCGATGAACGAGAGCAGTTTGCTGGCGTTGCCCGCCGCGTTCGCGAAGCGAGTCGCGTCGATCGGGCCGAGCTCGATCACGATCGGGCCGCGCCCGCCGGGCGTGTCGTCGTTGTAGCCGTACCAGAAGGAGCTCGGCACGGTATCGTACCAAGGTTTGATCGCGCGCAGCCAAAACACGTCGTTCCAATCGGCTTGCGCGGAGAGATCGAGCGGAGTGCCGTCCTTCGCGGAGTGCAGCGCCGTGGCGACGAGCTGCATGAACGGCATGTCGACGTAGCAACCGGCCTCGAACAGCGAGTTTGCGTTGGCGCGCATCACCGCGTCACTCCAAGCGGAGAGCCGGCGCGGGTTCATGTCGCCGGGGCCAGTCAGGTCCGTCGCATCGAGCGAGCTCACGCCGCGCGTCGGAAATGAGATCCGGCGAATGCGCGCTTGGGCTTGCTCGGCGACCAAGTCATCCCACCACGCGGGATCGCTGCTGTCGTACGGCGCATAGAGCGGGACTTGCGCCGCTTGCGCCGCGCTCGGCTCATCGCTGGCGTAGCCGGTCAGCGCGGAGAACACCGGCACCGGGCCGAAGACGGTCACGCTCTGGAGTGTGATTTCATCTTGCGTGACCGGGTGACCAGCGGTGAGCGGCGGATCGTATTCACCGACGGATGTCGTGTGCGCCTGACAAGCGAGGCAAAAAGGCAGAGCCGCGCCGACCAAGGCTCGGAGCGCAGAGAATCGACGCGGTGTGGGCACGGAGTTTGTCGGCTTTCCAGCGTGATCCCGAGCAGCACGCCCGGCCGCGAAGAAATACCACTTCGACCGCGCGCTCGCGATGCGTTGCGAGATTTGACAATGATTAACGATAGGGTTAACTATTAACCCGTCGCGATCGAGCCGTCGATCGCGACGAACACGCCCGGAAGGCTGAAGAAAGGAGCACACGATGAAACCCACTCCCGCAGGCTGGCCGCGCATGAGCGCGTCCGCGTTTTACGACGATCCGCACGCCGCCATTGACTGGCTGGTGCGCGCGTTCGGCTTCGAATTGCGGATGAAGGTCGAAGGTGACGACGGCGTCATTTTGCACTCGGAGCTCTGCTACGGCGAAGGGCTCGTGATGATCTCGGGCACGGGCGGTAAGGGTGACTGGCAGGCCAATTATCGCAGCCCGAAAGCGGTCGCTGGCGCGATCAGCCAAGCGCTCGCTTTCTTCGTGGATGATGTGGATGCGCATTGCGCGCAGGCGCTCAGTGCGGGGGCGCGGATCGCGCGCGAGCTCAGCACGAGTGACTACGGCGACGATTATTGGTCGGATCGCTCGTACGGCGCGCTCGATCCGGAAGGTCACTTGTGGTGGTTCATGCAGCGCATGAAGACTGGGCGCGGTGGTGGAAGGGGTTAAGCTCGACCGCACTTTGCTTGCGCTCGCCGACCCGACGCGCCGCAACGTGATCGAGATTTTGCGCAAAAAACCGCGCAAAGCGAGCGATTTGGCGGATGAGCTCGCGATCACGCGGCCGGCCATGAGCCGGCATTTGCGCGTGCTGCGCAAATCCGGCTTGGTCAGCGAGAGCGAGCCCGAGCACGATGCGCGCGTGCGCGTGTACCGCCTCGAACGCGAGCCGTTCAGCGAGCTGCGCGGTTGGCTCGACGAGGTCGAAGCGTTTTGGGCCGATCAGCTGAACGCATTCAAGGGGCACGCCGAGAAACGCAACAAGGCGCGCAAGCGATGAGCGTTCCTGGTGATCGCGCGCGAGTGATGGTGGTCGTCGAAGTCCCGCCGGCCGAAGCGTTTCGCGTGTTCACCGAAGAGATCGATCTGTGGTGGCGCCACGGGCTCAAGTATCGCATCGCGCGCGACCGCAGCGTGCTTCACCTCGAGCCCAAGCTCGGCGGTCGCCTGTTCGAGACCTTTCACACGAAATCCGGCGAGCGCACGAAAGAGACCGGTCGCGTCACGGTGTGGCAACCGCCTGCGCGCTTGGTCTTCGAGTGGCGCGCGGCGAACTTCAAAGGCGAGGAAAAAACCGAGGTCGAGGTCCTGTTCGAGCCGAGCCCGAGCGGCACGCGCGTCACGCTCGAGCATCGCGGTTGGAGCCGAATTCGGCCGGATCATCCGGTTCGTCACGGTGAGGAGGCGAGCGCGTTCATCGGCGGTTTGGGCCTTTGGTGGGGTGAGCTCTTGAGTTCGCTGCGCGAGCGAGTGGCGAGCGAAAAGCCCCCGCGCGCTTAGCGTCGCTTGACGGCTCGCGAGCCGCCGGCTTAGTGAATCGAATGTGATCAGGCACACGCGCGCACTCGGCGGGATCGGGATCTTGGGGCTCGCGTTGATGGCGTGTCACGTCGCTCGTCCGCCCGAGTTCGGCGCGAACGGGTTCGAAGCGTCGAGCGCCGGCTATCACATCCGACCACTCGCCGGCGCCCAAGCTGGAACCGTGCTGCCGCCCGTTTGGCAGCTCGACAATTTCTATCTCGATCCGACGACTCACGCCTTCGCGCCCAAACCCGCGCCCGAATATCGCATCACGTACGAGCTCGACGGAGATGGCGACGGCATCACGGAACTCCGCGAGCCGGCCGCGCTCTACGATTTGCGCTTTATTCACGCCCAATTTCAGGCTGCGCTCTGGGTGCGCGCATTCCCGGTGGCGCGCGCGCTCCAAAGCCTGGATCTGGATGTGCTGCTCAAGGATTACGTGATCGAGGTCTCACACGTCGGCGCGGAAGCCGTGCGCTTCGACCAGCGCGTGAACGAAGAGAAGCCGCGCTACGCGACGCACATCACGCGCGAAACCGTCGGCAAGCTCGCCGGGCTGGATGCGGTCGACGCCGACGTCGAAGTCGCCGATCGCGAGCAGCTCGCGCTGAACCAAACCACGAGCTGGCGGCGCATGCGCTTGATCCTCGCGCGCGGTCCGGCCCTGCACGAGACGCGCTCTGGCGCTTCGTTCCCGGTGGTGATCGTGCTCGCGTACGCGAGCTTCCCCGAGCACTTCGTCGATGTGCAGGCGGATTTCGAGGACTTTTTGGCTCGCTTCAGCGTCGGGCAAGCCTCCGGATTCGTGGCCGTGGCTTGGCCTCACGGTTGGCCGATCGCGCCACCGTTGCCCAACTTCGCTCCGCCGCCGAACGTGTCACCGCCCGCAGCGTCGAGCCCGTGAGCTCAGGACGGCTTGGTCAGCGCGCCGTCGAGCACATCCAGCGTCGACGCGATCGTGCGCGGTGACGGCGGACCGCCGCCCGCGCGCGCGAGCCACAACGAGTCGTACGCGCGCCCATTGCGCGTCTCGATGTGGAGCTCGAGCGGATACAGATCGAGCTCCGCGAGTGAGCTCAAGAGCGAGCTCAAGAGACCCAGCGAATCACGCGCTTCGAGCGTGAGCATGAGCGTACCGCCGTAATCCCGCGATTCGAGCAAGCGATACGAATCCAGCTCGAACGAGCCCGCGGAGCCGGCGATCCCGCTCTCGGCGAGCTCGATGTAATCCACACTCAAGAGATCCGGCGCGCTCGGTAGCGCGATCAAATGAAATTCCGCGATCCAGATCTCTTCCGTGTGACGCGCGTGGGTGTGATCGATCGACACGTTTCGCTCGGCCAAATGGCTGCTCAAGATCGAGAGCCAGGCCGCGGGAAAAGGACCGCCGAGGCGCACGCGGAACGCGCCATCCGCGAGGCGAGTCACCTCCGACCAGGCTTCTCCGCGGCGCGTGAATGCTGCGTCGTCACTCAGCGAGGCTCGATCCATTTTCAAACTGCAGCACGCGCTTCGTTTCGAGAAAACATCTCGGGCGCTTCAAGAAAGAAGCGTCAAGGACGAGAGCTCGGCGTAGTGGGCGTTTGCGTAGTACACGATGGCATCGAGCCCATCACGCAGTTGGCTCGGCGCGAGATCTTCGAGCGGCAACTCGACGGTGAGAATCACGTCACGTTGGTCGAGCGCGAATTTCGCCAGCGTGAGCTCGTGATTCAGCTCGAGCAGACGGCGAAACAGCGACTGCGCAGCGCCGTGGTCGCCAGGCGCGATCACGAATGGCACGACCGTCAGACAGAGCCAGTCGTCCGTCACGCGCACGAACAAACGAAAGCTCTCTTGCCCTTCCACGCTGAACGCGGAGACGAGCGTCTCTTCATCGAGCTTCTGACACGGCCAACCGTCGGCCAATAAGTAACGCTCGACCTCGCCCAGATCCACGGCGCGGACTCTAGCATGCCGAGATTCGCGCGCGCGGCGCCCTGCGCGGCGGTTACCTCGCCGGCACCCAGCAAAAAAAGAAAACGACGCGCTCCATGTCGATTTCGGCCGCGCTCGCGCGTCGTTCACTCGCAGCCCAAGCGCACGGCAAGCGCCCGCGGCCGTGAAGTGGAGACCAAGCGATGCAACCTACGAAGATCAAACCGATTCGCCGGAGCGCGCAGCTCGGGCGAGCCCTGTATTGGATCACGACCGGGCTACTCGGCCTCGACTTGATGGCCGGCGGCACGCTCAGCCTACTGCACCCGACGCAGGTTCTGCTCACGCTGACGCACCTCGGCTACCCCGCCTACTTCGCGAGCATCCTCGGTTTTTGGAAGCTGCTCGGCGGGATCGCGCTGCTCGTGCCGGATTTGCCGGTGCTGAAGGAGTGGGCGTACGCCGGCGTGTGCTTCGATCTGACGAGCGCAGCCGTCTCGCACGCCGCGTCCGGCGACGCTCCGGCCGAAGTCTCTGCGCCGCTCGTGTTCGCGGTGCTCGCCATCGCTTCGTACGTGCTCCGTCCGCGCGCGCGCACCGTGCACGCGCTCGCCGACGACTCGACCGACGATCCGCACTCTGAAGTCTTGGGCTGAGCGCGACCGTGAGCTACGCGCGGCCGAACGTGCGCAAGATGAATGCGTGTTCTTCGGCGACCTCGGTGAGCCGCTCGAAGCGGCCGGATTTTCCGCCGTGCCCCGCGCCCATGTTCGTTTTGAGCAAGAGCAGGTTCGAGTCAGTCTTCACGGCGCGCAGTTTGGCGGCCCATTTCGCGGGCTCCCAATAGGTGACGCGCGGATCGTTCAGGCCGGCAGTGATTAGAAATGCCGGATACGGCTTCGCCACGACGTTTTCGTACGGGCTATACGCGAGGATCGTGTGAAACGCGGCGGCGTCGATGATCGGGTTGCCCCACTCGGGCCACTCCATCGGCGTGAGCGGCAGTGAATCGTCGAGCATCGTGTTCAGCACGTCCACGAACGGCACGTGCGCGACCACGGCGCGCCACAGCTCGGGCGCCAAGTTCGCGGCCACGCCGACCAAGGTGCCACCTGCGGAGCCGCCCGAGATCGCGATCTCACCCGCCGAAGTGAAGCGCTCCGCGATCAAGAATTTCGCGATGTCGACGAAATCACGGAACGTGTTTTCACGCTTGTCGAGCTTGCCATCGAGATACCACTGATAGCCGAGATCATCGCCGCCGCGAATGTGCGCGACGGCGAACGCGAAGCCGCGATCCAAGAGCGAGAGCCGCGCGCTGGAGAATCCCGGCGGCACCGCGTGTCCGTACGCGCCGTAAGAATAGAGGTAGAGCGGGCCCGAGCCGTCGCGCGGAAAATCGCGCTTGAACACGACGGAAACGGGCACTTTCGCGCCGTCGCGCGCCGTCGCGATCAAGCGCACGCTGTCGTATTGGCTCGGATCGTAGCCGCTCGGGATCTGCTGGACCTTCAGCGTCTCGAGCGAACGCGCGCGCAGATCGTAGTCGAACACGGTGCGCGGCGTGATCATCGATTCGTAGCTCAGCCGCAGCTTCGTGAGCTCGTACTCCGCGTTCGTCGCGACGCCCGCGACGTACGTGCTCTCCGGAAACTGCACGTAGTGTTCGCCGCCCGCGTAATCGCGCACGCGAATTTGATCGAGCCCGTCGATGCGCTCCTCGATCACGAGCGAATCGCGAAACGCAGTCAGGTCCCGCAGATAATGCCGATCCGAACCGGCGATCAGCTCGCGCCAGTCGCTCGGATTCTCCACGCTCGCGGTGGCGATGCGGAAATTGACGTGCGTGTCGTTGGTGAGGATGTAGAGCGTGCCTTCGCGCTCGTCCACGTCGTACATTCGGTTCGGCTGGCGCGCGGAGACGAGCCGCGGCGGCGTGAGCGGCGCGTCGGTCGGGATCAGATAATTCTCGGAAGTGACGTGATCGGCTGCCGAAATGACGACGTACGCGCGGCTCTGCGTCGACCCGACTCCGACGAAGAAGCCGCTGTCGCGCTCCTCGTAAATGACCGGATCCGTCGCCGGATCCGCGCCCAGCCGGTGATATTTCACGACGTACGGCCGCCAATTTTCGTTCACCAGCGTGTAGAAAAAACCGGCGCTGTCCGCGCTCCACACTGCGCCGCCTTGAGTCTCTGCGATCTCGTCGGGCAGCTCGGCGCCGCTCGTCAAATCGCGCACGCGCAGCGTGAAGCGCTCGGAGCCGTCCGTGTCCGTCGAGTACGCCATCAAGCGATCGTTCGGGCTCACCTCGAGCGAGCCGAGCGCGAAGTATTCGAGCCCTTTCGCGAGCGCGTTCTCGTCGATGAGCAGCTCGCGCGCGCCGCCGCCCACCTTCGCGCGATACCAAGCGCGGTATTGCCCGCCCGTCTCGAACTTCCAATGATAGAGATAGTCGCCGTCTTTGCTCGGCACACTCTCGTCGTCTTCCTTCAGCCGACCCTTGAGCTCCTCGAACACTTGCTCGATGAGCGGCTTCTGCGGCGCGAGCGTCGCCTCGAAGTAAGCGTTCTCCGCCTGCAAGTACGCGAGGATCTCCGGCGTCTCGACCTTCGGATAATTCGGATCTTTGAGCCAAGCCCAAGCGTCTTCGAGCCGCACCCCGTGGTGCTCGCTGACGTGCGGTTTCTGTGCAGCCGTGGGCGGCGTGAGCGACGAATCGGCAGGGGTGCTCATGGTCGCAGCTCTTCTAGCACCGCAGCACACGGCTCACACCGCCCGAAGAAAACGCCGAAGCGAGCGCCGAATGCGCGCTTTTCTGCCACGGCATTCGGCACGACAGGCTTGGATTTTAGGGGTTCAGCGCTGACGTCACCGCGCGCACTGGTAGCTCGCCGCGCGTCACTGACGCTTCGACGCGGGCGCGCGGTGCCGAGCGGGCGCAGCTCCTGGCGCACGCGAGCTGCATCGAGGCGACCCCCAACAAAAAAAACGCGCGGCGCCGAGCTCAGCCTTTTTTGGGGCGGGGCAGATTCATGCGTTCGAGGCGGTTGATGAGGGTGCGGCGCGACACGCCGAGCGCTTTGGCGGCGCGGGTTTGGTTGCCCGCGCATTGTTCGAGCGCGGCGAGGACGCGGCGGCGTTCTTCCTCCGAGTCGATCGCGAATTCGCGCGGGCCGCCGAGCGGTGGCGGCGCGGGTGGAGTGTTGAGTGGGCTCGCGGCAGGCGGCGGAGATGGCGCGGGTGAGGGCGCGAGCGGTGAGCGCGCTTTGAAGACTTCGGTCGCTTCGAATTCTTCGGGCTCGAAGAAACCGTGCTCGCTATCGAACTGATCGCTCGGCACGTGCTCTTCGGTGATCGGTCCGCCGGCGCAGGTGAAGGGCGCGCGTTCCATCACGTTTTTGAGCTCGCGCACGTTGCCCGGCCACGAGTAGCGGTGCAGCGCATCGAGCGCGCTCGGCGTGAGCTCGGGCAAGGGCAAGCCGGAGCGCTGGCAAAAGCGAGCCAAAAACAGGCGCGCGAGCGGCTCGATTTCGATTTGTCGGCGACGCAGCGGCGGGATCGCGAACTCGACGCCGGCGATGCGGTAATAGAGGTCGTTGCGAAAGCGGCCGGCGCGCGCTTCGGCGCGCAGATCGCGGTTCGTCGCCCAAATGAAGCGCACGTCGATCGGGCGCGGCTTGGTCGAGCCGACGCGCAGGATCGATTTTTCTTCGAGCACGCGGAGCAGCTTGGCCTGCGTGCTGAGCGGCATCTCGCCGATTTCGTCGAGGAAGACCGTGCCTTGGTCGGTGGATTCGAGGAGCCCGGGCTTCGCTTGGTTCGCGCCGGTGAACGCGCCGCGCTCGTGCCCGAACAGCTCGGACTCGAGTAAGGATTCGGAGAGCGCCGCGCAGTTCAAGCGCAAGAACGAGCGGCCGCGTCGGTTCGAGCGTTGGTGAATGGTTTCCGCGAAGACCTCTTTGCCCGAGCCGGTTTCGCCCGTGATGAGCACGGAAATGCCGCTCTGTGCCGCGCGCAGCGCGACTTCGTACGCGCGCTTCATCTCGGGATCGAGCAGCACGGCGGGGCCGTCGCCCGGCGGATGATTCGAGAGCCGGCGCGTCCCGCGGTTGCTCGCGGGTTGCTTGGGTTGGACCATGATCAGCGCGACGCCCGCACGCAGAAAGTCCCCGGGCTCGAGCTCGCGCCGTTCACCCGCGCGGAGCCGCGCTTCTTCTTCGTTGCGCCGCGTGGTCTCGGTTTCTTCTTCCTGCCCGACGTGGAAGAGCAAGGTGCCGTTCGCGCTGCCGATGTCTTCGACGGCCACGCCGTCACCGACGTGGAGCGCGAGGTGACTGCGCGACACCGACTGATCTTCGATCCGGATGTCGTTCTCCGGCCCGCGCCCGATGCGCACGGTGCCCGACTCGGGCAACGCGTGGACGGTGCAATGTTGGCGCACGTACACGAGCGCTTCGAGCGCGCCGTGGTGCGATGGAGCCACGGGGCGGTGCGTGAAGCGGGGATCGTTCAAGCGTGACTCCCGGCTGACATCTCGGCGCCTCTCGAGTTTCCGATGCGCTGCAAAACGGCACGACCTGGCTCGATCTTGAGCGAGAGGGCGCGATCTCCCGGCTGCTCACGTTTCAGCATGCGCGCTCACCTTCGGGCGACGACGCCAGAGTCGCGCCGCGAAAAGTCCGAGGATCGCCTGGGCCCACCCATCGGTCTGCCCGTGACCCACGCTGCAGCCGCCGTGAGCGCTCAGCGTCGACGATGGCTGGGGGAGCGCGGCGCTCGTCCCAGCCGCACCCGCAGCGCCGGCATCTCCCGTTTCGTTCGCAGCGTCCGCTTCGTTGGCGTCGCCGGTTTCGAGTGCTCCCGCGTCGGCGCTGCCGGCATCCGAAGGCAGCTCGCCGTTGGCGGCGGCGAAGGCGCGCTGCACCAGTGGTCCGAAGTGGCTGATGTCCGTGTACTTGCCAGCGGCGTCCGCGCCGGAGCAATCGAGCGAGACCGTCGAGAACACGCCGCTCAGCTTGCCGTTGGCGGTCAATGCCGGGCCGCCGCTGTCGCCCAAGCACGGGCCTTCGCTGACGGTGAACGTTCGGATCCATTGGCCCGTGGCCGTGACTTGCACTGTGCGCTCTTGCCGGTCCTCGGATGCGCCCGTGGAATTTTGGCCGAAGCCGACGACGGTGAGCTCTTCACCGACGCTCGCGGGCGTGTCGAGTCGCAGCGGCGCGATCGGCAATGAGAGCGCGCGATCGAGCACGACGAACGCGAGATCGTTTTCGCAGATCGTGGCCGAGCCGCTGCCGATGACTTGAATCACGTTCGCGTCGGGGTTCGGCGCCGGGATTGGGCCGACGTAGACAGCGACGTTGCCGGGCTTCACCGGGGGACCGAGCAGCGACGAATTGTCGGCGGACGCCGGATGCCCCATGTCATCGCACAGCACGCCTTGAGTCGGGTTCTTGGTCGAGACGCAGTGGAGCGCGGTGAGCACGAGGTTCGGCGCGATCAGCGTCCCCGAACACTGCTTGACGCGGCCTTGCGCGATCGTCGTCACGAACACGACCTCGCCGTGCGCGTCGCCCGTCGGCGCGCCGCCGATGATGCCTTGCGTGAGCGAGCGCACGGACTCTGCGTCCGCGCAGCCCGAAAGCGCCACGCAGAGCGCGAGAACGCCGCAGCTTCGCGCTAGAAGTTGGGGATGCATATGAGCGCGTTGCTGGCGAGCATCCCGCTGCTCGCATCGTACCGGATGGCGTCGAGGGTCGGGCCGCGCGGACTCGAGCTCTCACCGGGATCTTGGCCGTCGTTGAAGCAATAGACGCTGCCCACGCCCGAGCGCGTGCCGTGCGTGATGTCCCAATCAGCGGGACCTTCCGTGAGCGTGAGCGCCACCATCGAGCTTTGGTCGAACGCGCTGAGCACGGTGGGGATGGTCGATGGTCCGATGTCGAGCGCGGTGCCCTGCACGACGCTGAGCACGCCGTGCGCCAGATCCGTGCCGGTGGGCTCCGGCTGTGTGCCCGCCGCGGCCGTCGCGTAGATCAACAGGTACGCAGCGTCGTACACGTTTTCCGAGCCGAGCAGCACACTGGTATCACTCAGATCGGTGTTCGCCGCGATCAGGCGCAGTTGATATTGCTGCAGCAGCTTGGGATCGACGGAAGATGCGTAAGTGACGCCCACGATGCGATTGAAAAATGATTTCCAACCGCCGGCCGTGGCCTGATTTCCCGCGTACAGCTGCCAAGTCTCGGGCGCCATCTGCGAGCCGAGCAGGTACATCGGTCGCTGTTGTCCGCCCGTGTTCGTGCTCCAGGTAGTGCCGTTCTCGAGCACGGGGAAAACCTTCTCGACGAACTCCGAGCCGGCCAGCGCGACGATGATGTTCGGCGCGAAATCGAACAGCGCTTGCGTCGCCGTGCTCACGTCGGGATTGCTCACGAGCTCGGCGGAGTCGATGCGAATCGGTTTGATCGAGTAAGCCGAAAGCTGGGGCAGCGCGAGCACGGCGTCGTTCACGTCTTGATCGCTGCGATCGGTGGCCGCGACGATCGCGACGCGCAGCTTTCCGTTCGAGCTCGCGAGATTCAAGAACGAGGTATCGCGGCGAAGATAGGTCTCCGTGCGCTGGAGTAGCGGACCGTACGTGGGCGCGAGATCGGTCGTCGCGCCGAGCATGCTCCAGAGTGAACCGGCGTTTGCCGCGTCCGTGAGCTCGCTGTCTTTCTCGTAAGGGTTGACCACGAAGGTGTGACTTTGCGCGAGCTTTTGTTGATAAATCGCGGCCAAATCCGCGGGATCGAGCGCAGCGACGATGCCCGGTACGTGGATCTCGTCGACCAAGTGCGTGAGGCTGGGGAGGAACGCGTCGATGCTGCCGGGAGCGGCGCTCGGATCGGGCGACGAGTTGCACACGACGACGGAGAGCGTGCGGCGCACGCCGTCCGACCCGCCGTGTAGCCCCGTGACTTTGGTCGTGAACTCGGAGAGCGCGAGATCGATGTTGCGCGTCGCGATCGATTTGCTGACCGCATCCGGCGCGAGCGCGTACGCGCCGTAGACGATCGTCTCGGCCGAGCGCAGGTTGTCCGCGCCGAGCACGAGCGGGCACTCGTTCGTGATCAGCGACAAGCACGAGCCTGCTTGGCAGATGAACGGGTTGCCGAAATTTGCGCTGATGCAATCGGCGTTCGTGCTGCACTCGGGAGCCGTGCCGCCGGCGCCCGCGACATCACCGAAATCGCCGGCGCTGCCGCTAGCCATGCCGCCTGTGCCTGCGCTGCCGGCGTCCGAGCTACCGCCCGCGCCGCTGCTCGAGATCGCGCTCGCCACACAGACGCGTTCCTGACAAATCGGATTCGTCAGCGCGCCGGCGAAGCGCGCGCAGTCCGCGTCCGTGCTGCATTGATTGGCGTTCAGCGAGTAGAGCGCGGAGCAATCGAGTGAGCTTGCGATCGCGAGCGTGAGCGGCACGAGCCAAGGCCCGAGCGCGCCACGTTGCGAACGCGGCGCGCGAGGGATCGAAGGTGGTCGTAGCGCCAAAGTTGCTCGCCCGCGTCCTCGGCTCAGTGCGCGCCGTTCACGGCAGCGGCCAGGTCGCGGGGCAGGGATTCCCGCCGGCCACGTAGCTTTGACAATCGATCGCGTCCGAGAAGATCGCGAAGCAGTCATCTGAGAAATCCGCCTGATCGGCGCCGTTGCCTTGGTCGTCGCAGATCACGCCGTCCGAAAGATGACCGGTCTCGTAGGCGGTGATGCTGCACTGGTACGAGCTCTCGACCTTCTGCACGCAGGTGTTGCAGCTCGAAAATGCGGATGAGTCGTAATCGGCGTTGGCCTCGACGCAATCGGAGCAGACGAGCCCGTACGGACAATTGGCGGCGGACCACGCCGAACAGAGCTTCTTCGTCAGCGTGTCGCTGCCACACGCGTACGTCACCGCGGCGCCGCCGCTGCCGCCCGCGCCACCGCTGCCAGCGGTCGAGCCACCCGTGCCGCCGTTGCCGGCACTCGAGCCACCTGCGCCGCCGCTGCCAGCACTCGTGCCGCCGGTCCCTGCGTTGCCGCCGGTTGCGCCGCCGCTGCCTGCGCTGGAGCCGCTGCTACCGCCGGTTGCTCCGCCGCTGCCCGCCGAGGAACCGCCTGCGCTCGCGCCGCC
>FTDA01001165.1_pt1 | contig 22812 bp, 22 predicted proteins | sample 1639731 | NCBI WGS metagenome assembly FTDA01 (sample SAMEA3914869, study PRJEB12502) | metagenome | biome: forest; material: soil | place: USA | collected 2012-03-12 | depth 0.1 m
CTTTAATTTCTCGGCCAATTTTAGCGGGAGATCCGTCCGCGGGCGGATTCAAGTACAGCGCCGCGCTGACGCTATCCGGCAGCGCATCGGCCACGCCGTCGAGGATCGCGACGTCAAAGTGCTCGCTCGGGAGCGGCTTGCCCGGCGTCGCCGTAGTCACGTCCAAATACTCGTCGAGCAAGAGCGCGGCTTCGAGGTACGTGTTGCCGGGCGAGATCAACAAGATGCGGGCACGATGTCGTTCGGGCATCAGCGCGTACGCGTGATCGTCAGCTGGTAGATCATCACTGCGTCCGTCGGCGAGTCGGATCTTGGCCTCAAGCGTGCGGCTCGCGCCGGCGAGATCTTGGTAGTAGCGCGGCAGACGCTCGTTCGGGCCGAGCGCGAAACGACTCACGTCGATGATCGTGCCATCACCGAGCAACGTGAGCTCGACCTGCGCGGGATGATCGTTCGTGTTCGCGACCTCGAGCATCACCTCGGAGCGCGACTTGTCGAGCGGGTAGCGCCGCACCGAAAACTCGGAGATCGCCACATTTTCGCCCGATTTCCCGATCGGCATGAATTTCAAGGCGGCGGCGCCCAGCTCGACGTGTTTGGCGATCTCGTTCACGTCACCGAGCACGCCGTCACTCACGACGACGATTTCCGGCTTCGGCAAGCCACGCAAGCTGTCCACTGCAAACGACAAACCACGCTCGAGATCCGCACGCGTGTCCGTCGCGGTGAGTGAATCGATGGCCGGGTCGAGCTCGGTCACATCCGAGCTCATCGTCGAGAGCGGGCTCGGGAGCGAGCCCAGCTCGACGATCAACGCCCGATCTGCGCTACCGAGGCCATGCACCAATTTGCGCACCTCGGCTTTGGCGGCGTCGATTCGGCTCGGCTTCACGTCGATCGCCTTCATCGACGCGCTGCCGTCGACGAGCACGACCAGGTGCCGGCCTTCGAACAAGGTAGTCTTGGGTTTGGGATCGCCGAGCGCGAAGATCAGCAACGCGAGCAGCGCGAGCTGAAACAAGAGCGAGAGCAAGCGCCGGAGCTTCGAGAACAGCTCGGTCGCTTCGCGATCTCGAAAAACCGCGTCGAAAATGCGGGCAAACGGCACCGGCACGGGGCGGCGCCGGAGCTTCAAAATGTACAGCCCAATCGTGACCGCGCCGGCCGCGCCGGCGATCATCAAGAGCTGCGCGAGAGGTAATCCGGCGAAGATCATCAGCGCAGAAATCCTCCGCGCCGAAACACACGCAAGACGAGCTCATCGAACGGCGTGTTCACGTCCGCCGCGAAGTACGGCACCTGCTTCTGCGCGCAAAAACGTTCGATGCTCGCGCGATAGTCCGCGGCGGCCTGCTGCATTTTGTCGAGCATGCCCTCGGTCACGGTGAGCTCGCGCTCCTCGCCGGTTTCGCAATCATAAATGCGGACATCACCTTTCAGCGCCGGTCGCGACTCGGCCGGGTCGATGATCTCCACCACGTACGGTTCGAACTTGTTGAAGCGCAACATGTTGATGCCGGCTTCGAAGCCCGCGGGGTCGTACATGTCGCTGAAGAGCACGGCGAGCCCGCGGCGTTTGTGTTGCGCGACGAAGGTCTTGAGCGCCGTGCCCAAGTCCGTCACGCCGCGCGGCTCCAGCTTCGATAAGAACTCGAAAACCCGGAAAATTCGGTCTTTTCCACGCGTGGTCGGCATGCGCGAGACGACCGAGTCGTTCACGCCGACGATCGTGACGCGATCCAAATTCGCGAGCCCGACGTACGCGAGCGCCGCACACAGCCGTCGCGCTTGGTCGAATTTCTTTTGGTTGCCGAAGCCCATCGAGCTCGACGCATCGACGATCAAGTAGATGCTGAGATCTTCTTCTTCCTCGTACAAGCGTACGAGCAAACGGCCGAAGCGCTGATACACGTTCCAATCGACGGAACGAAAATCATCTCCTGGCACGTAGTCGCGATGATCCGCGAACTCGATGCCGCTGCCCTTCTTCTTGCTACGACGCTCGGCGCGCAAGCGCCCCGCGAAGACACGCCGGCTGACGAGCGCGAGCATCTCGAGCTTGCGCTGGAATTCGTCGTCGAAGAGCGCGGAGCTCTGCTTCTTCGGGCGCGGCGCGCTCTCCCGCCGAAACAAGTCGAGGAAACCCAAGAGGCGCCCTCACTCCTTCGAAGCCGGCAACTTTTTGAGGATTTCCGCGATCACGCGATCGGAGGCGACCCCCTCGGCCTCACCCTCGAAGCTGAGCAGCACGCGATGACGCAACGCGCTCGTGGCCGTCACTTTGACGTCCTCGATCGACGCCGCGAATCGCCCTTCGAACAGCGCGCGCACTTTCGCGCCGAGCAGCATCGCTTGCGCGCCGCGCGGCGACGCACCCGTGCGTACGAAGCGCTTCACGAGGTCCGGCGCTTCTTCACCCTTCGGGTGTGTCGCTTGCAGCACGCGAATCGCGTAATCCTGCACGTGGCGCGCGACCGGCACGCGCCGCACGAGCGCCTGCATCTCCAGGATTTGCGACTTGGCGAGCACCGGCCGCACCTCGACGTGCTTGTCGGTCGTGGTGCGATCGATGATGGTGTGCAGCTCGTCGCGCGTCGGGAACGGCACCTCGAGCTTGAAGAAAAAGCGATCGAGCTGCGCTTCGGGCAGCGGGTACGTGCCCTCCATTTCCAGCGGATTTTGCGTAGCGAGCACGAAATACGGCTCGTCGATCACGTGCGTCACGCGGCCAACCGTCACGCGATGCTCCTGCATGGCTTCGAGCAGCGCGCTTTGCGTCTTGGGCGTCGCGCGGTTCACCTCGTCGGCCAGCACGATGTTCGCGAACACGGGGCCCTTGCGGAACTCGAGCGTGCGTGCGCCCGTCGCGCCTTCATCGAGCACGACCGTGCCGATGATGTCTGCCGGCATCAAATCCGGCGTGAATTGGATACGCGAAAACTCGAGCCCGAGCGCGCCGGCCAGCGTGCGCACGAGCATCGTCTTGCCCAGGCCGGGCACGCCTTCCAAGAGCGCGTGCGAGGAGCCGAGCACGCATGTGATCACGCCATCGACCACCTCGCGTTGCCCGACGATCACGCGCGAGATTTCTTCGCGCAGCGCGCCGATGCGTTTTTGGAACTCGCTGACTTCTTCGCGTGCTTGCTCGGCGTCCGACATCGACTCTCCTACGGTTTCGTTGCGCGAAATTCGCGTGCAAAGCTCATTCGCGCGGGCGAATCAGCTGAAAATAGCGGCGCACGTAAAAACGATAGCCGGACGGAATTTCGTCCTGGCTGAGCGCCTGTTCGGCCACGGTTTGATAGTCCGTGTACACTTGCTTGTAGCCGCGACCGACGAACCCGCGCTCGGCCGCGCCGTAGATCACTTGCGAAGACGCCGCGCCTTGTCCGGTATCGACGCCCGCAGCCGTCACATCCACGGACTTGCCTTTCAAGTCCGTCGCGTTGCCGGCGATGTTCGGATCGTGGCCGGTGCCCCATTCATGGCCGCCTGCGGGCTCACCGCCGCCGCCTGGTTTGTCACCCGCTTGGGTTGCGCTTTCACCGCGCGTAGTCTGCGCGATCGGAATCTCAACGGATGGCCCGCTCGCGCCATTCCCGAAGCGCAGCGGACCATCGTGCTTGCTGCCGCCGCTCTTGCCGCCGGGTTGCTCGCCTGCGCCTTGACCGTCACCCGACCCGCTCTGCCCGCGGGCGCGCTGACCGAAGCGCTGCAGGCGCTGCATCTGGTCTTTTCCGCCTTTTCCTTGCTGCCGCATCAGCTCGCGCATTTCCTGCAGCTTGCGCAGGAGCTCCTTCTTCTGATCCTCGCTCGCCTGCTGGCGCGCCATGCGGTTGATGTCTTGTGCGCCTTGCTGGAGATCTTCCGCGCTCTGGCCGGCGTCCTTCATCAAGTCACGCGCGGCCTGCGCGAGTTGCTTGTCGAGCTCCGACATTTGTTTTTGGCTGCGCTCGGCGCGACTCCGTTCGCGATCCAAATGCTCCAGGCGGCGTTCGTTGTCGGCGAGCTTCGGATCTGGGTTCGCGCCAGCGTCGGGTTCGGCGCCCTTCTTCTTGAGCAGGCTCTTCTTTTCTTCTTCCAGCTCTTGGCGACGCTGCTCGATGTTCTTCAGCCGCTCGGAGTTGGTGCGGCTCGCCTTTTCCAGCGCCTGACGGAGCTTGTCGAGCTCCGCCGCGTTCGGCTTACCTTCTTTTTTCTTCAGCTTCTCCGCGAGCTCGCGCAGCGCTTTTTCCGCGTCAGCCAGGCGTTTTTCGTCGAGCGCGGATGCCGCCGGTTTGGTCAGCCCACTCTTCTCGAGCTCGCGCGCGAGGCCCTTCAAGCCCTCATCGCGCGCGTCCTGATCCAAATCGATGCTGTCCTTCAAATCACGCTCGAGCTCGCCCATGCGCTGGAAGACCTCGTGGCGATCCAAGCGATGCTCGGCGACGTCCTCGATCAGCTGATTGAATTTCCGCACCGCGACGAGCGCATTCGGATCGTCGTTCTTCGCTTGCAGCTCTTTGGCCACGTCGCGAAAGAGCTCGATGTCGTCCGGGCTCATCACCATCGGCTCGAACGAAGGCGCCGCCGGCAGCTGCCGCGTCGTGCGCACCTCGAGCACGGACAGACCGCACAAGCCGAGCACGAGCAGCGCGACCAGAGCGCTCTCGCGCGGCAACCGAATCGGCACAGCGCGACGCGGATCCAGCGATTTTCCAAGGGCAACGCCGTCTTCGATTGCGGCTTGCATCAACGGCGTACGCTCGGCTTCGGGCACTTCACTGAACGCGAGCGCGCTCGTGATCCGGTCGCGCAGGCCGTGGAACTCGTCGAGCGCCAGCGAAGCGCGCCAAGGCGCCCGCTCCCGCAAAAGCACGCGCACGACTCCCGCGACGACGATCGCGATCGGCAGCGCGCCGAGCCAAAACAGCGGCCGCGCACTCGCGAGCGGCAGCCGCCACACCTTCACGACGGTGACGACCAACGCCGCGTATGCGAGCGGCAGCGGCAAGAGCAGCACGATTCGGCTGAGGACCGCGCGCAGCCGCGCGCGTCGCGATGCCCGTCGGACCGCACGCCGCAGCGCTTCGATGCCGTCGCTTGGGGCCATCAGCACAAGTTAAGCACCCGGCGGGCACGACGCACAGCGTTCACGGCGCGAGCATGGACGCCGCGCATTCAGCGAAGCTTGGCTTACGGCCACTGTGACACGGTGTGACCCGGTTCCTCGCGTTGAGTGACGCCACGCCGACTCTTTGCGCGGCCGGGCGCCCGAGTCTCCCGCCCGGCGAGTCACGGGGCTTGACCGGTCGCCGTGCGCTGGTCTCGAATGGCAATGAATTCGCGCCCCTCCACCGTCTTAGCCCCCGGAGCTTCCGCCGCCATGCCCAAAGAATCAAAGCCCGTCGTGCTCATCGCTGATGATGAGCCGAGCACGGTTGCCATGCTGTCGAGTCACCTGCGCTCGAAAGGTTACTCGGTACTCGAAGCCTCCGACGGCGATCAGGCCTGGGAGCTCGCACACGAGCACCTGCCGAACCTCGTGCTCCTCGATGTGATGATGCCGGGCATGAGCGGCTGGGAAGTGTGTCGAAAGATCCGCGAAGCCGTGTCGCTCGCGCACACCGGCGTGATCATGCTTACGGGCATCGGCGAGAACTTGAACGAGATGACGTCACCCTTGTACGGCGCAGACGCGTACTTGGACAAGCCGTTCGAATTCTCTGATTTGGACGAGAAAATCGCGGAAACCATCGCGCGCCGCAGCGCGGGCGCGCTCGGCCGTCCCGATGACGGCGAGGACGAAGACGAAGATTTGGACGAAGACGAAGACGATCTCGACGATGACGATGACGCGGATGACGACGACGTCGCGAGCACCAAGAAACCAGTCGCTGCCGCCGACGACGAAGACGAGTCGGACGACGATGATGATGACGACGACTCCGACGATGAAGATGAAGATGACGAGTCGGACGACGATGATGATGACGACGACTCCGAAGATGAAGATGAAGATGAAGATGAAGACGACGAGAGCGACGCGAAGCGCGTGAAGAAAACGCTGCGCGCCGTCACCGCACCGAAACCCAAGGCCGAGCCCAAACCCAAGAAGGCTGCCGCGAAGGTGAGCGAGCCCGAGAGCGGTCCAGCGCTCGCCAAGGCGGTCGCTCGCCCGGTGCCGAAGGCGGAAAAACCTGCGAAGGAGCAACCGGCCCCCGCCCCGAAGAAAGCGCCCGCGAAGAAAGCTGCGCCCGAGCCGAAGCCGGAGAAGGTCGCGAAAGCGCCGGTGGTTAAGCCCGCGCCCGCAAAAGCCGCGCCCGAACCGAAGCCCACGGCGAAAGCGAAAGCGCCCGTCGCCAAGCCCGCTCCGGTGAAAGCGCCGCCTGCCAAGGCAGTAAAGCCCGCGCCCGCGCCGCTGAAGAAAGCGCCGGTCAAGGCTGCGCCGAAAGCCAAGACGCTGCCGGTGAAAGAAGCGCCCGTCGCCGCGAAGAAGGCCCCCGCAAAGGTCACACCGAAAGCCAACGCGGCCGCTAAAGCTGCGCCCGCTAAAGCTGCAGCCAAGGCGCCCGTGAAAAAAGCGCCGGCAAAGGCCGCACCGAAAGCCAAAGCGCCGGCAAAAGCTGCGCCGGTGAAGGCCGTCGCAAAGGCGCCGGCAAAAGCCGCGGCGAAAGCGCCCGCAAAGAAAGCGCCGGTGAAGGCGCCGCCCAAGCCTGCGCCCAAAGCCCCCGCGAAAGCGGCCAAGCCTGCGCCCAGCAAAGCGAAGGCAGCCGCGCCCGCGAAGAGCGCGAAGAAACCGGCGAAGAAGCGCTGAGCGCGAAGGTAGATCCGGCCGCGCTCGATCTACCCGCGCGTCGCGGCCGGCACCTGCTCCCAGAAGCGGCGCACCTCGGCGAGATCCGTGGTGCGCTGCGCGGGCGGCAGTGAGGCGAGCAATTTGCCGCCGTAGCCTTTTTGATGAATGCGCGGATCGAGCAGCGCCACGATGCCGGCATCGTCGCGCGTGCGAATCAAGCGCCCGAAGCCTTGCTTCAGCGTGATCGCCGCAGCCGGCACGTGCAGGCGCATGAACGGATTTTCGCCCATTTTTTCCAGCTCGGCCGAGCGCGCTTGCACGACCGGATCGCTCGGCACCAAAAACGGGATCTTCTCGAGCACGACGAGGCGAAGCGCGCGACCAGGCACATCCACGCCCTCCCAAAAGCTCATCGTCGCGACGAGCACGGCGTCGCCTGCGGCGCGGAACGCGCTGATCAGCGCCGCCTTCGGCGCGGCGCCTTGCACGAACACGCGCCGGTTCGGCATGCGCTTCGACAAGCGTTGGTAGAGCGCGTTCATCGAGCGCACCGACGTCGTGAGCACGAAGCAACCCCCGCGGGTGATTTCGATCAGCTCCGCGATGCGCTCCGAACCGATCTCGGTGAACGCTTCCGTGCCCGGGCTCGGCAGATCCTTCGGCGTGTAGAGCAGCGCATTTTTGGCGAAATCGAAGGGCGAATCGAGGACCATTTCGGTGACCGGCACGGCGTCACCGGTGAGCCCCACCCGCGAACGAAAAAACGAAAACGGACTCGCGCTCGCAGCACTCTTCGAAGGCGCGGTCGAGAGCGTCGCGCTCGTCAGCACCACGGACGGCACGGTCTCGAAAATGCGCACGCGAAATACGTGCGAGAGATCCACCGGCGTCGAGCTGAGCGCTGCGCCGTGTCCGCCCATGTCGAACCAGGTGATGCGCCCCGGCGCGCCCGAGACGATCGCAGCGAGCTCTTCGCGCACCGATTCGGCGCGCGTCTCGACTGCCTTGAGTGCTTCGAGCGCCGTCAGCGCGCCGCGCGTGCGCGCGACACCGGGCGCGAGCGAAAGCCTCCCCGCGGCGACCTCGGCGCCCGCTGAAACCGCCTCGAGCGCGTTGTCGAGCGCGTGATAGCGCTGCTCGAGCGCGCCGGTCCAAGCATCGCGCTCCAGCGTGAAACGGGCTTCTTCACCGCGCCCGCGGCGGCCGAGCTCGGCCCAGAGCGCTTCAGCGGCCATGCGCGTGCCGTCGAGCGCGGGCGTCTTCGGATCGAACAGGGGATCGCCCGCGCCGGCCGCGACGAGTGCCCGCCCAGCGTCGTTCAAGAGGCGCTCGATGCGCGCGCGCGAGACGCGCATGCCGAAGAAGTCCGTCGCGATGTCCTCGAGCTGATGCGCTTCGTCGAAGATCACCGCGTCGTAATCCGGGATCACGCGCGCCGGATGCGGGCCGCGCAGCGCGAGATCCGCGAAAAACAAATGATGATTCACGACCACGAGCTGCGCCGCTTCGGCCTCGCGGCGCATGCGCGTCACGAAGCACTCGGAGAAAAAAGGACAGCCCGCGCCGACACGCGTGTCGCTGGACGAGCCGATTTCTCGGCGGATCGGGTCATCCTCGCGCACGCCGGAGAGCTCGGCCAAATCACCGGATTCGGTCTCGCTGACCCATTCTTCGACCAGCCCGAGCGAGCGCGCGAACTTCGGTCTTTGGCTCTCTTCGCTGACTTTGAATTCGGCGAGCCGCCTGCGGCACAGATAATTCGAGATGCCCTTCATCAGTGCGGCGCGCACGGGCACGCCGAGCGCGCGCTCGATCAGCGGCAGATCCTTCCAGAAGATCTGCTCCTGCAGCGCGCGCGTCGCGGTCGACACGATCACCTTTTTGCCGCTCAAGAGCGCGGGCACCAAGTACGCGAGGCTCTTGCCGGTGCCGGTGCCCGCTTCGCAAATCAGCACGCGCTCGGACGCGAGCGCGCTCTCCACGGCGCTCGCCATCTCGAGTTGCGCGGGCCTCGCCTCGTACGCCGTGAGGCTTCGCGCGAGCGGGCCATCCGGGCCCAGTAGCTCGGCGGCAGACGCCATCGAGCGGCCGGCTACCCGTCCTTGGGCGGTACGGAGCCGTCTTCGCCGTCGAGGTATTTCAGCCCGACGATTTGGCCGTCGGCTTCATCCTGCAGCCAGACCACGCTCGCGCGCCGCGGCTGCGCGGCTTCTTCGTCCCCGACCAAGAGCTCGTACTCGACGCCTTGGCTGAGCGCATCCTCGACGATCGCGCGAATGCCGCCGCGGCTGACGTTCAGCGTCCACCCGTGCGTCTCGAAGCCGCTCGCGCGAGCGCGCACGAGCACGCGCTCCGAAGCTTCACGGCGCGCCCCACCAGCGAGCCGCCGCGGAGCGCGCAGCGGCCCCTCGGGTTGCTGCTCCGGGTTGATGGGTCGAGACTTGTCGCGAGTCACGGGCGATCCGATGCCAATGGTTCGCGAGCGTAGCATGAGGCCATGGCGCCGTACGCAAGTACCCGCGCGCGGCCGCATCGCGCCCAGACCTCGCGCGCGGTCCCGGGAGGTCGACCTTGACGTTGCTACGGGGATCCGCGTACGGTTCCTAGTGTTTTTCTGCTGGCGAGAGGGTCGGGTTCGAAGAAATCTTGAACTGTTTTTTCGGTCTCGAGGTCGCCTGAAGTCACTGACCTCCCACAACACGGGCACCCGCAGCGGATAATGTCTTCCACAACCCCGAGTGAGCTGAAAAAGCTGCTGCTCGCCGAAGGCTTCGAGATCTATCGCACACAGGGCGATCAAATCGTCCTCGCCGATCGCGTCCGCGACAACTTGATCATGGATAGCGGCGTTTCGGCGAAGCCCGGCGCGGCGCCCAGCGTGCGCTTCGTGGTGCGCGCGCAAGCCAGTGATTTCCCCGTGGATTCGCCCGAGCAAATCTTCGAGCGCGCGCGCCGCATGGCAACTGACGCGCTGACTCGGAATTATCTCGAAGTCGCGACGAACCGCGTCGAAGTGCACGACCCGGGCGATAACTCCAAGACACTCGATGTTTGGCATGAAGTCGCGTTCGAGAAAGCGCTCGCGGATGGCAGCGAGCTCGTCGAAGAGCTGCGCTACGCCTTGAGCCTCGAGAAAACGGCGCCGAGCGACTCGCGCCGCTGAACACGCGAAGCCCCTGGCAAAATCAGGCTTTTTGCCGCCATTTGTTCGCGGCTCACGGTCGATGGACCCACCGCAGCGAGCGTGGTATTTGCCGCGCCCTCGCGCGCCGTGGACTCGAAAGTCCGCGCGTCGCCCGGCTCAGAGCTCAAAACCATGTTGAACATTTTCCGAGGCGGCACCGCCCTTTCTCAAGTGGTCAAGGCCGGCATCGGCGTTTCGATCATCCTGGCGTTCGCGGTCGAGTTTCGCGCCGGCCGCGGCGGTCCGACCGCCTCGCTCCGCAAAGAGTGCGCGATCGAGCTGAAGAACGCCTGCGTCGATCCCAAGGACTACTACGCCGCGTACGGCCTGGTGATGCGCAACATCAACCCGAAGGCCTCGAAGCAGCTCAGCCTGCGGAAGAAGGTGCTGGACGGTTTGGTCGAACGCGAGCTGCTCGCGAGCGAAGCCGAGCGGCTCGGCATCAGCGTGAGCGAGAACGAGGTGGAGACCGAGCTCTACGCCGGTCGCGCGCACGTTTCGTTGCCGGCTGTCGATGGCGAGCACCTGAGCGCGCAGCTCGGCTTGTGTCGCGAAGCGGAAGAGCATCCGGGTTGCGAAGGCGACACGATGGTGCGGTTTTTACGCGTGAAACGCACCGCGGATGAGCCGTTCGATTACGCGATGTACGAGCGCGAGGTGCGCATCGTCGCCAATCGCGGACCGAAGGAGTTCAAGGAAATGCAGCAGCGCGAGCTCGTGGCCGCGCGCATGCGCGCCTTGATCCGCGAGCCCGTGCGCGTCTCCGACGTGGAAGCGTTCGCGACCTTCCAACAACAACGCACGACCGCCACCGTTCGCACGGTCGTGCTCAATCGCGATTGGTTCGCGAAGTACGCCGCGGATTTGAGCGACGCCGCGCTCGACAAATGGGCCTTCGAAAACAAGGCCCAGGTCGACGCCGCTTGGGAGACCGAGAAAGCGAATTTCAGCGCAGGCTGCGTGCCCGCGCGCGAAATCCTGTTCGAGGTCGGCCCGGGCGCGAACGACGACGATCGCGCCGAGCTGCGCAAGAAAATCGAGAGCGCGCGCGAGCGCATCAGCAAAGGCGAGAGCTTCGCCAGCGTGGCCCGCCAAGTCAGCGAAGGGCAAACCGCGGTCACCGGCGGCGAGCTCGGCTGCATCGGCGCGAGCTACGGCGTCGGCAACGAAGAGTTGAGCAAGGCCGCCAGCGAGCTGAAACCGCACGAGCTCTCGCAATTGATCGAGTCGCCGCGCGGCTTCCACCTGCTCGAGGTCGAGCCGAAGCTCGACGCGAGCACGCTCGAAACGTTCGGCAAGCGCTTCGTCGCACGCAAGCTGTACGTGCGCTTCGTGGCGGACGAAAAAGTGCACGCGTTCGGCGCAAGCTTGATCAAACGCGCGCAGGGCGGTCAGAAGCTCGAAGACGCGCTCGAGGCCGAGCTCGCTGCGACGTTGCCCGCGCCCGCCAAGAAAGACGACAACACGGCGCCGAACGCCGGCGCGCTCACCGCGAGCGATCGCCCGAAGGTCGAGATTTCCTCACCGTTCAACATTTCGGGCAACCCGGCGCCGCAAGTGACGCCGAAGGAGCCGCTCGCAGCGCGCGCGTTCGAGCTGAAAAATCCGGACGAGCTCTATCAAACGCCGATCGAGACGAGCGACGGCGCGATCGTGATTCAGCTCAAAGAGAAGAATCAAGCCACGCGCGCGGACTACGACAAGGTGAAGCAAAAGCTGCTCGGCCCGCTCACCACGGCCAAGGCGGACGACGCGCTCGCGCGTTACGTCGCCGAGCTGCGCAAGAAGGCCGGCGACAAGCTCAAGATCGATCAGCGCTTCGCCGAAGAGCAAAAGGCCGGACGGGACGACGACGAGTGACGCAAAAGCGCGCCGCTGATCCGAGCCTCACGCGGGTCGAAGCCAAGCTCGAAAACGGTCTGCGCGTCAGCGCCGTGCGCATGCCGCACGTGCGCCGCAGCGTGATCGACGTGCACACCCGCGTCGGCTCGCGCTTCGAGAGCGTGGCGCAGAACGGAATCAGCCATTTCCTCGAGCACATGCTGCATCGAGGCACCGCGGCGCATCCGTCCGCGCACGCGCTCGCGCTCGCGATCGAGTCACTCGGCGGCGCGCTCTCGGCCGCGACCTACGTCGATCACGGCGGCATCAGCCTGGAGGCGCCTCCCGAAAATCTCGAACCGCTGCTGGGCGTGCTGGGCGAAGTCCTGCTCGCGCCGATTTACTCGGGGCTCGAAGTCGAGAAAGGCATCGTGCGCGAGGAGATCCTCGAGAGCCTCGACGAAGACGGCCGCTCGATCGAAGCCGACACGTTGCTCCGCGCGCTCGCGTTCCCGAATCACCCGCTCGGGTTACCGATCGTCGGCTCGCTCGAGACGCTCGAGAGCTTTCAAGTTCCGGCGCTGGCCGCGTTTCACCGCGCGCATTACATCGCCGAAGGCAGCGTGGTCACGGTCGCCGGCCCGATCGAGCCGGAGCGCGCTCTCCGCCAAATTTCCGAGGTTTTCGCGAATCTGCCGCACGGCAAAGAGCCCGTCGCGGAAGCGCCCGCGGCGCAAACCGAAGCGCGTTTCTCGCACGTGCGCTACGCCGGAAGCCAAGCTTCGGTGCGCGTCGGCTTCCGCGCGCCGGGCGAACAACACATCGACGAGCCCGCGACGGAGCTGTTGCTCCGCACGCTCGACGACGGCATGGCCACGCGCTTGTACGAGCGCCTGTGCGATGAGCGTGGCCTCTGTTACGACGTGTCCGCCAGCTACGAGGCGTACGCCGACTCGGGCCTGTTCGACATCGCCGCCGACTCCGCGCCGGAGCGCGCCGAAGCCGTGCTGCAAGAAATCTTCGCCGTCGCGCGCGCGCTGCGCGACCAAGGCCCGAGCGAAGCCGAGCTCGACAAAGCCAAAAAACGCTTCGCTTGGCAGCTCGCGGAACAGGACGACGATCCCGCCGCTTTGGCCGCATTTTACGGCCTCGGCGAGCTCACCGGCATCGCGCGCACGCCGAGCGAACGCCTCGCCCAGCTCGAAGCCGTCACCCTCGCGGATGTCAAGCGCGCCGCCGAACGCTTGTTCGCGCGCGACGCGCTGAACGTGCTGATCGTCGGGCCCGTGACGAGCAAGGTTCGCACGCGCCTACAAAAGCTAGCGCTCGCTTTTTGATTTTTGGGGTCGCCTCGCGGCAGCTCGCGTGCGCAAGGAGCGCGCGCCGCGAGGTCCCATTCACCGCTTGCGCAAACCAGGCTTCGCGTCCGCGCGATCTTCGCGCACCAAAGCTTCGGCCACGCGAATCACGCGCCGACGCGTCGCAGGGCTCACGCCGCGGAGCACCGCGGCGAGGCGATCGTCGCGCGGCTTCGTCTTGCTCGGCGGTGACAACAGCTCCGCTACTTCCACGCCGAGCGCGCTGCCGATGCGCTCCATCGTTTCGAGCGACGGGTTGGCGTTGGCAGAGAGCCGGCCGCGCAGCACGCGCTCGAGTCGCGCCACTGTTTCGACGGTGACGCCCGCGCGGGCGGCGAGCTCCGCCTGAGTCAACCCCGCTTGAATGCGCAGCCGCCGCACTTGCTCGGCCAAACGCACTGCCAAGTCAGTCGCGCGCGGACGAAGCACCTCTTCTACGGGGCGCGGACGCACGGAACGAGCGCCATCTGACTTCAAAGACATCGAACCTCGGACGCAGAGTCACCCGCTCTCCGTGCCGCGACGATGGCGCGCGCGATACGCCCAGGTTTCCGAGTGGTCACCTCACGCGCGCTTCGCTCGACGCGCGCGTCAGTTCCCGGGCGTCGCTGGTGCGCTCTTCGGCGTCGACACGAGCCGCCGCCGCGGCGCGCGATCATCGACGCTGCGCGCGCGGACGCTGCTCAGGATTTCATCCACGGCGACGCCGAGGCGCGTCGCCACCTCGCGCTCGGCGTCGCCGCCGGAAGCGGTGGTCGTAAACAGCGCCGCGTAGCAAAACCCGATGCTCGAACCGAACACGAGCGCATACCCCTGAACGCCGAGCGGCGTCGGTTCGACCCCGACCACGAGCTCCGACTCGAATCCCGCCGGTGCCGCGAACGCGCGGCGATCCACGATCGCCTCCTCGTGGATCGTCGGAATGCTCGGCCGAGCGAGGCGCGCGTCGGATTCGCACTCGCTTCGCCGCACGATGCGCTCCGTGCGCCACGTGCGCAGCGCGAGCTTGGACGCGCTCGGCGCGTGCTCGGCCTCGAGCCAGAGCGGGCCGTCGGTGGTGCGCCATTCGGATTTGGTAGGCAAGCGCAGCTCGAGCGGCAAGGCGAGTGAACGCGTCCGCACGCGTTCGGATTTCGCCTCCGGAAGGTGGGCTGAAGTCTGCACCGACGCGCTCGGCGACGGCGCGATCGGTGCCTTCGGCGGCGCCCCCGCGCAGCCCACGAGCACGAGCGAAAACCCTAAAAATCGCAGCATGAAATAGCGCGCGGACACTATCGAGGTCCGTTCACGCGGTCGAGCCCCGACGATTCCGAGAGCGAGGTCCGCCGCGGTCGTGCTATTTCGGGCTCGTTCTCGATCCATGTCCCGACGAGGCAAGAAACCGGGCCAGAAGTCCGACGACGAAGCCCGCGCGCGACCGCGGCGAAGGCCGTTGCCTGCGCTGCCGGAAGTCGTGCTCGCACGCCGCCCACCGAGCACGAACGCGCCTGCCGAGCCGGGGCCGAGCGCGAACGCCCCGCACGCTGCGGAGCACGCGGTCGAGCCTGTCGCCGCCGCGCCGATCAAACGCGCCGCGCGCATCGTGACGAGCCATACCGCCGTCGACGAAGCCGAGCGCGAACGCCAAGCCTTGCTCTCGCGTCTGCTCGACAGTGAAGGGCCGAGCGCGATCACGCGCGCTGCGAACGCCTATCGCAAGGGCGGCTTCGCGTTCCCCGAAGAGCAACCGGTGCAGCTCAAGCTGCTCGAGCACACGGACGAAGGCGAAGTCTGCACTGCCCTCGCGGTGCTCACCTCGCTCTTGGATCATCAATCGCCGATCAAGCTGCCGGTGTTCGAGCAGCGCTTGAAGCGCTTGGAAGAGGGCGCCGAAGAAGCCGAAACGCGCGCGCGCGCAGCCGAGCTCCGGCGCGTGCTCCGAACCTGAGCGCGCCATGGCCAAAGAAGCAAAGCTCACGGCGCGCGCCTTCGAAATGCGGTTCAAGAAGCTGCTCGCGGGCCTCGGCAACGCGCGGGAAAACGAGGCTTGCGTCGCGTGCGAGGGCTGTGTCGCGTGTGACTCGTGCACGTTTTGTCGCGACTCCTCGAACCTGATTCGTTGCAATTTCTGCATCGATTGCGCGCAGTGCTCGGATAGCTTGCATTGTCGCGGCTCGCGCGGGCTCCACAACTGCCAGCACTGTGTGAGCAGCGAGAATTGCTCGGGCAGCTCGTACGTCGTGCGTTCGACGGGCCTCACGAACTGCTCGTACTGCTTCGGCTGCGTCGGCTTGAGTGGAAAAGATTTTCACGTGCTCAACGAGCGCTACGAGCGGCGCGACTACTTCGCGCTCACCGAGCGCCTCGCGCGCGAGCTGAAGCTCTGATCATGGCCGACGCGGCCTTCGAAGCACTGTGGAAGAACGTGCTCGATCGCTGGGACGAGGAGCGCGCGCACGGCGCATTCCTCGAGCATTGTCAGGCGACCGATCAGCTGGCGGAAGCAGCCGCGCGTTACCGCGGGATGAAAGGCGATCACGAGCGCGGCGCGATCGCCGAGAAACGACTCGCGGGCGTCGCGATCGTCGCCTTGGCCAAGCTCGAAGCGACGCGCACGCCGCCACGCGCGTCCCGCTCGAAAACGGGCGCGCTGCTCGCCGCGCTCGCATTCGGGCTCGCCACAGTGCTGCTCTTGGCCTACGTCATGCTCGCGCGCTGACGCCAAACGTGAACCTAACCATTTAAAACTCATACGGAATATTCCGCGCGCGCAAATGCCTCGCCTACATCGGAATACACCCGAGCTATTGAATGTTACCCGAACGTCCCACATTGGGGTTTTCTCTCGGCCCGGAAATCCGGGGCACGAGGTATACAAGGCCCGCCCGTCGGCTGAGCGCGGCCGAGTTCAAGGAGGCAATCATGAAGACCGTCGCAGCAATCCTGTTCCTCTCCACTGCCGTCGTCGCTGGTTGCGGCTCCGACAACACTCCTCCGCCGAAGGCGCCGACCACTGCGGCCGTGACCACCACGGCGACGCCCGCGCCGCCGCCGCCGCCCGAAAAAGTGGGTGACGTGCCGACGCAGTCCAACATCAACATCTCGGACGAGATCCGCAAAGCGTGCGGCATCACCGACGCCGAAGCCTACTTCTCGTACGACTCCGCGAACGTGCGCCCGCAAGACAAAGCCGTGCTCAAGAAGCTGGCGGATTGTTTCTCGACCGGTCCGCTCAAAGGCCGCGAGCTCCGCTTGGTCGGGCACGCCGACCCGCGCGGCGAAGAAGAATACAACATGGTGCTCGGCGGGCGCCGCGCCGACAACGTGAAGACGGCGATCGCCGGTGAAGGTTTGAGCTCGGACAAGATCGCGACGACCTCGCGCGGCAAGCTCGACGCGATCGGCACGGACGAAGCTTCCTGGGCCAAAGACCGTCGCGTCGACGTCGTCCTCGGCCGCTGATTTTCCGGCGAAAATGCGGCGCTCGCGGTGGTGGCGAGCGCCCCGAGCCGCGCGGCTCGGAACCAGTTAGAGAGTGAACCCTGAGATGACATCTGCCTTCGCGGCCGCCGCTGCTGATCCCAAAGGACTCGATATCATCGGGTTGGTGCTCAACGCCTCGGGCGTGGTTTGGGTCGTGCTGGCCATTTTGGCGACCGCCTCGCTCGCGGTCTGGTTGATCTGGTTTCTGAAGACGGCGCAAATCGGGCGCCTCACGGCCACTCATCGCGCGTTCGAAAAAGCGTCCACCGGCGTCGAGCGCTCTTCGGATCTGATCGCGCTCGCGATTCAGCACAAGAACGCGCCGGGCGCGCGCGTCGTGCTCGAGCTCGCCAAGCGACATCATCAGAGGCATCTCAGCTCCGAGCTCTTGATGGCGGTCGCGAAGCGCGCGATCGCCACCGAGCAGCAGCGCACGATGGCGCTCATGCCCACGCTCTCGAGCATCGCTTCCGCCGCGCCATTCATCGGCCTGTTCGGCACGGTGTACGGCATCATGGAGGCTTTCATTCGCATCGGCGTCGAGAAGAGCGCTTCGCTGCCGGTGGTCGCGCCTGCGATCGGCGAAGCGTTGATCGCCACCGCCGTCGGGCTCGTCGCCGCGATTCCGGCGACGGTCAGCTTCAATTACGTCGACAAGCGCATCGGTGATTTGCTCGATGAGCTCACCGCATCGGCCGAAGTTTGGGTGGAGACGCTGATCGCGGATCCGAGCGACGCAGTTCCGCTGACCCGCGGCCGAGGTTGAGCCATGGCGATGGGTGGCGCTCGCAAAGGCCGTCGCGGCGGCGGTTTTCGCGACATCAACATCACGCCACTCGTCGACGTGATGCTCGTGCTCGTGATCGTGTTCATGGTCACGGCGCCGCTGCTCACGACGGGCCTGCGCATCAATTTGCCGGAAGTGCACGCCGCGCAAACGCCCGTGAAAGACGCGCGCCTGCTCGTCACCGTGACCAAAGACGAAAAGGTCTTGTTCGGCGAGGAAGACGTGACCTCGCACATCGACCAAGCGCTCAAAGACAACGCGCGCGTGCAGAAAGAGCACGAGCTCTACATCCGCGCCGATAAGGACGCGCGTTACGGCATCGTCGCGACGGTGGTCGCGGCCGCGCGCAACAGTGGCGTCGAGTCGTTGAACCTGCTGGTCGAGCCGGAAATCGAGCCCGATACGAGCGCGCCCGACGACAAGAAGAAGCCCGCAGCAAAGGGTCCCTGAGCGTGGCAGCGCGCGCGTTCCTGCCCGGTGAGCTCGCGCGAGCTTCGGTACTGGCCGGCCTGGTCGAGGCCGGCCTCGTGTGCATCTTCGTCGTCGCGCATCAAAACGCGGCTCACGTCGCGGCGCACGAAGTCGCGCCGCCCGAAGAGATTCCGATCGCCGTCAAACCGGTGCTCGATGATCTGCCCCTGCTCAAGCTCGGCGGCAAAAAGGTGAAAGCCAAGCTGCCGGACATGTGGACCAAGCAGGCGCCGGTGCAGCGCGTGCAAGAGCAAGCTGCTCCGTCCACGAAAGCCGAGAAAACGCCGGAAGCGATCCCGACCACACCGCTCGCGAAGACGGACGCCGGACCGCCGCCACCGCCGGATGCGGCCGTCGCGAAAGAAGTCGATCAGAAGCTGATCGATGCGGCGGCACCAAAAGAAGAAGCGAACGCGCCGAACGAAGGCGCGGCGGATGGCGTGAAGCAAGGCACCGAAACGGACCCGTTGAAAGCACGCGCCGCGAGCCTCTACGCGGCCAAGCTCGTCGGTTGGTTCCAAGTTCGGTTTCATCCGCCCGGCGGGATGCCGTGCGACGTCGTGCACGGACTCTCGGCCGCAGCGGCGATCACGGTCGGCCCCGATCGCACCATCACAGGCTACACGCTCAGCCGCGCGAGCAACAACGAGACCTTCGATGCCAAGGTGCGCTCGACCCTCGACGGCTTGGTCGGCCAAGAGTTGCCGCCGCCACCGCCGCTCTATCCGGATCTCACGCCCGGCGCGTTGATCCATCCGAGTTTTTCTGGAAAGGAAGCGCCATGCGAGTAGCCGCGATTAGCCTTGCTCTGCTGTTGTTCGCCGCCCATGCGGCCGCTGACGGAGCATCGTCCGCAGCGGGAGAAGCGACACCGAACGAAGGCGTGCTCGGGGAGTTCGTGGTCACCGGCGTGAGCCAAGAGCGCCTGCCGAAGATCGCCGTTTTGCCTTCGCTCTCGCCGGATCTCGAAGATGTGATCGTGCGCGGCGTCGTGCGACGTGATTTCGAGCTCACCGGTTTGTTCGACGTGATCCCGGACAGCAAAGCGCCGTCCGGCCTATACGGCTTCGAAGATCCGGTCGACGTCGAAGCGTGGCAAAAGCTCGGCGCAGAGGCGATCGTCAAAGTCGCTGCGCAGAAGAAAGATGCGACGCACATCTCGGTGCTCGGGCTCGCTTACTTTTTGAGCGTCGGCAAAGAGCCGGTCTATCAAAAGACGATCGTCGTGAACAAAGGCGATGCGCGCGTCACCGCGCATCGCATTACCGATGCGCTCCTCGGCGCGCTCACCGGAAGGCCGGGCAGCTTCGCCAGCGAGCTCTCGTTCTCCGGCAAATGGGTCAATAATCGCCGGATTTTCCGGATGGATGCGGATGGCAACGGGCTCACGCCGCTGACGGATGCCTCTGACACGGCGATTGCGCCGAGCTTCGGTCCGCCCGGGCAAATCTTCTATTCGATCAGCCACGAGTACGCGCCGTTCACGCTGATGAGCTACGCGCAAGGCGCGAGCAAACCGGTCTCGCTGCCTTTCAAGACCTCGGTCTACAGCCTCGCCTTCAACAAGGATCGCACGAAGCTGGCGGTCGCCGTGGGCGAGAACAGCAAGAGCGCGATCTACGTCGGTAACCCCGACGGCAGCGAGATGAAGAAAGTGTCGACGAACGAGCTCGCGACCAAACCGGCGTGGAGCCCCTCCGGCAAGCTCGCGTGGGTCGGCGGCGATCCGACGCAAGGCTCGCAGCGCATCTACATCGACGGCAAGGCCGTATCACCCGCAGGGTTTACCGCCGCCTCGCCCACGTTCTGCGATACCGAAGACGGCGTGAAGCTGATCTATTCCGTCGCGGTCGGCGGCAACCGGCAGGATTTGATCATCGCTGCCGAAAAAGGCCAAAATATGGCTCGGCTCACCCAAAATCAGGGCTCGAACTCGTACCCGGCGTGCAGCCCCGATGGGCGCCTCGTCGCGTTTTTCTCGAACCGCAACAAGAGCTCGGGCGTGTGGCTCATGTCGCTGAAGAGCTGGAAGGCGCAGCAAGTCTCGACTCAAGAGGGCGAGTCGCTCGCTTGGGCTGCGTTGCCGCCGGTGCCGGGCGCGCCCTGAGTCAGACGAACAGTGAGCTCAGCGCCATCGGGATTTGAGCATCCCCTTTGATGGTGAGCTTGCCGCTCATCAAGAGCTCGAACGGATTCAGCGTGCCGCTCTGCAGCGCCCAAAAAGCGTCCGCCTCGCACGACACTTCGCATTCCGGCGCGGCCAAATTCGGCTGCTTCGCGCCGGGCGTGACGAAGACGCGGTGGGTGTGTGCGCCGTCGATCACGGCAAACGCCACCGAGCCGACCACGCCGCGGATCAGCGAGGCGCGCTCGGCGTCGAGCGTGAGCGCGCGGAAGGCGAGCAACTGTCGCTCGGGCGAAAGCGCTTCACCGGTGAGCCGCTCGGCCCCGGCGAGCACGATCGGTGCGAAGCTCGCTTCGGGAACGGTGATGCAAACGATCGCATCTGCAGGCACACCGGCTTCGACGGCGAGCTTGCCGCCAGCCAAGCGATACGCCCACGAGCCCGCGCCGGGGACGGAAAAGAGCACGCTGCCCGCCGAAGTCGCCTGCGAAGGCCCAGAAAACTCGGCAAAACGGGCGGGAATATAGGAGCCGAAAAACGCTTCCGGCGACGACGGAACCTCGGTCATGAGCACACGTATCCGAACGTCAACGCTTGAGCAACTGGCTGATTGCGTGCGTCTCGCGCGCGCCGAGCGAGCCGAACTGAACGCCGAAACCATCCGGCTTGGCCCAGCGCACGATCGCCGGAAGCTTGAGCTCACCCTTGGTTCCGGCGAAGCGACCGACGATGCTAAGCTCGGTTCCGAACGGCAGAACCTCACTCGACTCGATGAACATGCCGCCGATGCTGATGTCCTTCGCCATCCCCGTGAACGCGCTGGCGTCGCGCCGCTCGCACGTCACCTCTGTATCGATTTCGACTCGGGGATGAGATCGTTTGTCTTCCACGTCTGACTCCGCGGGCGTCACCGATGCCGAAACTACCTGACGCCCAAAATACACCCTTGAGACGGGAGGCGGAGCTTGTCAAGGAAGCGCCCACAGCGCCAGCCACGGCCGTAAAACGCCCGGGGTTTGCCCGACATTTCGCCGGCTACGAGCTCGCCGCCGGCACCCTCTCGATGGTCTTGACCTGCGCGTTTCTGGCGCTGCCGCGCGCGACTATCCCACTCACGTTGCCACTGCCGCACATCGACCGCGCCGAGGCTCGGCGAAGCGCGCTCGCGGATCGCGAACGCACCGCGCACGCCACGGCCCATACGCTGCCGTTCGAAGTTCGCGCAGTCGGCGAATCGATCCGCCGGCTCGGTCGCGCAGCTGCGCGCGGAGAAGACGCGACGCACGATCGCGACGACATGCGTGCGCGCGTGAAGGCCGTGATCGCAGCGAACGAGCTGCCGCTCTTGCTCGAGCTACGCGCCGCGCAAACCGAGTATTTCTTGGCCGCGCTGAGTGCATTCGAGAGCACCGGTAAAGCGAGCACGGATCTGGACGAGCTGGGCGGAGATTTCGTCGCGCTGGCCGAGCGCAGCGCGTGGCTCGACGAGCGGCGCCGTTTCATCGGTGATGAGAGCGCGCTCCGGGTACTATTTCATCTGCGCTGGGCCGACTTGCTCGAGAAACGCGGCGTTTTCCCGCTCGCACCGACGCTCAACGAGTGGCGCATCTACTACCGATTCCTGCTCGAGCATCCGCAGCGGCCCGCTGGAGCGGACGCGGGCAACGTGGACGACGCGCTGCGCCTACGCATCGTGACCGCGCTCGGTCGCCGTGATCCGGATTACCCGTTGGATTTGGCGCGCGGGTACCTCGCCTTCCGCGTCGGTGACAATGAAGCCTCGGCGTCCTCGTATCGTCGTTACCTCGGGACCCACGAGGGCGGCGCGTACGCCGTGCGCGCGCGCAATCACTTGATCGATGCGTTGCAAGGCGTGAGTTCCGAGTAAGAATGCGCGCCGCGTGTCGCCCTCGGACTTGAGTCTCGAAGCCGCGGATTTCGTGCCGCGGCTGCCGGAAGATCGCCCCATCTTCACCAGCGCGGATGTCGCGCGTCGCGTGCTCGCGGAGCGTGGTCTCGCGAGCTTCGTGGGCGCCGCCGGCTCGAGCCCGGCGCTCGTCGCCCACGCGCTTTCGAGCCAAGGCGCGCGGCAAGTCGTGTACGTCGCGGCCAACGGCGAGCTGGCCCAGCAAGCCGCGGGAGATTTGGCCGCGCTCGCTCGCGGGCTACCGCTGACGCGTTTTCCCGCGCTCGATCTGAGCGCCCCGCTCGTGCTCGCGCCGCCAGAGTCGACGCCGTACGCCGAGGTGCACAGCGATCGCCGCGCCGCCATGTTGCGCACCGCCGCCCTGTACGAGCTGTCCACGAACCGGGCGCGTGCGCACGTGGTCGTCACGGCCGGCGCGCTCGTGCGCCGCGTACCGCCGCGTGAGGCGTTGCGCGACGCGACCGTCGAGCTCGTCGTCGAGCACGAGCTCGATGTCGTCGCGCTCTCGCAAAAGCTCACTTCGTCGGGTTATTTGCGGGTGCCGGTCGTCGAAGATCCCGGGAGTTACGCGCTCCGCGGCGGCTTGCTCGATCTTTGGCCCGGCCAATTACCCGCGCCGATCCGCGTCGAGCTGTACGGCGATCTGATCTCTTCCTTGCGCACGTTCGATCCGGACGATCAGCGCACGCTCGCTCCCGTGGAGCGCGTCGTGGCGCCGCCGGCGCGCGACGCTATCGTCACTCCCGAGAGTGAAGCGCGTGCGCGCGAAGTCCTGCGCTCGTTGTGCGACACCGTCGACTATCCGTCGACCAAGACGCGCCAGCTGATCGATGATCTTGCGACCGGTCGCGCGTTCTTCGGCAGTGACGGCTACCTGCCCGCGTTTTTCGGACTCGAAA